>Ga0210003_1004526_pt1 | contig 10951 bp, 8 predicted proteins | sample LantaG_FD_182804 | JGI IMG/M metagenome (GOLD analysis project Ga0210003, IMG submission 182804) | Deep subsurface microbial communities from Baltic Sea to uncover new lineages of life (NeLLi) - Landsort_02402 metaG (SPAdes) (version 2) | ecosystem: Environmental > Aquatic > Marine > Oceanic >...
ATCCTGAACTTACATTTTCCGTTCCACCAAAGATTACTGCTGAGACGGGGATAGATGCCTTTACTCATGCGATTGAATGTTTTATTTGCAAAAAATCAAATCCAATGAGTGATTTATTTGCTCTAGATTCTATGAGGTTAATTAATAAATATCTTCGAAGAGCAGTTAGAAATGGAAGTGATAAAGAAGCAAGATATTATATGGCACTCGGAAGTCTTTACGGAGGGATAGCTATAACGAATTCTGGGACAGGAGGAGTACATGGTCTGGCTTATCCCCTTGGTGGAAAGTATAATATCAGCCATGGATTATCCAATTCAATTCTTCTGGCTGACATAATGGAATTTAATTCAAAAGCAGTTCCAGAAAAGTTCATTAAAGTTGCTGATATAATGGAAATTAGAACTACTAATTTTCCCAAAGAAAAAATCGTAAAATCTGTTGTGGATGAAATTCGAAAATTAGTTAATGATGTTGGTATTGCTATTGAAGGATTCGAAGTTTCTGAAAAGGACCTAGATAACCTTGCAATGCTGGCTATGTCTGAGCAGCGCCTTTTAAAAAATAATCCACGATCTATTGAATATTTAGATGCAAAAAGAATATATCAAAAAATCCTTGCAAAATAGATTGTTTAATATGAATGATAATAAGGTAAAAAATTTCATGTTATTACTCATATAACCATTAGTTAATTGAGTTACATATTATCTATCAAACATTATAAAAAAATAGGAGGTTAAAGATGAAAAATAAAGAATTTTTAGGAGTAATTCCACCAGTTATCACAATATTTGATAAATCTGGTGAAATTAATGAAAATGAACAACGAAAATTTATTTCTTTTCTAATAAATGCTGGTGTTCAAGGACTTTTTGTATGTGGTTCGTTTGGCTCAGGTTTGATTATGTCAAAAGATCAGAGAAAAAAAGCATTAGAAATATGTTTTGATGAAGTTAAAAACAGGATACCTTGCATAGCGCATGTTGGTTCTCCAAGCACACAAACAAGTGTAGAATTAGCAAAATATGCAGAACTTTTAGGGTTTCCTTCCATTTCTGCAGTTCCCCCATTTTATTATACGTATAATGATGATGAAATAATAACATATTTTTCAGCATTAATTAATTCTGTTAATGTACCGGTTTTTGCTTACAATAATCCCTGCACTACTGGTGTACTTTTAACTCCTGATTTACTAGTGACGCTAGCTAAAAAGGGATTAAAGGGAGTAAAAGACAGTTCATTAAATATGGAATCTTTTATTGCTCTTTCTGATAAGATAGAAACAGAAAAATTAGATTTTCAATGCATTATTGGCACCGACTCTTTTTGGTTAGGAGCAAAATTGGCTGGTGCTAAAGCTATGGTTGCAGGGATGTCAAATATATTTCCTGAATTTGTTGTAGATTTTTATAATGTCTCACTTCGTGATGATATAGAGGTTGCAGTTAAATATCAAAAAAAATCGATTCGCTTAAGAAATATTATGAAAATGGATAAAACACCTATTCCAAGTTATCTAGCAGTCTTAGAAATGAGAGGATTTAACGCCGGAATTCCAAAAGCGCCTTTTTCATCAATAGATAATGTTTCAAAAGAGAAACTTTATAAAAATCTAGTTGCTGAGGGAATGGGAGATTTTTTAAAATTGTAAGATTATTTTCTATGCTCAAAAAAATAAATTAACTAAATTTCTAAATCAATAAAAATAGTGTAATTGTTAATATATTAGGCTTTCAGAAAACTCGCTCTTTAAAAACTTATTTGATAAGGGTTTAAAAGGGTGGAGTTGAAGAATAAAATAGAATTTTCTGAAAGGCACAAGTCTAACCAATAAAGGAGGTGATAGTTTGAAAATTCTGCTTTAGTTTTTTCAATTTATCTTAAATTTAGAAAATAAACAAGGAGGTTTAAAAAATGTTTTTTAGAAGTAAAAAAACTTGTGTAATTAAAAATTCGTTGATATTTTCAGTATTGGTAATTTGTATATTATTTTTCTTTACTTTAACTATCTATGGAGAATCAATCGATTTGGTTGCGGCTACAATTAATCCTGAGGGCGGTTACTTAGCGAGATCTTTAATTGAATTTGCTGAAAAGATAGATGAGAGAAGCAATGGACAGTTTAAAACAAAAGTTTTTACTTCAGGACAACTAGGCGATGCATCAAGCATATATGAATCAGTGATACAAGGTAATCTTGACATAATAATGACTGATATAGGTTGGTTTGTTGAGCAAAACCCTGTGTTTGAAATTTTAGAAACTTGCTATCTTTTCAAAAATAGAGAACATTTTAAAAGTATCTTTAATACTCCTGGAAAGTTAGAATATTTTGAGAATTTACTTTTAGAAGACCCAGGACTTAAAATGTTATATTATACTGGTGGTTCAGAAAGAGATATTATAAGTACTTTCCCCATTCGTTCAATAGATGATTTAGATGGTAAAACAATGAGAAGTAAGTCTACTTCAACAGAGATGGAATGGTGGAAATTGTTAGGAGCAAATCCGATCCCAATTGCGTTTAATGAATTATTTACCGCTTTGCAAACTGGAGTAGTTTTAGGATCTCAAAACTCTCCTGATGCAATGATAAGAATGCGTTTCGTAGAAGTGTGTAAATATCTAGCAAGAACCCAACACTATCTCCAAACACTAGCAGTAGTAATGAATAAAAGTAAATTTGATTCTTTGCCAGAAGAGTTACAGAAAATTATTTTAGAAGTAGCTAAAGAGGTCCAATTAAAATACATCGATATAGGTTTTGATGAAGTTGATGGAAATATTAAAACTATTAAAGAGGAATATGGTTTAGAAATAACCTATCCAGACAAAGAACCTTTTATAGAAGTATCTCGTAAACAAACGTGGGATTTAGCCAAGAAATACAAAGTTACTGACATGGTTAAAGAGATTTTTGAATAAAAAGATGAATAAAAAGAAAAGTACACACCCCCACTGAATTTTCAGTGGGGGTGTGTACTTTTAAGAGGAAAAATAAGCATGGAAAAAGATATTTTCTTTGTAAAGTATTTTAAATATGCTATTGCTATATCATTAATTATTCTTTCTTTAAGCGTCTTTATTTCTGTCTTGACTCGTTATATTTTTAAAACAGCAATTCCGGAAATAATTATAATACAGAAATTTTCAATATCTTGGTTAGTTTTTTTAGGAGCTTCGTTGGCAATTCAGGAAAGAAAGCACTTAACCATAGATATATTTTCAGATTTTTTATCAGTTGGAAATAAATATATAAAACAAATAATTGTTGATTTAATTTTATTTATTTCTATTATTGTTTTTTTTATGGCAGGCAGGAAAGCTTTTTTAACTAGTCTTAATAGAAGAGAATTAATCCCCATTAGATTTATTGACCATTATATAAATTTGACATATTTCAATATACCTTTCTTTATAGCAGGTATTCTTATGATTTTCTTTCAAATTATAAACATTAGAAATAGTGTTTTGGAATATAATAGATATTTAAAATCTAAAAAAGGTAAATAAACATTATGATCATTTTTATTGGAATAATTACCGTTTTTTTATTTTCTATGTTATTAGGTGTGCCCATTGTATACAGCATTATCCTTGCCTCCGGGATACCAATATTATTAGATTCCTATATAAGTATAGGTCAGATGTCTAATATTATTCTGCAGCAAACAAGAAGCTTTACTCTATGGGCAATTCCACTATATATATATTGTGGAAAGTTATTAGTTATTTCTGGAGTCACTGATGACTTAATTTTTATATCAAAAGTATTAGTGGGAAAAATTCGAGGTAATTTAGCATTTGTAAATATCATAACAAGCATTTTTTTTGGAGGTATTTCTGGTTCTTCAGTTGCCGATGTAACATCTTTGGGAACAGTTCTAATCCCTGCTATGAATAAGACAGGTTATAAACCAGAATTTAGTGCTACACTTACTGCTGCTTCAGCAACAATTGGAAGCATTATTCCACCTAGTATTTTATTGATTGTTTATGGTGCAATCGCACAAACTTCTATAGCTGCACTTTTTCTAGGAGGGATTATACCTGGAGTCCTTATCGGATTAGTGCAGATGATTTATTCTTATTTCTATGTTATAAAAAATAAAATTGGATTCGATACTTCAAAAATGGAAATTTATTCAGTATCAATGAAAATACAAGCAATTATTAAGAGTATTTTCCCGATTAGTATATTTTTAATAATTATTGGGGGAATTCTAAAGGGTATTTTTACTCCTACAGAAGCTGCAGGAGTAGCAGTAGTTTATATTTTTTTTGTAAGTTATTTTTTCAAAAATAAAAGAAACCTTAGATTATTTTTCGATGCAACAATAGATGCTGCAAAAGATACAGCAGTAATTTTTTTCGTTATCATATGTGCCTCATTTTTATCATGGGTTTTAACTTATTATCAGGTTTTTTTGCCTATTGTAAATATTATCAAAACAAGTAATTTAAATGGGATTAGCTTTTTATTAATACTTACCCTAATATATGTTATTTTGGGAACATTTATGGAGCCATGTTCCGCTATGTTGATTTTTGTACCCCTTTTATCGCCAGTAGTCGATTTATTAAATCTAGATCCTACTGCTGTCGGAATAATTACCGTTATGGCAATAAGAGTTGGAGCAATTACTCCTCCTTATGGGTTATGTTCTTTAGTAGCGGCAAGAATTGCTAACACCAATATATTAAAAATGGTGAAATTAATTTTAACTTTTTTAATATATTATGTTTTAGTAGTAGTAATATTGATATTTTTCCCTGACATAATATTATTTTTACCCAGATTATTACTACCTAATCTAATATATAGGTAGTATGAATTTATGTCTGAAATTAAAATCAAGAATTTATATTAATTTCGAAGGAAAGAAAGGGTAATAGGTAAGTTTTTCCAAAAAATATGAAAAAAATTCCCAAAAAAATGCTTGACAGCTTGGGGGGACGATATACTTAAAATAAGATTTTAGAAAAACTAAACTATTGCAAGAAAGGAAGGCAAAGAAATGAAAGATAATTGCTTTGATATTATAATATTAGGAAGTGGGATATCAGCTTTAACCACAGCTGCCAAAATAATAGATGGGAAAAAAGATGTTAGGATTGCGATTATTAATAAGGGAAATGGAGCTTCATATTTTGTTGATGCACTAAATGCAGTAACACCAGAAAATCCTTATGGAGATACAGTTCAAAGTCATGCCAAAGATATGTTTGAGATTGGTTGTTATTTAAATGATAAGCAACTTGTATTAAAAATGTGTCAGGAAGCTTACAGATGTGTAAAGATATTAGAAAAATGGGGAATTAACTTTAAAAAAGAAGGGGATCAGTATGTTTTACATAGGACCTCTGGATCGAGCTTTCCCAGAACCCTTTTTCAAATTTCGATGCCAGTGGGTAAAAGCATAATTTTGAATTTACGAAAAAAGTTGATTGATAAAAGTGTAAAATTTATAGATAAAACTTCATGTATTAAATTATTAATTGATGAAAATAAAATTATTGGTATAACAACAAAAAACTCTTTTAAAAATTATTATCAAAATTTTTATGCTCCAATTATTGTGATTGCTTGGGGCGGAATTGGAAATTTGTATCCTTATTCTACTTATCCAAATGATATTGATGGTAGTTCTATTGCAATAGCTTTTGATGCAGGTTTAGAATTATTAGATTTAGAATTCGTTGAATTTGAGCCTTTAGTTGTACTATGGCCTTTTGAATTGAAAGGTCAACCTTGTCCTACAGCACTTTTAGGAGATAATGCACATTTACGTAATAAAGACTTAGAGAGATTTATACTTAAATGGAGAAATAAAGGAGAATCAGGAGCCCCAAAAACATTAATAAATAGAGCTGGAGTAGAAGAAATTGCAATAGGTAAGGGGACTATTCATGGTGGATTCTATTATGATTTAAGGGATGTCCCTCAATCTGTCCTAGAAAACTATAGGTGGTTTTATCAAAAACTAAAAAAAGCAAATATTAACTATCAGAAAGATTTATTAGAGGTAGGATTAGCGGCTCATAGTCATTCAGGAGGGATAAAAGTAAACGAATCTTTTCAAACTAAAGTTAATGGTTTATATGCAGTTGGTGAAGCAGTGGGGGGAATTCATGGTGCTTGTAGACTGGGGGGAAATTCTTCAACTCAAGCTTTAGTTTCTGGAATAATTGCTGCAGAGAAAATTCTAAAAGATGGAATTTTAAAAAATTTTAACAATTTAAAAATAAAAGCAATTCCGAAAACCTATAAAATAGATGAAAAGATTTATCAAAATATAAAGTTTAAAGTTCAAGGCATAATTAACAAATCATTAGGATTCTATAGGAATAAGAAAGACTTAGAGATATGTATAAAAAAATTAAAACATTTACTTAAATCTGATTATTTATTAAAAGATACATATACAAAACATTTGGTATTATCGGCGTTATTAATCGCTAATAGTGCTTTATTAAGAGAGGAGTCAAGAGGAAATCATAATAGATTAGATTTCCCAAATTTTAGTAAAGATTGGCAATGTTCTATAGTAATATCAAGTTCATATGATGGAGATATAAAATGGGAAAAAATAATACGCTGATTTTAGGATGAATCGCTTATTTTTTGAATATTTAAATGAAGCATAAATCTGGAGGAATGAAATGATTATTAAAGATAGAGTTGCGATAATTACTGGTGCTACAAGAGGTATTGGAAGAGAAATTGCTTTAACTTTTTCAAGACATGGGTCTTTATTGGTGCTAAATGGACGAAATAAGATATTGTTAACTAAAATGAAAAAAGAATTAACGAAAAATGGAAGCAAATGCTCTATAGTATGTGGAGATATTTCCTCTCCAATTACTAGCAAGAAATTAGTACAAAAAGCAATTAAACAATATAATCGTGTTGATATATTAGTGAATAATGCTGGAATAATAACTCGTACTCCCACAGAAAAGATGAGTTTAGATGAATGGGATAAGGTTATTCAAGTAAATCTGAAAGGCACACTTTGTACCTGTTTGGCAGTTATCCCTTTTATGAAATCTCAAAAATATGGCAAGATAATAAATATTTCATCATCTGCAGCAAAATATTTCCATCAAAACGCAGCACCTAGTTATGGCGCCTCTAAAGCGGGCGTACTTTATCTTACACGTCATTTGGCTTTTGAGCTTGCATCTTATGGAATTTATGTTAATGCTGTATGCCCTGGACCAATCGAGACTGACATGACTAAGCAATGGGACCTTGTTTATCGAAATAAAGTTATTTCAAAAATTCCCTTAGGAAGATTAGGAAAAGCCATTGAAGTAGCTAATGTTGTTTTATTTCTTGCTTCAAGTATGTCGGATTTCATTACTGGCGAAGCAATTAATATAAATGGCGGCACTTTTATGGATTAATACTTTTTAGTAACCCAATTGGATATGTAATAATGTAATGGTTATGTGGCTCCTGAAGAGAAACATCAGTTTAGAAATACCGGCTCCGATACTCTAAAATTTCTATGCATGATTTCTATAGAGAAATAGTATTTAGTATGTAGTATATACTAATGGGGGCATATGCCCATAGGTCTTCCGTAAGTATACAATAAAATTTAATTTTTTAACACCTGTTCTTTGACAATTTTAACATATTTAGTAACTAGGTTCTCAGATAATGAGGTGATATAAGCTATTTCGCTTAAAATCATATCTCTGCCACAAAAGATTTTAACCCTTTGGAAATTTCTGATATATCTATTAACCGAGGAAGGTGCATGGGAAGTAGCTCTGGCTATATCTTTGGTAGAATAGTTTTGGGTATACATGTTGATTATTTTTACTTTATGAATTATTGATCTGCCAATATCATGGACTACCCCTCTAAGGGGAAGCATAAATTCTTTCTCCTTCCCTAATGCCTTACATAAAAATATAAAGAAAATACATACGCTGCCTTAAATAGAAATATAAACGAAAGGGTCCTTTTCTATATCTTTTTCTTTACTCATCTCCTGCTTTAGAGCATTTAATTTAAGGAGCTTATTTTGTAATTTAGTTATCCTTCTTTTCAACTCTGCTGGATTTAGCATATCATATTTACTTTTTAGTTTCACCTTTATCTCACCTTCAATACTAGGAGAAGCAAAAACTCTTTTATAAGGAGTCTTAGCCTCATCATATCTTTTGATGACCTTATTCCCTATTCTTCCCTTTTTGATTAATTTTTTTACCGGTTGGAAGAAGTTAACGTAGAGTCTAAGATAATCATACAGTTCATTTAAAATGCTAAGTTTATAATCGGTATCATATCTAGAATAGCATGCCGTTCTTCTGATTATCGAATAATTCTTCTGTTCTGCAAAACAGGATCATTTTTTCGATAAAGCCGGCTTTAGTTAAAGGTAATATGTTTTTTCTCACAATAATGCAGTAGGTGAGCATTGATAAATTCACTGCCATTATCTGAATCTATTCCTAAGATAGAGAAAGGTACTCTCTCTTTTATGGTCTCTATACCCTAAAAGACCTATCTTTAAGAAAATAGGCACAACGGGTCCCATTTTAATAAAGGATATGCTGACCCTTCAACATTAGCACCTGGCCAAGTAGCAACATATCAAGTAATGGTAAATTATAATTCTAAAATAGATAAATTTAGTAAAACAGTTTATTGGAGTAATACTTATTAATAATAATGCCTTCACAGCAAAACAGCATACCAGTAGACTGGCAATATTAAGTTTAAGAAATTTTATGTTATTTTTTCCTTATTATTTTTTCTAATGTTATAATTATAAGTACAAAAGGGAGTGCGATTTACCGAAATTACACTCCCTTTTGTATGGCTATACCGAAAGATTTAACATACGTTTTCCTTTCGGTTTTTTTATTTTATTGGATTTAATTATTTTTCCAGAAGCTATAAAAATACTGCAAAAATTAACAGATCATGCTCAGTTTAAAACTATTCAGGCCTGGAGGATGATTTACAGGTTAAACCCTTAATTCATGCCGCGCCAAAAAAGGGTTTAAATTATATTTAAAAGTATAAATGAGTACATAAAATACGAGTATAGTCTAATACCGATTGATAGGGAAAAGAAACCTTATATCTATTGGAAACCTTTTCAATATAAAAAAGCAAACATAGAAGATATTTTTGATTGGTTTAATAAATTTTCTGATGTAAATATTGGAATAGTTACCGGAAGTGTAAGCAAGTTAGCGGTTATCGATGTTGATGACCCTAACCTTTTGCCGGAGTTAAAAGAATTATTACCAGAGTTAAAAGAAACAACCAGGGTTAGAACGAGAAGGGGGTATCATTACTATTTCTCTCTCAATGGCGAATATGTTAAAAGCACCAACAACTTATTCGGCAAAAGTCTCGAATTAAAAAGTAATGGAAATTATATTGTAGCTCCCCCATCAACAATAAAAGTCCATCGATATGTTTATGAAATTCCTCTTAGTGTGATGTTGCCCATACCAAAATTATTAATCAAAAAAGAAGGGGAACCAGCTTCTTGCACAGAGAGAAGAAAGCATAAAGCCTTTAAAATACCAAAATATCACGGCCAAAAAGTTGACTGCATACGCCAGGTATTAAGTAGGGATTTGAAGGAAGGGGAGAGAAACAACAGCTTATTTATTCTCTATAATCTATTACTCCAAAATAAGAATACGAAAGAATATTCAAAAAAGTTAGTTATCCAAAAAAATAGATCCCCATCAAAACCCTTAACAGAACCGGATTTAAAAAAAATCTTCCGAAAAGCTTACAATTACGGATGCAGTAGTATCAGAAATAAGTTTGCGTATATAAAATGTGAGGCTTGCGAATATAAGTTTAATTTGGGAATATTATATATAATTGGTTTTCCCGAAAAATATTTTTTAAAATTAACTAAAAGAGAGTTATTTTTAAAAGTGAGAAAATTAGTATAATTTTATCAGCTGATAATGATAAGTTAGCAATTAGAGTTTTTCATCAAATTATTCTAAATTCTCTTTACCCTCAAATCTTTTTATTAACCCGAAGGTAGAATGCCACGGGCTTACCGTTGGGTTTCCACGTTTAAAGCAAGTTTCGTAAAAAAATGGATGGTAGAATTGCTCTTTAGAAATATCAAAATAACTATTTAGAACTTAAAAAAAAGATGAGCACGATAGAATTATTCTTTATGTGAGTTTTATGCTTCTTCTATGGTAAGCAATATGGATAATTTTGAAAGAAAGAGAATTTTTACCTTAGATTATCTAAGAATACAACTGAGCGAAGAAGATAGAGAAATATTTTTTTAATTTTTACAAATTTTAAACATTTATTTATAAATCCAGAAGTTAACAAAGTTCATTTAATGGAAAAAATAGAATTAGGGGGGGCAAAAGTTATATTCCTTCTAATTCTGCATATTAAATTAATTGTTAACTACCTTAATTATTGTCCAACTTTTATAATTTTAAATTCTTTAGCCTTTCTATTGCTTCTTCTAATCTTTTTTCTTCAACGGTTAAAGCAATTCTTACATATCCTTCTCCATATTCTCCGTAGCCAATTCCTGGAGTCACAATTATTCCTGTCTTTTCTAATAAGAGATTAGAAAAGACCATAGAACTCATTTTGTTCAAAGTGGAAATCCAGATGTAAAAAGTAGCTTTAGTCGGCTTTAAATTCCATCCTAATTTATTTAGTCCGTTTATCACTACATTTCGTCTACCGGTATAAATGCTATTCATCTTCTCTATATTATCCTGAGGACCGGTTAAGGCTTCTATCCCGGCTTGTTGTATTGCCTTGAATACACCCGAATCGATATTAGTTTTTATTACAGAGAGAGCTGAAATAGCTTCTTTATTTCCTACTGCAAAACCCAATCTCCAGCCGGTCATATTATAAGTTTTGGATAGAGAATGAAATTCAATTCCCACCTCTTTAGCTCCTTCTACT
>Ga0210003_1004527_pt1 | contig 10951 bp, 6 predicted proteins | sample LantaG_FD_182804 | JGI IMG/M metagenome (GOLD analysis project Ga0210003, IMG submission 182804) | Deep subsurface microbial communities from Baltic Sea to uncover new lineages of life (NeLLi) - Landsort_02402 metaG (SPAdes) (version 2) | ecosystem: Environmental > Aquatic > Marine > Oceanic >...
GGTCGCACACTGAGTCCACGGGTGGCTTGCGCGAGCACCGCGACGTCTGGGTCGCTCCCGCCCGCCCGCCCGGTGGTGTTCCCGCGCTCCCGTCCGGCGATTCCGTCGACGCAAATGTCGAACAGGTCATCGAGCCCGGCGTCCTCCAACTCCCGCCGGAATTGCGGGCGCGAGGAATACGCCGCGGTCGCGACACCGGCTTGGCGCAGCTTTCGGGCCAGTTCGACCGCGGAGCCGACGATCGTCGCGTCGTCGGCTCGTGCGCCGTCGAGGTCGAAGACCACCGCGTCGTGGTAACGCGGATCGAGGGTGATCGGTAGCTTCATGGGACCGGTGGGGACTGTTGTTCCAGCTCCAGCACCTGGCGGGTGGTCTTCACCACGGTGTCCGGATTCAGGCTCATCGAGTCGATGCCCACGCGAACCAGGAACTCGGCCATGTCCGGGTAGTCCGACGGGGCCTGACCACACAGCCCCGAGTGAATGCCGTTGCGGCGACAGCCTTCCACCGCCAGCCGGATCATCTCCTTGACCCCTTCGTCGCGTTCGTCGTAGTCGAAGGCCACGATCTCGCTGTCGCGATCGACCCCGAGGGTCAGCTGGGTCAGGTCGTTGGAGCCGATGGAGAAGCCGTCGAAACGCTTGGCGAACTCGTCGATCAGGATCACGTTGTTAGGGATCTCGCACATCGCGTACACCTTGAGGTCATTCTCGCCGCGCCGTAGGCCATGTTTGGCCATCTCCTCCAACACCCGGTCGGCCTCGGCCACCCGGCGCACGAACGGGATCATCAACACGACGTTGGTCAGCCCCATCTCTTCGCGGACCCGCTTCATCGCCCGGCATTCCAGGGCGAAGCCTTCGGCGTAGGCGGGATGCGCGTAGCGCGAGGCGCCTCGGAAGCCGATCATCGGGTTGCTCTCTTCTGGCTCGAAGGCTGTTCCGCCGACCAAGCTGGCGTATTCGTTCGTCTTGAAGTCCGACATCCGTACCACCACGGGCTTCGGCCAGAAGGCCGCGGCGATCGTGCCGACTCCTTCGGACAGGCGCTCCACGAAGAACGCGGCGCCGTCGGAGTGGTTGTACGTCAGCCGGTCGATGGCGCGTCTTGCTTCGGGGTCGTCGACCTTGTCGGGGTGTAGCAGGGCGAGCGGGTGCACCTTGATGTACTCGTTGATGATGAACTCCATGCGGGCGAGTCCCACGCCGTCATTCGGCAGAAACGACGTCTTGAAGGCGAGATCGGGGTTGCCGAGGTTGACCATGATCTCGGTTCGGGGCCGCTCCATGTCGCCGACCTCGGTCCGATCGACGTGGAAGGGCACTTCGCCCTGGTAAACACGCCCGGTGTCGCCCTCGGCGCACGACACCGTCACCAGCTCGCCATTGGGCACTTCCGTCGTCGCGTCGCCTGTTCCCACCACCGCGGGGATGCCGAGTTCACGGGAGATGATCGCCGCGTGGCAGGTCCGGCCGCCGCGGTTGGTGACGATCGCCGCCGCCACCTTCATCACCGGCTCCCAGTCGGGTGTGGTGATGTCGGAAACCAGCACCTCACCAGGCTGGAAATCTGACAGGTGCTCGAGGTGGTCGATGCGTCTCACCGCGCCTGTCGCGATCTTCTGGCCGACTGATCGGCCCTCGGTGAGTACCTCGCCGCGTCCCTCGAGCACGTAATTCTCGAGCGTGGTGCCGCTGCGCTGGGAGGCCACCGTCTCCGGGCGGGCCTGGACGATGTACAGCTTCCCGTCGATACCGTCCTTGGCCCATTCTATGTCCATCGGCCGCCCGTAGTGCTGCTCGATAGTGCAGGCGTAGCCGGCCAGCTCCAAGACGTCCTCGTCGGTGATACAGAATCGGGCGCGGTCGGCCTTCGGCGTGGGGATGTTGCGCACCGGGTCCTTCGTCCCACCCTCGACGAAGATCATCTTCACCGCCTTGTCGCCGATGAGACGGCGCAGCACAGCGCGGTGGCCGGCCAGGTAGGTCGGTTTGTGGACGTAGAACTCGTCCGGGTCGACGGCGCCCTGAACGACGTTTTCACCGAGGCCGTAGGCGCCGGTGATGAACACCGCATCGCGAAAGCCCGACTCGGTATCGATGGAGAACATCACACCCGACGAAGAGATGTCGGAGCGCACCATTTTCATCACGCCGATCGACAGCGACACCTTGAAGTGGTCGAAGCCCTGGTCGATGCGGTAGTGGATGGCGCGATCGGTGAACAGGCTGGCGAAACAACGGCGGCACGCGTCGAGAAGACTCTCGGCACCCTTGACGTTGAGATAGGTGTCCTGCTGGCCGGCGAAGCTCGCCGTCGGCAGGTCTTCGGCGGTCGCCGAGCTTCGTACCGCGAGACTGACGTCCTCGCCGTACTCGTCCTGGAGCCTGCGGTAGCCGTCCAGGATCTGGGCGGCCAGGTCATCGGGGAGCCCGGCGCCGTAGACGATCTCTCGGGCGCGTTTGGCCTTGCGCGCCAGCGCGGTGACGTCGTCTGGGTCGATCTCGTCGAGCTCGGCATGCAGCCGATCCCAGGCGCCCGCCCTCTCCAACATGTCGCGGTAGGCCTCGGCGGTTGTGGCGAACCCGTTTGGGATGCGGATCCCCTGCTCGGAGAGCTTCTGGTACATCTCGCCGAGCGAGGCGTTCTTGCCGCCGACGAGCGGCACGTCTTCGATGCCGACTTCCTCGAAGAAGCGAACGTATTCAGCCGTACCCATAGCGTGTCCTCTCGTAGCGCAGCGCCGGTGCCGCCACCCGACCTAAACTCGCACAGTGGTGGGTATAGAGACAGGGTCGAAGGTCACTCGGCTGGGATTCGCGCGGCTGGGATTCGCGCGGCTGGGATTCGCGCGGCTGGGATTCGCACAGCGCTGTCAGTATGGATTGAGGACTTGCGACCCTGCCGCGACGACCACCACAAGGTGCAGGCTCAGGTTATGGAGCAACTGAGCTTGCTTGATGCGAGCTTCCTGCAGGCCGAGGATTCCGATCCCCACGTCAGCCTTGCGGTGGGTGCCGTATCGATCATCGAGGGTCCGCCGCCGGACTACGGTGATCTCGTGGCGGTGTTCGCCGAACGGGCGCAGAACATTTCCCGCTGCACACAGGTGCTGCACACCCGGGCATTGGACCTTGGCGCACCGGAATGGGTGGACGATCCTCATTTCGATATCAAGCACCACCTGCATCACGTGGCGTTGCCGCACCCGGGTGACGACGCTGAGCTTTTCGCGACCATCGCCAGCATCATGGAGCGCCGACTCGACCGTGAGCGCCCGTTGTGGGAGTGCTGGGTCATCGAAGGTCTCGGGGGTGATCGTTGGGCGACGCTGATGAAGATCCACCACTGCGTCGCCGATGGCATCGCCACGGCCCAGATGCTGGCGAAGTTGAGCGACGACGGTGCCGGCGAGACCTTCGCCGACAACATCGGGGCTGCACAGGAATCCCGGCCTTCGATCCTCGGCCTGCTACGGCCGAGAATCAATCCATTGAACTGGATGAACGACGTCTGGCGCGCGACGCTCGCCGTCACCAACGCCGCAGAACATGCGGTGGTCGGCGCCGTCGAATTGACGGCCCGCGTGCTCAGCGCCGGCCAGGAGTCCTCACTGAACGGGTCGGTCACCAGGATGCGCCGCTACAGTGCGGCGATGGTGGACCTCAGTGTCATGAAGAAGGTCTGCGAGGACTTCGGGGTGACGCTCAACGACGTGGCGTTGGCGGCCATCACCAGCAGCTATCGCGCCATTTTGCTCGAGCGTGGCGAATCGCCCGGACCGCACGCATTGCGGACGCTGGTCCCGGTGTCGATGCGCTCGGTGGACAATCTCGATGTCACCGACAATCGGGTGTCGGCGCTGTTGCCGTTGCTGCCCGTCGACGAACCAGACCCGGTCAAGCAGTTGGAGATCGTGCACCGACGGCTGGGTCGGGCCAAGGGGAGTGGCCAAACCGAAGGCGCCAGTGCCGTATTGGCCGCCGCGGGTAGCATTCCTTTTGTGTTCTCGGCGTGGACGATTCGTTTCCTCACCCGATTGCCGCAGAAGTCGGTGACGGCGTTGGCCACGAATGTGCCGGGTCCCCGCGGACGGCAACGAATGCTGGGCCGGAAGGTGGTGGAGATCCTGCCGATACCGCCCATCGCGCTTCATCTTCGCACCGGTATAGCAATGCTCAGCTACGCCGGTCGATTCTCCTTCGGCATCACTGCTGACTACGACAGTGCACCCGACGTCGACGCACTCGCCCGCGGGATCGAAGACGGGGTGCGGCGCTTGGCCGATCTCGGCGGTTCTCAAGCCGGCACGGATGCCGATGGACCCGCCCGACTGAATGCAGAGACCCCATGACGGAGTTCATGCGCAACAGCGATGCGTTCACCTGGGCCATGGAAAGCGATCCCGCGCTGCGTTCGACAGTGGTGACGGTGATCCTGCTCGACCGATCGCCAGACTGGGATCAGGTGCGTGATCGCTTCGACATCATCTCCCGCAAGGTGCCGATGCTGCGGCAGCGAGTTGTCCCGTCTCTGCCACCCGCGCCGCCGAGATGGGAACACGCCCCCGACTTCGACCTTGACTTCCACATACGCAGAGTGACCGCGCCCGCATCCGGCACCACCGACACGGTGCTGGAGATGGCGCGGGTCGCGGCGATGCAGGACTTTGACCGAGCCCGTCCGCTGTGGGAGGCAACGTTGATCGACGGCCTCGAAAATGATGGAGCCGCACTGCTCCTGAAGTTTCATCATGCGCTGACCGACGGTGTCGGCGGCATCCAGATTGCGATGATCCTCTTCGATGTGTCGGAGGTTCACCACCAGCGCGGGCCGGTGGCGGCGCTGCCCGAAGTGCCCCCGCCGCCGTGGCTGCGCGGTTACCGTGAGACCGCACAATATGACGCGCGCCTGGTCAGCGATGCGCTGATGGGCACTCTGAAGATGGCGCCAAAGCTGTTGTCTCAGAGCATTCTACGGCCAGTCGACACCGCGTCGTCGGCGGTCGGACTGGCAGCATCGGTCTATCGGACCATGCGCCCGGTGAACCGCACGGGCTCTCCACTGATGAGCAAGCGCAGCTTGATCCGCCGACTCGGCGTGCTCGAGGTTCCGTTTGCCCAGCTCCGCACAGCGGCACACCACGGCGGCGGTGCGCTCAACGATGCGTTCGTAGCTGGGGTGGCCGGAGGCTTGCGGCGCTACCACGAGGAGCACGGTGTCACAGTCGGCGATCTTCATCTGACGATGCCGATGAGCCTGCGCGAAGAGGGCGACGAATTGGGTGGAAACCGGATCACCATCATGCGGTTCGACGTGCCGGCCGGCATCGCCGATCCGGTGGAGCGAATCCGAGAGATTCACGAAAGAACCGACAAGGTGCGTCACGAGAAGTCGCTGCCATACACGCAGTGGATCGCCGGTGCCCTGAACATGATGCCGCGGTGGTACATCGGCTCGATCCTGCGCAACGTCGACTTCCTGTGCAGCGACGTTCCAGGGATTCCGGTGCCGGTGTTCCTCGGTGGCGCAAAGGTCGTGACGCAGTATGCATTCGGTCCGACCATCGGTTCAGCGGTCAACGTCACACTGCTGACGTATGTCGACGCATGCACGCTGGGTATCGACGTCGACACCGGCGCGATCCCCGACCATGAGGTGTTCTTTGATTGCCTAGCAGCCGGTTTCGACGAGGTGTTGGCGCTTGGCTCCGGCTAGAAGTTGCTAGCCCCGCGACGACTCCTCTACTCTGCGCTTGATTCCCAGTAACAGCCCGCGGGTCACCAGCGCGACCACCGGACCGGCCAGTTCGACACCGAGCACCTCCCCGGGGTGCCGTAGCCGCGTGCGGGTGCGGACCAGCAACCGGCAGCGGTCCTGCCAGCGCGGAACAAGATGCAAAGACCACACGGTCTCCCAGGGAAACCCCGGTCGCGATCCGCGGAGCACCAGCGTGCTCTCCTCGACGACCTGTTCGACCTCCAGGGTGATCCCGTGGCGCAGCCCCATCCAGCCCGTCGGCGCGATTCGGACGGTATCGCCGGGCACGAGTTGCTGCCACTCGGGATGAATCCGGTCGGCGTTTCGATAGTCCAGAGCAATCAGCTTCTCGAGCTTGTCGAAGCCGTACAAGCCAGCGCGGTCCTGGCCGATCTGAGCGATCCACGGCCAGACTGCCGCCGGCGGTGCGTCGATCCATATGCCTTCGGTGGATTGGACTGCGGGGCGTCGAACCAACTCGTCACCGGGAAGGCTCATGGCGCACTCTTCCTTGGTGGTGCCCCAATTGCGGTAGTACCGTCGCGCCGCATAGAGAACGGCGGACGCTCCGACTGCTCGCAGCATGTAGGTGGCCATGACCAGACTCTGCGCTCGCGTCGGGTTGGGAAGCTAGGGCCGGTAGTCCCTACCAACGGCCCCCCAAGGTGTGACTTCTGTCCCTACCAGACTTGCGTCGGGGAAGCCGATGGTGGACTTAGGCAGATCAGGGACGGAGTGCAGCAGTGACCCCTACACGCGGCGCGATGCGAAGTGAACCCAGCAGGGTGTTTCGTGATCGACAGGAAGCCGGGCGAGTCCTGGCCGACCTCCTCGGTGCATACCGTGGTGCGGAGAGCGTTGTGGTGCTCGGCCTCGCGCGCGGTGGCGTCCCCGTTGCGTGGGAAGTGGCAGCGGCTCTGGGCGTTCCGATGGATGCGTTCATCGTGCGCAAACTCGGGGCGCCCGGCCATGAAGAGTTCGCGATGGGTGCGTTGGCCAGCGGCGGACGCGTGGTCGTCAACGACGATGTAGTGCGTGCGCTGCGAGTGTCCCCGCAACAACTGCGCGATGTCGCCGAACGTGAAGGGCGGGAGCTGGTCCGGCGCGAGGCCGCCTACCGTGGCGGTCGTCCGCCGCTAGACGTTACCGGCAAGACCGTAATTCTCGTCGACGACGGGCTTGCAACCGGAGCGAGCATGCAGGCGGCGGTACAGGCCTTGCGGGAGACGGAACCGGCACAGATTGTCATCGCTATCCCGGCGGCTCCGGAGTCAACTTGTCGTGAGTTCGCCGGTCTCGTCGAGGACGTGGTATGCGCAACAATGCCCACACCTTTCCTTGCGGTGGGTGCTTCGTACTGGGACTTCAAGCAGGTAAGCGACGACGAGGTCCGCAACTATCTTGCGACTCCGACGGTCGGAACAGCCACCGCGGAGATCCGGAGCAGAGAGACGCCCGCGGAGGTAGTCGGTCGTTGCGCCGTCGACGCCCCAGCCGGCGTGCCGTCGACAGAGGCGCTGCAGGAAATCATCGGGGACGCGCGAATCGTGCTGATCGGCGAGAGTTCGCATGGCACGCAGGAGTTCTACGAGGCGCGGGCGGCCATCACGAGGTGGCTCATCCAGAACAAGGGCTTTTGCGCGGTCGCCGCCGAGGCGGATTGGCCCGACGCGTACCGGGTCAACCGCTATGTCCGCGGGTTGGGCGACGACGGGTCCGCCAACGAGGCACTGAGCGGTTTCGAGCGCTTTCCGGCCTGGATGTGGCGCAACGTCGTGGTGCGGGACTTCGTCGACTGGCTGCACGCTCACAATGGTCATCGTCGCGAGAGCGGTGGACGGCAGACGGGCTTCTACGGCCTGGACCTCTACAGCCTGCATCGATCGATACAGGAAGTGATCGCCTACCTCGATGACATCGATCCCGAGGCGGCGGCGCGGGCGCGAGACCGATACGCGTGTTTCGACCACACGTCCGCCGACGATGGTCAGGCCTACGGCTTCGCCGCGGCCTTCGGTGCCGGACTGTCCTGCGAGCGTGCGGCAATCGATCAATTGGTCGAGATGCAGCGCAATGCATTGCAATACGCGCGTCGCGATGGACTGGTCGCTGAGGATGAGGTGTTCTACGCCCAGCAGAACGCTCAGACCGTTCGCAACGCAGAGGCCTACTACCGTGCGATGTTCGGGGGTCGTGTCACGTCATGGAACCTGCGCGACGAGCATATGGCGCAGACATTGCAAGCACTGCTAGCTCACTTGGACCACCAGGGCGAGTCGGAGCCGTCCCGAATCATCGTGTGGGCGCATAACTCTCATGTCGGCGATGCGCGAGCGACCGAAGTGGGGGCTGACGGGCAGCTGACTTTGGGGCAGTTGGTGCGGGAGCGGTACGGAGAGGACTGCCGATTGATCGGATTAACGACGTATGCGGGTTCCGTCACCGCGGCGAGCACGTGGGGTGGGATCGCTGAGCGCAAACTGGTCCGACCCGCACTGAACGGCAGCGTCGAAGAACTGTTTCATGAAACCGGCAGGCCGCACTTCCTGGTATCGGAGAGGATCAGTCCCGCTGTCGGCGAGCCACTCGACACCGTTCGGTTGGGACGGGCGATCGGTGTGATCTATCTACCGGCGACCGAACGGCAGAGCCACTACTATCATGTCCGACCCGGTGAGCAGTACGACGCGATCATTCACATCGACAGGACGCGCGCGCTGGAGCCGTTGGAAGTGGCGAGCTCATGGCCGGAAGGTGAGACGGCAGAGACCTATCCGACCGGGTTGTGATGTCGCAGAAAGAATCAACGAATGGAGAAGTGGCGCAATGCTGTCGCCAACGATCGCCACGTTGACTATGAACCCGGCACTCGACATCACGACCGAGGCCGACGTTGTACGCCCTACCGACAAAGTCCGTTGCGCGGGTTCACGCTACGACCCAGGCGGTGGTGGCATCAATGTAGCGCGCATCGCGCACACCATGGGCGCCTCGGCGTCGGCGATCTTTCCCGCCGGTGGGTCCACCGGAGACGTCGTGACCCGCCTCGTCCACGACTCCGGCGTGCCGCTGCGGGCGATCAGGATAGGCGATTCGACGCGCGAAAGCTTTACGGTCAACGAACGCAGCACGAACAAGCAGTACCGTTTCGTGCTGCCCGGCCCACAACTGACGTGCGCAGATCAGGCCCAGTGCCTTGACGAAACGCGGCGAGCGGCAGCCTCGGCGGAGTTCGTCGTGGCCAGTGGAAGCCTTCCGCCGGGCGTACCGCCGGACTGGTACCAGCAGGTCGCCGACGTATGTCGCGATGTCGGCGTCCCTCTGATTCTTGACACTTCTGGCGGCGGGCTCACCCACGTCAGCAGCGGGGTGTTCCTGCTCAAGGCCAGCTTGCGCGAACTCAGAGAATGCGTGGGGCGTGAGCTGGCAACGCAGACAGATCAATTGGTGGCGGCCCGGGAGTTGGTCGAACGTGGAGTGGCTCAATCGGTAGTGGTGTCCTTGGGTTCCCAGGGCGCATTGCTCGCGACAGTTCGCCACAGTCAACGATTCTCGGCCGTTCCGGTCCGGGCGGTGAGTGGTGTCGGAGCCGGGGACGCCATGGTCGCCGCGATCGTCGTTGGACTGAGCCGGGAATGGCCGTTGACCGAGTGCGTGCGGCTCGGAATCGCTGCCGGGGCGGCGATGCTGTTGACACCTGGGACTGCCGCCTGCAGAAAGGAAGATGTCGAGCGCTTCTTTGGGATGGTTCCCGGGGCGGAGGACGTCGATCTGGTTCACACCTGAGGTGGGAAGCGGTACAGCCCGGCGCCGGCAGTGATTCCGGCACCAGCGGCGACCAGGAGGATGCGGGGCCCCGGCCAGTCTCGTGTGGCGCGTTTCCCAGCGTCGAGCCAGCGACCAAAGGCCCTAACCCGCTGGCGCGCGTGGCGTTACTGTGCAGCGATGAGCGTCGCGTCGAAATCCCACCGGGCTGATGCGCTGTCCGCGCACAGAGAGAAGCCGATAGTCGTTCCCGACGGACAACATCCGATAATGGGTCATCCGGACTGCTCCGTTCTGCTGGTTCGTCATTGAGGGCGCGGTGCCGACGACGTGACTGTCTCGAGATTAAAGGCTATGCAACAGAAGTGGCATCTTAGGACGGATCTTGCATTACCGGGTCTGACGCAGTTTCAGGGGTACGAGAAGCGCTGGCTGCGCGCCGATGTGACAGCGGGTGTGACTGTCGCCGCGTACCTGGTTCCACAAACAATGGCCTATGCCACCCTCGCCGGGCTCTCGCCGGTCGCAGGTCTGTGGGCTGCGCTCGTCCCGCTTGCGGTGTACGCCGTGCTCGGATCATCCCGGCAGCTGTCGGTGGGACCTGAGGCCAGTACCACCGCCATGACCGCTGCCACCCTCGGGCCGATCGCCGACGGTGATGCGGCGCGTTACGCCGCCTCAGCGGCCGCGCTCGCGATGCTCGTCGGTGCCATCTGTCTGGTGGGTGGATTGCTGCGACTCGGTTTCCTCGCCAACCTGCTTTCGCGGCCGATACTTGTCGGCTATATGGCGGGCATCGCGCTGGTGATGATCGCCGGCCAGCTCGGAAAGATCACCGGGACCGACGTGGCAGGTCACGAATTCATCTGGCAGATAGGCTCTTTCATCACACGCCTGGGCGACGTGCATTGGCTCACCCTAATTTTGGCGACCTCTGTCATTGCAGTACAGTTCGTGTTGGCGATGCGTGCAGCCCGCCTGCCCGGACCGCTGATCGCCGTTGTCCTGGCTTCGGCTGTGGTTATGGTGGGGTCATTGCAGACACGAGGGATCGCGGTAGTCGGATCCGTTCCGCCGGGACTCCCGAGCGTCGATCTTCCGGCCCTACGTCTCGACGATCTGGCGACATTGCTTCTGCCCGCCGTGGGCATCGCGATCGTGGCATTCTCCGACAACGTGGTGACCGCGCGTGTTTTCGCGGCTCGCAGCGGTCAGGAGATCGACGCCAATGCCGAGATGCGTGCACTGGGGGTGTGCAATCTGGGTGCCGGGCTGACTCATGGTTTCCCGGTCAGTTCCAGTGGGAGCCGCACCGCCATAAGTTACTCCCTGGGAAGCCGCACGCAGCTCAATTCGGTGGTCACGCTTGGTGTGGTTCTCCTCGTCCTGACGTTCGGGGGCGGTTTGTTGTCGGCGGTGCCACTGG
>Ga0210003_1004529_pt1 | contig 10950 bp, 22 predicted proteins | sample LantaG_FD_182804 | JGI IMG/M metagenome (GOLD analysis project Ga0210003, IMG submission 182804) | Deep subsurface microbial communities from Baltic Sea to uncover new lineages of life (NeLLi) - Landsort_02402 metaG (SPAdes) (version 2) | ecosystem: Environmental > Aquatic > Marine > Oceanic >...
CTAAAGATGATGTAATCGACGCTCTCGTCGTGTTGATTGATGCCTTGCCGGGGTTCAACGCTTCAAATCTGGGCGAAATTTTATTAATTTCATATACGGGAACATTTTTTCTTGTATCGTATTCAGCAAATATTGAACTCGAAAAACTTGGAAGTGCGGGCGACTTTTCAGCGGATACCCCTGGAGCGTACACCGTTCCTGAAAATTCATTGACTAAAATTTTGACGCCGGTTTCCGGGTGGGATAGCGTCAATAATCCTTCCGCCGGTACAACCGGGTCAAGTGCGGAAAGCGATGAAGCTCTAAGGATTCGCAGAATTCAAGAGTTGACATCAGGGAAAGGTACTGATGCCGCAATTAAAAATGCCGTATCGAATATATTAAACGTGATCGGAACGTCAGTTGTGAGCAATAGAACGGATTCCGTAGACGGTGAGGGCAGGCCAGCCCACAGCTTTGAGGTCGTTGTAAGTGGCGGTGATGTTGATGCAATTGCGCAAGCGATATTCGAATCAATGCCGTCCGGTGTAGATCATTACGGGAATAGCTCCGGGACTGCTTACGATGAAGATTCCGTGGCCTATACTATTTATTTTTCAAGGCCTACAACTACTTATATATGGGTTCGTGTTAGCCGTGATTACAACACTGAGGAATCGTATCCGGCGGGAGGTGACACGGCTATAAAAGACGCAATATATCAGTACTCGCTTAATTTTATAAATAATGGTACAGATGTAATAAGGCAAAGATTGTCAACACCTGTTTATTCAGTTCAAGGTGTTGGCGATATTGTAATTGAGTTAGCTGAAACTGCCACGCCTGGAGGTTCTCCGGTGTATGCCGAAGCTAATATTCTTGTAGACGCTGCCGTCTATCCTGAATTTTCTACGGATAGAATGGTTGTGCAGGATATACCATGATAGAATTAGTTCAGGAAACAAATTATCAGGAAAGCGCCCTGAGTTTGCTAATGGCTCAATATTCAAATGCTGAGAAATTGAAGGGAATACTTTCGGCGAAATCAAATCAAGCTAATGATCTTGAGCAAGCGGCCTTTGAGGTCAGGGACTCGATATATTTAGAAGATGCGACCGGGGCGCAACTTGACATCATAGGTAAAATTTATGACGTTTCCAGGATGGGAATGAGCGATGCGGAATACCGGGAAGAAATTGAGGCAAAAATTGCCTTGAAAATTTCAGGAACTATTCCTGAGGTAATAAATATTTTGAAGTCTATTTATTCCGCCACCTACACTGAGTACTACCCGCAATACCCCGGAAAGTATTTGATGATTACTGATGCCGATATTTCACAGGAAGATTTTGAAGCAATTTCACCGGCGGGAATAGGCGTTTTTTTTAAGAAAATAGATGAAGACGGGACATATTACGTTTCCGAAGACGGGAGCTTTTACATTTCAGAAGATAATCAATTTTACGGATCGGAGGTTTAGATGGGAACTACATTTAAAAAAATGATTGAGAACGACACGATTACAAGTGTAGGAATAGAAAGTGATTTAAATTATTTTTACATCATGCGACCAAACGAAGTCACAGCCGCAGAAAAAGAAAGCAAAATAACACTTGAAGAAATATACCGGTTATTGGATTCAGATAACGCTTATTATAATTCGGGTTGGTTTTATAAAGCAATTGGTACGGCTTCTCTGTATGAAAAATCCTCCGGAGTTCACGCTTTTTCTTCAGCGGTTTCAGGCGCCGCCGATGCCTCTATAACATTTGTAGAGACAATGCGAACCGGATTAAGTTCAAACTCTGAAAAAGTTTTAAGTGTGGGAAAAGAAACTTTTGAGGCCTGGGACTCCGGGGCGGTTCTACAATTGGGCGGGAATGGGTTTTTGTTTAATGACGAAACCAATATTATATGGGGGTACAACGCCTATTACGACGGGGCGTGGAAGTACACCGACGCGGATGAGGCAAGCCGATTGTATCAAAAAAACGACGGCTCTTTGGTTTTCGAGGGTGCTGTGTCCGGGACTGCAGATGATCCCATTACATGGGTAGACGCTTTTTCAGTTTCAAAAGAAGGGGACACGGTTGTCAATGGAACTTTCAATATGTTGTCTCACGAAACCATAAGCGCAAACGCAACAATAACTTTACAAAAAACAGATAAACTCAGAACAATAGTTGTAGATGGAACATTGACACAATTGACGGTAAATGCAGGAACAGGGGTAGACGAATCAAGTGTATTAAGGGTTATAAATGAAACGGGAGTTGATGTTACTATAACAGATGGAATAGTACCGTATACTCTTCTAGAATCTGAAGAAACTAATTTTTATTTTAGAGGTTCGACATTCACACAAAAAAACTTCGGAACCGTAAAGGTAACTTCTAATTCCACGATAACTCCACAAGCGGGAACAAGATTTTTATATCTTGTATCAACTACCCCGGTGGATACAATTACGTTTGATTTTAGTAATGTTGCAACCATTCAGATTAGACTTCTCAACGCTGCTACTAATGAATTGACGGTTATTGATTCTGTAGCCTCAAATAGTTTTAAAGTTCCGGCAGGGAACATGGCTTTATTTGCCGGGTCTTCGGGAAGCGGAAAGATAACAAAGGTTAGCCCAAGCATTGGGTACAACTCCGGAAAGACTGACCCCAGAGAAGAGAGCAGAGGGAAAATTCATTCAACAGTCGTTACGCAAAAAACAATATTTGACGCTCTTGATCCGTACATTCCTGACATTGGCGATTGGATAAAATTAGATGGTGGTATTTATCCATCTACAGTATTTAGGGTAGTTAGTTTTGCAACAAGGGTTTCATCAAGCGTCATAGAACTAAGTCATATAAGGGAAAATGGTACAATAGGCGAATATATTATAACAAATGGGGTAACGAGTACATTAAGCGCAGTAAGTTTTTCATGGTAAGGAGATATTCATGAGCGGTTACCCAATAATACAAAAAGAAAATAATGAATTTAGAATTGTAGGAATGACAACGACTCCACAAAAAGGATGTTGTGATGAAGCAGAACAGAATATAATTAAAGCTATAAAAGACAAAAATGAATCTGATATAGAATTTTTAAAACTAAAACCTTTGAAAAAAATTACAAAAGGTTTTATAATGAATAGCGAAAAAGAATATTACTATGAAGATGGAGAAATTAAGGAGGGTAATGAATAGAATGTGGAAAAACTTTATATCGAAATTGTTAAAAATTACCCCTTACTTGCTGTTCTTCTTACTCTTGTTGTTAGTCTGGTGGCCATACTTATCAAAATTATTTTTTCAAAACTAAGTACAAAAATTGATTCAAAAAATGCAATAACTGAGGAGAAATTTGAAAGCCGGAATGCAGTAATAGAAGAAAAATTCAGAGAGATAAAAGCAAATATAAACGAAAAAAGAATTTTGCTTGATGGAATTCTGAGCACAGTTTCTTCAATGATGGAATGGTTTACGGGACATAGGGATGATTCAAAGGAGATTGGAGTTTTTAAAAGTCAAATTGAAAATGTAAAATCAGATATAGAAAAAATATTTATAAAACTGGAAAAAATTGAAATAGAACTATATAAAATGATTGGAGCACAGGAGAGCAAAAATGGCAAATAGAATAGTTGATCGACCGAAACAGCACATTACGTCACCGTACGGGAAAAGAAAACTTTTCTCTAAATTTCACAAAGGAATTGACCTTAGAACGTACGACGACAACTTTAAAGAAAGGCTTGAAATTCTTTTGCCGTGTGAATGTATTTATCTCCGGTCGGTTTATCAAAAAAAGTGGGGTTTTACTCACGTTTTTTCCCCTACTTCCGGAATAGCGGATGAAATTAAATTCACTCATATAACTAAAATAGACTTCACAGTCGAAAAAGTTTATTCAGCGGGAACTTTCCTGGGTAAAAGCTGCTTGACTAAATATATGATAAAGAAAGGATATGGGGAGCATTTACATTTCGAGACCTGGAAGAAAAACGAAAAAGAAAAACTAAAACATTTCAACCCGATTAAATTTCTCGAATACCTGGAGATAGAATATGACTAAAAAAACAAAAGTTAAAAGGAAAACAATTAAAGACAAATACCATGACTTCAAAACAAAATATCATTTCTTTGCATTCTGCATGGACAATTATCCCAGAGCGACTATGTTTTTTATAACTTTTGTTTTTTTAACTTTGTTGATTTCAATAGTATTTGTCCTTAAGTTTTCATACGAAGGCGAAAAGGTAAAAATAAAAGAATCGCCTATCGAATACAAGAAAACCAACGCTGATTAAATTTCAAATGATTTAATAAAATCATCAACGATTCCATTCAAATCTTTATTGAGGTCTTGACTGCTGTTCAACTTCGATTGAGCCACAACGAAAAACAACATTAATTCCTCTCTTGATATTTTTATATTTATTTCTTTTAAAGTCAACTTTCTTTTCCTTGAATTTCTTTTCAAGTATGGCGATGTGATGTGTAATTTTTTTCCCGTAACCATGTTATCCTCCCTTTAGTCGCTTGTATATATTATAGAAAAATATGTTGTTTTTTGCCTCTTTCCAAGTTTCTTGTACCACGATGATTCATAAACAGAATTATCGTTTTTGTTCGTATTCGATAAAACCCTATGACTGCAAAAATGCTCTATTTGGAAAGCCCAATTTTTCCCAAAACAAAACCTGTTTCCAACTTTATATATAGTTTGAAAGGGAGACGCTCTAACAAGATTTTCCTTGTCAAACCCTCCCCACACAAAATAATTTCTAGTTGACCCGTATATTTCATTTTTAAACAACCATAAATCTATGCGAAAACCCAATGACAGCTCAGTTACGCCTATTCTTGAATCTGGATATTGATAAGACCCTACTTCAAATGAGTAGAATGGTTCAGAGAAAGCGTTCAGCGAGAACCCTGCTAAAAATACTAATGCTATGAATAATTTTTTCATTTCCTTCCTTCCTGTTAAAACCAATTTTTTGTTTTTTCTTCAAATTTATTTCTAATCCGTTTACACTGGATAGCGTCGGCAATTATATAAAAAACAAATCCCGCAAACATCAAAATCAGTGACGTTTTGTAATCTGAAATATTATAAGCGAACGCTGATGACAGCACAAATAAACCCGCAATAATATTTAATAATTTAATCATATCTTAGTCCAGTTCAAGACATCTATCTTTTTGTTTTTTTGGGATATATTTTTCAAGATGTGCTTGCTCTTCTTTTATTTTTTTCAGCAATTCTTTTAGTTCAAGTTTACACAATTCAACTTCTTTGTTCAAACTCTTTGATTCTTTTTTAATCTCTTTGAGTTGTTTTTTTAATTCAGATACTTCTTTTGAGTATTTGTCTTTATCTTCTGTTAAATTTTTCAATCGGTATTCTATATTCTTGATTTTTGCCAAATCATTCTTGCGGGGTTCTAATTGTTTTGCTAACTTCTCATTGTCAGATTTTAATTTTTCCCAAACTAAAAATTCTATGGGTTTTTCTTTTAGAGATTCTTCTTTTACCCAGAAAATCTCTCCACGCTCAGCCTCTTCAATCATAGTTTCAATGACCAATTGGGCATCATCGCATGAGTGGCTTGAAGTTCCACCTATTTGACAAGCCTGACAAAATTCGCTCCCGCTTATATCCGTGTTAACATTTTTCATTCCCTGAACAAGGAAAAAGTCTTCAGTTTCCCTCCTGATGATAATTACTGGATTGTTGTTATAATACCAGACGGTTTTCGGTTTTATTTTTTCTTTTTTAGCCATGGCTCCCCTCTCAGCATCATGTATATTTTTTCTATAAACAACTTCTTAGCTTCCGGGTTTGTTGCGTATATCGTTTTTATCTTATCGTTTATTTTAATCTGATTATCGATATACGCCATAATCATATCGTTTTGGTTTTCCGGGGCTTCTTTGATAAAATGATCCCACAAGCCGTCTTTTATGATGTTATGAGCTACCCCGGAGGCCATATAAATTAAGTAACCGGGCTTGACGTCGATTTCAGCGGCCAGGGCGTTTATTCTGTCTTGTAGGTCTTTTGATAATTTATTCATAATTATTTCCTTAAATTTTTATCTATATTTTTACAATATGACAAAATGCAAAAAAGCATAAACAGGATCATGCAAATGAAACCTAAAAAAAATAATCCAAAGTTCTCAATTACAAAATTGTTTATGTTTGAGTTTGTAAGACTTTCCATTGTTCCCTCCTGTTTATTCCGGGAGCCTACCCCGGCTAGCTTTCTTGAACAGATCGTCTAATATAGATTCGTATTTTTCAAAACTTCTTTTTTTTATAATCAACGGCCTCATATAATTCTTAGATATTTTTTCCCCATTAATATCAAACGCTTGTTCCCCAAGACGAAATTTTACGCCGTCTAAATACGAAAAATCTTTTTTTATTCTGACATTTCCGACAAAATATTCGTCCTTTTCACATTCTTTGTGTTTCATTTACGCCACCTTGTTTAGTTTATTCCGGGAGCCTACCCCGGTTATTAGGCTGTTATCTATTCCGATTCTTTTATTTTCTCTTTCAAACTTAAAACTTCAAAGTAAAATTTCCTAAGGAGCCCCCCAGCCCATTCGTTCATATCTTCTTTTGTCTCAAAAGAAAAATTGTCAGGTTTATTTTTTAAATCAATGATTTCTAACTTTGATAAAGTATTTTCAAACAGATCATTAAAAATATTTTCTTTTATTATTATTGCTTTCACAATATTTCCATCCTTTTAGTTTATTCCGGGAGCCTACCCCGGTTTACGGCTCTAAAATAAGCAAACAACATATTTTCCTCTATTGTCTTCATTTTTACTTTTAAAATATTCGCATTTTTTAGTGCACCAAAAAGATCCCACTCTTGGTACTATTTCTAAATTTGATCTAACCGGGCATGGTGTTAGGCATACGTCTTTATGATCTTTTATTTTTCCTGTTTTGATATCAGGCACTTTAGATTTCACGGTACCTGTTTCACAATAAACCCTCATAATAATCCTCTGTTTATTTCTCCGTGTTCTGCGTTTCTCAAGCGGGCTTACAACACGCCAATGGCCGCATTACGGAGACCCCCGAAGGGGTCAGTCCGGTTATATTTCTTTTCCGTTTAGGAAAATCTTATTTATATTTGAAAAATTGATATTTTCAAATATATATTGATCTCCTACTTCTGGAAAATTTTGTAAATGTTCTTTTTCATGATGTTTTGACCCCTCTACTATCAAAAGGTTTCCATCTCTTTCAAGCCCATAGACACCTTTTGGGGAAAGTTCTTCAAAGAACTTTTTTTCGAGGTCGCTTTTTGCATAAATAGGATATAATTCAAAACATCCAAAACTTATGCACCAGGAGACACCCCACCCTTTTAAAAATTTTTCTTTCTCCGGAAATGGAAATACGCCTATGGAGTCTTTTAAGGATCTTGCTTCTTTAACAATTTGCAACCCTTTTTCAGAGGCTACAATTTTTCCTGAATTTTCTTGGCAAAAATCAATAATTTTATTATAAATTTTTCCCTCTGCCTTTGCTTTTTCAAGGTACGTTAGAAACGATTTTCTGACGTTGTGATTAATTACAAAATTTTTTCCAATACTCCAGATACCGCTTCCTCCATATTTCCCTGTAAATGGGTCTGTGCCGAAGAACATCTCTGGTAAACCCATATGTTCAATTTTTGAGGTTGAATAAGGTTCATCCTTAAATATTTTATTGTATTTTTTTTTATTTACAATAAAATTTAAAAATTCTTCTTGCAGACAAAGCAGATCAACTGCTTTATTTATTGTTTCCGTATCCGAAAAAGTTCGGATTCCTTCTATAAGAAAAGCGGAAAATCGCCCACCTTTAGGAAACTTTTCTAATTTTATGAAAAGCTCCTCGAATAGCTCTTCTTTTTTAAAAACAGACAATTTAAATTCTACGGAAGTAGAATAATTAATTGTCAGTATTTTTCGATATTCTTCATCGAGCATATTGAACTGCTCGAACAACTTGATCGCTTGATCAAACTCTTTATAATGTCTAAACGATTTAGGCAAATCGTTCTGACACTTCATAATAAAAAATAGATATAAAAATTCTAAGAAATAATCTATTTCTATTTCTTCATTATTTTTTATCAAACTTTCAAACCAATCCGCTGAACAATATTCAGCGTTGTAATACTTTTTTTCATTTCTTTTCCTTATTTTCTCTGGAAAATTTTCAGGTATGACGAAATCATACCCTCCTTTTGCTTCATTTAAAATGGCTATATCTTGCCATTTTAGATTTTTTAATAATTTTTCTACTTGATTTTTTTTTAGTTTCATAATAATCCTCCGTTTATTTCTCCGTGTTCTGCGTTTCTCAAGCGGGCTTACAACACGCCTATGGCCGCATTACGGAGACCCCCGAAGGGGTCAGGCCGGTTATTTTATAACCCAAAAGACAAGGCGTTTTTTTCTGACTCCTCTGAGCCTATACTGTTTATACACCCTATAGCTATTTTTATTTCTTTAATAGCCTGTAATTTTGATAATCCGTTTAAAGTCGGATGTTCAAGTCTCATGAATCCTTCGATATGTCGGGGGTCATATTTTCCGATATATCCGAGTTTAGCGATGGTTTCTCTTATTATTTTTTGATACATTGCTTTGCTTTTCTCCGTTTTGTTTTTTCATTATTTTATTAAATAGCGGTTCTCCAACAAACAAAAAGGGAGATGCCGCTAAAGCCAAAACACCACAAATGGCCAAAAAATATGCAAATAAAGCATAGACAGGCACAATTAAAGAAAGCAGCCTCAACAAGCTACTGTTAGGTATCCATTCGTCACCAGTGCAAGAAGAAACATCTAAAAGTACAAAAACGTTTATTATTATTGAAAAACAATACAGTATTATAAACTGTTTCATGTTGACCATCCTTAAAATTCAATCTATTACTAGTATACAAATAAGTTTGCATAAAGTCAAGTACTTTTTTTTGCTTGACAAATAAAAAATAAGTTTGTATATTGTATATATGAAAACATCAAAACAACTTAGAAAAGAACACGAAAAGACAAAATCAGAGACTTTATCTCTATTAAAAGCAAGAATTGAAGCGATTGGCGGCGGTTCTGCTTGCAAAGTTAGAATAGGAATGCACCCCTATATTTTTTCAAAATATCTCGATAAAAAGTATATAGAAAAACACTGGGATAATTTGAACATAAACAAAATGCTTGACTTAATCGATTTACTCAATTCTAAAGACAACAGGGAATTATAATGAAGTGTGCGAATATGAAAGTTGTATTGCTAAAAAATAACATGGAAAGAAAAGACTTTTTATTTTTATCTATGGCCGGGGTAATATTTACCCCGCCTGTTTTTCAAAGCAATGATGTCGAGAAACAGTTTAATAGTTTTAAAGAAAAAGATATAACCGTAGTTCCATCAAATTTTTACTTTTATGACTTTTTAGAATTTAATTCCCTTGATGATGTTTTTTACACATTCCAAACTTATGAAGGAAATAGAGTTATTCAAGACTTAGACACCGAAACCGCAAAAAAAATATGGGAAGATTTAGAAAAAGATTTCTTGCATGTTTCTGAAATACTCAGATTTCTAAATTTAATTTAAAAAACAACAGATTCCTAAAACCCCTCTCAGGCTTCACCATTTGGCTCATACAAGGTTTTATTTTAAATCCCGATACATTCACCATTAAAAATTTTCTTTATTGTTCTCTTATTTCCCCCAGTTCAGAATAGGAATTTTTTTCTTACAGTTAAAAAAATACTTGACTTATTACAAATAAGTTTGTATATTAGTAGTAGTATAAGACAGAGAAAAACGGAGAAACAATCATGAAAAAACAAACAGCATTCGACAAATTTTGTGAAAAAGAAGCATCTTCTCGATCAAGAAACTGGACAAACGTGCTAATGGGACAAAACCCTATAAGCGTTGACTTTTCTGAATATGGAGTCAAAAAAGAGACTTTTGCAAAACAAGCCAGAGCTGAGGGATTTAGAACTTCTACATGGTCAAGCGAAGAAATTCTAATTTATAGAGGGGACTGTTTAAACTAATCAGCAAAGTAAATAACCGGCCTGACCCCTTCGGGGGTCTCCGTAATGCGGCCACTGCCGGTGACAAGCCCGGAAAACGCAGAGTCAGGGAGAATTAAACGGAGGGATTAAAATGAAAAAATCAAACGAAAACAGAGAAGTACCAGAAAAAGAACTTGAAGAAAAGCGGGCAATGTGGAAAAGGCTTAATTATCATAATTTAAGATGGCATCGAGTCAAAAGATATGAAAAACTTCCTTATAAATATTTTGAAGAAATGGGAGAGTGACAATGAAAACAATAAATTATGAGCAATTCGATTATTTTTCCAGGTCAATCGATTTATTCCTGGAAAAAATAGCTATAAACCAGGAATGTCTTTTCACAGAAGATCTTTTTAAGAGCATGGGGTTCACCTACTTGTTTATTATTTTCTCAAAAACCCAGGTTGAAGAAATAGACCTCAGCACGAAACAAATCAATATGTTTATTGATTATGTCGTTGAGCGTTATACTTTTTACGCCGAACACGTCAAGAAAGACTTTCCGGGAGACGGCCAGAATTATGCTGTCGATTTCCTGAAGCAACTTGGCTTTCAAATTACCGAACCACTCCAGCGAGGCGAAACTTGCTTAAGATATTCAAGCCGAGATAAATTCCACATTCTTAATTATTCTTAATTTATTTTATATCGCCCGGATTCGTCCGGGTATTTTTTTTGATTTTCTGCAAAAAAGTACTTGACTTATTACAAATAAGTTTGTATATTAGTAGTATAAGACAGAGAAAATTAAACGGAGGATTTAACCATGACAACTACAATAAAAGAAATAATCAAAGAAAGAACAGCGATAAAAATAGTTGAAAATTCAGAAACTCACGAAGACGCTTACTGCGAGC
>Ga0210003_1004532_pt1 | contig 10943 bp, 13 predicted proteins | sample LantaG_FD_182804 | JGI IMG/M metagenome (GOLD analysis project Ga0210003, IMG submission 182804) | Deep subsurface microbial communities from Baltic Sea to uncover new lineages of life (NeLLi) - Landsort_02402 metaG (SPAdes) (version 2) | ecosystem: Environmental > Aquatic > Marine > Oceanic >...
CGGAGACGACGTCGCCGCACTGGCCGAGCATCCCGGGCTTGAGGTCAACCACAATGCTGGTGGCGGAGATGTACTTGGCGACAACGCCGACGAACAGGTTTCGGTCGGCGGGGGTCAGGGTCACGGTCGCGGCGGCGTTGACGAACACGGGGCGGTCGCCGTCGGTGATGGCGGCGCCGGAGGTAACCATGGTCACCAGGCCGGAGCGCTGCACGAAGCAGTTGATGTCGCCGTCAGCGCCAGCGGCGTTGTTGGCGGCCTCGACAGCCACGCCCACGAACTCAATCGAGGTCGCGTCGTTGGCGGGGAGTACGTATCCGTCAGCATCGCGGCCCACGTTGTCGCCGATGGCGATGGTCTTGGCAGCCGCAACGGGCAGCTCCAGGTAGTCCACGTCGTCGGTGGTCGGGGCAACGGACAGCGCGGGGCCGATGTCAACCAGTGCCTCGGTGGCCGAGGTGTAGCGGTGCAACTTGCCCGCGTAATGGTTGGTCGGAGTCTTCTGCACGGTCTGGTTGTCGGCGAAGTACAGGTCGCAACCCTGGTCCGTGATGGCCAGGCCAGCAGAGACGAAGGAGAAGACGCCCTCGGTGGCCAGGCGCACGTTCAGGTCACCGGCAGAGCCGTAGCCCTCGGCGGTGGTGTTGATGACGCCCTCGGAGGCCACGCCCATGAACTCAAGCAGGGCGGAGTCGGTCAGCGAGGTGGCGTAGCCGGTCGAGGTGGTGACGGCAACGGCGGTGCCGAGGTAGATGGTGGTTGAGGCAGCGACGGGGAGCGCCCTGGGGCTGCCCTCCAGCTTGGTGTAGTCGCGGTCAACGGCGGTGGCGGTCATTGGATCTGCTCCTTACGCCTGATCGGCGGTGTTGTGCTTGAGGAAAACTTCGTCGGAAATGCCGAATTTGGCGTTGATCTCACGCTGCTCGTCGGACAGGGCCACGTTGGCAGCCTTCTCCTTGGGCTTCTTCTCGTCGTCGCCCACGGGGGTCTTCTTGGGCAGGGCGGCAGACAGCTCAGAGAACCGGGCAAAGTCGGTCTCGGCGAACGCACGCCAGGTCTTGAACTCAGGGCTATCCACGCCGCCGAGCTGGCCGTTGTCCTGCAGGGCCTTCATGGCGCCGTCAACCTTGGCGCTCAACTCGGAAGCCTCGCGGCTGGCCTTCTCGGCCTCGAAAGCCTTGAGTGCCACAGCGTGGGCGTCGGCAGTCGCGGCCTTGGCCTGCAACTCAGCCAGCGCGGCAACGGGGTCTCCGTCCAGGCCAGCGGTCAGGGCGTTGTAGCGGCCCTCGAAGTCGTCGGCACGGTCCTGAAGAACCTTGATCGCGTTGGCGATGTGCTCCTCGGCGGTGCCGTCGGTCAGGCCCAGCATGGTGGTGATGGATTTCATTTGGATCTCCTTGCCCGCGTCTTTGCTGGGCTCGTGTTGGTCTGCGGTGAGCGCGCCCATGATCGCGTTGAGGCGAACCTCGGGCAGCTCATGGAGGAAGGGGGTATTTGTAAGCGCGATGGAATGCAGGGAAGATCCGCCGGTCTTGCCGGTCTCCCTGTCCACGGTGTTAAAGACGATGGTCGGCGACTTGTATAGCAGTTCACCCGACTCGATCATGTCCCGAGCCTTCTTGGTAAAGGCAGGCTTGACGAACAGAGCGGCATCCTTGCCCTTGCCTTCCACCTTAAAGTCACCAGGCATCACCCAGCCAGCGGCGGGCGCGGCTGAGTTGTAGACGAGCTCGTGGCCGTAGTCGAAGGCGGTCTTGATCTTCTTGGAGTTGCCGAAGTCGGCCATCTGGTGGAGCATGGCCTCTGTGATTTGGAACTTGCCTTGCCAGTGACCTTCGTAGTCTCCAACGACGGCAACCTGCTCCCAGCCGTCGTAGCCCTCCTGGCCATCGGCCAACAGGATGGAGGTGCCATCAAGAATGCGGAAGTTGGTGAGCGTATTTGCGTCAGGCATGACTCGGTAAGAATGGGACCGGAGTCGCTAAACAGGCAAGATAGCCACGTGGGGTTGTTCTGCCATACCTCGGCGGGCTACAATCGTTGACGAACTCACCATGAGCGGGGTATAAGAATTTTCATGACCGATACGAATAAAACACAGGGGCAGTACCTAACCACTGCTCAGGTCGCTGAAATCTACCAGGTCAAGGAGCAAACGTTGGTCAAGTGGAGGCACAAGGGGGAAGGGCCTCGGTATGCCAGGATCGGCAAGGGAGAGTATGGCCCGGTGAGGTATCTGCGGGCGGATGTTGATAACTTCTTGCGGTTCGTTGGGGACGAGTGATCCCATGTACTACATAAAATTCAAAAAGACCGACGGCCAAACCGGCCTGCTCTCCCGCCGCACGGGACGCACCGCCGAGCCCGCCGGGTACGTCTTCGAGGCTCACGCCATCGTGGAGCGGGACCGGGTTGCGGACCTGGCCGGGGTTGAAGAGGTCGAGGTGCTGGAGATGCGCCCGGCGGTGGCTCGGGTTGTTGGGGTGGTGCTGTGATTGTCAGCTGCTGCAATTGTGCCTACCGAGACACCGATGAGAGTAAAGGCTCGGATACCGTGGGGCTGAATATCTGCCGTCGAAACCCACCGGTTGTGGGACGCGGAAGCCGGGCGTCCTGGCCAATAGTTAACCCCGCGTCAGATGGCTGCGGCGACGGAAAGGATACCAGATATGAACCCTCGTTGTTTTTTCAAGCCATTAAAGGAGCCTAGATCGTGACCACCCCCAACGAAACAGCCCAAAGAATCCTGGACCGAATCACCGCCCTTGGCCAGTCCGACCCGGTGCGGCCACGCCTCAGCCTTGACGTGCAGCGCCTGGCCGTTGCGGTTGGGGAGGAGTTGGAGCGGCTGCGGGAGGAGATGGAGCAGGGCGCGGTGAAGCGGGGGAGACGGCGCAAGTGAAGTTCGTAATCAGCCACAAGGGCGTCAAGCGCGAGATCGACGGCTCGTTTGAAATATGCTGCGGTGTAGATGACTTCTGGCACCTGGCAAAGTTCCTTTATGGGGAATATTTGAGGCAGCGGGACGGGTCAGAGCGTGGCCTTGATGAGCGTTTTTCTTACGGCTGGATCTCGGTTCCGAGTCGGTGCGATAGCGAGATGGCCGCGAATACCCCGCCTATCCCTTGGTGCGAGCGATGATCCGCCCAACCGAACAAGACCACCAAGAGAGCCGCCCACGGGTCTACAGGTGGACAGACTACGACCATAACACCGGGCAGATATTCGATGTTGAGATGGCGTTCGTGACCATTTCAGAATTAGAGCAGGACGGCGTGATGGTTACGACTCGCCTAATTACGTCGACGGTAAACGGGGCCGTTTTCGTGGAAATTAAAAGTACCCCTAGTGCAAACTGGAGCGGTCCTATTACCGCGTCTATTGCTGAATGGTGGGGTGCCTAACCCTCACCGCTGACTAGCCCCGGGCTCCTTCAGCCACTCGCCCGGGTTCGTGTTCCAACCTTCATCCGCGCCGCCCTGGATAATCTTGCCGTTGCGCTCAATGGTGGGCAGCGGGCCGTCGTTGGGCGTGACCTTTAAGCCGTCGCGCTCCACCCCCCGCGCCCTCATGGCCTCCACGCGGCACCGGCAGCGCCAGCCTCCAGGAGGGTAAATACTCGCCCACGCCGGATGGTCCCTCAGCGCCGTGAATCCATTCAACGCCTCATGCGACGCTCTGACCCTGGAGTCGCCCACAGTCCGGTAGACCAGATAAGGCCGCCGCTTAACCATGTCCGCCGTGCTCTGCTGCTTCCACCGCCCGTGCTGGTACGCGCCGAGGATGTTCGTGTCAAAAACCGTCTCCAGGTGTGCCTTGCCCAGCCCCGGGATGCCGTTCTCGCGGGCGTACTTAACCCACTTGCCCTTGGACCAGCCCTGCTCCAAAGCGGTGTCCAGGCTCGCCTTGGCCTGCTCGCGTGAGTACTCGTCGTTGTCCCCCGCGATGGTCCAGGCTTTTTGCTTTAGGGCGTCGGACAGCACCCGGTGAGCTGCCTTGCTCAGGATCGGTATGCGGGCCTTGAATATCTCGATGGCCTCCTCGAACGGCAGCGATATCCACGTCGCATCCTCAAGCGTGCGCTGGCCCTTGTCATCCACCCAGACCTCGGCACGCCCGAATAGGTTCAGCCGGTAAATCTCCTCGTAAACTATGTCAGCGTAGACCTGTTTTTGTGGCCACTCCACCGCGTCCAGGGAGGCTGCCAGCCCCTCGGCCTCGACGTGCTTTATAATCTCTTCGGTGAGATCTTCGTCGGCAGGCTCAGCGCGGTCTACTCCCCGCGTGATCGCCTCTTCGATATCGCCCAGTTTATACTTTTTTTTTTCGTGGCGACGTCGGCGAGCAGCTGCATGGTGAGCGGGTCGCTCAGGGCGGCGGAGGTTGCGGCGGCGCTGGTCTCGAGTAGGTCGGTGGGTTCGAAGCCCTCGGGGATGATGCCGTCATAGTACTTGTTGGCCATGTATCCGACGGTGAGCGGGTAGCCCATCTTCCCCGCGGTCTCGTCCAACTTGATCCGCTCTGCCAGGTCCTCTTTGTTGTCCAGGTCAAACGAGCACAGTGGCAGTGGGAAGTCGGCGCCGAGGTTGAACAGTATGATGGGCGCGAGCAGTCCGGAGCGGATGGACCCAGCAAGGCCCCCACCGCTGCCCTGGCCGCGCCCGTTGGCGTCGAAGCGAGCCTGGAGCATGTCCTCGGCCTGGTACGCCTCCTTGGCACTCCTGGCACCCCTGTCGCCCTGGTCCACCGCCATGGTGTTTCCCGCGATGGCGATGGAGATGGCCTTGTCGCAGTATTGGACCAGCGCCGGGTGGGGTGCGCCGCCTGCTCCCTGGCCGCGCTGCTCGATCAGTTCAATGGTCGTAGTGTCAGGGATGATCGCCGCGTGGTCCTTGCCCATGGCCACGACGGAGGCGAAGAGCTCCGCCTGTGCCTTCTGGTCCGTGTTGGCGGCATACTTGCCAACCCTCGGCGGGATGCCGTACCGCTCGAGCAGGATGGACCAGTCGCCGACGCCGAAGGTCTTAAACAGGTAGTACCATGTAATACTGCGGAACATGCCAGCGCGGGCCAGCGGCTGGCTAAACGTCTTCTGCGTGTGGACCAGCCACGTACCGAAGGCGAAGTCAGAGATCCGCTTGCCGTTCCAGGCGTCGTCGGTAATTACCCGGATATCATCCTGGTCCTGCGCCATGTGCGAGGCAGGGTCGCCGAGCTGGAATTGTGACTGAGGCCAGCGGTTCATCCGGACGGGGAGCACCAGGCCGTTGATTGTCTCCCACTGAGGGGCGTTGACGGCGAAGGCCTTGCCGATCGCGTCGGTCATGTCGAACAGGCCGCCGTCCAGGTTTGATATCCCTGGGAGGTTGCGCCCTGAGTACGTGCCACCGAACAGGGCGGCTCGGCATAGCTCCGCGGCCTGGACTGCCCTGGGGTCCTCGGCGTCGGCGGGCGTGATGTTCAGCGGGTTGGCCAGCACGGCTTGACGGCGGCGGAGGTACAGCCTCCCGACGTGTGGGTCTTGCTCGACCTTCTCCCAAAGTTCGTACTGGCGCCGGGTGTCGCCCGCGTCGGCGTTGCGGAGGATCAGGCCGATCTTCTCCGGGCTCAGGTTCGCGCGGGCGTAACGGTCGGTCTCGTAGTCGTCGCGCCTGCCGCTGCGGTAGATGCCGGAGCGGGGGCGCTCGTTGACGGGCGGAGGCTCCGGCGCGGGGCCGAATGAGTCCAGGGTGCGGATTAGAGCTGCGGGGTAGTCGCGGAGGCGCATGGCTGGCTGGAATTATGGGTCCGCGGTGACTCGGTTGTCAAGGGAGGTTGAAACGGCCCCTGAAATCTTTTCTTAGCTTTTTATTGATTGCCCCTTGACTCTAATCTTAGCCGCGCTAATATGTATTTAGAAGTTGAGGGGAACACGAAGCGAACCCAAGCAAGGAAAAGAATATGTCAATAGCTAACACCATCATGCAGCAGCTGGGCGGATTCAACAAAGTCGCAGCCATGACCGGCGCGGCCAACTTCATCGACCTCGGCAACGGCGTTTCCTTCAAGTTCAAGGGATGCCGCAAGATCAACTGCCTCCGGGTGGTCCTGGACGCGGATGACACCTACACCGTGGATTTCTACAAAGTCAACATGCGCACCTTCGACGTTAAAGAGGTTAAGACCCTGAGCGGCATGTACTGCGACCAGTTGATTCCGACCTTCGAGAGCACCACCGGCCTGTATCTCAGCCTCTAACAACTCCAGAGCCCAGCCCCGGGCCTTGTACGGGGCAAGGATTGAAGCCATGACCTACTCCGACGCTGAGCTTCTTCAGACCATCAACCAGGCCCGCAAGGCTGAATTGATCCACGAGAATAGCCACCTTGCCAACCTCTCCGACGATGCCGCAGAGCATGACTACCTGATCAGCATGGGCGCGGTTGACGTCCTGATGTGCGAGGCGGTTGAGCGCGGCCTGGCTCGTCACGAACTGGATTACCCGGCGGGAATGTGAGCATGGCCAAGACCTACACCCCGCGCAAGAACTCAACCGCACACCGAGTGCTGGCCGCAATCCGCAACGCCTCACCAGGCACGCCCTGGACCGTCCCCGACCTGGCCTCGGCCCTGTCATGGCCCACCGATCACAGGCTCGGCACAAGCCCCATCAGGGTCGCCCTGGATACCCTCAAGCACCACGGCCTGATTAAGTACCGGCCAGCGTGCTGGATCTCCGAATAGCTACATATGCCGCCGGGCACTGCGCATGGGGCTCTGCTGGGCTGGCTTGTAGCCGGTGATGGTGGCGGGGGCGTCTCCTAGCATGAGGTAATCCAGCGCCTGGGTGGTCGCGTCCACCTGGTCATCATTCTCCGAGCCGGGAAAGGCCGTCAACTCTGCCACGTACTCCCGCATCCATTTGGCCCCCTTCGGGAGCAGTACGTTGCCAGCGCGGAAGAACGGCGCCACGGCGTGCGCCCTGGACTCTTTGCTACCCCGCACGGGCCACTCTATCAGGCCGGGCACCTTGCCCTCCAGGGATGACACGATGGCCGGGCCGTTGGCCTTGTCCTCGATGATCTTCGCCGCGGCCTCCGGGTATGCCTCGCACTGCAGCACGAACGCCTCCCGGCTCTGGTCGAAGTCCATGCGGCGGCGAGTCTGCCCGAGCAGGTAGCAGTCCGCGCCGAGCTTGCCCCACGCCTGCCCCACCACGAAGGACCCTGCGGTGGTCTTCTTGAAGGTCATGTCCCAGGACAAGATCACGCGGTCAAATTTGGCCGGGGTCTGCTCGTAGTACTTCAACCACTCCTCATGAATAATTGTCCCACCCGGGGGCCGGGGGTGCTGCTGGTACATTGCATCCCAAAGCGCCGGGGATTTGTTGTCGCGGATCCGCTCCATCGCCTCTAGGTCGAAGCGGTCAGGGCAGAGCGGCTCACCCTCCTGTCGGCCCATGGGGTCGTTCTTCTCAGCCAGGCCGGGCAGGGCCACAAGATCCCATTCCTCCGGGTATTCGGCGAGCAGGTGCCCGGCAAGGTCGCGCTCGTGTAGCCGCTGCTGGATTATGACCACCGTTGCCCCTGGCTCGGCGCGTGACATAAAGGTGCCGTCAAACCAGTCGTTGACCTTGCGGCGGTAGACCGGAGACTGTGCTTCGTCCCATGATTTCAATGGATCATCGACTACGCCGAGATGAAAACCCTTGCCCAGTATTGGACCGCCGACCCCGCTCGTCACCATGCCGCCGCCGAGGTCTGTCTCCCATCGGGTGGTGGCGCTGACATCCCGCCGCACGGTGGTATCAAGCTGCGGGAGGGCGAGCAAGTCGCGGACCTTGCGGCCCCACTCTTGCGCCAGCGTGTCGCCGTAGCTGGTCACCATGACGCTGCGCTCCGGGGCGCACTCCAGATACCAGAGCGGGAGGTATTTGCTCACCAAGAATGACTTACCGAGCCTCGGCGGGATGTTGATGATCAGGCGCCCGCCGCGTGGGTTGCGTAAAGCTGCCAGGATTCGGCTCTCGATATATCTCAGATACGGATAAGGCTTCCAGGGTATGCCACCCTCGAGGCGGCTCACGTCGACGGCGAAGTCTATCAGGCTGGCGCGGCGGATCACTTCTCTGGCTTGTCCACGACCTCAAGCGGCGGCAGCCCCATGGCCGCCCGCCCCTCGTTGGCGTTGTCCACGCGCACCTGGATCGTCTGCACCGGCCCGCCGTTCGCGCCCGTGAGCTCCAGGCGACTCTTGCCGTAGTGCTCGGGGAACCGGGCAGCGAGCTTGAACTTGCGGGCACTCAGTGCCGACTCTGGCAGGTACGCGGGCTTGCCGGTAACTGGGTCCGTCCAGACCTCGTTTGTGGCGCTGTTGAGCACGGCGATATCATCCATGGCCTGCTGAGATCGCGCGCGCACGAAGCGCAAGTAAAACCGGGCCGCGTCGGACTCGGTTTCGCCTGCCTTAATATCCGCCTCCCCTTTGGCTCTCCAGTCCTGCATGGTGCTGGGGTAAATGCCTACCAACTCACACGCCAGCTTGTACGGTAGCCCCTGCTCCACTGCCCCTATAAGGGTGTCCTCCAGCGCCTGGTTGAGCTTGGTGGGCCGTCCTGGTGGGTTGCCTGTGGGCTTCGTCATAATGCCCCCATGGTGCCCCGCCCGGCGGGGGGCTGTCAAGGGGCGGCGTAGTGTGCCACCCTGTCACATGAACAAGCGTTCAGTTGTTCTACATATAGCAGAAAATACCAGTATTCTCAGGCATCACAAAAAAGTGTTGGCAGGCTTGTAGGCGCGTGCGCAAGAGTACGTGTGGCACTACCGCTTTCGGCGCTTCTTTTTTGACACGGGCTTGCCGAACAGGTCCACGAGCTGGGGCTTGACCGCAGCGGGCTCGGCGTGCCCTACCTCGTCCATCTCCTCCCACGACCTCTCCAGGTCCTCTGTGTGCCCCTGTGCTGCGCTTTTCTTCCACCGCCTACCTCGCATCCACACATGCCAGCAAGCGGCGCACAGAAGGCCGTGCGGAGCGTGGCCGAGCACTCCGGCGTTGGTCTCCAGGTAGGCCCCTGCCTCGGTGGTCTTGCACCCGGCGCATGGGGTAGGCGGCGCTAGCGGCATCACATCCCCTCCGCTGCCCGGTTGCTTGCGGGCCCCAAGATGGTCAGCGTCTCGCGAGCCCTGGTCATCCCGACGTAGAACACCCGCCGCACATCATCTTGGTCCTTGGTTCCGGCCTGCTCCCATTGGCGCATACCGGCAACACTGAGATCTGGGCACAGGTACACATGGTCAGCCTCGCCGCCCTTGACGCTGTGAATCGTCCCCATTGTGATCTTCGGCGGGTTGGCCTTGATGCTGAGCTGGTGAATATCCCTCCTGGCAACTCGCATCGGGAACTCGTAGCTCCTGCGAGCTGTGCCAAGCAGCGCCCCCTCGTAGGCGTTCAGGTCTCCATAGTCCACCCACGCCAGGCACTCGGGGGCAAGAAATAGTGTTTCGTCCACAAATTCATTTCGCCTTTCCTTGTCCTTGACAATATCGAGCAGTTCCTTTTTCTTCCCCCTGGCGATGAAGCACCCGGCACCGAGGTGCTTTGCCCAGTCCGCCAGTTCCGCGAACGTCCACATATGCAAAAAGGCTTCCTCGCCCCACATCCGAGGATTGCGCCTGGAGAACGACAATATCCGCCGGGCCGTTGCCCCTGCCGATAGTGGGTTCCATGCTCCATTTTTCGGCCTGTAAGGATTGTGAAAGGGGATGCCCCTCTCTCTCAGTTCCGTGATGATTTGGTTGAGCATGTACCCGCACGATGCCAGCACCATGCAGTTGCCTCCCCCAGAGATGTCTGCCGAGACCATGTCGACGACCTCCCCCGCGTAGCGGTAGCTTGCCCCTACCCTGCGCACCCTGCCCTCTTCGTCCCGGGGCCTGTACTCCTTGGGAACACGCCTGCGGCACTGCTCAATCCACCTGACAGCCGCAGAATGCACGGCCCGAGGCACCCGGTAGCTCTGCTCTAACACCTTGCACTGCTCGGGAGGTGCTGGCATCTCGTCTATCAGCGCCGAGGCATCCGCCCCCCTCCATGAGAATATCGCCTGATCGTCGTCATACCCGAACACGGTTGCATCCCAATATTCCGACCACTGCCTGATTAGCGTGAGTTCAAGTCGGGAGAAATCCTGGCTCTCATCACAGATTCCAACAGAGCACCCCTCCGGCGGCTGAAACCTACTGTCGATGGCCTCGGAGATCATGTCGGTGAAGTCCATGTGCCCGTCTTTTTCCTTCCATGCTGTCCACGCCCGATTAAAGGCCCTCATATCCGCAGGCCATAAATGTTCCGGCCTCATTTGAGCCCGGAACCTCTGAACGTCCTGCATCAGCTTGTCCGCCTCGGTCTTGTGCTTCGGCGTGTCCAGGTCGTCCATACTGCCCCCGCCCGAGAGTTGCCAGTCCTCCGGCTGCGTCTGATTCCACGCGGTCAACTGGGGCTCCACATCGGCTATTGACGGGTTGCCGTGCATTTGGTACAAGAGGCTGTGCAACGTCCCCTGTCTTTTTATGCCATCCCCCTCCCCGCGCTTGCGGTCCTTTTCATCCTCGGGCTTCCCCCTGCTGACAATCTCCTTCGCAGCGACCTTGGTATAGCTGATCACACAAGTGCTGCCCTCCCCTCTAGCCTGCTCCGTGGCTCTGATTCTCCCGCTAAGATGCGTGGTCTTACCGGTTCCTGGCGGCCCTACAATGTGGTACACACTCTTACTTGTCATACTCCCTCCCACATGGTTACGGAATCCCTTAACGATTCTGCTAACATGATGTTTTTTGTAACCTCTTGTAACCTCAAAGAGGTTACGGGATTCAATAGTAATTCCCCCCAGTTAGAACGTTGTAACCGTTGTAACCGGTTTCCAGTGTTTTTTTAATTTCCAAAACACAAAAAACTTTAAAAAACAG
>Ga0210003_1004533_pt1 | contig 10939 bp, 9 predicted proteins | sample LantaG_FD_182804 | JGI IMG/M metagenome (GOLD analysis project Ga0210003, IMG submission 182804) | Deep subsurface microbial communities from Baltic Sea to uncover new lineages of life (NeLLi) - Landsort_02402 metaG (SPAdes) (version 2) | ecosystem: Environmental > Aquatic > Marine > Oceanic >...
ATTAGTTATCACCTCTCTATCATGAGCCTTTCTCTTCGGTCTTGAAAAGTAAAAATTATTTCTCTTTGCCCGGTCGATTATGGTAGGTAAAGCTACCTTCTGATTATATTTCTGTTCTAAAAGATCTCTGATGAAACTGTAGTTGTAATATCTAATCGGTACATCTTTTGCTTTGATTAAATCCTTTTCAATCTTTAGTTCTTTTATTATATTTGCTTCAATTTCTCGGTCGATTCTGTAATTACTGGTGTTTCTTTTATACTGGATAGAAAAATTATCCGGGTCTTTTCGATATCTGGTCAATAATTCGAAAAATCTACTTCTTTTGATATGAAGAATTTGCAAGATATAATTAAGTTTGATTTCTTTTTTCGAATATTTTTCAAAAAGTGATTTAACCTGGCTATCGGTAAAGTTTTTGTGTAATTGATTGGACATAATTTAGAACCTCTTTTCTCTTTAAGATTTAGTTCTAGATTACATCTTTTTTACCATTCCAGGTTAGTCCACTTTTATCTTTTAAATCATTAAAAAACAGTCCGGTTTTATCTTTTAAATGACATAATAAAAATAATATTTGACACATATATTAATTGGGTGTATGGTTTATAAAGAAGGCAGAAAAAACTAAAAATTTTAGGGAGGTTACTCCACTAAATACAAAGTACAATTCTTATAAATAATGAATAAGAGTAACTCCAATTAAATGTTCTTACTCTCACATTAATAATATTTCAAATAATATTCCTTACAATCGTTCCAGCGTCCTAATGGTTTCTTAATCTTTTCTAATATTGAAATAATGAAGAAAAAACAATTCACTTACTGCATTATACTTGTTAAAATTATTATATAGATTTATATTGCTATTTTCTCAAATGAGTTGAAATAACCTCCAAGCAAGTATTTGAGATATAATCCTTTTTAGATTCCCAGTTAATTCTGGTAACAAGAAATATTTTTCCTATTTGAAGGATGAGAGGTAACTTAAAATATCCATAATGAATATGACACTAATACAGAAAACAGTTGGTAGTATAGAATTGCGGGCACATCAGATAACACAGCATATATACTGTGCTTTGATTGCCTCGTAAGACATTCGCCTTTGGCGAACGTCGTATCTGCGGGGAACATTAGACGATAGGCATGGAAAAATCAAAAAGGAGGTGTTAAATCGAAAAAAGTTGAGTTATTGTAATGCGTTATCTTAAGCTGGCAAAATATATTTACCGGCGTTAATTTGCCGTTACATGCAAGATTCTTGGATAAATAATATTATTAGATTAGGAGGTAATAATATGAAAAATCTTAAGTTATTGCTTTACTTGATGTTTTTGATAGCTTTGTTTGCTATCCCTGTAATTGGAGTTGCAGCAGAACATAACTCAGAAAGTATTGTGCGTTGGTGTGAGGACTGGCCAACTTACATCGATCCTGCTGTCGGAACAGATTTCTCTGACACCATGGCGATAGTCCAGTTATACGACACATTGATATTCCCAAACCTGGATGGGTCAGTAAGACCTCACCTGGCCGAGACGTGGGACATCTCTGATGATTTTCTTACCTACACCTTTTACCTAAGAAAAGGTGTGAAGTTTCACAATGGTGACGAACTAACTGCAGAAGATGTCGTTTTCAGTACCGAGCGCGTTTTTGATATCGGAGAAGGTTTTGCCTATCTATTGCAAACCAAGGATGCCCAGGGTAATATTATTGCCGGTATAGAATCGGTCAAAGCAATTGATGATTATACGGTTGAGTTCAAGCTGGCAAGACCGTTTGGTCCCTTTGTCCCTGCACTGGTGCGTCTCTACATCCTTAACAAGTCCCAGGTCATGGAGAATATTGATAAAAGTGATACGATGTATGGAGATATGGGTGATTATGGCAAGAAGTGGCTCCTCACTAGCGACGCTGGTAGTGGTCCGTACACGGTCAAAGAAATGAAGATGGAAGAATCCCTGCTGGGTGAAAAATTTGACGACTATTGGGCTGGTTGGGAGGAAAATGCTCCTGATTTCTTCAGAGAATTTGCCTTCCCCGGTGAGATAGCTATTCGTACAATGATGAAGAATCGAGAAATGGAAATTACCTCTGAGACTCTGCCCACTGAAGCATACGAAGCTCTCCGTGAGTTACCTGGAGTTGACACTACCAACTATTTATCTGATCACAATCTTCAGATCATGCTGAATACCAAGGTTCCACCCACAGATGATATTCATGTTAGAAAGGCACTATCCTGGGTGATGAATTATGATGTAGTGGTGAACGATATCTGGCCAAACTATGTACAAGCAATTGGCCCGGTTCCACAAACGCTACCCGGTCATAGCAAGAATGTTTTCCAATACACCTATAATTTAGAGAAAGCTAAGGAAGAAATGGCCAAATCAGCATATGCCGGGCAGAAGAATATCCCGTTTACACTATCCTGGTGCGCTGAAGTACCCGATGAAGAAAAAGTATCACTATTGTTACAGGTCAATGCAGCTGATATCGGAATCGATGTCGAGATCTTCAAGAACCCCTTTGGTGTAATGATTGATGATGCACAGACCGTAGAAACCACCCCTAATGGCTCCATCGTTTACGTTGCTGCCCACTACAATGAGGCTGGCTCGATGCTGGAAACACGTTATCACTCCAAGTCTCAGGGCACCTGGGAGCAGTGTGAATGGCTCGGTTCACCTGAGATCGACGCCGCCATTGAAGATGCGCTGGCGACAGTAGATCGGAGTGAGCGTTTCAAGAAGTATGCCGAGATTCAACACAAGCTAGTAGATCTAGCTCCCACTATTTGGTTGGCAGATCAGGCTCTAGAATTTGGTTATCAAGCAGACTACCTTGTTTGGCAGATAGCAGAACGAGCTAAAACTGGAGAGCCATTAGCACCGCCGATGGGTTACAATTTTTACGTGCGGGATATGAAGATCTTCCCTGAGAAGAGAGAGGAACTGCTCAAAAAATAGGAAGGCGGTCTGAAACTTCACTAAAGAGGTGGGGTAGTTTAGGTAAAGAATATAATTACCTCACCCCTTTAATTGTAATAATAGTTTAATTTGATAGCAGCTGGAAAGGAAGGTCAATGAGGTTAGGTCCTTTTATATTACGTAGATTAGCCCTTTCAATATTTGTATTATTTGGCCTATCCATTTTGATATTTTTTATTGCACGTATCGTTCCAGGTGATCCAGCCCGTATGGCCCTGGGCCCCAGAGCCCCGGTAGATGTGGTAGAAAGACTAAGACAGCAGATGCACCTGGACAAGCCTTTGCTCCAACAATATGGTTTGTGGCTATGGGAGGTTGCGCATGGGAATTTGGGAGGTTCTCTTTTAACTCGACGTCCGGTTACGCAAGATATTAGAGAATTCTTTCCGGCAACTTTGGAATTGGTTGGATTATCAGCACTTTTTATTGCAGTAGTCGGTATTTCTCTGGGAGTCATATCGGCAAGATATGCCAATACTTGGTTTGACAACGTAGTACGCCTTTTTTCTTATTTAGGTATCTCAACCCCAGCATTTGCCTGGGCTGTTATTCTGATGTTGTATTTTTGTTTTACCCTAAATATTTTTCCTAGCTCCGGGCGACTTACTGCAGGAGTAATACCTCCTGCCACTATTACCGGAATGTATACTATAGATAGTCTTTTAAATGGACGACTTGATCTTTTTTGGGATGCACTTGTACACCTCATCTTGCCTGCTATTGCATTGGCTTTGCCTCCTATGTCGCAAGCAGCACGTCTCACACGTTCTAGTATGGCGGATAACCAGAACAAAGACTACATCGCTTCTATGATTGCATACGGCGTTCCAATTAGAATTGTCACTGGAAAGTATCTACTCAAACCATCTTTAGTTTCCCCTATTACCGTGCTGGCATTAGATGTCGCTTCTACCTTTGGTTATGCTTTTATGGTGGAGCAAATTTTTGGTTTTCCGGGATTAGCTCGCTATGGTATACAGGTGATACTTAATAAAGATGTAAATGCAATTGTTGGCGTGGTCATGGTTCTCGGAGTCATTTTTATTACTCTGAATATCGTGGTAGATATCATTGCCGCATATTTGGACCCACGTATTCGTTTATTAGGAAGGAATACATAGATGACAAACAAGGAAACGCTTATTTCCAGCTCTTTTGAAAATCAATGGATCAGAAGATTGGATTCATTGAAAAGAACCTGGTATAGATTTTCTAAGAATTGGTTATCTATATTAGGCTTGGTTATGGTAACTACTATTGTTTTTCTCGCAGTATTTGCTCCTTATGTAGCTCCTTATCCACAGCATTCGAGTAAATTTGTCGATTTCAAAAACAAAAACCAACCGCCAAGCTGGCAATATTTGCTAGGAACTGATACGATTGGGCGAGATATCCTCTCGAGGATTATCTTTGCTTTTAGAAATGCCCTGCTTATGGCCACAGCTGTGTTAGCCATCAGTGTTCCTCTTGGTACACTTACAGGGTTGACTGCTGGATACTATTCTGGTACCTGGGTTGATACTGTTATTATGAGAGTTACCGATGTATTTATCAGTATTCCCCATATTATTTTGGCACTCACTATAGCTGCGATGATGAAACCAACACTTATGAACTCTATGATTGCTATAACCGCAGCCTGGTGGCCTTGGTATACAAGGATGGTATATGGAATGTCTTCTTCCATAAGGAATGAATATTTTGTTAATGCAGCAGAGTTGTGTGGGGCAAGTAATTTTCACATTCTTTTTCGTGAAATCCTACCGAACTGTTACTCTACAATCTTAACAAAAATGGCGTTAGATGTAGGATGGGTTACATTGGTTGGTGCTGCCCTTAGTTTTGTTGGTATGGGTGAACAGCCCCCCAAGCCAGCTTTGGGAACTATGATTGCAGATGGTGTTGAACGAATGCCAGGTCAGTGGTGGATAGCTCTGTTTCCGGCTTTGGCCATCATGTTCTTGGTATTGGGCTTCAACTTTTTTGGTGATGGCATCCGTGATGCTCTCAGTCAAGAGGAGGCATAGTTGCTATGTCTGAAATATTGCTTGATATCAGAAATCTGCACGTATGGTTTAAGGTCTATGGAGGCGTGCTAAAAGTGTTAAACGGTGTTGACTTTAATGTAAAATTCGGTGAAAAGGTTGGATTAGTGGGTGAAACCGGATGTGGTAAAACAACGACCATGAAAGCATTACTTCGCGTTCTACCTAACCTGGCATTAATTCCGGAGGGAGATATCTTTGTTCGCGGGAAAAATATTCTCAAACTGAATTCCAGAGAGCTGGCCGATTTAAGGGGTAGAGGGCTATCCATGATTTTTCAAGATCCTACCTCTGCACTCAATCCTGTTTTTACTATAGGTCAGCAGTTATTCGATATTATTCAATATTCAGCTGGTTCTTCTGGACGGAAAGTGGCAAATAAGAAAAATGTTGCTCTACGCGCATTACGTGAAGCACGTTTACCCGATGCAGAACGAATGCTGGATAGTTATCCTGTTCAACTCAGTGGCGGTATGCGCCAGAGAGTTTGTGTTGCATTTGCCATTGCCACTGCCCGCGATTTGCTTATTGCCGATGAGCCCACAACTAACCTAGATGTGACTATTCAAGATCAGGTTCTACGTTTGATCAGAGATCTGGTTGAAAAAAAGGGAGCCTCACTCATTTTAATTACACATTCATTGGGATTGGTTCGCGAAACAACCGAGCGTTTGTATGTTATGTATGCAGGCAATATAATAGAGACAGCTCCTACTTCCTTGTTATTTGAAAAACCTTTACACCCTTATACCCAAGGATTACTGGCTTCAGTGCCTCGTCTTAGCGGTGGCGGTTTTGCAGAGGGAATTCCCGGACGTATCCCGGATTATCGTAATCCTCCTCCCGGCTGTCGCTTTGCACCTCGATGCCGGTATGTATTCGCACCCTGCACCAAAGCGATGCCGCCTCTTATTGATGTAGGTGATGGACACCAGGTGGCATGCTACCTATACCAGAATGGACAGGAGGACAGAAGAAATGCCTGATGTTATAAACACAAACAACAATATACTTGTAGCCAAAAATTTAACTAAATACTTCCCGATCAATTTATCCGGTATTTTCAAGAAAAAGTACATCGTAGTAAAAGCGGTGGATGGAATCAACTTCTCGGTAAAAAAAGGCGAATGTTTTGGACTGGTAGGTGAATCCGGTTCTGGCAAGAGTACGACAGCTTATATGACAGTAGGTACATATAGACCGACATCTGGTTCACTTATTTTCAAGGGAGAGGATATCTCACGGCCTGCGGTGAAACGTCCCATGCATCTGAAAAAGGATATCCAGATCGTTTTTCAGGACCCCGGCTCTTCATTAAATCCTATGAAAAACATTCAAAATATCCTGGAGATGCCTTTGCGTGTACACAATATGATAAAAAAGAGTCATTTAATAGAAAAGAAAGTTATCGAACTGCTTGATCTGGTTGAGCTTCCTTCTCACTACCGTTTCAAATCACCCATTACGATTGGAGGGGGTGAACGACAGATGGTGGCAATCGCTCGTGCCCTGGCTACGGATCCTTCTTTTATGGTGTTGGATGAACCTACTTCCGCTCTCGATGTATCTGTTCAGGGAAAAATCATTAACAAGCTCATGCGTCTTCAGAAAGAATTCAACCTGACCTATCTGTTCATTACGCACGATCTAAGCCTGATGCGAAATGTTGCGACCAGAATCGCTATTATGTACCTAGGTAAAATTGTAGAGATAGCATCAACTACTGAATTTTTTCAGAAGCCTCTACATCCCTATACACAAATGTTGTTGTCTTCCATTCCCATAGTGTTTGAGGAAGAGAAAAAATTAAAGCCAGACAAAATTCGCTCCATAGGCGAGATTCCCAGTCCAGTGGATGTACCGCCCGGATGTAGTTTCAATACACGTTGCCCTTTTAAGACAGATATCTGTTTTGCCGAAGATCCGGTAATGCGAGAGATTGAACCCGGGCATTATGTTCGTTGTCATAATATTTAATTTATTTAAGGAGGTAATTGGTTATGCCGACTACTATGGATTTGGAGGTTGGCGTTGCGGATTCATGGTATGTCAAATAAGTAAAATGAAAAGGCACAAATCATAAGATTTCTTAACTCTAAGGGGGTATAATTTTAATCGTAAAAGTACAGATTAATAAATAATATTTTATAATTACTTTTATACAATATATTTATTCCCATCCATACCAATGTATAGTTAATAAATAATAAATATCATAGAGGAGGAAAAGAAATGTTGAAGGCAACTTTAAAAAACAGGCAGGAAATTGAGGATTTCGTTAGAGGATGTACGTTTTATGGAACAGGGGGAGGGGGCTTACCAGAAAATGGTATAGATTCTCTTGTTAGTGAATTAGAAAAAGGAAAGGAAGTTGGATGGATTGATATTGATGATATTTCAGACGATGATTTGACTGTTTGTCCATTCCTAATGGGTTCTATTGCTCCTCATACTGAACAAACAATTAAGGAAATGGCAAGCATTGGTCTTGGTACTATAAAAAATAAACAGAAGGATTGCTTGGCAATAGCTATTCAAGAGCTATCTAATTATACCGGGAAAAAAGTTAATGCATTGATACCTATTGAGCTTGGTGGTGCAAATACACCGGGGTGTATTGCCGCTGGTTTGATTTTGGGCATTCCCACCATAGATGGTGATTATACTGGCCGTGCAATTCCGGAAATATCCCAAACAACTCCTTATCTGCATGACAAGTCCTTACTACCTATTACATCTGTTGATGCTTGGGGAAACGTTTGTATTATTAAAGACTCTACCAGCTATTCTATAGCAGAACGCATAGGTAAATTCTTAAGTGCTGCTTCATATGGATTAACAGGCGATGCGGGTTTCCTTATGATTGGTAAGGAAGTTAGGGAAGTGATTATACCGGGGACATTAACAGAATGTTATAATATCGGAAAACTTATACGTGAAACAAGAGAAGCAGGAAAAGACCCAATTGCCGAGATAACAAAATTATTAGGTGGGTGGATAATTTCCCGGGGTAAAGTCGTTAAAAAGGAATGGGAAGATCGTATAGGGTACTATTGGGGGACACATACAATAGCTGGAGAAGGCGAGTTTGAAGGCGATGTAATTAAAATTTGGTTTAAAAATGAGAATCATATTTGCTGGAAAAATGGTGGAGTCTTAGTTACAAGCCCGGATATTATAACTGTTGTTGACGTAGTAACAGGCGAACCTTTGGCAAACCCCAAAATACGAGAAGGTAACAATGTTGCTGTTGTTGGGCTTAAAGCAAGGCCAATGTTCCGTAGTGAAAAGGGTATAGGAATCTTAGGTCCGAAAGCCTTTGGATTTGATTATGATTATGTTCCTATTGAAAACAGGTTGCTATAATTAATTACACTAAGATTTTTAATATATATAGATTGAGACCTCCTCATTTTTAAATGCATAAAGTTAATTTTAACAAAATTCATGGTTACAATACAACAGTATTCATTGCCGGTTGGATAACATGAAAGTTCACATAAAGGTGTAGAGAAGAGGATTGAGAAAGTTAATAACGAAATAATATCTGTTGAAATAGGTATAAAATCAATCTTTTGCTATAAGTTTAGGAGACATTTAAAAATTCATAGGACAACCAGTAAGAATCTAAATAAAAAGAATGGAATGGATAAAATGGGAGATAGCATTTTGGATGTAATAAAAAAAAGAAGAAGCATCCGAAAGTATAAAAAAGAAAATGTATCTAAAAATTTATTATTACAATTAATTGAAGCAGCTATCTGGGCACCCTCAGGAAGCAATGTACAGCCATGGTATTTTATTATTGTAGATGACGCTAATACAATTGAACAGGTAAATGTATTTAGCCCCGGACTTTTAGGAAAACCTCCAAGTGTAATTTTGATTTGCAGCGATAGAAAGAAGGCTTTTGAAACGGCAGGTACCTTGGGAAGAGATGAGCTATGTGTGATGGATATCTCAATGGCGGCCCAGAACATAATGCTTTTAGCAGAAGAGATAGGTTTAAGTACATGTCCCGTGAAATCTTTTAATAAAAGAGCTATTAGTACAATATTGAATCTTCCGGACTATGTTTCAGCAGATTTAATCATCAGCGTTGGATATTCTGATGAGATGACTAGCACTCCCAAAAGGAGAAGTGTTAAAGAGGTAACTTTCTTTAATACATGGGGAGTATAATTTAATGGATGAGAAGGAAATAATAAAACTATTTGCTTATATGGTTACAAGTGCAAGGGGATGCGTAGATGAACCTAAAATATATGGGCCATTCCGACTTGTTGATTCTATAAGTAAATTATATGGTATATTGGAAAAAAATAATCTTATAGGGAACGAAGAAGTATCAAAGATTATAGAAAAAATTGAGGAGAAAAAATATAGTTGTATGACCGATGAAAAAGAATTTGTAACGATGCTGGATAATGTCATAGATGATTTTGTTGCTTTGTTGAATTTCAATAAAAAATAAATTTGAATGAAGAGAGTATAAGATGAGAAGATTGACACACAAAAATATGCTAGATATTATTAATGGTTCTGCACTTCTTGGTGCGGGTGGCGGAGGTTCAATAAAATCTGGATTGATGTTAGCAGAACAAATTAAAGCATTAAATATAGAACCAAGATTAATTAATTTTGATGAGCTTAAAGGTAGTGAAAAGATTGCTACGGTAGCAGGTATGGGCGCACCAATAGCTATATTAGAAAAACGTTTTGATATTGAATCAATTAACGCTTTGGAGGTGCTTGAAAGAACAATTGGCTCAAAAATAGATTGTTTAATACCCGTAGAAACCGGTGCATTTAATACTATGGTGCCTATATATGCAGGAGCGAAAAAAAGCCTGCCTATTCTAGATGCAGATGGTGCGGGAAGAGCTGTCCCTGAACTTGAAATGCTCATGTTTCACTTCTACAATATACCGCCATCTCCTTTTGTAATAGCAGATAAAAAAAGCAATGTAGTTGTTGTTTATACAGAAAATTCTTATGATTGCGAAAACATTGCCAGAAATGTAATCTCGGCATTGGGTATGAGCGGAGGCATTGCATCATATGTGATGGATGGCAACATGTGCAAACAAGCGATGATACCTGGCACAGTAAGTATCGCTGAAAAAATCGGGGTGACTATTAGAGAAGCCATAGAGAATAAAAATGACTTTGTTAAATTATTAATAGGCCAGTTTAACGGATACGAGTTAATAAGAGGCAAGGTTCAGGATATGACAATACAAACTAAAGAAGGCTTTGATTTTGGACGCTATATCGTACAAGAGTCCGGAAAATGTAAAACCAATGTACTTACTGTGGAATATAAAAATGAGAATATGATTGCTAAGAAGAATGGACAAATAGTTGCTATGGTTCCGGATTTGATTTGTACCATATCAGTCGGAGGGCAAGCTTTAACAAATGCAGACTTGGAGGAAGGCATGGAAATTGTGGTATTAGCATTCCCATGTCATGCTAAATGGAGAGAATTGAACGGTTATAAAGTATTTAAACACGTTATTGAGAAACTGGGATATGATGGGGATTACGTGACAGTTGAGGAATTAAATAAGAATTAAGTAAAACACCATTTGTTTTTAAGAACAGAAATAAAGTAGAAAGTTTATAATTAGAAAAGGTACTGTCAAAAATAATATGAAAAAATATAAAACTTGAAGAGGTAAAAAATGTCTAATTATACTTTGAAAAATAAACAGGATGTAGAGGATTTTGTAAGAGGTGTGACTTTTATGGGAACAGGCGGCGGTGGAGATCCTAAATTAGGTCTAGACTTCCTTGTAAAAGCATTAGAAGAGGGATATAAATTAAGTTGGGTTGACATCTCAGAGATAAATGAAGAAGAATGGGTGGCAATGCCATTTTATATGGGTTCTA
>Ga0210003_1004535_pt1 | contig 10935 bp, 10 predicted proteins | sample LantaG_FD_182804 | JGI IMG/M metagenome (GOLD analysis project Ga0210003, IMG submission 182804) | Deep subsurface microbial communities from Baltic Sea to uncover new lineages of life (NeLLi) - Landsort_02402 metaG (SPAdes) (version 2) | ecosystem: Environmental > Aquatic > Marine > Oceanic >...
CTTTTTGATATAATTCATTTATTTTTGATAAAATAGTTTTTTGCCCTTTAGCAACATCTTTTAAGTCAATCTGCCCAACAGGAAAATCAGTCTGCTTTTTTAATAAAAAGGGAGTGGAAACCCACGGGCAAGCCCATGGCACCTTTCAAAACAGTTCAATCTTCGCTTGATCTAAATCCTGGATATTTCGTTTTTCTTACGTATTCCAATATGGCCTTTTCATCCAAGCCTATGGTAGAGACAAAGTAACCTGGTGACCAAACGATGTTTTCTTTCCAGTAGACCTTGGATAACCAGGAAAACTTTTTCCTTAGTTTACTGGCAATTTGAGCTTTTATTCTACCGACTACTCTGCTTACTGGGTATTTTGGTGGTATTATCATCACCATATGGATATGATCTATCTGGATATTGTATTCGATAATCTCACAGCTGGGTAGACTTCGTAATTTTGGGAAAAAGTTTTCGTAAGTACCCCCCCCTGTAGACCAGGATTTAGGATACGGTGGCGATATTTAAATACCCAATCTTTATAGATATCTAAATCTATACTATCCAGAGCTTTTACTTCGGGAAAAGACTTATTTAATTTACTAACTCTTAATATCGGTTCTTTTATATTTTCTTAATTCATAGCTACTTTAATAAGAAATCACCAACCAATTTTAAGTTTTCATCAGGTATTTTTATTAAATCCATAGATAAAAGAATACCTTTAATATCTTCTTCTATAACTGATTTTAAATATTTTTTTAAGATACTTTTATCTATATAACAATACCCTGGTATTTGTACTGCCTCTAATCCTACATATATATCTACTTTTTCCGGTAAGTTAAATTCCCTTATCTTTTCCATCTCACGAGAAATAATATTTTCAGAAATACCATTTTTTAATAAATCATCAAGCTGAGTTGGTAAGTCCACTCCTAACAGTCGACTTACTGCTTGAATTAATTTTTCTTCATCTAAGGCTGGATTAATATCTAAAATAGCCCTTAAGAGACAAGATAATTCCAGAGGGAAGCCTGCTGGACCTGAGGAATGACTATATATCATTGGCTTTATCCAGTCACAGGTCCTGGCTAATAACTGGTAATCTTGAGACACTAAGGGAGCTAAAGAGGGGGCAAATAAATCAAGACCTACTAACTTACCCCTCTGTCTTGCCTCATCAGCAAACATCTTCACTATACGATAAACGCTCTGCTTACGAAAATCATAAAATTTCTTTAAATTGTCTTGAATAATAAAATCGGAAAGCGATTGGCAATTTCGAAAATAATTTATATCAATAGTTTTAAACTTTTCAAAAACTGCTTTTGCTTGGTACTTATAGTCTTCTAAATCCTCACTATAAATACTATGAAATTTATTCCGGCAAGATTTACAAAAGCAGGAAAAAAGAGCTTTAAAACCATTGGAGGGAGAAGGAAATCGAATATGATCTAAAAAAACTCCATCAAAATCACTTTCAATTATTTTATTCTGATAGTGACTAAATATCTGCCTTATATTCTGTTCATCATTAGGGCAATCAAATAAAAAATAACGACCATTTCCCATTACTGTTTTATTTATTCTATCACTGTGTAATCCATCAAAGGTTTCCACTTCCTGTTCCTGTTCTATTTTTAACCCAGTAACATCAGCTAAAACAGGATACCAGAGATAAGTTTTAATTTTGAGATCCTTGCAAATCCCTCTGATCAAATCAAGTTCTTTTTTAGGGACATCTGACCATACCATTAAAGCATCTAAACCAAGAACTTCTTTAGCTATTGACAGCTTCTTTTTTAAATAACCATTTTTATTTAAATAGCTGTTTGGAATATTATTTAGAATTATCTGTGTACCAATCCATTTTTTTATCATTATATTTACCTCTCTTAATTGTAATAGTTTAGTTTTTCCAAAGTATCCATCAATTTAACAGTATTTAATGTGTCCTAGCTTGAAGATGTATTTACAAATTCTCTTACCAGAACCTCGTTATTTTTAATTTTATAACTATCTTTAGCCCTCCCTCTTGATAAAACCGACAAACTCTTTCATATCCAGTTGAACTAATTTCTCGTCTGTTGGACCATATTTGTCCCAACCCCTAAGTCTGTAATACTCATCAATTGCGCTTTGAAGGGCATCATCTGAAATAGACTCACCTGCGCTATTATCCCTAGTAGGAAGTGCTTCTTTTAAACGCTTTGGTAAATCGTCATCTTTTCGTGTGTACCCCTGCTGAGCAGCAGCAAGTTTTAGCATATTAAAGTTTCGTTCGCCGATAAGCAGCATCTCTACTACTCCAATCTCTAATCCCGTTGCAGCATAAATTGCTTCATATAAACGAGGGTAAGGGTTGTAGCCCAATCTTAATACACCGTCAAAGCCCACGTAAGTGCAAGCAATGGCGGAATTAGAAAAAGATGCCAAATCTTGGTATATCTTATCAAACCGCGGCTTTTTATTCCATGACGCTCTCTCTATTGAGTAAACACCGATCTCAGGGAAACCATACTTACCTAACCCCTCAGCTGAATCATCTTGAAATGCCTCCATATGCTGTGCACCACGGGGAGTCGTCGCATAACTCAAGCCAAGGGCTTTCTTCCATTGAGGAACCTGCATTGGGACCTCCTGGCCTTTGATATGCATAGCAAAATCTGCCTTGATCTTTGAAGCTACTGTGTCAATACCTTCAGCTAACATATCCCCTAAACCTTTTCGAAATGCAATACTCTCTATTAAGTTGACAACCGCTTCGGGATCCCCCCACTTAATTGATTCCTTAATCAACCCTTTCTCACTGGCTTCCATGGCAAAAGCAATAGTAACGCCTGTACTTATAGTGTCCAAACCATACTTATTACAAAGCTGATTAGCTAAGCTAATAGATAACACATCGGCATTCAGACAGTTAGAGCCCAATGCAGCCAATGTTTCGTATTCCGGACCACCGTACCTCTCCTCAATCTCCCTCCCTTTATAACTTCCTTTGACAACACGTTTACAACGAATTGGACAACCAGAGCAAGTGTCACGTCCTACTAGAATTTTTTTGAACAAGCTTCCTCTATTGTCAATCTTTTCGGCATCATTAAATACACCTTCCTGAAAGTTCTTAGTCGGGAGAAACCCTTTTGAGTTAAGTGTCATAATTGCCGAAGATCCCCATTTACCGAAATCCTGAATCCTTGAATTAGCCATTAGCTCTTGAGTAAGTTTCTTCCTTATCTCACTCAACATTTCAACGTCGTAAAATAACTTGTTGTACTCGCCTTTAACGACAATTGCCTTCAGGTTCTTGCTGCCCATCACGGCTCCAAACCCAGGACGTCCTGCAGCCCTGGTGATATCGTTCATGATACACGCAAACTTGACGAGGTGCTCACCAGCCGGTCCTATGCATAGGACTCTGCTCCCTTTGTGTTTTTCTTTCAATCTGTAATCTGTTTCCCCCACGTCTAGTCCCCATAGATTTTTTGCACTTCGTATTATTACCTTGCCATTTAATAGAGTCAGGTACACAGGATCAGTTGCTTTTCCCCTAATGATGATGCCATCATATCCAGATCTAGCAAGCTCATGTCCCCAAAACCCTCCAGCATAACTGTCACTAAGACTTCCAGTTTTCGGAGATTTAGCGATTACAGCATGTCGACCTCCTCCTGCAATTCCGGTCCCTTGTAAAGGACCAGTAGCAAAAATTAAAATGTTATCAGGACCTAGAGGGTCCTCATCTCCCTTTAACTCTTCCAGCAGAATTCTAAGGCCAATGCCCCTTCCTCCCAAGTATTTCTTATACCAATCCTGTGGTATCTCGAAGTCCTTTACAACTCCAGCAGTAAGATCAACATCTACATACCGTCCAAAAACGCCTTTCATTAAAAAATCCTCCTTTACTTTTGTAGATTTATCAAATAATAACTGAGAAATATGTATACATTACAAACCCAAAAATATACACACATCGTTCTGAAAAAGTAAAAATCGTAAATACTATAATACTCCTAATACTTTTACTTTACTAAAAAACTTTATTAATTTATCATAATTCTATCTCTAAGATTCATTTGGTTTTGATTTTCTATAAATCTCTTCATTGCCTAGCGCTTTTACTGCAATCTCTGCTCCAATACCTGCGGGATCTCCCATAGTAATACAAATAATTGGTCTCTTCATTTCAAAATTTATATGATTTACTATTAATAAATAATGAACCATTCCTCCATTCTTAATAGTTTTTTAATTTATTAATTAAATTATATAAGGCATCTTCTTTACCAAATCCACCTGCTTTAGTTATAATATTTAATTTATAATCTTTATAATTAGCGATAGCCAAAGGAATACCTGGTAAAAGTTCATCTAAAATATTCATATTAGATATGTTTAACTCTTTACAAACTCCTAATGCTACATCTCCCCCGGTTAAAATTAAATTCCTTACATAACTATTTTCTACTATCTTAGAAGTAAGCTCACCAAGAAAAGTTTTAATTTTAATCTCTAATCCTCTAAAGCTAAGATGGTATTTTAACATCAGCTTTTTATTTATTGATTTCTCTTCATTATAAATGGCATCAGTATGTATTACTAAATCGTGATTACCTTTTATAGCCTTAATACATTCAGCAGCATAATTATCTAAGATTCTGTCTTTATTAGAAAAAACCTGCTCTAAATCTATTTTTAATTCAGTAAAATTTAACCTATTTTTAAGATAATTTACTTGACCTTCCATTATAGAATTTCGCGAACCCGCAACTACTATAACTGGACCTTTATTATTTTCAATCTTTATTTTGAGATCTTCATTCTTATTATTTATATTAGGAAAATGATTGGCTAAGCCTGCAGATCCTGAAAATAAAACTGGCCTATCAAGCTTTAAGCTGCTTGCAAATATATCCTTTAAATGTTCCTCGTTAGTAGAATCAATAACTATTATTTTATTTCCTTTTTGATATAATTCATTTATTTTTGATAAAATAGTTTTTTGCCCTTTAGCAACATCTTTTAAGTCAATCTGCCCAACAGGAAAATCAGTCTGCTTTTTTAATAAAAAGGGAATAAAAGAATTTTCTACCTGTTTTAAATTGTCGTAAGAATACTCGCTCAAACTTAAAGGTTTCTGGTCGACAACTAAATAACCGCCTATAGTTATTCTTTGGTAAGATGGATAACTTGGGCTAAAAATACAGATATCTCTATTCAAAATCATCATTATTTCTTCAAGTTCGTTACCTATATTGCCTCTTAGAGTTGAATCTACCTTTTTATAAACCATATCATTTTTATTAATATTTAATTTTTTTAAAATACTTCTTAATTTCTTTCTGGCTGTTTTAATTTCTAATTCGCGAGTTTCAATATCCATTACAAAAACATCTAAATTATCAGGAATAATTATTGTTGATTGTTCATCCAATACTGATACTATTGTGTTGTAACCCTTTTTTGTAAATTGCACTCCGGTATCATTTGCACCAGTAAGATCATCTGCTATTACGTATACGTAAATCATCTATTCTCCTCTAATTTTCTTGAGATTCTTTAATAGTATAAGTTAACTTGATTTAAACTAATCCGCCTTTAGAGAAGGCTAACAAGTTTTTTGTTTCTTTCCGGTTTTATCATCATTTTTTTGGCCTTAAAGGTGACATTTTCACTGACTATTGACACCCAATCACTGTACTATTTCCCACATTACTGTTCTTTTGGTTGCCTTGACCTCTGCTAAGACAGGCAATAAAGATAAGATTCGCTTTGTAAAATCTTTCCTCCCTAGTATTTAATTTTTAAAGAGCGAGTTTTCTGAAAGCCTATCTTTTAATTCTAAAATAAAAGATATCATTATTAAAATGCTAGCGAGGCATATATGCATAAACGAACAACACTATTAACATAATAAAAATATACGGAAATATATACTTTAAAGTTTCAGAGAGAGTAGTTTTAGCTAATGATGTTGAAACATATAATAATACTCCTACTGGTGGGGTAACATTGCCAATTACAAGTGCTAAGATCATAGTTAACGAAAAATGAACATCATTAAAACCTAGCTGCGCGCCTATTGGGGCTAAAACTGGGACAAAAATTAGTGCCGCTGCAAGCACTTCGATAAAGCACCCAGCAATTAGTAAAATAAAAATAGAATATAACATAAATAAGTTTGGACTAATATTACAAATAAGAATTGTCTTTGCTACTAATTTAGGAATTTCTTTAAAACTAAGAACCCAACTAAATAAACCACAAGATGCTATTATCATAACAACAACCGAGGTTAACTTTGCAGTTCGTAGACAAGCGATTTCAATTTTTTTAATATCTAAAGTTTTATATATTACACTTCCAAGAAAAAAGGAGTAACCAGCAGCAATTGCTCCAGCTTCAGTGGCTGTAAAAACTCCTGATATAATTCCACCAATAATAATCAATGGAGCAAATAAGGTTAATAGTGCTTCTTTAAAAATTATAAAAAAGCATTTAAGTCCTTGCCATTTTTCTTTGCCATAATTATCTCGTAGAGCAAAAAAATAAGTAATTATCATAAACCCTATCCCAAGAAAAATTCCAGGTATAATACCAGCTTTAAATAGTGCCCCAACTGATACTCCACTACTAATTGAAGCATAAACAACCATTAAAATACTTGGAGGTATAATAGGTCCGATACAACCACCTGAAGCAACAATAGCAGAGACAAGCCCTGGTTTATAAGCTCTTTTAAGCATTGAAGGAATCATCATTGAACCAATTGCTGAAGTATCTGCAACGGCTGAACCAGAAATGCCTGCGAAAATCATACAACTAACAGTAGCTGCCATGCCTAATCCTCCACGAAAACGCCCGACTAAAGCTGTTGAAAATCGTGTAATACGATTAGTAACGCCCGAAATTGATAATAATTCACCAGTTAAAATAAATAGTGGAATTGCTAAAAGAACAAATGAATCAATTATATTAAACATTTTTTGGGGAATTAGCATTAAAGATATACTACCTTCACAAATAATCGAAATTAAAGAACTAAATCCAACAGCGAAGGCTATTGGCATTCCTAATAACATCAACAATAGGAAACTTACAAATAAAAAAAGGACTAATAACATTTTAATGTCTCCGTTTTTTAATTTCAAATTTATCTTTAGTAATATTTGTTTTAAGAATGCGAATAATCGAAATAAACATTAGTAATGAACCAATAGGAAGAGCCATATAAATATATCCTTTAGGAATATTGAGCGCGGGCGTTCTTTGTTCCATGGAAAAAATAGAATATTTTACTCCAAAAATAAATATTGACAGAAGAAACATTGCAGTAAAAATATCTATGCAAATGTTTAACCATTTTCTATGTGATGAAGTAAATAAATTAATTATAATATCTAAACGAATATTAAGTTTTTCTTGCACAGTAAAAAATCCAGAAAGGAAAACCATCCAGATAAAAATATACCGACTTAGTTCTTCAGTCCATGAAATAGAAAAATTTAAAATATAACGGAAAAAAACTTGAAGTAGAGATAAAATTAATAACAATATTACCAATATAAAAATTAATTTACTCGTAAAATTATTAAATAAACCAAGTGCTTTGAAATCATTTTTTTTATTTTTCATATTTTTTAAACTCCCCAGTTCAATGACGAAGTGCAACACCTGAGTAAGCAGAAAGGAAAATGCTATACTCAGTGTTATGAAAAAAAACTATGCTCATTTAAACCCGTATGACCGGGGATCGTATTACCGTAATGTATAACAAACTACATCTATCAGTGACATCGCCAGAGAACTCGGGCGAAACAAAGGTACAATCAGCCGTGAGATTGACCGCAACTCTTCTTTAGAATAAACTGTTACCTTGAAAACCGCGCACAATAGTGGGCAGGCCTGCGAGCAAAAAACTCGCACAATCAACACCCCCTGCGTAATGAAGATGTTCATGCATATATTCTCTCACCTCTTGAGATTGGGTGGTCTCCAGAACAAATATCCGGTAGAATAGGCATTGATCATCCGGAATGGTCAATCATTCATAAATTCATCTACCAGTATATTTATGATTCCGGAACACCTTACCGCAAGCATTTAATCGAATGTTTGCGGCACTCACACAGAATACGAAAGCCAAAGATCATTGGTCGCAGGCATCACCCGACAAAGATTCCGAACCGAATTCCCATTGAACAGCGGCCAGAGAGTGTCACAACTCGCGAAGAATTCGGCCACTAGGAAATTGACAGTCTTATTTCCCATAAGAGTTCTGTTCATTAAATTCTACTTGTGATCGAAAGACCAAGTTATTGTTCTTGACAAAAATGCCAAATAAAACTGCAGAAGAAACTTCGGCTGCCATTATTAAAAAAAGTGTTATGTATATTAATCTAGTAATTTCATTAACTCAGCTATTTCTTTGGATTTATTACGCCATTCATCCCATAAGGGACTAACAGCCTCTTTAAATGGAGTCATGTCAGGAACATTAAATTCTTTAACACCTTGTTTCTTAAGTTCTTCTAAACTTAATTTACTTATTTCAGCAACTCTACCTCTATGAGCTTTAATGGCCTCTTCTGCCGAAGCTACAACTATTTCCTGTAAATCATTTGGAAGTTTCTGAAAAAACTTTTCATTTATAAGTAAAGCACCACAAGAAAACATATGAGAAGTTAAAGAGGCGTATTTAGTTACTTCTCCCCATTTAAATGCTGCTGCCGAGCCGAGTGAGTTATCATATGCATCTACAACACCAGTCTGAAGAGCTGTGTAAAGTTCAGCAGCAGGAATAGGTGTGGGATTTGCTCCAAAAAGTCTATATGTCTTAATAAACAAAGATGATTCTGGTGTTCTTATTTTAATCCCCTTAAGATCCTCTAGCGTTTTGATTGGAGATCTATTAGAGTACATCATACGGAATCCCCAATCAAGAAAGCCTAGTAACCTTAAGCCTCTTTGTAAAGTAAGCTCTCCTAATTTTTCTTTAAGTTCGCCATCTAAAATTCTATAAGCATTAGTATAATCTTTCATGGCAAATGGTAAATCAAGAATAGAAAATTCTATTATATTGTTAGACAATACTCCTGTAAAAAGATTACCCATTTGAGTATTACCTAACATTAAACCTTCCATAATTTCAATTGCATTTCCAAGTTGGCCATTTGGAAATACTTTTATTTCAATCCTGCCATTACTTTTTTCCGAAAGTATCCTTGCAAATTCATTGGCAGTTATCCCAACTGGATCCGTGTCTGGCTCAACCAATCCATATCTAACAGTATATTCAGCATTTTGTGAATAAACAGAAAAAACTATCACAGTTAGGAAAAAAATAACACAAAAAATATTTATTAGTAATTTCATATATATCTCTCCTTTTAAAAAATATTTTAACTAATACAGCAGTATCATTAAAATTTTAATATTTTTTTCACCCCCTTTCTCCGGTATATTATAATAAAATAATATGTTATATTCTTTTGCTAATAATATTATCTATGAGTTTTTCTATTTAAATATGAGCAATACCGGTAGCACTCATATTTTTAATTAAAAAAATAATTTTTTTCTTACAACTAATTTGTACTAATTTCGAGTAGTGTTTACTTAACTTAAAATAAATTGGTCATGCATGTGATCTTTCCTATAGACTATTAATAACAATAAATATTCAAAATTAGTTTTTATTTTTGTCATCTCTCCTCCTATAAGAAAATTTTTAGGTCTTTATCTGAAACATAAAATAATTTTCCAGTATTATCTTACTTCTCCTTTATTTGTTTCTATTTGTTTCTTTAGCTCTTTCTTTTTATCCTGATAGAACTGGAAAAGCTCTTTATTAAATGTCTCTTCATCAAGGTCCAGAAGCTCAGTAATCTTCTTAATCTGACTCTTAGAAGGGATAAGTCCTCCTGTCTCAAACTGCGAAACATAAACTTGTGATACATCCAATAGGAGAGCTAGGTTTGCTTGCGTGAGCCCCCTTCTCTTCTCTCCTCTTCTTAATCGGATTAATCGAGTTAGCTACCATCTTTTCCCTTTGCCTCCTAATAAAAAAAGGTCTGACTCCTAACCGAAGCTCTCATCTCCCGGGTTTTTTCTATTAATTGTTCAATGCTATAATCTTTCTTTATTTTTCCGGTCTTGGAATCTATAATAGACATTAAATCTACTCCTATTATTTATGTATATTTTTTTTCTTAAACTCTTGCCCAAGCCTCTTTTAGCACCCTCTTGGCATTAGCTATAACCACCTCTGAGGTCTCACCAGCCAGTGGCTTTACCTCAAAGCTTACGATAGGTGGATTCTGATAATTTAAGAAGCCGATATCCAATAGCACTTTTAAAAATTCCGTTAATTCCTGGACATCATTTTCCCCTCCCTCAATGCCAAACCTGGGGTGTTGATCTCCATAGCCGGGATGCTCTTTATCTCTCATGATACAATTACCCATGTGGGCATGGACAAGATAATCCTTAATCGGCATGATGGCCTCAGTGGGAGTCTCATTTAAAAGAGGAAGATGGGATAAATCAACCATTAAGCCAAAGTTATCAAATTCTTTCCTTACCTCAGCTGCCAACTTTCTTGCTTCATTCGCTGGTCCGATTAAGCACTTTTTGTCAATTTTCTGGTCAAAGATTTCCAGAGTTATCCCTAAGTCTCCTTTGGATTTAGCATAATCACATATCTCTGATCTCATCACCCATATTACCTCTTAGAGTTGAATCTACCTTTTTATATACTACATCTTTATTATTTATATTTATTTTTTCTAAGATACTTTTTAATATCTTTCTGGCTGTTTTACTTTCTAATTCGCGAGTTTCAGTATCCATTACAAAAACATCCAAATTATCAGGAATAATTATTGTTGATTGTTCATCCAATACTGATACTATTGTGCTGTAACCCTTTTTTGTAAATTG
>Ga0210003_1004536_pt1 | contig 10935 bp, 11 predicted proteins | sample LantaG_FD_182804 | JGI IMG/M metagenome (GOLD analysis project Ga0210003, IMG submission 182804) | Deep subsurface microbial communities from Baltic Sea to uncover new lineages of life (NeLLi) - Landsort_02402 metaG (SPAdes) (version 2) | ecosystem: Environmental > Aquatic > Marine > Oceanic >...
CAGTAGTACTAGCATCAAGAGTGGCTACATCGGCTGTGTTTGTAATAGTGTTAGCAGAGGTTGTTATAAGATTAGTCCTATCACCATAAATGGTGTTCCAATTACCTGATGTGTCTCTAACATCGTCAGTCCTTGCTGAAGTGGTTATAAGGTTGGTTCTATCGTTATAAATTGTGTTCCAATTACCTGATGTGTCTCTAACATCGTCAGTCCTTGCTGAAGTGGTTATAAGGTTGGTTCTATCGTTATAAATTGTGTTCCAATTACCTGATGTGTCTCTAACATCATCTGTTCTTGAAGAGGTTTCTATAATATTGGTTCTATCACCATAAATGGTGTTCCAATTACCTGAGGTATCCCTAACATCATCTGTTCTTGAAGAGGTTTCTATAATATTGGTTCTATCACCATAAATGGTGTTCCATCCACCAGACCCACTATCTACTTCACCAAAAGCGTTATTCCAATCCTCAAAACCAGGGGCTGAGGGGCTTGTTCCTCCTGTCCAAGTAGAAGAAGTGGTAGCAACAGTTTCCCAAGCAGACAAGGAATAAGAATATGCAGAAACCCAAAAGGCTGATCCAGCAGTATCACTATCAACAACATCAAAAGTATTGTTCCAATTACCTGATGTGTCTCTAACATCATCAACTCTTGCTGAAGTGGTTATAAGGTTGGTTCTATCACCATAAATGGTGTTCCAATTACCTGATGTAGCTACCACATTATCAGTCCTTGCTGAAGTGGTTATAAGGTTGGTTCTATCGTTATAGATTGTGTTCCAATTACCCGAGGTGTCTCTAACATCATCTGTTCTTGAAGAGGTTTCTATAAGATTAGTCCTATCACCATAAATGGTGTTCCAATTACCCGAGGTATCCCTAACATCGTCAGTCCTTGCTGAAGTGGTTATAAGGTTGGTTCTATCGTTATAGATTGTGTTCCAATTACCCGAGGTGTCTCTAACATCATCAGTCCTTGCAGAGGTTTCTATAATATTGGTTCTATCACCATAAATGGTGTTCCATCCACCTGATCCATCATTAACTTCACCAAAGGTATTATTCCAATCCTCAAAACCAGGGGCTGATAGTCCTCCACCTCCTACCCAAGTGGAAGAAGTGGAAGAAACGGTTTCCCAAGCTGATAGACCGTAATTATAACCAGAGAACCAGTGACCAGAACCATCGACTACACTTCCAACAGAGCCTGATACACTTGCAATATTACCAGAAGCACTTCTAACATAGGCAGCGATCTGAGGATCTCCTCCTGCCTCCCAAGTGGAGGAGGAATCTTCTACTTCTCTAGTAGCATCTCTAACATTTATAGGAAGTACGCTGCTGAGAATAACATCATTCTCAGTCATAGCCTTCATGCCTATGGGTCTTCCCAAGGCATCTACATCTAGAGCAAGTAATCCAGAAAATTCCATTTATAAATCCTTTGGATTATACTCCAGCATCATATGATTGTGCGAGTCTTAAAGTATTTAATGGGTACAGATTTCCATAGGTGATCATAATATTATAAACAGGAGAGTCACCAATACTAGTAATAACTAATTTTACTCCAGTAGCAACTTGTCCATTGCTACCATGCCATACTTCCTCCCCCTTCTGGAAATATGCAGCAACAGTTCCTATACCACAAATACCACTTGTGGCAGGAGTCCCACTAAGAGCAGAAAGTGAATCAGTTACTGCATCCCCAACATGAGATACACCACTTAATTCAGCAACTACACCTAGCACTTTAGGTGCCCCATTCGTTCCACCAACCTGCAATTTAAAATAATTGCAATTAATGTTATTTCCTGATGAGTCAACAAAAGCAATATCTTGTGTAATAGTCTCATTTACAATCCCTTCTCCAGAAACACCTATACAAAAAGTTCTTTGTCCTGTTATAAGATCCATTAGTTATCCTCCTCTTCGTCATCATCATCAGCAAGTTCAGCAGCCATATTGGCTATCATGTCTTCAAGATCCCCGATATCGCTAACGAGATCTTTTTGTGTTCCAACGGAGCGAACTTTTTCTTCCTCTTCAGCATCATCTGCTTCATCAGGATCTTCGGGAGGAGGAGGAGCAGCCTCAACCTCTGTATCTTTATCTGAAGTCTCATCAGCCTCACTAGCCGCTAACTTCTTATCATCCAAGGTTTCATCGCTGGGGTATTCTTCATCCTTAACGCCCCTCTTCGAACTTTTGCTAACTCTTTTAAAGTCTACTTTTTCCTTAGTGGTTATAGCAGCCTCTTCCAGAATCTCATCGTACCCAGCACCAATAAACATCTCTAAGAGATACTCATTAACATCAATACACTCAACACCAGATTTCGTTTTCAAACCTTGAGCCATTTCGGAGAGAACTTCTTTAAGCACAGAACCCTTAGGAGATAATCTAGAGAGTGCTTCAAAAATTACAACCTGAGTATTAGCCAAGCTCTTGAAGGATGCGGGGCTTTGAAGGTTTTGGATATTAACTCCATACTTCTCGTTAATGTTTTCGATGAAGGACTTCTTAACATCCTTCTTATATTCAAAGATGCGAGATGCAAACCCTTGAATATCCTTATCGGAAACACCAATACCATCTGCATGAGTGAGACAATTAGAGAAGGTATTGAACAAGCTCTTCTTAGAAGCTAAAGCAAGATAAGGAATATCTTGAAGAGCCTCAGATAAAGCCTCAACAATAGCCTCATCACTTTCAAAAATCATTCCCGTAAGCTTTTGGATAGATGCGTTATCAGCCCAAATCGTATCAAAGCTTTGCTTAGATTCGATAAGCTCTCGCTTCACTAACTCTTGGCGACACACCATATCGTAGATAGAAGGGGAAACTCCATCTTTGAGAGTATATGATCTACTCTCCTGAAGACCCTCGATAGTTAATCTTGGAAAGTTGAATGCCTGAGAAACTGCATTCGATAAGCTAATCGCATTCCTAACTTCAGGAACCGTAGTAATCTTTTCGAAGTTTTCCTCTAAGAACTCTTGTAGTTGGGGAGTGACCTCAACGAGTTTTTGAAACTCAGAAGACTCAATAATCTTCTCAACATCTGCCAATCTGCTAGATTGCTCGTAGAGTTTAGCTTGCACTGTTGACAGCTTAAGACGATTCTCCCAAAGAGATAACACATCAGAGAAGGAATCATCAGCAGAGGAATATTCCCCGTAATGAATGCTTTCAATAAAAGTGTGAATTTTATCATTAACAAAGGTGTCTAGTTGTTCGCCATCTTCAAATACTGAAGAGTCTTGAACCTTAATAGAATTAAGCTTTACATCTTTGTCAATGGAAAACTCTCCACTAATAACTTTACCACCCTCTGTTAGATATGACACTTGTGAGTTATTGCTATCAATAGCAAACAAGCTGACATTCTCTCGCAATGATCTGGCTATGCAATCACCTAGTTTAACAAGGTGAGTAATAGTTTTATCTCTTTCTTCAAATAATTTCGCAAACATTTTTATCTCCGTTTCTTTAGACTCTAAACTTATATATGCTAGTTTCCAGCCTTTATCTGTGCTTTTCGTTGTTCTTTTTCAATTATTCTAGAAATTACTTCTTTCTTATCCTCTTCTAGAATTGAATCCCTCAAAGTTTCTAAGCCAGAAACCTTGTTTTCGTTTGTAGTAGGGGCAGCATTTTCAGCCCCTTCCTGTCCTCCAGCCTCTCCAGGCCCAGGTCCAGCACCACCAGCATCAGCCTCGGCCTCCACCTGTGCGGTCATCTCCGCTTGTTCCTTCTGTAATTCCAAGTCCCTTTTCTGATCTTCTTGGATTTCAGCTTCCATTCTACGAATTTCTTCTTCCGTCATATCATAGAACTCTTTATAGATGGACTGTTTAGAGAAAAGAGCCAAGCCTTGAACAGCTTGAATAACTCTAGTTTTCTGCTCATCAATATCAAGCTTTCTCTTAGCCGACATATCAGAAGGCTCAGGTAGAGAGATTCTTAATTTTTTAATAAGACTAGCAGGGAATCCTCGTAACTGCAAGTGACGCTTTGCCAAACTCTCTAACCCAGCTTCAATATCGACCTGGATTCTTTGAACAGTTCTGGCAAATTTAACATCAAGCTGGGAAAGGTTAGCTTTCCTTTCTGGAGATTTGTCCTTCTCCACGATGTAGTCCTTAGGCACTTTCAATGCCGCAAGAAGCTTATCTCGGTAATACCTAACATCCTCAATCTCACCTAGGTTAGTTGCTCCAGGAAGCGTGTCGATCTTAGTACCTCTACCATTCTTAGTCGGAACGAAGAAGTCCTCATCCATAGACATAGGATTGAATCGTGCATCAACCGTTCCCTCGGGAGAATTATAATACTTCTCCTTCTTAAACTTCTGCTTCAGACGCTCGATGAACATTTCAGCCTTGCTTGTGGGCAGATTGCCTGTATCCACATAAAAGATGCGTCTTTCGGGGGCGCGAGAAAGTCTATAGATCATCATAGCATCTTCCATCATCTTAAGAGATCGGAACACGCGATGACATAGAGCAGCGATAGACTTACCATAGGGGTAGAACATCGGGTCTGAAGTATGAAGTCTGAAATGGACAATTTGGTGCTTATCAAGCTCAATATACTTCTTGGGTTTAGCCGTGTCCGACTGACCTACCTCAGAATACTGAAGCGACTCTAGGTTAGGGATCTCCTGCAAGAACTTCTTAAGATACCCGTACTCATTCTCCACCCTAAGGATCCAGTTAGGATTAAGAATTTTAATTTTCTTAATTCCTTCCTGAGGCTTATTAACATCTAAGACTAGTTCCGTGAAGCAATCTCCATACTTAACGGTATTTCTAACAATATCCCAGAAAAATCTGTGTAGGTTAATTCTTTCAAACAAGGCAGTCACTTCATCAACAACTAAATCATTTTCTGATTTAATCGTCCACCGCTCAGAGCGAGTGCCTTTCTGTGTACAATCGTCAGCGTAGATATCGAAGGCTGCTCCAATTTCAGGATACTCATCCATCTCCTCGTATTCTTTGTAACGCCTTCTTCTGTTAAGCTCTAGCTGTGGGAGGATAGGGTTTCTCTGAACTCCTCCCATAGCGGGGCCACCATCAACCTCTTGATCTTTAATAACATCAGTGTTGATGACGGTATCCCCAGCATCAGGATGAACCATACCCTTATCAATAGCCCTCGCCGCAGGAAGCTGGGCTTTGGTTGCAAAGAATTTAGCAAAGAAGCGACCAATAGGCCCTGTAGGAGTATACATACTCCCAGTCCTAGCCTGAGTTCCACCAAAAGTGGTATAACCACTCTCATTTAGTTTATCATCTATTTCATCAGCCATTTAAAATCTTCCTCTTCCAATCCACCATGCGCGGTTTTTAAACTATGCTTATAGTTTTTACTAGGCATTAGTGGTTTTTGTTCTTTATTTGTAGAAGATAGGTACTCAAGGGGAGTAGTATCTAGTAGGTTTTTATAAGCGTGAACGGCTAGGGCGAGGCTCATAACGAGATCATCATGGTGATTCCTCTCTGCCGCTACCTTTCCGCTTTCAGTTATAATAAAGGTCATTAGTTCGTCACAAGTTCGGGTCGAGTTAATCTTGATTAAATCAGTCCTTACCGCTTCTTCTAGTTGTGCTAGTATGCTTTCTCTGTTCTTTGCTGTAACCTGAAATCCGAGATCATCTTTGTCATCTGCCCACAGATTCTCGTACTCATAGATATTATAGAGCCAGTCGATTAAGTTATTTCCAATAGTGTTTCTCTCACATATGATGTGAGCTACATTATATAGCGTACCTTCGTTGAATAATATTTTAGCAAAATCATTTATTGGGGTTCTATTTGAATAAAACTCTGCAACTTGCTGCCCGTTGTACATATTTATCACATGAAATGCTGAATAATCTCTATCTCGCCCTAAGGAAGCATCGCAGGAAATGAGGTATGTATAATGAGGTTTTGGCTCCTGCCAAACACGCATTCGATTATTGTACTTAGTAATGTACTCTTCACTTGTCTGAGAAGAGATCTGCTTAAGAACCTCCCCCTCAATGTAGGTGTCACCTGTTCCGAGGAAGGAGCATTCGTACTCCTGCAACCACTGCTTCATAGGCAAGTTAGCTCTAGTAGTCTCCTCCCACTTGTGGATGTCCAAACCCTTCTTTGCCATCTCCTCATACAAGTGGCTGTAGTTCTCATTGTACATATACTCAGGATGCTCTTGCCACCTGATGTCGATAGGATTAAAAGAGTTATCACCTGTTAGAGCTTTTTGGTAAACATCGTGATACCAATTACCAATGCCGTTAACCGTGGACAGAACAAAAGCCCTACCTCCTGTGGAGATAATGGGGTATACAGCAGCCCAAATGGTATCAATGCTATCAATGAATGCAGCCTCATCAATGATCAGTAGGGATCCTGCAAGGGATCTACCTGACTGCTTCCCTGACGGTCTGGACTTGATAGTAGATCCCGTCATGAGTTTAAGCGTGTGCTTGTTATCCTCTTGAATCCCAGGCTTCAAATAAGACGGAAGCTCATCATACATGAGCTTAATCCTGTCTAGAACTTCCGTTGATTCTGCATCACCCTTGGACAAGATAACAACCTGCTTATGCTTGTGGAAAATGATCATGTGCAGAGAGTACCCTGCGGCTAAGGTAGTACATCCTGCCTGACGGAACTTACGAAGAATATTAAACCTTTTCTCTTCCAGGTCTTGCAAGATTCTTTCCTGAAATGGATACAGTTCGAACGGGACGAGCCCACGAACAGGATGCGTAACTTTGATGTAATTAGAGATAAAGTACAGGGGGCTGGCTGCACATTTCTTAAATTCTTCTAATAAATCTTGTTTTTCCATAAAAACCGCATCTGTTTAATATATTATAGTATATGAACATACACGCTATTATATGTACTAGAGATAGGAATAAGGTTTCTCCAACTACGAACAAATTAGTTAGTTTTTTATGTGCTTGTAATATTGCTGTATACATCCTATCTAAAGCGGATTCCTTGTTTTCAGCCTATAAAGGTGCTTTTGAAAAGGTAAATCCTGATCCCGAAGACATAACAATATTCTGTCACGATGATATTGAGATTAGAGAAAGTCCTGAGGTCTTTGTCGCAAAGCTAAAGGAGGCTCTAGAACCCCCAGAGATGGGGTTTGTAGGCCCAGCAGGGACAATGCAGCTAGGGACTGATGCAGTATGGTGGGATCAGACTAGGTGGCAGAGAGGCAAGCACAGAGGCACAGTATTTCATATAGATCCCCAAGGAAAGGAGTATAAAACTCACTACGGGGAGCCTGGGGATGTCGTTGTACTTGATGGATTATTCCTAGCAGCAAAACGCCGAGTTATTGATGAAATTGGCTTAGAAAAACCAAAATACTTTGAAGGAGAGTGGGATTTTTACGATATTCACTACACTTCCCAAGCTTTTCTTAAAGGATTCACTAATAAGGTTGTCGGTTTGAACATCCTACATAATTCTAGAGGGGAGTTAGTAGGAAGGGACTCCTGGCACAAGAATAGGGAGGCATTTATAGCAAATAATGAACTCCCCTTAGAACTAATAAAGTAAAATTGATATGGATAGACCTTACACAGGTGGTGGACAGAAAAACACCCGATGGCCGCACCCCTTAAATGATGATTTTAATAAATTAATCAGAAATACGGTCAAAATTTTTGGAATTGGAGCCAAACAGGACCAACCCCTGCTCCTAGAATGTAAAAATTACCTACAATCTCGTATACAAGGTTTAATTGATCATAAAATTCGAAGGGATTCTGAAGAACATTACCGTTTAATGGATTTAGTGATAGAACACGGGTTCAATAAGGATGATTCTGAGAGACACCAGCTTATCTCGGAATGCAGTTATGTCATGTGCGTAGGCAACTGGCGTAAGGACTCCGATGCAGAGCAGCAATACCGCATGGCAAACCTCCTAGGTAAGGTTATATTAGAAATGCGATATGAAGAACACATCCCGCTGCACAATATCATTAGATATCTACAGCCTATAAGACCTATAGAAGACTCCACTTGGCTTGAATATAAAAAGGATGCTATTCTAATCTATGAGACTCCTGAGGGATTGTTAGAATTAATGGATGGCAACCATCGTCATGAGTTTGCGAATAGGGTCGGAGGTGTTTCGACCTTGAGTGGGTGGATCATTAAGCAAGTATAAAAAAACTCCCCACTATTGCTAGTGAGGAGTTCCGGCGCGAAGTCCCAAACACAGAAAGGCGTATAGCACCGAATCCGCTATTGGTCTATTTTTTCTTAGCAGTCTTAATGGCTGCTTTCTTGGTAACTACTGGGACTGCCTTGGGGGTAGGGGCAACAGTTACGGCGGGTGTCAATGCATCCAACCTACGCTGCCAAATCCTACGATGTCCACCTTTCGCTCTAGCAAGCTGTGCCCTGATTTTTTCTTCATTTTGGTCCATGATTTATTCTCCTACTAAGTTTTCTTTTAGATTCTGTTATAAAGAAGTTCTTAAGCTTCTTCTTAAAGTAACCTAACTTCTCAAAGTATCTAGGTCCCTTGTTCGTATACCCCTTGTTTTTTTTATTTATCATCTATGCTGATAATTTCACTTTCTGCGTCAATGACCCAGCGAACCCCTTCTGCAATAGCAATTCCAATGCCAGCAGAGATTGCGAATAAAACAACAACTTCCGCTAAACTCATCTTATAGACTGAGAAAGGTGTTCTAAACCTGTCTTTGAATAGTAATGCCCAGAAAGGATTCATTTCTTATCTCCTGGTAATTCGTCTACCCCGTGCCCATTTTCCACGATTCCCTTAAGTATTGTCGATAGGCTAGTCACAACAAGCGTGATTAAACCTGCCACGACCGCTATGCTTTCTGAAGGAATAAATTTAATACTACCAATGAAGGCGAGTACGAGAATTAGCAAGTATAGCCCTGCAAACTTTGCGAGGTGCTTGGAAGCTGTTTCTTTAGCACTCTCTTTAATAAGTAATTCCCTGAATCTAGAATCAGCTTCAGCTTGTAGTTTTTCTACTTCAACCCTGCCCTCAGCTTCTTTCAGCTTTAAAGCAGAGTTTACATCAATATAACCTCTTTCGTCTACCATCGGTGAGTTTCCCATTTTTTTATTTCCATCCCCTAATATATGTAGGAGATATTGAAAGTTTTTGTTCCAAATTTTTTTTCAAGAATGTTCCCTAGTTTTAACAAAGCTTCTCAATTCTACTTAAACAAGCTTCATATAGTTCGGTTAGTAAGTCTGATATATGTTCCTTCTTGGACTTAAAAAATGGTACACTCAGAGGTAAAGAAAATCCATTCTCCCCAAGAACCTTTTCTCCCCTTTTTATTCCCCCAGGTCCGTCCACCATCTTCTTATTAAACTTAGCAGCACACTCCCCAATCTTTTTAAGCAATTCGTCCATCTTCTTCTTTTTTTTGTCGGGATCTGCTTCTTTCTCGATCTCACAGAGACATTTTAAAATCTTTTTAAACAAATCCTCTCTTCCACCAGGGGTCGGCCCGATTCCGCAGGGTAAATCATTTCCAATATTTATAAGAATACCCCCAGCACCAACCAAGGCTCCAGGCCACCTTAGCATTTTTTTCATAGCCTTAGAACATCCGATAAATGTTGTAACAGCTTGAATTTGTATATGAAAATCATCCTCATCCTTCTCCAATGCCTTTAAAAGCTCACACGCAGTCTTACCGTTTGGTACTGGGGTGGAGGGGACACCCCCATCAACCTGAGTAGGACCAGAAATTACTGTATTTTGCGTTGTCTTGCAAGTATCATCATTACATTGTTCCATTTCTTGTTTAGATGTAATTTTAATTTGGTCGTAAGATCTAATATTATATTTACATCCTATTGCGATCCCAGCATTGAAATCAAGAACCAAAGTCTCAGTTCGTAACACTGTATAACACTTCTCATCCCCTAAAGATGTAGTGCTATTAGTTGGAGGACTACCAAATCCAGACCCAATCGACCTAGATCCAAAATTAGCTTTATTCTTCATACTGTATGTAGGGAGGCCACGGATTGATTTAGAATAGTTTGGAACTGGTTTTTTATTTTTTAGAATTTTTTAGAATTTTTTAGAATTTTTTAGAACTGGTTTTAAACTTTTTTTTAACTCAGCCTAATCTATATGTATTAGTATCTATGGGTCGGGAGCCCGTACCTCGGAGTCCCATTCGCGTAAACGGTTCCGCTGGCTTTCTGTAAGGGGCGTGTAATAAACTAAATATATGCTGGGCAACCCCTTGACAAGCAGACCAAATAGTGTATAATGGGAGTATGACAAATGAAATCAGCTACTACGAGCAAGCCCTTGCTCTTCCTAACCTTCGCCAGTTCCAGTCCTACCTGCTGGAAGCTATCGCCTCAATGGGTGCGTCTGATGATGCTCTAGAGGCTATCTCTCTCCGTTACATGGAGACTCTGGAGGTGGGGGTATGACCCTATTCCTTATGGGTGTATGCTGCTTTGGCATTGGCTTCTGTGGAGCATGGCTTGTATTCCCCGATAAAGATCTTGACAACTAGCCCCCCCTGTGGTATAATATAAACATGACAAAGATGCCCGACAATGCAAAGTTCCCCGTCCCCTCTGGTCCTACCGCTGCTTGGGATGAAAAGGATTGGTACGATTGGTGGAAAATGACAGGGGGTAGGCTTGACCCTAACCCTCACTATGAGAACCCTGACCCTATGCCTCCCATGAGCTTCAAGGACAGGCTTCAGATGATGAAATTTATTCAAAATAGTATCCAAGATGGTGCTTGACAAGTGACCCCCGATAGAGTATAATGAACAACATGACAAACACCTACACAACTAACTCCCCCCGTGCGGGAATCGAACAGCACACCTACTCCACAGGCTACAAGCTATCTATTGGAATGAGTGAGACGCATTATTCTGATG
>Ga0210003_1004537_pt1 | contig 10933 bp, 7 predicted proteins | sample LantaG_FD_182804 | JGI IMG/M metagenome (GOLD analysis project Ga0210003, IMG submission 182804) | Deep subsurface microbial communities from Baltic Sea to uncover new lineages of life (NeLLi) - Landsort_02402 metaG (SPAdes) (version 2) | ecosystem: Environmental > Aquatic > Marine > Oceanic >...
CAACAGCCCGCCGGATGCGTTCAGCCGCGTGACGTCCTTCCTCAACAATCAGCCCGGGCAGAAGCACGATGAACTCCTCGCCGCCATAGCGGGCCAAAACATCGCAATCGCGAACCGTGCTCCGGCACAGCTCCGCGAAGGAGGTCAGCACCGCGTCGCCGGCCTGGTGGCCGTATGTATCGTTTACGGGCTTGAAGTGGTCGATGTCGAACAGCAGCACGCACAGGCCGCCGCCTTCCAGGCGCTGCTTCGACAGCTCGCGGCTCAGCTCGTTATAGAAGTAGCCGCGATTGAACAGCTTCGTCAGCGGGTCGCGGTCGGCCATGTCCCGGATTTTCATGAACAGCCGCGCGTTGGTAAACGCGATCGACGTGATGTTCGACAGCATCGACAGCAACGAGGTATCGCGCTTCTCGTCAAGCAGCGAGTCGTCGTGGAAACTGTTGATCGTGACGATGCCCGTGATCTCGTTCTGCTCCATCAGCGCGGTTGCCATCACCACGTTGAGCCTGCTGCCGGCTGCAATGTCGGCAAGCTCGGGGTCGGCCGTCATTGCGGCCTTCGTGCCGTCGGCCGAAGGATCAAACAGGGCGATCGCCCGCGGCGACCGCATCACGTACTCGACCAGCGGGTCGTCGACCGTCAGGATATCCGGCTGATCGAACGGAACGTCGGAGCTGTATCCGAATTTCGCGTGCAGTGTGAATTTCCTTGCCGCCTCGCCCTGCGAATCGTCGATGAAATATATGCAGCCGGTGTCGGCGTTCAGGCACTTGCGAAGCACGAGGAAGAACGTTTCGATCAGTTCCTCGGGATTCAGGTGGCTGTAGATTTTCTCCGCGGCCTCCTCAAGCAGCAACACCAGCGACGAATACATGTCCACGTCCTGCCGCACGCGCCGCATATGCGACTTCGCATCGCTTATAGCGCAGGCGCTTTCCTTCTGCTGCATGTACAGCTTCTTGAGGTAATCCTCCGCCCGGCGCGATTCCTTGCTGAATGCGCTCGACCACCTGCTCGAGATGATGCTGACCGCTGCACCTATCGAGACCAGCAGCATGAATTTCTCGACGGGCCCCACAACAGTGCCCGCACTCCCGGATGGATTCAGCGACAGCACAAGCGCCAGGCTCTGATTTAGCGCCAGCGCCGTCGCAAAACTATCCGCCAGCACCGCCACGCAAGACGCCCCCACCACCAGCAGCATTCCGCCGGTGTGCGCGAGCATCACGATGAAAACCGGTATCACGGCATACAGGAGATTGGCATATTCGAAGCCCGACGCCGCCATACACGCCCGCACGGCTATAAGCCCGAGCAGCCATACGCTCAGCCAGAAAGGATTTGCAAACCACTTGTTCGTAGTAGGCTTCATACGATCTTGTTTCACTCCCAACGCCGAATGCCCAGCCCCGGCAACCGGCCGCGATTCAACTGCTTCGGGTGTATCTTCATTTCCGATCCGATTCTTCCGCCGTCACATTCTTCGCCTCGACGTGCTCGAGGAAGGCGTCCTTGTTGGAAACAAGCGCGGCGGCGGCCTCGGGATACAATTGCGTGCCCGCTGCTTCCTCGATGATCTGCAGCGCCTTCTCAACACCGAACTTCGGCCTGTAGCAGCGGTCGCTCGTGAGGGCGTCGAACGTGTCCGCCACTGCTATTATCCGCGCCCGCTGCGGAATCTCGTCGCCCTTCAGCCCGTCGGGATAGCCCTTCCCGTCGATGCGTTCGTGGTGGTGGCGGATGTCGGGCAGGCAATGACTCAACTGGCCGATGGGGCTTAGCATGTCCGCACCGAAGCCCGGGTGCTCCTTGATGACTGCAAACTCCTCGGCCGTCAGCGCACCGGGCTTCTTGAGTATTTCCTCGGGCACCTTGATCTTGCCGATGTCGTGCAGCAGCGAAGACCTGCTTAGCGCTTCCTTCTCGCTCAGCGGCAGGTTAAGCATGTTGCCCAGAAGCATCGAGAATATGCTGACGCGCTCCGAATGACCCCGCGTGTAGGCGTCTTTGCCTTCTATGATCCGCACAAGAGCCTTGATCGTGTTCAGAAACAGCTCGTCAAGCTCCTTATACAGATTTGCATTGCGGATCACCGTGCCCGATCTGCGCATCACGGCGCTCACAAGCATCGCCTCGCCGCTCTTGAACTCGCCCCGGAACTTGAACAGCACCAGCGTGCCGTAATACTCCTCCTCAACCGCCACCGGATAACCCGAGGCGGCCGAGAAGGTTTCCGACAAATGCTGAGTACCCGCGTCGGCCGCCATGGTATTGACCGTCACCACCGAACCTCCCGGCGCAACGCGCTCCGCAATCACGCGCGATACGCGCCTGACGTCGCGGTCAAGCGACCGCGCTTCTCCGCGCGGGTCGATCCAACGCACCCACTCGCCTTCGCCGCCGTCCAGCCCCTCCTTCGAGCCGGCCGGCACCCAGCATGCGGCGTCGTAATTGACGAGGTCCTTGAAACTCTCCACAACGTAGTCGATCACCGATGCGGTCTCGGCGCGGATCGGAATCCGCTCGCCGATCTCATACATCAGCGCCAGCTCTTCATAGCGCAGGGACAGGTCACTGGTAAGGCTGCGCACCTCCAGTTCATAGAAGCTGCTCTGCGCCACCAGCAGACTCAGCGAGTTCAGCAGCGGATCGATGCCTGTCGTCGTCTGTATTCCATTGCCCGGTGCAGGCACGCGCAGCCCGGGCGGCACCTCGCAGACCAGCACCGCACCGAATTGAGCCGCCGAATGCATCACGGGCAAGGCCTCGACGCTCCCGCCCGCCTCGCAACAGCCGCGGCAGGCCTCGTGCGTGTTCAGCACTTTTGAAGCCAGCCGCGAACGCATCGCGGCGCACTGCTTCGAGCAACTGCCCGCACACCCGCCCGCGCAGGTCACAACGTTGCCGTCGTTATCCACGAGTTCTATGCACAGAGCGCCGTCGCGGTTAAGATGCCGGACGAGTTCCGCCACACCCGGTGCGGTCAGATCGGCGCTCAGTCTGCCTTTCACCACGCTCATCGATTTCTCCTTACAGGCCCGGAAGACGCGCCACGCCGCATTCTTCCAGCAAGCCTCGATCCTGCTACGTTACCGGTGCGCCTTCCCTATCCAGCCGGTAACTCTCGATGGTCTCCAGCACCTTTCGCGGGCTGAATGGCTTCGAAATGAAACGGCGCCTGTTGCTGCTTTCCACCCAGATGCGGCTCTCCTCGTCGAGCTGCGCAGTCAGCACTATCGTCAGATACTCGCGGTCTGAAAACAATTCCTCGCAACGCCGGCACAAGTCGATGCCGCTCATTCCCGGCATCTTCACGTCGGTGATCACAACGTCCGGCTTGAGGTCTCTGATCTTCGCCAGCCCTTCTTCGGCGGTGACCGCTCTCGCAACACGGTAGCCGGAGTTCTCCAGCTTCAACTGAACCACCCGGCTCACGCAAGGATCGTCGTCTATCGACAACACCAGATATCCATTGCCGTACATTGTCAGGGACTCCCTTGGTCCTCGAACATCGGGCGGGCACAGAGACCCGCCCCTACATCGCGCTCCCAGCACCGGGCGGGCATATGCCTTCGCCAAGGCTCGGGCCTTCACCCTTCACACTTCCCATTTCAACCTTCACACTTCACACTTCAGCCAAGCGGCAGGCAAAGCGTAAACTTGCTGCCCTTCCCTTCTTCGCTCACCAGGCGAAGGTCGCCTCCGTGGAGGCAGGCGATCTCGCGGGCGAGCGCGAGGCCCAGGCCGTTGCCCGTGACCTTCTCGTTTGCGGTTCGCTTACCGCGGTAAAATTTCTCGAAAACCTTCTCCTGCTCGTCCGGGGGGATTCCCCAGCCGGTATCTACAACGTTGATCTTCAGCTCGTTCGCCTCCACCTCGCCGGCCAGCACCACCTTGCCGCCCGGGTCCGTATACTTGATCGCGTTGCCCAGCAGGTTCATCATAATCACCCGCACCAGCTCCTTGTCCAGCTCGGCGTCGGGCATGTCCTCGGGCAACTGCGACATCAGCTCGATCTGCTTGCCCTTGGCGGTGCCATACACCGACGCCAGCGCATCTTCCAGCAGCTTGCGGGTTTTCACCGACGACCGGTTCAGCACCAGCCCGCCCACCTCGATCTTCGAGATGTTCAGCATGTTATCGATGAGCCGCGACAGCCTGTCGGCTTCCTCGTTGATCGTATTAAAAAACTCCGCCCGGAGCTGCGGCGTGTCTGCCTCATTGTCGATCAGCATCTCGACATACGACTTGATCGCGCTCAGCGGCGCGCGAAGCTCGTGAGCCACGTTTGATATGAAATCGCGGCGGGCCTGCTCCTCCATCTTCAACTGTGTGATATCCCGCATCATCAGCACCGTCCCGCCCTGGCCGTCCGAAGGGCCGGCCATTTTCGATACCTGCACACGCACAGTTCTCCTGCCCGTATCATCCGAAAAATCCAGCTCCACCGTTCTCCGGCCCAACGTGCCCGTCGTATCCGCCGTCAGCAGCCTCACCAAGTCGCGCCGCTCCTCGAATACGTCGACCGCAGCCTTGCCAAGCACCGCCTCACGCCCCACAGACAGCACCGCCTCCGCCTCCCTATTCATCAGCGTGATCTTGCCATACGAATCGCACACCACCACCGCTTCGCTCAGGCTGTCGATAAGCGCCTCCGTCCGCCGCTTCTCGAACAGGATCACCCTGTTGCTCACCTGCAACTCGCGGTTCGAATCGGTCAGTATTCGGTGCTCCTGGTCCAGCCGCGAGAAAATGCTTGTCATCCCCGCCGCAATCTCCCCCGCGTCGCCGCTTTTCGGAACCGATTCCGCCAGGCGGCGCCAATCCGACTCCTGCGCGGCCTGCATCGCGCACTTCAGCCGCACGATCGGCCGCACCGACACATGCACCAGGTAGTTGCCCACCATCAGCAGAAACGCCAGCCCGAACAGCCCCACCTCGCCGCGATTCAGCCCGCGCACGATGAAGGCCGCAAGCGCCGGACGCACACAAGCCACACGCACGCGGCCAAGCTCCACCCCGCCCGACATCACCGCCTTCTCAATCACGAAATGCGTCTGGCCCGATTCCTCCTCATCATACACGAAATAGCGCGTATCGTGAGTCTCCCACCAGTCCGACGGCTCACGCTCTGCCAGGCGCCTGCCCACCGCAATACGCCCGCCATCCGCAACCACGGCGCCTTCGCTGTCTTTCACCTCGATATAAGCGATCTGGCGATCTTCATTCAGCCGTGAAACCACCGCCTGCAACATATTGCCGCGGCCCTCCTTCAGCGCCTCCTCCGCAGTGGCCGCCAGCACCTCCGACACGCTCTCGCCCCCTGCTATCACCTGCGACGCCGCCGACGCCCACTCATTGCGAACGAAAACAAAGCACATCAGCCCCGCACCCGTCAGGAACAGCGATGCCATCAGCACCTGCAACCTCGACAGCGTGCGGCTGCGCACCACACCAATCCGCGGCATCATCATTGTGATCTTGCTCAAGAACTTCATTGCAGGAAACCTTCCGTGCACCAGAACCAGAATATCGGAATCCGGCAGAATCTCAAGCAAAACCCGTACCTGTCGGGCCGCCAAATACGGATTCTGCAGGGCCATGCTGCTGCAACTCCTTTACTGGCAACCACTTACGGAAAAACAAATTCCTGGAGCAGAATCCACACCGAGCATCAGCATGCGTGGCACCCGCAGGCGTGCAACAACTCGCGGCGCGGCATTGTGTGGCCGTAACTTCTTGTGCGCCTTGCACTTACGCCGCTTCCTCCATTGCGCGTAGCCGCTCCTGCAAAATGCGGTACACCCGCCGCCCGCTCCCGCCGGACGTTCAGAAAGCGCAACATGCGGCTCAGATAGCCGCCGTGCCATCGATCGGCCTGGGCCTGTCAGAGCAAGCCCGGTTCTTTCCGCTTCTCTTGCGCGCCGCCAGGCCGTTATTGCATTCCCCTGCCATATCCGCAATAGGCCAGCGGATAAGTCATTTCGGTCTTGAAACGAAGGATGTCTTGAGATATGATGGGAGCAGGTTTTTTCGTTTGTGCATCACGCTACCATACACAGGAACCTCGTCAGGAAGGGTTTCTTCCACCCTTCAGGCCGGCTTTGAGCGCCCTATAGTTTTTTCTGGACGCAATATTCCTGGTGGTTCCCAGTTGAAAAGCTCCTTGAGTGTTGTTGACTTTCGCCGAAGCTGAGAGTGAGCGTAATACATGAACTGTTACACAAGCAGATTGTCAGGTGATATATGAACGACACGGAAACGCCCCTGCCGGATTTCAGCGCCCCTCCGGTTACTGAAGTGGCGCTGTCCGTTCAGTTCGACGCTCTCAGCGCACTGCGCACCCCACAGCTCGGCATGCTATGGCAGGAGTTCCGAAAGGAGTTTCCAGAGACAGAAGAGCACCCTCCGCTTGATCCGGTGATTGAGCGTTTTGGTGTGCGGCCGACGAGAAGGCGCGCGGTGCATATTGAACCATTAGAATGTCCGCCTACACCGCGATGTTGGTTTCTCAAGAGGGATCGCTCAGAACTCATTCAGGTCCAGCAAGATCGCTTCGTGCGCAACTGGCGCGAGGTTGGGGATGAAAGCTCGTACCCGCGCTATGAGAAACATCTTCGGCCAACCTTCGAATCCGATCTCAAGAGGTTTCAGGAGTTTGTGCAACGTGAGGAACTCGGAGAGCTAAGGCCGAATCAGTGCGAGGTCACGTACGTGAACCATATCGTTGCGGCCCAAGGCTGGCAGGAACACGGCGAGCTGGATAAGGTTATCACGGTCTTTCAGCGCGCGTTCAGCGATAGTTTCCTCAGCATTCCGGAAGACGCCGCCTTGCGGCTGCGGTTCTTGATACGTGATCAGGCAGAGAATCCAATCGGCCGCCTCCACATTGCGATCAACCCGGGCTTCAGAAGCGAAGACAACCAGCCCCTCTTCAATATGAGCCTTACCGCTCGTGGTGCGCCATGCGGCGACGGGATTGATGGCGTCTTGCGCTTTATGGACATCGGCCGTGAATGGGTCGTTCGTGGTTTTGCCTCGATGACGACGCAAGAAATGCACAAGCTTTGGGGACGGAAAAAATGACGCTCAGTACTGCCGAACCAACAGCGGAAGACCGCCTCAGCGACCAGGAATGGCAGGCGTCGGACACCACCAGCACACTGCCGGCCCGGGCGACCCTAACCGCGGCGATAGCTTACCTGCGTCAGTTCCGGTTCCCATTCAATGGAAGAGTATTGGTGGTCGAGATATTTGGAGACTCGCCTGCGTGGGTCGAGCCGACGGTCCAATCACTGGGAAAGCTGCTGCAGCTTGAGCCTGGCTGGGACACTTACGGCGGTTTGCCCATTGACCCGAAGTGCGTTGTTGCAGCGCTCAACCTTGTTTTCGATATCTTGCCTGATGACATTCCCGCGCCATCCGTAGTGCCTACGAGCCGGGGCGGCGTTCAAATTGAGTGGCATATACGAAGCATAGACCTTGAAGTCGAGTTTATCTCCGAGACACGGCTCAGTGGCTTATTTGAAGACGCGAATACCAATGAGTCTTGGGAGAAGGACCTGAGTTCCGATCTGCACCCTCTTGTAGATGCTATTTCGACGCTTTGCCGGCGACACTGAGTACAGGGACCACCGAATGGCTTCCGAGAGTCTCGAGGATGATGCTACAATCGTTGACGCCTCGGAACTGTGGCGCCGGGTTCCTCCAGTCTGGGTTGTGCCCGATGAGAACACTGGGGGAATGCGGGTAAGCTCAGCCGCGTTCGACAACAGTCCTGATGGAAGCCCGACTTCTGTGCTCTTGGCAGATATTGTGCGGGGAACAGGTCGAACGCCAGGCGATGTGATCGCGGAATTCGATGGTTACGCTCTTTCATCTATCACGGCAGGGCAGGCGCGTGGCTGTAAACAAGGAATCGCGCGAGATCCGCTGCCCAGCGAACCGGCTCATGCACATGTGTTCGGTCGAAAGACGAAAGCCGCCAAACGCTGCTTGGCCGGACACGCCAGATGGGTGATCGAACCGGCGGAAGCGTGATGTTGAAGTACGCGGCACGCTGGTGTAAGACCTGCGGGCATCGCGTATAACACGCAGTCGAATAGCGGCCGATCGGCTAAAACGGCCTGGCGAGGGGGCAGCTTGGGGCATTGCCGTGCCCGCTCCATCCAAGAGGTGTATCTCGCCGTTTCGAGGCGGCGCCCGCAGAACGTATACGCACCGGAGGCTCGACGCCGCGAGAAAACACTTGCTCAACGAGACCGATTGCGCTATAATACCACAATGGCCGCACGTTTTCCCGCTGTCGGTTGCGGTTGACCCGAGCGCCGCCACTGAGGGCGGCCGCACGGTGCGGGCGGGATGCGGCATACGGAAAAGCGAGAACGGCGGTTGCGATTCGGAGCGGTAAGGCGGATGACGCAAACGCTGTGGTCGTTGTGAATCATTCCGTCTCGCTCCGGTTTCTACTGCCCCTTTCAAGTCGAGGAATGCCACAGGAGCTGCCTGGATGGACGCGCGTGTTGAAGAAGTAGGACCCTGCAAGAAGCGGATAACGGTCCAGATTCCTGCCGATGAAGTTAAAACCAAGTTCGACGAAGGCTACGAGAACCTGCGTAAGGGGCTGGACCTGCCCGGCTTCCGCCGCGGGCACGTGCCCAGAACCCTGCTGGAACGTAGATTCGGAGAAGACGTCGCCAAGGATGTCCGCCGCGACCTCCTCCAGGAATCTTACGACAAGGTGATCGACGAGAACGACCTCGACGTGGTGGGCGCTCCCGATTTCAAGGAGGATGAGCTGCAAGACCTGTCCATCGAGCAACCCTTCGCCTACACGCTGGACGTCGAAGTCAAGCCTGTTTTCGACCTGCCCGACTACTCGGCACTCAAGCTCGAGAAGACTGCGACTGAGCCGACCCCGCAGGAGACAGACGAGCGGCTCGACCACTATCTCCAGCGGATGGCAACCTACGAAACGAAGGAAGGCCCGGCCGCCGGCAAAGACCTCCTCAACTCCGAGGCCGAGCTGCGCACGGGCGACGAAGTGATCTGGAAGCGCGAGCAATACAGCGTGAAGGCAGACGACGAACGGCTGCTTGGCATAAAGATAGAGAACCTGTCGGCCGAGCTGACGGGCTGCGTCGCGGGCGACGAGAAGTCTTTCAATGTTACGCTGCCCGACGATTTTCCTATCGAGCGGTATCGCGGCAAGGATGCCACGGTGGTGCTGAAGGTGAATGAGGTGCGCGAGTTCCATCTTCCTGAGGCAACCGATGAATGGGCCGCCGAGTTGGGCTTCGATTCGCTCGACGAGCTGAATGAGGAGCTCAGCACGCAGATTCGCAGGTCGAAGGAAGCCGCCTCCCGCGAGGGAATGAAGCGCCAGATTCGCGACCAGCTCGCCGAGATGGTCGAGATGGAAATGCCCGAAAACCTCATCAAGCGGGTGCTCGATGAGGAGCGCGAGCGCGTTAAAATGCGGCTGGAAGAACGCGCCCAGCAGGACGAAGAACTCAAGGCTCGCCTCGACGAGGAGCTTGAGAAGGAGACAGCCGAGGCCGAGAAGGAGTCGGTTAAGAACGTCAAGCTGTATTTCATAATGGGCGCAATCGCCAAGCGTGAAACGGTGCTGGTGACCGAAGATGAGCTTCGCGCACGCAGCGACCAGATGGCCGGACTGTACAGAATGGATGCAGATGCGTTCTGGGACACGATCAGCAGCGGAGGACGCCTCGAGACGCTTCGCCGCGACATGGTCGACGATAAGGTGTTCGACCTGCTGATCTCGAAATCGAATGTGACTGATGCGCCGCCCGCTTCAGCGGCGCCGGAAGGTGAAAACGCCTGACAGGAAGGAGAACAGAGCAAGCAATGAGTGAACACGTTAATACACTAGTACCAATCGTTGTTGAAACCACCGCTCGGGGCGAGCGGTCTTACGACATCTATTCGCGGCTGCTCAAAGAACGGATCATTTTCATCGGCACGCCCATAGACGACACCGTTGCGAACCTCGTGATCGCACAGTTGCTGTTCCTGCAGAACGAGAAGAAAGATATGGACGTAAACGTCTATATCAACAGCCCGGGCGGATCGATCAGTGCCGGCCTTGCCATTTACGACACGATGCAGTACATCCAGCCCAACGTGTCGACCACCTGCGTGGGAATGGCCGCGAGCATGGGAGCAGTGCTGCTTGCAGGCGGAACCAAGGGCAAGAGATTCATCCTGCCCAACGCCCGCGTCATGATCCATCAGCCCTGGGGCGGCACTCAGGGGACGGCTTCGGACATCACGATCCAGGCTGCCGAGATAATGAAGGCCAAAGACAGGCTGCACAAGATTCTGGCCGACCATACAGGGCAGGACCTCAAGCAGATAGAAAAGGACAGCGATCGCGACTTCTACATGTCGGCCGATGAAGCCCGGGAATATGGCCTTGTAGACGAAGTAATCGCATCCCTCAAGGAGTAGCATCGTGGGGAAAGACCGGCGTACAACGAGGAAACTGACGGACATCTGCGCGTTCTGCGGCAAGAATGCCCGCATGGTCGAGAAGATGATCCCGGCACCACATGGAATCTGCATCTGCAATGAGTGCGTCGAGCTTTGCAGTGCGATACTCGAGGTGGAAAAGGAACGCGATAAAACCGCCCGCACGCCGCGCATTCAGCGCCTCCTCACGCCCCCCCAGATCAAGGAAAAGCTCGACGAATACGTTATCGGCCAGGAGCGGGCCAAGCGGGCGCTCGCCGTCGCCGTGCACAACCACTACAAGCGACTCTCCTGGAAAGGACCCGCCGACGACGTCGAACTGACCAAGAGCAATATCCTGCTGATCGGGCCGACAGGCTCGGGCAAGACTCTGCTTGCCCAAACGCTTGCCCGAATCCTCGATGTGCCCTTCGCCATCGGCGACGCAACCACCGTC
>Ga0210003_1004539_pt1 | contig 10929 bp, 7 predicted proteins | sample LantaG_FD_182804 | JGI IMG/M metagenome (GOLD analysis project Ga0210003, IMG submission 182804) | Deep subsurface microbial communities from Baltic Sea to uncover new lineages of life (NeLLi) - Landsort_02402 metaG (SPAdes) (version 2) | ecosystem: Environmental > Aquatic > Marine > Oceanic >...
GAAGTGCCTGAACGTTCTCGTCGACTTTCCGCACCGTTCCATTAACTTGATCGAGAGCCGACGAAACGCTATCCATACTACCGCGCAGAGACCGACTAAGGTGTTTCATCTCGCGCTCGAGAATCTCGTGCGCGACGAGGTGCTCGCCTGAGTCCTTAATATTCATTCTTGATTTTGCCGGGGTGGGGTAGTCCGTATCGGGACAAAATGCGCGAAAGTTCGGTTTTGTAGTACCTTCTGGCATGGTCTAAAGCCTCGCTCTCTTCGGTTATTTCGGCTTCGAGTCGCATCATAACCGCCCGCTCCTTAGCTTTCTGGATCTCCGCATCCGCCGCACGTTGTCGAGACTCACGAGACATGCGCGAGACGAGCTCGCAGTCCTCTTGATCCTTGATTTCGCGTGCTTGGTCGCGTGAGAGATCCCGAGCCCATACCGCTCCGTCTGGTAGCGCCTCGCCGATCGTTTTGATTATCCCCCGTTGCCACATATCGCCGCAAAGAGAGAACCACTCGCGCCCCCTATTATCCATCACCACCTCGCCCGCGCGAGTGAGTCTCTCGTGATCTCGTAACCGGCGGAGCTTATCTTCGAGCTCCTCCCCGTCTTCGTCGGAAACATTACACTGGCCCGGGATAGTATCGAAATACTCCGGGCGTTTGTGCATCTCCACTATTATCTCGTGGTAGGTAGCGTCGGGCCCGAGCCGCTCTCGAGCTCTCCGCTTTGACCCCTCGGGGTTCTCAACCGGGCGACCTACACTCCACACGATCTCGATCCCGTCGATAATGGTGGTAGAGATCGCTTTCATGGCTAGTACCTTATCATCGCGTAGAATGCGATATTCCACGGTCTCGTTTCAGTATCTGTACTTCCGTATGTGAAACCGCCGTCGGTGGTTCTTGCGTAACCCTCGGTCGTTCCGTTTACTATCGGGCTAGCGTTACGGTTTAAAATATCGATCTCTATATCCGTAACTCCTATCGCGTATGTGCTACCCACCCAATAACTATCCGCACCCGCCCAGTTAAGCGTTTTAACCGCACCGCCGAGACCATCGTCCCACCCGACGTTATGATCATGAGTCCCGGCTTGACTCAGTTGAGCCGATCCCGGCTCGTCATTGAGACTGTTCAGATTTCGGTCGATGTCGGTGGGTACGGAAGCGGTTCCGTTGAGAGATCGAAGGAACTTCCCACGGCAATCCGGAAGCATCATATAGGTTCCGGCGGTAGTCCTACCGGGAGGAGCCGCCAAGGGCGTATTCGTTTTATAGAAGCTCGACGCGGTGTTGTTATTCGCATCGCCGCAATAAGTCGCTTCGACGAGGTCGGGATAGTCCGCGATCAAAACCCCTTGCCCCGCGAGTTGTATGATCCGACTTTGGTGAACCAGAGGATCGGGATCCCTCCCGGCGAAATATACGACCTCTCCGGGAGCTCCCGCCATCTTGCGGATCGCCTCGAGAACTTGAGAGCTCGACACGCTCTCGGGTGCGTCCGCTGCGGATTCGGCGGTTCCGCTCGCTGTGATCCCCGTATACTTAAGCATCGCTTGGAAAGATCCGAAGAGCTCGTCTACCCATTGTTTCGTGACCGGAGTCCCGTCTCGCACCGTCGGACCACTTGAGTTTTTAGCTACGGTGGCCGGAAATGAACCAGTCACAAAATCGATAGTTCCAAAGTCTTTCATGTTCGATCCTTTTCGCTATACGTAGCGTACTACCATTCCCGCCCAGGTGTGAAGCGGTTTGTTACGCATTACAATTTTTTCGAGTATCTGTCTTTTCTCTTCGGCTACATCTACCGAAGAAATTATCGAAGTCGGGGACGCCTCCCCACCAGCCAAAATATCGAAGTGAGTCTCTCCGGTCTCTCCGCTGTATCCGGCGGGTCTTTCGCGCGATAGCGTTTTGTTTTGGAATCGTATGTCGTAAACCGAGTCGACAACCTCGTCGATCTCACCCCACGACTGAGCCCACGTCGTTCCGTCATATCCGCCCACGTACATCGCCCGGAAATTATCCGACACATCTCTTTTGTACAAAACCACCGGATACGAGTATTCGTAATCCGCATCCGTACCGCCCCCCATTTCTTCCATGTACGCACGGCCCGTGACCGGGGTCGTTGCGGTGGTCGGGGTGATCGTTTGCGTCGCATAAGCTCCGTTTTCGATCCTCGTTTGTCCCGCGGTGTGGAGCGCGAGAACATCCGCGGAGTAGACCACGTCATCATAGAGCCGGATCCCCTGTATGACCCCATAGAAGTACTCTGCGGAGCCGTTCGACCCGATGGTTAGATCGTCATACGTCGCCGTGACCACCGGCGCGCCGGTGTTAACTTCTTGAGCCTTGATCCCGCCGTCGAGATAGATCCTCAAAGCTGTATCACCACCGGAGTACTCGCGAGTGAGCACGACGTGAGTTAAGCGATTCGACTCGATGGCGAAAGACACCGAGCGAGAAGTCGCTCCCACTACGCACGTATAGACAAGCGACTCCGTCGCCGAATCATATTCTAGTTTTTGAATCGTTGCGGCGGATCCTTGATTCGTCCAAATAGTTTGATCCGATCCACCTTCGACTCTGATCCACGCTTCGAAAGTGTGGTCTTGAGCCAGTAAAAACGGGTGAGCCGTGGCTTCCATATCGGCTACCCCGAGAGTACCCGCGCCGAAGCGGATCGCGTGACCACCTTCCGTGAACCCGCGCGAAAGGGTTTCCGCCGGCGTGCCGGAGATCGTGAAATCCTCCCCGCTCACGAGGTCGAGGATTGTATCCCCGCCTTCTGCGCGGCTTGAGTACTCAGACACGAGCCCGGTATGGTTCTCTTCGGGTGTGCCTTTATTGTATTCTTCTTCGAACCAATCAATAAAAAGGCTCATGATTCCGCCACAACTACGCCAGCACTAAATACTTTGGGTTTTGAAATAGACACGGCGCCTCCCGTTAGCGCATTTTTGAGCGCCGCGACTCCATAGAGTATTTGCGCCGCTGCGATCGTAGGGTCACTACCTGTATTAAAATACGAACTCACTTGCTCCCCATTGACACTTAAAAGCGCGGTTAAAGTGCCGCCGCCTAAATACTGCCAAGATAATCCGAGATAAACCCACTCACCCTCTATAATCGTAGCATTATCACGCGACCTCATTTGGACCAGTCCGTCTACATCGCCCGAAGCTAGGATCTCGAAAGTTCCGTCGAATTTATCATCATACCCGACGAACTGGCCCAAGTCGGTTGCCGGGTCCATCGTACCCATGATCCCGCGAGGGTTCGAGAGCCCGTATGGTGAGATAGTTATCCGGGGAATAATGCCGTTAAATTGAAGCGTCGAGTCGCTTCGCTGGCCAAGATCCAAACGGTCGAGCGTGCCCGTAGGCATGTTCCCGCTCGTGTCGGTAGTCTCTTCTACCCGCTCGGTATAGAGCCGGAAGTCGTCGAGCTTTGCGCCGATCTCGTAAACCTGTTTTTCGCCTGTATAGGTTGACCACGCCCCGTTTAAAAGCGCTTGATTCGTACCATCGGAGTCAACCCGCGCGACGATCGCCGCGATATTCGCCATGATCTCGATCCCGTTGAGCACAGACCCGTCGCCTATATCGACGAGGTATTCGTTCCCCGCGGCCCCGCTGGTATCGATGGTGTGCATAAACTCTGCGCGGATAGCTGCGGTTGTGAAAGCCTCTCCGCCCACGTTAGCCCCACCGTGCGCGGTGAGAATATCCGCGGTTCGTGTGGCGATTGCGGCTACGGTTTTTTGATACGAAGTCGCGACGTAGAGATCGCCCGTGCTCCGCTCGATCTGCGCGCCGAAAATGTAGCCGTTAACCGTGGCGCTATCGCCCGTGAAAGTGTAGTCGCCAAACGCATCCGCCGGGGCGAATCGAGTCGTCGCCGTCGCGCCCGGTACGCTCACGGCCATAACGATCCGGAATACTCCGTCGCCCTTGTTTTCGATATGTGCGTTCTCCACACCCGCGCCGGCGGAATAAGTCGAAGAGCCAAGATCGAAATAGCAATACCCGTTTGTGACTTCTGAAACGTCGCAATACCAGAAAGTTTTGTCGCCCGCTTTAACGTATGCGCTCACCACGTAGACCCCTATGGTCGGGATCGCCGCGGCTTGAGTTACGGCGTGAATACCGGCAGTCGCATCGCCGACGATCGCGTCGAAGCTCTGTTCGCCTAACGCGGTAGTCGCACCCGTGGTGATCGCGCAATTGGTTTTAGTCCAAGCGGCGTTGCCGAAGTCTTCGGAGTATGTGAGCCGGTTCGTTATGATGCTTTCCGGGTGATAGCCCTGGACGGGCCCGAGGTCTTTATCGAAAGCCCGATCGACTCTCATCCAATTAGCACCCACCGGGATCAGTGCGGTTTCAGTATCGCCGGATAGCACCTTCTCGACTAGCGCGGAGCTTGCGCGACCCACGACTTTCGGGAGGTATCCGGGTACGGTTCCTTCGGTGGTCGAGTATACTTTGATATTTCCGATCAAGCCGTTTAGTTGACCCGTTGAGCCCGCCGCCGACCCCGCTTGCCCGATCCCGATCTGATCGAGATCGTCGGGGATCGTGCCTAGCGAATCCGTTCCTTTCGATACTCCGTCAACAAATAATTCAAAGCTATTCGAGCTGTATGTGGTCGCAAGGCTTTTTATATTCCCGTCGGACATATCACCCGCGCCGGCGCCAAGTGTGCTTTGAGCAACCCCGCCGTCGGTTACGATAAAGCGGGGTTCATCATTGGACGAGACATACGTCGTTATGCTATTGCTACCCGACCCGCCGTCGGATATGTGGTAGGGATAATGCACCCCGGAGTTGTTCGCATTAGGCAGTAGAATATTGCATTCTACGCGCCCACGCCCGTGATCCTCCCCGCCGATATTCATTCCCGCATACGTTCGGAAAATATCTTTTACTCGCGTAGCGCTCGCGCCAATAGTCTCGACCCTCGATCCGGCCCAGTCTGCTTGTTCGACTTGCAAGCCCCAAAGGTAAGTATTGACCGTTGCACCGTCGCCGACGATCGTGTCGTCGTTATCCGCAGCACATGAGAGCGCGCGGAAAGTATGCGCCGCCGCGGTGCCGGTGAACGTTATCTCGCAGCGATAGTAATCGCCAATATAAGGCCCGGTTATTCGACCCACCGCCGCCGCACCTTCGGTTTCTACAGTCCCGTTTAGAATATCAAAATATGCGTAGGCGTTCGCAATCGTGGAGCATTCGAGCTTGACGAAGTTCACGTCCCCTAGTTTCGCCCACGCGCTCGCCGTATAGCTCGCCGCCGTTAGCGTGAGACTCCCGTGCGAATAGCCATGTTGCCCGTCGGTGCTATCGGCGATCAACTCTAGAGCGGTAGTCTCTCCGTCGGGAGCAACCGCCGCGGCTAGGTTGACAGTATCCCCGGCGTCGACTAGCGCCCACCCTGTTCCGCCTTCGGAGGTCAAGACGAGGTTAGTCGCTTGAGTCTCGGGGAGGTAGCCCGAGAGCGTCGTCGCCGCAAGGTCTTTGCGCTCGCAAGCTCGCACCCAGTTAGCCCCGACTGGAACTTGTACAATATCCCCGTTAGAATCGAGCTTGTCGATATACGCGACCGTTGAGCGACTAGCCACTTCGGGATAAGCTAGGGATCGAGTCACTGATATATTGTCGAATTCTACAAATCCCGCACCGGACAGCGATGAATACAGCCTTAGCAGAGTTCCGTCGGCTATACCCTCTACATCTATTTCTTGCCATTGGTCCGAATTGGTGCCCGCCCATACCGCAGCGGATTGAATCCGCACGCTTGGGACATAAGTACCATCGCCGCGAGCGTACCCGGTTATGCGGTATCGCTCACCCACTGTCAAAATCGTTTGGCGAGCTTCCCCGTTATTGACCCCCGCGTAAGTTACCCGCAAGGCTTGAGATCCCTGTGCTGGGTTACTTGTATCCTTACTTAATACGCAACTGACTTGGGTCCACGACGTTACGCCCGAGGCTTCCATATCACCGTCGACGATGTAGTCTTTCACCCCAGCTAGTTCTGGCCATACTCCGCACGCTTTGTAAAATCGCTCTTTGGCAACGTCCGCTTGCAAGTGGGTATCGAGCCACGCGGCGCCTTGCCACATAGAGAGATAGGCGAGAGATGAATTCGTTTGAAGTGCTCCGCCTGTACGTGCTCCAATCGTCCATTTCGCCGTAGTGCCGAGATCTACCGCCGCGAGCGCGGAGATTGAAACCGCAGTACCCGCCGCACCGTTTAGGTAGCAGATCCCCGACCCGCTTCGATCTAAAAATACTATTAGGTGATTGTATGTGTCGGCTACTAAAGCCGGAGTACTGATCAAAGTCCCATTTAAGTTTAACTGTAGTGCGCTTGTGGCGAGAGCCCCCACCTCTATAGTGTCACCCGCGCCCACGTATTTTGACGCAAGGAGGGTTACTTCGTTCTCATGCTTCCATATACATTCGATAACGAGGTCATCGGTGCTAGGTTGCCCGTACGAACTCGCCGCGGCTTCGTACCACTCCCCAGCATTGAACTTAACCCGCTTGTCCGTTAGCCCCGGAGCGTATTCGTCAATTACCGGAGACGTACCAGATCCCGCAATCGCCAAGTCGTCGCCTACCGTAGCCGTCCAAACCGAGGTAGTAGCCGATCCCGCTTCGTACCTAAACGTCGGTGATTTCGTAACCGAGTTGATCGTCAAGTCTTGATCGAGCGCCGCGTACCCGCTAGTCGTTACGGGTATTGAGAGCGTCGTGGAGTCTACATCTTGCGCGATCTGCGGGTAAATACCCATCGCGATTGACGCGCGAGCCTGTGCGAGTTCGGGTTGTAAATGAGTGTTGAGCCACGCCGGCGAGTGCCACATAGACAGGAAAGATAGAGATCCTTCCGAGGGCGACGATCCGCTCGACGTAGCGCCAAGAGCTAACTTATATGCGTCCCCAATGGTCGTAACACTAGAAACCACCACCGCCGCGGTTGCAACGCCATTATAGTACATAACCGCCGATCCCGACCGATCAACGAAAACAATAAGGTGAACATATTCACCAGCGGAAATAGCTGAAGTTTGCACCGTGACACCGCCGCACACAAAATAAAGCACGCCTGCGGTAAAAATAAACCCTGTTCGATCCGTACCCGACCCGGGTGTTCTACCCCATGCATAATCCCCATCAGAGAAGGCGCCAATAAATTCATAGATAAAATCATCACTACCGATTGCGGCGAAACCAGCGCTCGCCGCTTGGTAGTAATCACTCGCATTAAACTTGACTCGCTCATCTTCCGGCCCCGGAGCCAGTTCGTCGAAAGTCGGATTGACCCCAACACTTACTATCGGGAGATCGTCACCCACCGTCGCGACCCACGACGTGAGATCGGCATTCTGAGCTTCATACCTAAACGCCGGCGAGACTGTAGTTCCGTTGATCGTTAGGTCTTCGGGTAGATCGCCGTAGCCCGTCGCCTCGCTTGGTACAAAATCATAAGTCGGGGCGCGCGATGCATCATTGATCTTGACCCAAGCCGATAAGGATCCTTCGTCGCCCATCGCTTGAGCGACCCGTGCGAGTTGAGCGTCGAGGAAATCGATCGCCAGCTTGTCTGCGGCGTTAGTCCCGCCGGCTTTTACGCCGAAGCCGAGCACGTCGCCGGCGTCACCGTTCTCACCATTGTTCCGGCTCTTATCCGACCAGTCAAAAGCGGTATCGTACAATACCGCTCCGCCTTCATCATGCATGATCGGAGCGACTAGCAGATCCGCATCGAGCGAATCGACCCCGAGATCTTGATCGGCATAAAACCCCTCGCGATCAGAGGTGCTCGCACGCGGGGTGAGATTGACTTTAAGGGATTGAAGCCCTTCATAAAACAGAACCGCGTCTTTTGCGAGATCGGTATGCGCTCCCGCAGTCCACGCCGCAGTTGTCGCCGCCTCTTGATCTCCGTCGACTAGCAAAAACCACCCGACGGTTTCGTCGGTTCGTACGCCGCCTATGAAAAATACTAAATGCCATATGGTCGGATCGTTGGGTACGCTGGTAGTCGCATCCGCTGAATTATCGTTGATCAGAATGTACCCGCCGCCGCCGGATTCATAACCGCAATACGCATCCTCACCACCGCAAAATGAATCCTCACCACCGCACCACGCGCTCCACGTGCCGTCGGTGTAAAACTCGGGGTTGATTGCCGGGTCGTTTTGATATGCGAAAAGATCTGTGAACCCCGCCTTGTGGAGCTCCGCGGTCATGTGGTCGACGCCCATACCGGGTTTCGCAAAAACCAAGCCCTTGAGCGTCTCGCGGCGCTCTGCGTCGGTCAACCCTACATCCGGGATCAATCCATACTCATGCTCGAGGTCGGAAAGGATCGTCGTGGTCTCGGGGTCGCGTATATTCGAGAGCGCCTCGAGGCCATCGCGTAGACCGGAGAAAGTCTCTCCGAGCCCTTCGAGCAAGTTGTCGAGACCACCCCCGGATTTTGCGACCCAAGCGGCGCCCTTTGGGAGTAGAGACTCGAGGATCGTCTTAAAATCGATTGCCATTGAAGCCCCTTATGCCCAGGTGATGGATCCGAGTTTGATTAGCTCGCCTTCGTCCATCTCGTACGAAGTAACATATCCGGTAGGCGATCCCGTTGCGACTCTCACGCGCGAAGCCGAAGAGCCGGTCACATCGAAAACGGGTTGAATCGCGTTAGCTACCGAGACTCCGGTCACTGTGTCGTTAACATCGGTGTCGAGATCGAGACCCGAAACCCACGGGTAAACATCCGCGAAGTATTCTTCAATAGCCGCTTCGGCCCGTGCTTTGACGTCCGCCTCTTGACCCACGGGATACGTAAGATCCTCGATCCTCACGTAGATAGTCGTACGAGTGATCGACTCAATGAATAAAGTATCGTCGGTCATACCGAGCGGAACTCTTGAGAGCCCTGTATCCGGGTCGGTTGTTATCGCCGCGCGTACCGCGTCTTGTAGTGTCGAGTTTGCGATACCATCGGTCGCCGAAGCCGACTGCACGTATACCGTGCGGTCGCCGGGTTGATCCGCACCTTCCGCCGCGGGCCTTCCGGAATAAGGGAAAGCCGCTTGTACATCCGAGACGGCTTCCGCCCACGTGCGATAGTCCGCGGAGTTACCACCGCCGCCTACAGTGCGGATCTCCGTGAGCACGCGCCGGCGGTAGTCTGTATCGTCTTCGCGATCGGTGCCGGTTGTAACGGTCGCGCTATACGCCGAAGCCGCAGAGAGCCCGGCTACCTGACTTTCTATCGTTAGCGTATCGCCGGCGGTGAGGTTGCTATCCTCTCCGGTGATCTCCGCTTGAGCGTCGAAAGATGCGACGCCGCCGGCGACCGTTACGGTCTCCGTAGGCACATACCGCACGCCCGAGAAATCCGAAACATATGTGAGCAACGGTGTAACGTCCACGCCGTTCGTGCCGGTGGTGGTGAGCGTTACAGTCGCAGCGACACCGGCCCGACGAGTTACTCCGTAGTTAGTCCCGAGCGCGTCGAGGTCTTTACCCGTCGCGGTCTCTGCGAGGTTTTGACGTGTGCGCTCAACCGCGAATTTAGTTAGTGCGGTAACCATGAGAGCGAGGCTCGTCGAGAGCACCCGCAGGAAAGATTTTTCCGAAGCCGGGGCAGTCTGCCCGATGGCGGTCTCGAGCCTACCGAGGATAATCGCGATGATCTCTTTTGTGGTCGATACGTTTAACGCCATTTTATAACCTCGCGCTCGCCGGGTCTATTGTCTGGAAAGTCCAAAGTAACCCGTTATTGGTTAGTAGAAAAACCTCGAGCTCGGAGCCGGGAGGTTTTACAACGATCAGAACAGAGAGCTTTTTAGACTCCGGGTTTTTGACCGCGACGTCGATCTCTTCGAAGAGCCCGACTTCGATCAAAGCATTGAGATCCGAGAGCGCCGCGTTACGAATATCGTTAAGCGCCGAGACGGTGATCGGCTGTTTGATAGCCTCGAGAAACCGACCTCCGAATTTCTGAGTCGGGCGAGTTACCAGCGTGTTACCGATCCACTCGCTCTCCGTAAACAAAGACAGGATCACCGCATTCTCGACCCCGCGATCCATAACAGGTTGCCCCGCTTGGAAAGTGAGCTCCGCGCCGTCTTCGTCAATTACTATCTTCGGATCACCCTGAAACCTATTCATAATAGTTGTCATTTTGACACCCTGACTGATGGCACTTTCGAGCCCGTCATATCAGCGGCGGATCCCGTGGGGGGAGTGAAAAGGGACACCGTAGCTGTACTTAGTGCCGTGTGGACGTGCGCATTATACAGTGCGATCAAAGTGTTTAGATCACCTTTGAGCGTATCAAAAGCAGATTTTAACTCGGTGTATTGGACCGCATAATCGGTGCCGTTATTGATCACCGTATCACCGCCGGGCTCGCACTTTACATTTGCGGTTTTCGCTCCGGCATCGCTCGCGTAAATCTGATATTCACCCTCGTCGAGCCCTTCGGGGGTCACATTATCATTAACCGCGATCGCGATCTGCCAAGCCGGGCCGGCTCCGAGTAGCACCACCTTCGATCCGTCGGGCGGGTTACAGTCCACACCGGCTCCGCGATAGAGTTCCGCAGTTTGAATATCATCCGAATCCGAGACCTCGACCTGTAGTAAAACCACGTCTTCGCCGCCGTCTCGGTTCGTGCGTATCTCGCGCCCTGTTATTTTGCCGATCTGCATTCTACCAAGGCTCCTCGATTGGCTCGCCTGTAAAAGTCTCCGGGGGAACTAACTGCAAAGTCGCAGTGGTGCCAGAGTCCATAAAATCATATTGTACCTCACGGATCAAAAAGTTGTATCCGTCCTCGAGGTATAGAGCCGGTGATTTAACCGTGACGATTGTATTCGGAGCCCATAGCGATCCGTCGGGTGCGTACCACGTTG
>Ga0210003_1004540_pt1 | contig 10926 bp, 7 predicted proteins | sample LantaG_FD_182804 | JGI IMG/M metagenome (GOLD analysis project Ga0210003, IMG submission 182804) | Deep subsurface microbial communities from Baltic Sea to uncover new lineages of life (NeLLi) - Landsort_02402 metaG (SPAdes) (version 2) | ecosystem: Environmental > Aquatic > Marine > Oceanic >...
TTCTTCAACCCCCCCCCCCCCCCCTCCTAAAAAAAAAAAAAAAAAACTCGGAGTGCTCTCTCTGGTCGCCGGAGCGTTCTGCCAGGAGGGAGCCAACCTCGGCCGCCGCGGTCTGCAGCAGTTTGTCAGCGGCGGGCGCGGCGGCGGCGCGGCGGCCGCGGCGGCGGCCTCTGGAGGGGGCTTCCCAGGGTTCTGGGGCGGGGTGAGTCGAGAGAAAAAAACGTTCGTCCTCCGTTGACTTCTGCTCTCCTCGGCGGCGGGCGGAGGAGGAGGCGCCCGCGGCGGGAGGTGGCGTGAGCGGCGGCAGCAGCCTTGGAGGCGTGCGCAGGCGCCGGCGGCGGCGGCGTTGGCCCTATCGTTGAGTCTCGTCTCACAATCTGCCCTCCTCTACCCCCCACCAAAAAAAATGACACAGGGATTCTACCCGGTTTATGGATACCCGTGGGGCTGGGGCGGCGGCTGGGGCGGTTGGGGCGGTGGCGGCGCTGCTTCGAGCGCCGCGGCGGCCGGCTGAGAGCTTGTGAGCGCGAGAGAAAGAAGGAAAGAACCGCGCGCTTTTCTCGCTCTGATTTTTTCGCCCTCTGTTTAGCTGCAAATTTCACGCACGCCTGCTTTTCAGCCTGTCTTTGAGCGCACGAAAGAAAAAGAGAGAGAACAAAAAAGAGAGTGCCAGAGGAGAAAGTGTAAGGAGGTCGCCTCTTGTTCCTCGAATTCTTCGGTGAGGGGAGGAGGGGAAAGAGGTCGTCCAAGGCCGAAGAACACAACCAACTCTCGCTTGAGAAGAAATTGCTCTCTCTCATTTCTTTCGCCGCGCGCTCCTCTCCGCCTCCGCCTTCCACTGCCCGAGCCTCTCCCTTCTGCGTGCACGCACGACACTAGCACCTCTGCGGCAACAACAATGGAAGACAGCCACCACGAGCAGCAGCAGGAGCAGCAAGAACTCGCCCAAAAATTCTCGTTCCCGCTGCTCCCCGATGCCGAGCTCCTGCAGTCGCTCGAGGCCCTCGGCGCGCGGCCCGCCGAGCTCTCCCTCGACAGGCCCACAGCGGACGCCCTGAGGCCCGTCTACGAGGTGCTCGTCTCGGGCCTGACGGGCGTGTCGCGGTGAGTTTGAGGGAAAGTGGGGGCGTCGTCGACGACGACGTCGCTCGCTCGCTCGCGCGCCAATGCGCGAATTGGCCTGTGGTCGGTTTCGTTTTCTCGAAATGGAATTCGTGCTCAACGTCGGCGCTGGACGTTGCGGTTGCACCTCCGAGAGCTGTCAGCGCCTGATGGAGCTCTCCTCCTCCGCGATCGGCTCGAACGAGAATGATAACGGCGCAGGAGCGCCAAGACAAACGGCCGCAAATGAACATTTTTGTTCGGTCGCTCGACCGTTGCAGCAAACTTCCCTCTTCTTTCTCTCTCTCTCAACCTCTTCACCCCCTTCTTTTCCGAAAACGCCGCCTCCTCCGAAAACAGCGAGTCCCTCGACGTGCCCTCCCAGAGGATCCTCGACGCCTGTGCCTCGTCCTCGCCCTCCTTCCACCCGGAGCTCGTCGCCGAGGCCGCCGCCGCGGCGGCCTTCCTCGACGCGGTCGCCACCACCGCCGCCGTCGCCGGCGTCCCAGACTTTGGGATGGCAGACCTCGCGAGGCCCGACCCGTCGCGCACCCGCAGCGCCCTGGCCGCGCTCGTCAACTACTCCAGGTTCAGGGAGGAGAAGAGGCAGGAGTGGAGGGCGATGGCGAGCGCCGGGGCCGCGCTGGCCGAGGAGGAGGCGAGCCTGGAGGGAGCGAGGCGGGAGGCCCGGGCCGAGCTCGCCCGCGCCCGCGCCGAGCGCGACGCGGGGGCCGCCGAGGCCGCGGAGCTCCTCGCGCAGGCGCGGGGCATAGAGAAAGAGAACGCCGACGCCAACGCCAGGCAGGCTGCCGCGGCAGAAGAGGTCCGCGGCCTGAGGGCGTCCGCCGAGGCGGCCGAGAAGGAAGCCGACGCCGCCGAGCGGCGGGCGCGCGACGCCGAGGGGGCGCGCGAGGCGGCGTCGTCGGCGATCGCCTCGAGCCCCGACCGGGCCCGCGCGGCGCTCCGGGCCGCGACGATCGAGGCGGAGACGGCCCGGGCCGGAGTCTCCGGCGCCGAGGGCAGGCTGCGGGACCTCGAGGCGAAGCGGGACGCGGTCAGGCGCGCCGCGGGGGACGCGACGCTGCTCGTCGCCGCGCTGGACGCCGCCGCGGCCGAGGTCGCGAGGAAGAAGGCGGCGTCCGCCGAGGCCAAGAGGCTGCGCGCCGAGCTCGGCGACGCCAGGTCGCGGGCCGAGGACGCGGCCGACGAGGCGGCGTCGCTGCGCAGGGCGACCGCGGGGGCCGCGGAGCGCCTGGCGCGGCTCGAGGCGGGCACCAGGGCGCGGAGGGAGGCGGCGCTGTCAGCGCTGGCGGAGCAGCGCGCCGGCGCGCAGAGCGCCGCCGCCGCGGCCGCGGCGGCCGCCGCGAGGGCGGCGCGGGCCCGCGGGGCCGCGAGGGCGGCCAGGGCGAGAGTCGACGCCGCGAGGCACTCGCACGCGAGCGACGTCGAGAGGCTGACGGGGGCGTTCGAGTCGCTCGTGGCGCAGGTGGGGCAGTACCACGAGGGGCTGGACGCGGTGCTTGGGGGCAACGTCGCGAGGAACGCCGCCGAGGGGCGGGGGGGACGATGAAAGAGAGTCTCTCTGAGAGAGAAAGAGAGCCTCTCTGAGAGGCTGTAAAAAGTTGAAACAGATTATTATTATTTTGGCTTTCTCTCTCCCTCTCTTTCTCGCTTTTGATTTGGGCTTTGATCTCTCTCGATCTCTTTTCGCGAGCTCTGTGCTGCCTGCCTGAAGCTCCCGTGGATTGAGTCGAGGGGGGAAGCAGAGCAGAAAGGAAGGGAGCGCTGAACAAGAGCTTTGAACGAGATTGATTGATCGAGCGACGGTCGCTAGCCAAAGAAAACCTTTTGGTCGGATTGCGGCCTCTTCGCTCTCTCGCTCTTCAATGACGTTGGCAGCCCCTTCGCAGCAGCTGACAGCTGCGGGACGCCCTCTGTGTCACCGTCCTTACGCGCGATTGGCAGCGCGAAGGAGGAACGGGCCCCGACTCGCCTCTGTCGCATCCCGTTTTTCGCCGACGACGGTCGCCGCAGCTGCCGCTGCTGCCTCCTCTTCTTCCGGCCCGCTCTCGCTCTTCTCGCCCTCCAAGATCAACCTCTTCCTCCGCATCACGGCCCGCAGGCCCGACGGCTTCCACGAACTCGCCAGTATCTTCCACGTCATCGACCTGGGCGAGAACATGACGTTCGAGGAGCTGCCGGAAGGGGGCGCAGGGAGCGCCGCGAAGGACGAGCTGCTCTGCGACGCCGAGGGCGTGCCGACCGATGCGACCAACCTCGCGGTCAAGGCCCTCGACCTGTTCCGGTCCAAGATGCCCGCGGGCTCCCCCGCCGCCACGCGCTTCTTCCGCGTCACGCTGGAGAAGAACGTGCCGCACGGCGCGGGGCTCGGAGGGGGCTCGGCCAACGCGGCCACGGCGCTCTGGGCCGCGAACGAGGTCGCGGGGAGGCCCGCCTCGGCCGCCCAACTCGCCGCCTGGGGCGGCGAGATCGGCTCGGATATCTCGGTCTTCTTCTCGAAGGGGGCGGCGTACTGCACCGGCCGCGGCGAGCTCGTCGAGGACGTCAAGCCCCCGCTGCCCCTTGGCACTCCCATGCTGCTCGTCAAGCCCCCGGCGGGGCTCTCGACGCCGGCGGTCTTCAGGGCGCTCGACCTGGGATCGCGGTCGGCTGCCGACCCGCTTCGGCTCTCGGCCGGGCTGAGGAATTTGGGCAGAGGCTCGCGCGAGCTGTGCGTCAACGACCTGGAGCCTCCGGCGTTCTTGCTGATGCCCGAACTCGAGGAAGTCAAGGAGCGGCTGGCGAAGGAGCGCGGGGTGGACGCGAGCTTCATGACGGGGTCGGGCTCCACCGTCGTCGCGCTTGGCAACGGAAGAGAGAGCTCGAAATCCCTTTCTCCTCCGTCTTGGTTCCTGGAGGAAGAGAAATACAAAGACTGGTTTTGGTCTCCGGCGAGGCTGATCGCGAGGGCCGAGGGGGAGTGGTATCGCGGTCCCGAGTGAAAATGAGAAAATGGTGAGGAGAGACGAGAGAGAGACGAGAGAGAGTGACAGGAGGAGATTTTCCTTTTTGAAATTGGAAAAATAAATCGTTTCCTTTTATTTTTTCCTTTCTTTTTCCTTTCTCTTAGTTACCAACTAGAAAACAAAACACGTTTTTTTATGGAGGGAGCGATTAAGAGAACAAAAGAGATCGCGAGCGCTGAACTCACTCTTTTTCTTCTCTCTCTCTCTCTCTCTGTCAAAAGCGATTCAAATGGGGGTGAGATAGTGGGATAATGGGAGTTGGAAGCGTTGATTTAATTTAAAAACAAAAAAAGTCGAATGAAAAAGAGAGAAAGCTCTTTACGGCTTGGCAGCGGCCTTGGCGGCCTTGGCCGCGGCCTCGCGGACCTTGGCCGCGGCCATCGACGCCGCGCGGTTGGGAGAGTAGACGCCGATCGATGCGACCAGGGCGGCGACGCCGCACGCGACGACGAGGGTGAGGATCTGAGGTAAATTGTTTTTTTGTTTTTGTTGGATGAGCCTGAGAGGGTTTTCTTCGTTTCGCGGACCTCCGGGTCTTCGAGACAAAAAAAACGAGCTCGAAAAACCCAGGACTCACCCATCCGATAAAGATGCGCACCGCCAGGCGCCAGTTGACGCCCTGTCTGCCCTCCATCAGCCCGACGGTCAGAATGGCCCCGCAGGCGACCATCGTCGTCGAGACAGGCAGCCCGAAGCGCGACGCGAGGACGACGGTCATCGCGGCCGAGAGCTCGACGCAGAAGCCGCGCGAGTTGGTAAGCTTGGCGGACTTGACAGCGAGGACAGCCATGATCTTGTAACCGTAGGTGGCCTTGAGGGTGGGTTTTTGAGTTTCGAGAGGAGAGAGAGGGAGAGAGAGAGAAGAAGAAGAAAGAGTGAGCTTTTTAGAGAGACGAAGAGGAAAAAGACGAAAAGTACCGCAAAAAAGAGAGGACTAGAGGGGGAAAAAACTTGGAAGTCTCACCAGGCCCGTGACGATCCCGGCGCCGCCGAGCGCCAGGATCCACGGCTGCACACTCGACTCCTTGCCCGGCGTCTTCCCGTTGATCCACGTCGAGTAGACCGCGGCGAAGGGCCCCATCGCGTTGGCGACGTCGTTGGAGCCGTGCGCGAACGACATCGCGCAGGCCGTGAAGACCTGCAGGTACCGGAACAGCCGCTCGGTCTTGAAGTCGAAGACCTCGGCCCTGGCCCACAGCTCGGCGACGCGGTCATCGGTCTCGATGTGGTCGTGGACCTTGTAGGTCGCGCCGTAGGAAATGGTGCGCGAGACGACGTTGTTGGTGAGCAGGTCGCCGATGCGCGTCGCGCGGAAGTTGTTCCAGGCGGCCGAGACCTTCTGCGAGAAGGCCGAGGGGGTTTCGAAGTTGGCGGCATCGATGTCCGCGACGGCCTGCGCGCGGATCTGCGCCTCATGGGTCGCTGAGGCGGTACCCTCGGCGCCGGCCTTGCCGGCGTTGGCGGCACCCAGCTCGGCGGCGCGGGCCTTGATTTCGGCGGCTCGTACGTTCATCTCCTCCTCCTGCGCAAGGATCCTGGGCTTGAGGTACAGGCGCGAGAACAGCCCGAACAGCAGCGCAGCAATCCCGCCGGTGACTGCACCGATCCAGACCGACTTCCCCTCGAGCCCGTGGGGCAGCTTGTCCGTCTTGAGCTTAAGCTTGTTCTTCAGATACGTCTGGATAATGAAGACCGTGAGCGTGAAGAAGACCAGGAACGTGCAAGCCGGGAACACCCAGATCGACCGGTCGAACGAGTTGCGCGAGCGCAGCACGATCAGGCGCAGCAGCCCGAACGAGATTAGCACGAAGACCCCGGCGATGACCGGGCTGATGATCCACGACAGGATGATCGGCGTCATGCCGCTAATGTAGGGGAACTCCTTTTTCGTGGTGAACCAGTTGACGGCGCCGCCTCCGTAGATCGCGAGCGCCATGCCCACGGTCGCGCCGACGGTCGTATGCGTAGTCGAGACCGGCAAGTGGGCGTGGCAGGCGAAGTTGTCCCAGAAGGCTGCCGCGACCATCACGGCGAAGAATCCCCACATGAAGAGGTCGGGCGTGTTGGCGAAGACGGCCGGCTTGGCGATGCCGCCCTTGATGGTGTCGGTGACGGACGCGCCCAGCAGCACGGCACCGCCAAACTCGCAGAACGCGGCGACAAGAATCGCCTGGGGCATCGTGAGGGCCTTGGCCCCCACGGAGGAGGCAAAGGCGTTTGCGACATCGTTGGCGCCGATGCCGAAGGCACAGGCGAACGAGAAGATGCACGAGAGCGCGAAGACCCAGGTGTAGGGGCTGGGGAGGAGGCGGCGGTGGGACGAAGGGAAAGAGGGAGAGGTGTGAGAGGTTGGGAGGTCGAGAATTTTTGGCGACAGACGAAGCGATAATGTGCTCGACGAAACGTTTCCTCCTCCAAGTGAGCCTTTTCTGCGGCCTTTTCTTCGCAATTTTCCGCGCTCAGGCAAAGAACATCAAAAATCGTGCCAATGGCAGCGAAGAAAAGCTTCATCGGGCGGGGAAGAGAGGGCAGCCGCGAGCCTGAATGAAAAAAGCACGCCAGCAACGATGCCAAGCGAAGAGATGTCTCGAATGGCCTCGAGAATTGCGACGTTCTGGCTGTCGTGTGTCCGCGTCTTTTTCCGCATTCGACACGTACGAACGGTACGAGGCATTTCGCCCGCGCAGCGGAAGGAGAGAGCAAGAAAGTGGCAAACGCGCTGGGACTCGACGCTTGTCGCCGGCGGCTCTGCGCGCTCTCGGAACCGCGTCGGCAAACCCCAAAATCCTCGAAAGCACCTAGCCTCTCCAAAACCAAAACCAAGGGACTCACCGCGTGATATCGGGCACGTTGACCATTATGGGCGAAACTTTTCTTCTAGAGCAGGGAAGAAAAGAGGGGTGGGGCCGCAAGAAGACGGCGGAGAGTCTGCTGAAGACAAGAAGAAGAAGAAATAGTGAGATGGAACATTGGGAATTTTTCCCTCAAAAAAGCGAACCAGGAATAACCAGGTTGGCAAGGAAAGATTCCGTTATCTCGCTTTTTGCAATGCACCTGTCATAAAACGAGACGGCGAGTTGAAAAAAGGAGCGTCGAGCTCTGCGGGAGGAAAAAAGGGGGGGCTTTTTTTTCGCCCTCCTCTTTCACCTCCTCCGCGGCAGCAACTCCGACCGCCAGCTCTCCTCCACCAGCGACCCCACCGCCCCCGCGACCTCCCGCGCCACGTCCCGGACGACACCCTTGGCGATCTTGTCTGCCGCAGCGTCCACGGCGTCGCTCCATTTCAGAATCGGAAGGGTCGGAGAAGAAGGTTGAAAAGGAGGAGGGGAAGAAGAGCGGTGCTGCCGCAGCGGCTCCTCTTGCTGCAGCTGCCGACGCAGGCTTGCTCGCTTTCTTCCTCCGCCTCCGCCTCTGCCTGCTTTCGCTCTCGCGCCCCACGCCTCGGCCAGGGCGTCTCGCCCCCTGGAGGTGGAGCACGCGAGCTTGTAGTCCCGTAACTCCTGCGCCAGAGAGGGGGGGCCAGAAGAAGTGACTTTTTTTCTCGTTTCCGTTGTCAACGCTCCCCGAGCCTCGTCCTCCTCGCCTTTCGCCGCCGCCGCAGCGCTCGCGCTGGCTTCCGCGGCCGCCCGCATCCACGCCTCGACGGCGGCGTCCCCGAAGCTGCTCCCTCCGACGCAGGCGTCGGCGTATTCTGTCTTCTGGCGAGGGCGAGAGGAAGGAGTCGGAGAAGGGGAAGAAGAAAGAGAAGAGGAGGAGGAGGAGGAGGAGGAGGGTGTCGGCGGCGCCATTGGGGGCCGCTCCTTTGCTTTCCTCTCTCGAGGAGCGGTGGCGGGGGCTGCCGCAGCAGCAGCACTTGCGGCGGAAGCGAAGGACTCGTCCCAGGGAGGCCTCCTCCGGGAAGCGGAGACTTTGGGCGACGGAGGTGCAGCTACAGCAGGAGAAGGAGAAGGAGCAGAACGGCGGCGAGGAGGAGGAGGACGAGGAGGAGCTGGAAGAGGCGGAATTCGCCGCCGCCGCTGCTGCTGCGGCTGGTTCGGCGACGAGCGAGGCTTTGCCGTCTTCTCCTCTTTCCTTCCTTTTTCCTGTACCTCTTGCACCTCTTTCGCCTCCCTCGAAGCAGCCAGCCTCTTGGCGAGGCGGACCACCAGCGCCGCGGCCGCGGCCGGTGGCAGCCGCGGTCTCTGCGCAGTCGCAGTCGCCGTCGTTGCCGCCGCAGCAGCTTTCTTTGCTTCCTCCTCTCGGGCTCGCCTCTCCTTCCCCTTCTCGGCCTCTCGCGCCGTCGCCCTCCGGGACGCCGCGGCGGCTGCCTCGGCCGCGAGGGCTAGGACGAGCTCCCTGCTCGGAGCGGTGGAGGAAGAGGAGGAGGAGGAGGAGGAAAACGAGGAGCTGCCGTTGCCCGCCCGCAGCGCCGCCCTGAGGGCGGCGGCGGCCGGGCCGGCCTCGTGCGTCGAGAGCGCCGCCGAGAGGGCCGCCGCCGCGAGCGGGGGGAGCTTGATCGGAGGCGATTCCTCCGTTCCTTGCTTGGATGCTGCTGCTGCTGCTGCTGGGAGCGGCGGAGAGGGAGGCGGCGGCGGCGGCGCGTAACTCCCGCCGCCGCCGCTGCCGCCGAGGCCAGAGCCTCGTTCCTCCTCGCCTCCTCGCCTCCCCCTCGCTGCTCCGCACTCTTCTTCTTCTCCTCCGTTGTCGTCGTCGTCGTCGTCGTCGAAGTCGGAGCCGATTTCGTTCCCCTCTCCTTCTTCGCGAGAGGGCCAGCTCCTCTCCGCGGAGAGCGGCGACGAGGCAGACATGGGAGCGGTTGGCGTTTCTTCTTGTTCCCTGCTGGGAAAAAAAGGTGAGGTAGAGGAAGAAACGAAGAGTCTCTCTCTCGTTCATTTTCGGTTTTCCTCTTTTTTTTCGACGGCAACGGCGCCGAATGCCTGCTGCCCCTCCTCGAACGTCGGCGCGCTCCTCCAGGGCGGCCGCCGCGGCGGTCGCCGCCGCCGCCTCTGCAGCTGCAGACGCCGCTCCGGTCTGCGCGTCCGCAGAATTCCTCCCCGCCGCCGCCTCTGCGCGAGCAGCAGCAGCGGGGGGAGGCGGCAAGGAGAATGCGGCAGAGGGCGGCGTCGGCGACGGTTTTGCCGCCGATGCAAACGCCGTCATCTCCGCGGCCGGTGCTGCTCCTCCTCTTCTCGGCGCCAAGCGAGCCGCCGCCGAGGTGCAGGACGAGGTGAGGGTGTGATCTTGCGCGCTCGAGAGTCACTCGCAAAGGCTCGAAGAGGGGAGGCTCCTCGACGAGAGAGAAGAGCAATCCTCGCCCAATCTTGATTCGTACTTTTTTCGAACGTTTCTCTCACGCTCTTCCCCGTCTCCGTCCCTCTCTCGTGCTCTGCTCTCTCTCCCTCTCCCTCTCCCTCTTCGCCAATTCGCAGGACGACGCGGAAGCTAACGAGGCGCGAGCAGCCAAGCGCCGCGTGACGGATCCCGGAGAAGGAGAGGCGGCGAACGCCAGGGGCGATGCAGCAGCAGCAGGGGCAGCAGGAGATGAGGCAGCGGCAGCAGCGGCTCTCGACGGCGACGTCGGCGGACGGGAACGGGAACGAGGAGAGGAGGAGGAGGACCCCGAGCCGGCAGGCCGCCCCGCCGCCGTCCTCGTCAACAACGCCAACGGCAGAAGGAGAGCGAGCCACAGCCAGGGAGGCGGCGGCGGCGGTCCCTCGATCCGCGCGACGACCTTCCTCGACGTCAGCAAGACGGCCGGAGCGAGGGCGGCGGCGGCGCAGCCCGCTCCTCCTCTGGACGCCGCAGCAGCTAATGCCCCGCAGCAGCAGCAGCATCAGAAGCTTCCCCCGCCGCGCCGAGACCACGACAACAGCGACGACGGCGGGGCCCTCGACTTCATGCGCGCAGCGCTGGGCACCTTTTTGGACCCCGGGGGCGGGGCGAGGAGCAAGGGAGGAGCGAGCGGCGGGAGCGGCGGCGCCGCCGCCGCCGCCGCCGCGCTCGCGCCGTTCCCGGCGCTCGCCGAGGAGCGAGGGGCGGGCGCCCCCGCCGCGGCCGCGCGCCCCGTCCTCCGCTCCGCGGGGTGCTTCCCGGCGGACTGGTCGGCCAAGTCGGAGGCCCGCTTCGCGTCGGGCGCGCCGTTCTCGGTGCTGCGCCGGCTCGCGGCGGCGACGGCCGCGGCCGAGCGGCGGAGCCTCCGCGGCGCCGGCGCCGGGGGCGCGGCGGCGGCGGCGGCGGGCCCCGGCCCGGCGGAGGCGCGGGGGGAGCGGGGCGCGGACGCGCTGGCCGCCGCGCTCCTCCACTGGAGGCACCCGTCGGCGCCCTCGCCCGAGCCGGGGATGCTGCGCGCCGCCTCGGCCCCGTGGGCCCGCGCCCGCCGCGAGGCGTGGCGCGCGGCGCTGCGCTCCGCGTACCGGGCGGTGCGCACCGGCTCGCTGCCGTGCCTGCTGGTGCTGACCTCCTCGGGCTCCTGCTCCTGCTCCTCCTCCGCGGGCGCGGCCTCGGCCCTCGCCGGGGGCGGGGGCGGGGGCGGGGGCGCCCCGCGCCGCGCCGCCGCGCTCTTCCGCGCCCCGGGGGCCGCGGGCTTCGCGAGGCCGACGGCGCTGCTGTCGGGGGCCAGCCTCGGCGCCGTCGAGGCCCTCAGGACCGAGCACGGCCTGGGGCCGAGCGACGGGGGGGGGGGGAGGAGCGGGGGGGCGTTCGGCGGGGGCGGGGGCGGGCAGGGCGTCGGGGCCGGCGGCGTCGGGGCCAAGGCGGCCCCGGCCTCGACGACGACGACGGCGGCGCGCGTCCTGCGCTTCGAGGGGGGCCGCGCCGTCCA
>Ga0210003_1004541_pt1 | contig 10921 bp, 5 predicted proteins | sample LantaG_FD_182804 | JGI IMG/M metagenome (GOLD analysis project Ga0210003, IMG submission 182804) | Deep subsurface microbial communities from Baltic Sea to uncover new lineages of life (NeLLi) - Landsort_02402 metaG (SPAdes) (version 2) | ecosystem: Environmental > Aquatic > Marine > Oceanic >...
ACATCTGGAAGTGGGCAGTCCAGAAGATTTACTAGGGAAATATAATAAGGAGATATGAGATGACGGAAGAAGTAAAAGAAAATAAAGATGTAGTACTTGAGGTTGTTGAGACTCAAAACGATAAGGCTCAGGATAGTGACGGTCAAGAAAATGAAAAAAAAGATATCGTAGATGAAGCCGTAAAGGAAGCTATGGAAGAGGCCGAGAAAGAAGATATAAAAGCAAAAGAAGAAATGAAGGCAAAAGAATCCTCAAAGAAGAAGATAAAGCTTAGTACGTTTTCGGATATTTTTATAACCGAGTCTGATACATTTGACATTGAGGTTTCTTATTATAAGGACGGGGATGAGATGTTAGTTTCCGATGTAGATGATAGATTTGATTCCAAGAGGGACGATTTAAATAGTTTCGTCATTACATTAAAGTATCCAGATCAAGGTGACTATTCCGCTATATCTGCACAAGCTCAGGTTGGTCAGGTAAACTCTAATGGTTTAGAGAATCTTGACATTCGGGACTATTTGACTCTAGAATTTGCAAGAGTACTATGTCTTATGCGTAAATGGACAATAGATGTAGACCTTAGTCATTCTAGGATGGTTAAATTGCACCCCAAGATTGTTAAGTCAATCATTAATCAGGTTAGGAATAAAATCGGTACCGATGGTATCATATAGTTTTTAATATAACAGGGGCGGCAATGTATTAATATATGTTGCCGCTCTTATATTTTAGAGGAATATTGACTGTAAAATAAGAAATATAAATCTATGAAATCGGATTTAAATCGTTGTGGGATAGAGAAGGACCTTCTTGGGCTTTATTGCAAGGTTAGGCATCCGTTATTGGAGGAGCTGTACATTAAAGTTGCTCAAGCTAAGGGTGGCAATATGGAGGGTTGGCTCACAAAAAACAAGCCCCTAAAAGAGCAATTGAAAAACCCATCCGTTTATGATGCCATTGAAACATTGGCGTTCGTTAAGAGTAAGGCTGGTGATAGTCCTAGTTTATCAAATGTCATAACTTTGGTATCGTCTTCTCCTAGATATTTATCTACTATCCCAATCATTACAATTTTTAATGGATTCCTTGAAAGTGGATTAGACATTCTCGATAGGTTTAGTAGTATTATTAAGGTAATAGGATCGTTCAAGGTTCCTGAAGGTCAATACATAGAAAGTCCAGAAGATGTATTTCAGGATATTAATCTTATAAACGAAAAATATACATCATCGAGTCAGGAAGAGTCTCAACATATTAAAACTATTCCTAGTAGAGTGTCTAAGACTCAGCAGAGAAGGGATATTTTTACTTATCTATTCAGTAGGTTTTCTGATGAAATTTCGTCAGCTTGTGAATCCGCTGGATTGCCAGAGATAGCTCAAAAAATAAGAGATGGTATATTGTCCGTTTCTCCTCCAATGGGACTTGGTAAGTTTGTTGAGTTAGACCCAATATCAAACGAGCAGGTTAGGGTTAGCAAGCAGATGTCAGATTATGTTTTTCAGTATCCAGAAATGAAAAATGCTTCTTATCTTCACGATTTAGTTGAAATAAACCTCTTACAGCATGCTGGGGTTATTTCTCCAGAAGATGCTTATAGATTTAAAGAAGTTCATGATAATAGTAGAAATGTTTTGGATTACCTAAATTCCGACGACAATGAAGTTGAGAGTCAAAAAGGAATAGACTCTGGCGGGGTTATAACTTCTGATTCTCGTTTGAATCCAGACTATATTTATATGATTGTTGTGTTTTTTATGTTTTTACAGATGAAATTAAAAATACCATCAAGTGGAATGGTCGGGGTTTAATATCCTCTTGAGAACGTAAGGGGATATCCGTTTTTCTTTGAGTATTCTTCTGGAATATATGTTAGGTATTTGTAGTGGCGAGTGATTGGAGAATTAGGATTATTTTTGTTCCATTCTTGAATTCTTCTTTTAAGGGCTATATCTGACTCAGGTGTAGTTCCGGTAAACGAGAAAGCCTTGGAGGTTTCGGAGCCATATTTTTCATAGAATAGTTCGAATTGCCATTCAGCTTCGGGTGTGTTTCCCATTTCAGCTTGAGTTGCTTTTACGACGACAGGGGATGGGTGAATACATTCGACCCCTATAGCCATAATGAATAGCATTACTGCTACCATTATAGAGGTTAATGATAGTTCTATTGGGTATAAAGGAAGAGTTAGTATAGTTGATACAAAAAGGCATGCGGAGAATACAGATAAGTATGTGGATAAAGATGAAAATGGGTTTGGACCAAGTATTAATCCGAAAACAGCCATTAGAGCGTTTATGGAGATTATATGCATTACGATTTTTTGTTCAGTCTTCATAGTTGTTTCCTTATTATTGAATTGATTTAAATACAGTATATAAGGTTTTTTATAAAAATCAAGATAATTTTAAAAATAAATAGGTAATAGAGATGTCAGATACAGAAGATTCAATGGTGGAAGTGGTAAAACTTCTTGGGCAAATGAGAGATGCTATGCGTGAGACGGCATCGACCCAAGCAGAGCTTTCTGGGTCGAGTGTCAAGTTGAAAGATGCAGTAAAGGCAATGATATCCGCTCAAGAAAAGGCTAAGGATGGAACTGAGGCTTCCTCAGAAGCTCTTAAAGATGCCCAGACCGCGGTCAAGAGGCTAGCCAAAGAGGAGCATAATCTAGCCAATGCAATGAAGGTGGCAAAAGCGTCAACTAATGCCTTAGACGAAGCTAATGAAGAATTGAAATCTACTCAGGAAGACCTTGTGAATGCGATGCAGAAGGTTCGTCAAGGCAATGTAGGGGCGAACAAAGACTTTTCTGAGGCTCAGAAAAGGATTAAAAAATTAAAAGAAGAAATTGAAGATTATAAAGCGGGATTGGAAGGTTCAAGTGGGGGTCTTCGTAAATTTCAGAAGGGTCTTTCTAAAACTTCGGCAGGAATGGGGATTCTTAAGGGAGGAATAACCAGTGCTATTGGAACTATAGGAAAGCTTACTGGGGCTCTTGGGATTACGGGGATAAGCTTTAAAGGAGTGATTGATACTGGAAGGCAATACAACCAATCTCTTTATGAATTAAAAAGAGGGTTGGAGGTAGCAGGAAGTGGATCTAAGGATGCGGCGGCTGCTATTGAGTATGTTACTGAAAAAACAACTCTATCTAAGGTTCAGTTTGTTGATCTGGCTAATGCAATATCGTCTTCTTTTGTGGGTCTTAAGCCTAGTATGATGGAAATGGCTAAAACGGTAGAGGTTATTGGTTATAATATCGGTTATAGCTTTGAGGCTCAAAAAAAGGGAGCTAGTTCATTAGTTAGCGTTCAGAATAAGATTCCATCTTTATATAAGGAAATTATAAAAGTTAGTGGGGTACTTAAAGCTGCTCAAGAGTCTGGTGGGGTTTCTGATGAATTAGCGAAAGAGGCAGAGCAGCTTAGGAGTAATACAGAGCTTAGGTTACAGGCTGCTGGAGCTTCTGCTCAAGAAAGAGATATAGCTTTGCAGATGATAACAGAGAAGCTTGGATCGACATCTAAGCTAATGGATATGGAAAAAGCCGCCGCTCAGCAGGGAAAAGAGATGGAGAATGCAAGGCTAGAATTATTCCAGTCAATGCAACCGGCTATTCTTGCGGTCACTAAGGCAACAACTAAACTAATTAGTAATCTAAGCAACTTTAAGGGGCTTATTATTGGGGTAGGAGGGGCGTTTATGGCTCTTGCAGGAGCCATCCCTATTCTTCAAGGAATAACTGTCGGACTTCAAATGATGAAAGCTGCTCAGATTAGCTTCAATGCTGCTGCAATATTGAATCCATATGTTGCTATAGCTACTGCTGTTATTGGAGTAGGGGTTGGGATTGCATATCTGATAGGAAAGCAGAAAAAGTCTAGGGCGGAAGCGGAGAAGCAACGTAAAGAGGTTGAACTCTTATCCTTAGTTGAAAAAGAGAGAAAAGGATTGGTTGGGCAAATAGGAATTGAATACAGAAACCAATTTGAACAGGCTAAGAAGGTACGAGAAGAGGAGATGGGTAGGAAGCTGACAGCAAAAGAGACCGCCGGGTTACATGGAGAAATTTTAACCTCAGTTAAGGACCAGAATGAGCCAGCGTCTAAGCTTGCTAGGGAATACGAAGCAATAGCGGCAAACGTTGGGGCTCAATTGGATGTTATTAACAAGATAAAAGATGCCTTAAATACCCAGATATCAATCGCTGAAGAATTTGGTATGGTTAACGAAAAGGCATTGAGCAATATGGTGACGTATTCCAAAATTGCAGGATCTGCGGCAAAAGAGGCTGTTCAGCAACAGATGGAAGCTATGCAGGAGGCTTTAGCTAAGGTTGACATAAAAGTAGACTTAAAAGGTGATATGAATCAGCAGCTTGAGCAATTAGGAGATGCCGTTAGTAAGGAAGAAAATCTTAATAAGATGGGTAAAGATAGGGAAGGGATACTTGCGGGCATGGCAATCGCATATGGAGCCGTTAAGACGCTTGCTCAGGCGGAAAAAGAAATCGTTGAATCGGCATTTAAAGTTGACGAGAGAAGAATGAGGCAACAGGAAAAATCTTCTGCGGCATATGAAGATAGATTGAATACTCAAAGGCAATTAATGGAGTCTGCTCAGTTTGGGTTGGGAGCCAGCGTCGAAATGATGCAGAAGCAGGTAAATCTTGCTTATAAATTCATGCAGACATATGAGAAGACAGACAAGGACATGCAAAAAAGATTGATGACGGAGCATGGTATAACGGCAGCTCAGATAAGTAGAGTTCAGAATGCTCAGGATGCAGCTGAGGCTGAATCTGAGGTAGCAAACATGATTGGGTTGTCTTCAGATGCTCAAATGCATCTTAATGCTTATGCTGAAAAGCACCAACAAATATCTGCAAAGTCAATGAAGCAGCAACAGAAGATTTATGACTTAACTAAGGATATTAGGGAGGGGTATCTGGATGCTATAAGGGAAATGTCTGTCGGGGCTGGGGAGTTCGAAAAAATTATAGGAACTCAAGAAATGGGTACGACACAGCTAATGAATGCCGTTAAAGACACGACGGGAGAGGCAAAACTTAATTCCATGGCTCTTGGTGGATTGCAAAAAAGGTCTTTGACGGACTCGGGAGTAGGTGGTCAGGTGTCCGGAGGGTACACTACCTCTGGTTTGTTTATGAATCTTAGTAAAGATGAGATAAATAAGAGGGGTCAGAGATTACCGGGATGGGAAAAATCTAAAGCTCAAGCTGAAGCTGCTATGAGAGGGGATGCGACCAGTCAAGGAGGGGCACCTCAGGTTGGTAGTGGTGTAGCTGCTGGAAAAGAGCCTCAGTATATTGGTCCGGAACGACAACAAAAGATTCAAAAAGACGCAACCCTAGAAGCCCTTAATGAATGGTCAAGGAATGGTAACGGTAGGAACTTTTTAGATGCTATCAATCCTGGTGTAATGGGTGGCAAGTTCTCACAAGGTACGGCTTCTAAGATGAAAAATGGGGTGTCTATTGGTTTACAACTATCAGCAAACGCAAGTGGTGGAGGTTCTCCTTATGGGGGGAGTACTCCAGCTCCCGGTGAAATGCCATCTCACTTTAGTGTCGGTGGTAAGGTTTTCGATAAGTCACGAGGGAAGTGGACAGCCGACCCCGATGTTGTAAGGAGGGTTAAGAGGGAAGAGGAATTAAGGGAAAGAATTGCAAATAGTCAATCACCGGCAAGTAAGCCATCTTCAACACCCGAAAGAGTTCCTTCTGAATATCAAAAGAGGGCGGCGGAGGTAAAGGAAAAAATATTGGGAGCTATAGCTGAAAAAGAAGTAAAGATAGCTTCTCGTATTGGCTTGGGAGAGGGTAAGTCAGATGAGATAAATAAGCAGATTAGAACCCTGATGGGGCGTCAAGGGGAGATAGACAAGGAGAGCTCTGATACTTGGAGAAGAAAAGAAGATAGTCGTGGGGGGAGGTTACTGAAACAGGCTTGGGCGGGGATTGGAACCGTTTTCTCTCCGGTAACGGCATTTGCGGCAGGGGCCGGAGGTTATTTTGGTTCCGATACGGGTTCCAAGCAAGGTTTTGCAGATCACGTTTCTGACAATTTTATTAATCCCGCGGAAAGGTTTGCAAAAGCTGGTGGGTACAAGGGTGCCAGAGGTTCCTTAAATTATAAGCAGTTAGGGTTAGATGAGGAAAGGGCTCAGATTGATGCTAAGATTAAAAAGTTAAAGGAGCAAAATGAAGTTAATGATGAACGCTTGAGGGCTGATAGAAAAGCTCTTAATGTAGTTAATAAGGAAGAAAGATATATTGCAGAAGTGGTAACTGTACGGAAAGCTCAGGAGAAGATAGCTCAAGAGATGGCAACGGAATATGCTAATAAAAAGTCTAGGGCTAAAGATGTTAGTACTTTAAAAAGACTTAAAAGTGTCGGTTTGGGTTTGTCGGAGGATCAGATATCAAAAGCCAAGGGGTTGGGTAATAGAGAAGAAACCATGAGGCACATGATATCTAGTGGAGGAAGAGATAAGTATCTTGACCCTAAGCAGAAAAAAATGCTTGATTCAATGGATGAGAGAGCAAATAACGAAGCTAAAGATGCTAAGGCTAGAGGTGGTAGATATGGAGCCGGTAGCGGATATGAAAAAGAAATGGCTGAGAGAAATGCCCAATATAATGCACGTAGAAGTTCGGCAATTGAGAAGTTAAAAAAGAATAAGAATGTCGATACCAAATCTGCTGAAGTTGCTAGGGGGCATACTAGTGCTCAGCAAGCGGCTGGAATGGAATCTTCTGCCTCAGAACAGGCTAGGTACAACGAAGGGGCTGCCTTGAGGGATGACATGTTTGGTACATCTTCTGAAGGTGGGGGTAATGGAAGTGGTTCCGCTACTGTCGTTGTTAAGTTTGCTCCCGGATTGCAGGGCTTCTTGGATAAAGCCATTGGAATCATGGTAGAAGTAGAAAACGCCTCGTAATCATTAATAATCATCACCACCAAGTTTACTGTATAATAAAATAATGGTTGATTTACTTACAAGACCTCCCGCTGGATGGAATAATTGGATTAAACCTGATGCTGATTTTTCAGTTGATGGCAAATCCATAAGTCTTCCTGACGCCCCATTCCCCACTGTTTACACCCCATCGGATTCGTTTAGGATACGGAGTGTCTTGGCTCATTGTATTATTCCGTGGTATAACTGCGTAGATCCTCTTTCAGCCTTTATCGCGGCTGGTGGGGCTACTAGTCTCATAGGAGCTTTAAATGGGTTAGCTCTAGTTGCTTCATTAGATGACATCTATACCTCAATAGGTGAGTTTAGCCTACACCCAAGTGATAAGGGAGGTCCGGGTCCTAGATTGGGGTATTGTATAGGTACTGAATTTAAGCAACAGTTATATGTAAGGCTTGTTGTTCAGAACTTGGCTGGGTCTTCGGTTCTTACGGCAAGTAATATAGAATTAACTGAGAACAGTAGGTTTAAGAGGATGTATCTTCATCATGGTTTTTTGAGGGGCTATAGAGTTGATGGTAATGAGGGGGGAGATACTCCAGATGAAGAAGAGCATATATTGGTATTGGATTATGACACCTCCAATGATGTTCCGTTAGGTATTGAGGTTGAGGTTGAGGGTCAAGTAAGGATTTATAATGGCGACGAGACCGATGGTTATTTATTAGATATTATTGGTATTAAGCCTAACTGGGAATTAATAGTTTCCCCACCAAGAGAAGGTCAAAATCCATCTCCCGGGAATGCATATATATTAGATACTGTATGGGATTTAGAAGATCCGGCAACTATAGGGGGTTACTCATACTATGGGAGAGAGAATGATATTCTTGGAAGGCAAATTAGTAGTGGGTTTAATCTTTATTTAACTGATAAAAATACTCCCTATCAAGAGGGTAAGTTTTTGGGGGTTTATGTATGGGCAGATAGGGAAGATGTTGACACTACGACTACGACTGAGACTACGACTACGACTACGACTACGATGCAGTACACTCAGCCCGGTTCTGGTTCTACTATGTCTGATACCACATTAGAAACTTGGGCGTTTTTAGGTTTTGGTAATTCAGATAAATCCAAAGACTATTCGGATGATATAAGATATAAAGATACTTATTTTGAGGGTGTAGATATTCTTGATGGTAGTGAGGATAGGTGGACTAAAAGACAGGAAGCTTTACTTTCGGACTATAATCTAATTCTTGAAAGCCCTACCGTATCAACTGATTACATAAGGGTTGAAATAAGTACGGGAGGGTACTATAACGGGCGTAACAATTGGCATGCTCCGGCTCTTCGAGGAGAAATGATTAAAGTTGGGGATGCTTTTTTCAAGATAATGGACCATATTACATTTAATATAATTGATGTTTCAAGGGTAAGTATAGATGGAAGAGTTGAGTTTGATCCTAATTTAAATCAGGATTATTCTATTTTTAATCAATATGCTTGGATGATTAACGAGAACTATATGCAGTTCGGAATCGGAGGTAACTCTGATGGGTTATTTATGGGCGATGTTGAGTCAATTAATAAAAATATAGTTACTCTTAATGTTAGTGGAGACCCAAGTGTATTAAATCGAAAGCCTGAAAGTCGATATGCCGATTACTCTTTAATAGATAGGTATAAATTGGGGGTTCCTTCTGCTCCAGAGCACTTTACTGCTTTTCGAAGATTTCAAGGGTGGAGGATTGTTAACGATAATGGCAGTGAATTTATTGTCGATAGCAATGTTGAAAATCCTATATCGTTTCCGAAAGGAGACTTTGATAGAGGGGGGGCTGGTTATCAAATAGTGGTTACTTTAAGGGAAGACCCGTCAGATAGTTTAACAGATGGAGATGTTACTTACCTTACTCTTAATGAACCATACGATGTCGGATATCAATTGCTAATATTCGATATTACCGGTGGTGGAGGTCTAGACCCAACGGCCGGTCCTGGATATCCAATTACATCGAATGTTCTTTGTTTAGATGGACAATACATATCTCCTCCATATAATATAGATATTCCAACAGATACTAGATTCGGCATTTGCGACGGGTTGTATTTTGGTTTAGAGGTCGATGGTACAGCCTCAGATGATGGGGCTCAATGGAGTTTCGTTAGTACAAAAAAGGGAGGAAGGTCCGTTTCTGCATTGTATCACCCTATAAGAGATGAAGATTGGATATTCTATGAAGATAAAGATATTCAAAAGATATTTACCAGAAGGGGGTCTCTTAATTTTACTGAATATCCCATGAAAAGCTTATTGGCAATAGGTAAGGCTGAGTTAACTGAATCTGTCGCTGGTGGCTCGGTAATTAAGTTGAATGACGAGCAGGACTATTTGAGAAGAATTCAGTTTTCTCCACCTAAGAATGACGGGATTGATAGAGCTATAGTGTTTGGTTTGGGATCCCCAAAAAAAACATATGGTTTTATGGTTTCTGGAGATGGTCCGGTTGATTTATATGCCAGGAGGAGAGATGGAGTTGAGGATGGGGATATAGATTCAGCTTTCTGGAAAAATGGAGACCAAAATATTTCACCAGTATATATTTATAAAAGAGATTATTATTCTCAGATGGATACAAGAGAGGTTGATATAGGAGTTAAGGTAGACGAAGTTGAAAATATTCATGTCGTTGATTTAGACCTCGTTTCTCCATCACCTATTCAAGATGTCGTGTTACAGTACGTTAAGTCTAGTCAATTAATTTCTCCATCTGGTTTTTTTCAAGGTATTAACAAGGATGATGGAGAATTTGTTTTTCTTTATACGGCTAATATTAATTATTTAAAGTTGGAGTCTGTGTATAAGGAGGAAGATATTGGGAAGTGGACAAGCAGGAGTGGTATATTTTTGATAGGGTCGTTTAATGACGGCTCGAACTGGTCTGCCCCAAGTGCATACAATTTGTATTCGGATGATAGGAATCAGTATCCATTAATGGTTATGGAGGGAGTGGAATTTCTGACAGCTATATATTCTAGGTCTAGCAACAAAATAAGTATATTTGCAACTTGTTATCATGGTAGAACCCCATATTTGGGTTGCCTTACTATATCTGATAAAAACCTATTTAATTTGGCAGATAATGAAGAGGGAATCATTAGCTGTTTTAAAAAAGATGCAGAGGAGCCGTTTTTGTTATGGAGGCACCCGTTTTTGCCTAATTCTTTTATTAGTGATAAAGATAAGCACTGGACGGATACTCCGATAGAAGATGGGTTAATTCTAAATGAAACCCTCTCATATCCAAGAGATGAGTTTGTGAGAGTTATGGGGTCGGAAGTAACTAAATCACAGATAACTAATGCAAGTTCTTTTGGGATTGTGTCTGCTAGGGTTTTACCAGACGGAACATATGTTTTGTTTTATGACACCGAGGGGGGTGTTAAGGCTTTATTTTCTTCAAATCAAGGCAGTGAATGGTTTGAATCTGGCATAATATGGGGAAGGAATGGAAGATCTGGATTTCTAGCTGGTAAATACTTTATTTTTATATCTTCTCAAGGAGTTGAATCTATATCTACGGACTACACTCATTTTTACTTAGCTAGGGATTTAGCGGAAGGAATTAATATTAATATTGAAGAAGTAGATCTGCAGGAATCTGTTGACAAGCTTAATCATGCATTGCTTGGGTCCGGAGAGGTGGATCCTCAAAGACTTAGCGGTTACGTTACCCCCGATGGACGAATTAAGGTGTTTTTTTACGACCCAGATCAACTCCTGAAATGTGTTGAATCTATCAACGGATCCTTTAATTGGACTGTGGCTAATAATTTTTAGGTTATAGAATATGGAAAATATAGGGAAAGCTGGAGTATCTGCTTGGGTTGGAGCCACTAATCGCCTGACTCTGATTAACAAGGAGCCGTTAAAGTTCAATTTTGATGTAAGTGCTTGGAACTGGAG
>Ga0210003_1004542_pt1 | contig 10921 bp, 12 predicted proteins | sample LantaG_FD_182804 | JGI IMG/M metagenome (GOLD analysis project Ga0210003, IMG submission 182804) | Deep subsurface microbial communities from Baltic Sea to uncover new lineages of life (NeLLi) - Landsort_02402 metaG (SPAdes) (version 2) | ecosystem: Environmental > Aquatic > Marine > Oceanic >...
GCTTGAGACTCATCTCGAGCGTGACATTCCCAATCGGGGCGTATTCCGCGGCCCCCTGCGCCTGTGCACCGGCAACCGAAGCCGTCAACAATGCCAACGCTGCTACGCGCCAAACCATGCTCCAATGAATCATCGGTATCTCCTCTGTTCGGGCCCATAGTGGAAGACCGATAATAGGACGCATGCGCCCCTTGCGACAAATGGGGCTCTTCCAGGGGAAGCGTACTTTGCATACAGGTGAGGCCATTTGGAGTGCGGCGGCATCGACGCCGCTTTGACTCCATTCCCGCGGCAGACTGCGGCCCCCGATCACAGCCAAAGCGGCGTCGATGCCGCCGCACTCCAAATGGCGCCCTATCGTCTCAAGAAGTCACCGGTAGTGAAGCGTGTGGTCCTCCGCGTACCCCGGCGTCGTCTCAGGAGAGCATAGGCACAATCTGGGCAAGGTCATCGACCGTGTAGTCCGGCTGGTCAAGTATGTCGCGTGGCTCTTGGCACCGGTTGTAGCCTTGCAGCACCCGGATGGTGTGCCATCCCGCCTGTTTGGCCGGGCGAATGTCGTTGTCCAACCGGTCGCCAACCATCCAGGCCTCTTCAGTATGGCAACCGGCCTTCTCAAGGGCAAGCGCGAACAGCCGCGGGTCGGGTTTCTCCATTCCGGCTTCGTCTGATGCGAGGATGAGCGTGAAGCGCTTGCGAATACCGTACCGTCTCAATCGCTCCCGGGTGCCGGGTGACTGGTTGGCGATGAGCCCCAGGGAGTGGTGCTGGCGAAGGATATCGAGCGTGGGCTTCGCGTCCGGGTACAGGCAGAGCTTGCCCTTATCCCACCGCGCTTCCTGAAGCACCGCCTGTACCTGGTCATCCGCTAGCCCGAGATGCGAAAGCGCATAACGGAACACGCTCGGTGCAAACGCTCTCGCTGCATCCTCCTGCAACGCCAGGATCCTATCGGCCGTGGTCTCGATGCCGTACCCGCGCACGAGCTCTGCCGCCTTGGAAGCGCGATCCATCTGCGCCAGCGTCTCGTCCTCGATGGTCCAGCCCAAATCAAAGAAAAGGAATTTGCCCGATGCCATTTCCCGCCCCTCGTCCTATGCCTGTCAACGCATCAACCGCAGCGACACTACACGCGGAAGCACACGAAGTGCAATGGCTGATATCGGGCGGGGCGTCTGCTACGATCAAGAGGGCCAAGCCGGATAAAGCATGTTACAATGACGGTACGCGAAGTGCTCCAAGAACGCGGGGAGCCCATTCCGGAACCCAAGCACCGGATTGGCAGCGTTGTTGTGGCCGCGTGAATGCGAGAGGGTGCCGCCCGGTCCGTGTCCGTCCGCGCTTGACGAGGGAGCGGATGAAGCCGTCCCGGTTCACACGTCGACCCCAATCTCGATCGTGTGCATGTCTTCGTGGGCCAATACCGGCTCAGATTCCGCCATCATCTGGCAGGCATCTGCTATGTTCTCCTTGAGTTCCTCAAGCGTCTCCCCCTGGCTGAAGACCCCGGGAACCTCCCTGAGCCGCCCTACATACCAGCCATCATCTACCCAGTATTCGAGCGTAAAGAACCGTTTCATCGCCGCATGACCTCCGCAACGAAGATACCACGCAGATGCAGCCCAATCAAAGAGACGCCAACTGGCGAGACGCGCGGGAACAAGCCCCCACCCGTTCCCCACGGACAGCGCATCCATCCACGCCGCCCTTTTCCTTACTCAGCACGCCCAGCCATCCACAGGCACACTGAGGCGGTACAATCAACGGGCAAGTGAGGGCAACGTCCCCCAGCCTCAAGCCTGAACGGTTCTCCTGCCGAGTCCTACTCGATCTTCCGGAGGCCTTCAAACATGGGGTAGTGGGCCTTGATGGACAGCTTGTCCATCCAGGCGCGGACCTCGAGGGTACGCCATGAGCCGGAGTTCTCGCCGCCGCCGTTGTCATTGTCCCAGAGCCACTTTGGCGCGGGCCAGAGGCAGTAGGCGGGGTTGACGCGCTGATAGAACGCCTCGTTGACGCCGTTCTGGCCGTGGTGGGCCATCTGAACGTAATCGGACGGAAGGCGGTTGGCGTACGGGCCTGCGAGGAGCTTGTTGCCGCCCTCAACCCCGAGGTCGGCTAGGAACAAGACGGACTTGACAGCATCCGTCATGCGCAGGACGATGCTCGAGTTGTTTAGGGGGTTCGCCTTGATCTCGGGGTTCTTCACCCCGAGGACTTCGATGTGGACGCCGTCAATGTCCATCGCTTGGCCGAGTTCGAGCTCCGTGATGCTCCGGCCCGCCTGGGCAAGGGCACTGTTGAACATCTTGAAAGGCAGTTGCTCGCCAAGTGTGCCCACCTCGTCGATCCACGCTTCGCTGGGCATGGAACCGTAGAGGGCCTTGATCTCGAGGGCGCCCGGTTGTTTGAGGATCTCGCGGAGCGCATCGAAATGGTCGCTGTGGGCGTGGCTGATGAACCATGCGTCAACCACGTTGCCGAGCCCCTCGAGGAAGTCCGCAAGGTACGGCCCATCCCCGGCGTTGCCGCCGTCGATGACAATGACCTTGCCGTTGACCGTACGGATAACATACGACATCATCTGCGTATGCGTCTGGTTGGGAAGCTGCCACAGGGAGAACGAAGCGGCCGTGTCGCCGGTCGCCGTCCCGGACGTATTCGCGCCATACGCCGAAACGCTAACCATAACCGCCAAAGCGCAACACGCTCTTCCCGACCGCATCATTTCCGCTCCTTCTGTCTGTCGAATGCCGCCGCCGGATCCTCATTGGCCATCGATCTGCTGTTCGCGCACTTGATCGAGCGTGAGTTCTTCCGGTTCATCCGCCCGGCTTTGCAGGAACGACATGAACTTGCCGCTGGCGCCTAGCGCGGCGGCTTCGCGCTCGAATTCATCTGCCCGCTCGAGGAGGTAGTCGTCACCGGAAGCCGAATGAATCAGGACGTCCTCGAACCGCGCAAGATTCAAGAGCTCTGCTACCGTATGTTCTTCGTTTGTGAGGTCGATTGTCTTCATATCTCCGCCTTCCTTCCGCGAATATACAGCTCGTTATGTTCTTTGTGACCTACGGCGAGTACGCGGACGACCGATTTGTCACGGACTTCGTAGAACACTCGATAGATCCCCATCCTCAATTCCCACGGCGCCAGCGGGTTCGACCGAAGACGCTTGCGTCTTCGCGTTTCAGTATCGGCGTCGGCCTCCAGGTACGCGGCGATGCCGTCCATTATCAACCTGCGCTCGCGCGCAGCGTAGCCCGCGATGTCATCACATGCGCCGCGAACGAACTTGACTTCGAATCTCATGAGGGGAATCCTAACAGACAATCACGGCGGCGGCAACTCGTACATGACTCGTTTGGCTGGCTGTTATTGTGGCGTTAGGAGGTAGAGGCGGACTTCGCCTGTGGGGATGGAGGCGTCTAGTTTGGTCTCGTTGCCGTTCTCTTGGGCGAAGGCGGCGGGTTGGCCGGTGTCCAGGTCAATGATGTTGGCGATGGGGAAGGGGACATCTGCGATGTGGACCGTGGTTCCGGGGGGTTGGGCTTCGTGGTTGATGAGGAAGAGGAAGGCCTCGCGTTCGTTGGCGCGGAGGGCGGCTTCGATGCCGGGGTTGGCCGAGTAGACGTGGGGACGGATGCCGGCCGTCTCCGTCATGGCGCGCAGCAGAGCACGGAGTTGGGCGCGGGCCGCGGGCTTGTCATCTTCCCAGGTCTTGAAGTAGGTGTCTTGGAGGCAGAAGCCTAGGAGGAAGGCGTGTCCGCTGCCGGTCTTGCGGTGGATGACGGCGGGTAGACCGGCGGCGGTCGTGGCGAGCGTCTCCCCTGCCGTGACCGTGCAGGGCCGCGGGCTGACGATCTCGAGGTCGAGGGCAATACCGACGGCCTCGCCCTTGAGGGCGTCCGTGGTGTAGACGCTCTCGTCCGGGAAATCCGCGGGACGGTTGGCCCAGATGGGAGCCTGGTTCTTGTAGGGCACCCAATGCCCGGCGCGGCGGATGCGGCCGCTTTGGGCGTCTTTGACGCCGAAGACCTCTTCGAGGATGGGCATGGGCTGTCTATCGGCATCGAGGTGTGGCGCGGAGTCGGCGATGACCGTGCCGCCGTTGTGAACGAAGGCGGCGATGCGGCGCGCCACGTCTTCGGGGAGGAGCTCTACGTCGAACAGGACGAGAATCTCGTAGCCGTCTAGAGTGTCGTCCGTGACTTGGTCCTCGTGGAGTATGTCGAGTTCGCCAAAGGCCCGGAGGAACAGCTCGAAGGAGAGGCCAACGTTGAAGTACTCCTGCTGGAGTTGGATGTACTGGGTCCTCGGGAAGAGCATGCAGGCCTTGGCCTTGACCTTGGGCGCATCGAGGAGGCGGGCACCGGCCTTTTGCAGCAGGCCCAGTCCTTGGCCGAAGGCCTCCCAGTGCCCGGGATCAACGGGGATCTTGTAGCCCGTCAAGAGGAAGTCCGCCCCTTGCGCCGCGGCGGTCATGCTCATCTCCCGCTCCGACCAGTACATGGCCTCGAGCTCGGGGCAGAAGTAGGGCGCGAACCACGCCGGGCTGTACGTCCCGACCCAGAACCCAAGCTCCTTGCCATAGGCGCGCGTGAGGCCGCGCATCTGGGCGAAGGAATAGTGCGTTTGGCTGATGCGCGGCTTGGGCAGTTCGGCGCACCGGCCGAAGCGGAAGTCGAACATCATGTAGGGGTAGATGTCGAAGACGAACATGTCGGAGAAGTCGCCGCCCCAATGAAACACGTCGTCGATGGCGATCTCCGAATGCGAACTGTATCCCGCGCCGAAGGTGTTGTGGCTGTCGTGGGTGAGGATGGTCTTGAAGTCCGGATTGATGTCTTTGACTATCTCGTAGACCTGCCGCCACCCATCGGGGAAATAGCCCGAACGGAAGTCGATGACCTCCCCCCATTTGCGCGGCTCATCGCGGATGCTGTCGAGGTCAGGCGGAAGTTCATAACCGAAGCGCTTCTTGAACTCGGCCTTCACTTCCTCGTTATAGCCGAAAGATTTGGCGCCCCAATGGAACGGTTCGTCTTGATAAATGAACGCATTGTAGAGGTTGGGGATATCCTTGAGCGGGGCCAGGCGTTTCTCCGCGTTGGCGCGGACCTCCTCGGCATACTTGGGAGAGTACACGCACGTTGCCGGCGGCGCGTCGCGCCCAAAGAGCTCCAAGGCGCCAGCGTGATACGTGACGAACATCCCCTTGCCGCGGGCATGTTCGAGGATGATGGATTCTTCATTGGCAGGACGGTGCGTAGGCGCTTCGATGCCGGTGAATCCGTGCTCGTAGATGTTGTCCACCGTGTCGCGCAGGACCTCTTCGCTGAGCGGCCCCTCCTCCCCCTTCCATCCCTTACCCGAAGGCACCGGCGAGAACTGCGTGGCCGCGGGGAACCCATTGGGCTTGGCCATCTGACAGAGGCCTCCACGTCCAGCGATGAGGAAGATGGATAACAGACAGCAGGTCCTGAGAAGCGTCATGGCGCACATCCTTATCTTGAGGGTTCCACGGGGGCGTCTGAAGGGAACGCGGTCATTTCACCTGGATCGCGGCCTCGGCCACCAAGGCCTCGATCACCGGGGATTCGCGGTCCGGGTCCAGGACCTCTTCACCAAAACTCTCCACATGAAACTGGATGGCCAACTCCACATCGTGCAGGACCTCCGCATACGTATCCCCCTGGCCCACGACCACCCCCTTCAGTCCAAGGGGATAGGCAACATATCCGTCGGCGTGGTGTTCCACCACCACCTTGATTGCGCGATGCACGGCCTCATACTCCTTCTTGTCCCTGCGTGGTCACTATGCCGTTCGGCCCCGTCTTCTGCCAAGCCGCCGCGCGGCGCTGCTTCGCTTGCCTTGCTCATCCCGTCCTAGCGGTCCTTGTTCGTGCTGGGGAGCGCCGGGTGGCTTTCGCGGACGATGCGGACGAGCAGGCGGAGGGCTTCGTTGACAGCCTGGGCGTCCGGGAAGAGCTCGGCCACATCTGGGTCGAGTTGGACGGCCAGCCGCCCGAAGTGCTTTCGCTCCGGTCCGAGCTTCCTCACCCGCAGGCTCGCCACATCGTATTCCGGGCGGAGGTCATCATTCATTTCTGCATCAGTATTCTTCACGGTTGCGGCTTCGCCGAACGATACACCGTGCTTCGACAGATTCGCCGCGGCCTTCCTCTCATCCCACGCAAATTCCATGGCATTCAGTATAGCACAGGGGGCCCCGAACCCAGCCTCATCCCCAGGGCCCTTGGGCCTCCTTGGACATGCCTCCCGGCGCGTGTCAGCATGAAGCCCCCCCCGGGCCGGGCATCCTCCGGCGTCCGTGTCCGTCCGTGTCCATCCGTGTCTCCGTTTCCTGATTTGACATCGTAGCGGAATCGGGCTACACTCCCATCCTGATAGTACCGCGAGAGGCGGCGCCCGGGGGTACGGGGCTGCCGTATCGCGGGAAGCGCGGGGAGGTTCGGGCCGTGGTTAGGGCGGATACAGACAGCGGCATCCGGCAAGGCGGCAGCAATACGCCGGTTCCACGTCTGGCCACGACAGTCCCGCGCACGGATTCCCCAAGGCCCCACCGCCTGCTCCCAAATCCCGCCGAAGATTTCCCAGTTCTGGAGCAGATTTCCCGTTTCCCGATCGGGATTTCCCGTGCCGTCTCCAGATTTGCCAAATCTGCTGGAAGATTTGCTGCGCCGTCTCCAGATTCGGCAAATCCGCTGGAAGATTCGCCGTGCCGTCTCCAGATTTCCCAAATCTGGCCGGGTTTTCGCGGGATCCCGGCACCGAATTTGTGTTTCAACCCATTGGTTTGTAAGGACTTAACGTAGAAGGAGACTGCCATGCCCCAATTCCCCGATTCGAAAAACGATATCCTCATCTTGGCCGCGAAGGTCGCGGCCGGCATCGCTGCGCATGCCGCGGATTACCCCAATCCACCCTTTGACGCGGGCCTGTTGACCAGCCTGGCGCTCCAGGGCGCGGACCTCATCTTCCAGCGCCAGGCCAAGGACGCCGAGGGCAAGGTGCTCCTTGATGCCGAGAACGCCAAGATCGCCGAAGTCATCGCCGAGCTGCGGCGCGTGCTCGGCCTGGCCGAGGCCACCTACCCGGGCGACGCGGCCAAGCTCCAGGAAATCGACTGGGACATCCCCGCCGAGCCCACGCACTTCGTCCCCGGCCGCGTCCGTAACCTCGAAGCCGCCAACCAAGGCGCCGGCAGCGTCGAGCTCCATTGGAAGGGCCCGCTCCGCACATCCACCACCGGCAAGCCCTCCGCGTACAAGATCACCCGTGAAGTCCGCGCCCTCGCCGAACCCCACGAGGAAATCGAACCCTTCGGCACCTGGGAAACCATCGCCTTCAAGGGCCACAAAGTCCTCCTCGGCCAACCCCGCGGCGTCGAAATCTCCTACCGCGTCACCGCGAGCAACACCAACGGCGACGGCCCCCCCGAAGAAGCCGAGCGGGTGGTGCTGTAAGGAAAGAGAAGCTGACTGAGGCTGGAAGGAAACGTGAAGTAAGACAGAAGGGAATGATTGCACTTACTGCGCACGCAGGGGCACTGACTCTGGATGGCGCCTACAATGGCGTTGATCGGATTGGGACGGCCCGGTTATAGACAATGACAATGGAGGATGAGAGTGGTGAAGCCTTGTTCATTCCGTTCGTACGCGCGCAGACAGGCCCTGATGGCAATGATAGCGCTGGCGGCGCTTGTGAGCGCTTGTTCGGATTCCCAGACGCCCGGACAGCCTGCGCCGCCAGCGCCTGCCCCAACCGCGACGCTGGCGGAGAAGCTTGCACCCGCGCAAATTGAATCTGAAAAGGTCGTGCCCAAGTTCTTCGGCGTCTACGCCAAGATGAAGGATGGGACGCTCGTTGAGATCAGGCCCATGGATACGGAGTATCAGGATTTCGAGGGAGATCTTGGCGGGGGGGAGTGTCTGAAGTCGCTGCCGCAAGCGAAGTTGCGGCTACCTGAAGTAGAGGGTTTCTACATCCACGGTCACTACATGGTGGACAGCTTCTTCCTGGAGAGATGCGCCGAATATCGAGGAAGAGACGGCGCTTGGGATCCGGTCTTCTACAGGACGAAGCGGGGATGGAGCAAGGACAAGTTTCACTATGTCCAAGAGGCGCCCAATCTCTATTGGCTTCAGCCAAGACCTGACTTTCGAAAGACCTTTGACGAGATGACGTATCCAGCCCTCATGATCCGCCTGTCCACGCTGGAACCGGTCTTTGAAAGGGATACGCTCTCCTGCCCCTTCTTGGTGAAAAGGACCGAAGCACAGCAAGCGTACGCAGACGCGATTGCTTACGAACGCGCTAACGATCTTGAGAAAGCGTTCCAGGAGTTCATGAAGGCAGCCCAGCTTGATGATGCCCTAGCTCAGTTCAGAGTTGGACTGTATTACTCGAAGGGATACCACGTGGCGCAAGATGAGCGAGAGGCTATCAAGTGGTATGAGAAGGCAGCTGAGCAAGGGAGTGCATCTGCAGACTGCAACCTGGCGTGTATTCTCGCAGGCAGCGCAAACGCAACGCTGCACAACGCACCCAAAGCACTTGAACACGCCAAGCGTGCCATTGAGGCAGACGCTTCGTCTTGGGTCTATTGGGATGCCTTGGCGTGTGCTCTCGCGCGAAATGGGCAGTTCAAGGATGCTGTGGATGCGGCATTGAAGGCGAAGGCTCTCCTTAGCGAGGAGGACACGCCGCTGAAGGACGAGAAGAATGCGCGTCTTCTCTTCCGTCTCTCATTGTATGAGAAAGGATTGACGTGCGATCGTGGTTTGGTCGATGAATTCGAAGCGCGCCGGGGCGCGATGTCCAAAGATCACGGGGCTGTCATCAGCGACTTACGCACTATATGTGGCGCGCAGGTGGCATATGCCTCGGTGAATAGCAGCTATGCGACGAAGTTCGCCGCATTGACCCAGGCGCGCCCGCCCTTCTTGGATGGCGCGTGGGATCAACCGCGAAACGGGTATGTGTTCTTGCTTGGAGGCTCGGCAGACAACTTCGTTGTGACAGCCGGGCCTGCTCAGGCCGATGCGGGCGGTGCCTTGTCCTTCTACGTGGACGCAAGCGGCGTCATTCGCTATGCGGCTGAAGGTGTGGCGGGTCCCAAGAGCCCGCCCATAGGCGACGATCTCTGGTCTGCCGCAGAAGAGCACCGGAAGTCCTCGAAAGGGGGGCTTGTTGGAAGCGAGAGGATAGTCACGGCTGACGTACTGAATGTTCGCGCGCGCCCATCGACAGACGCGCAGATTATCGAGAAGCTGCAGGAAGGGGACACCGTGATGCGCTTCGGGCGAAGCGGTGATTGGGTCTTGATCGAGACGCCCTCCAAGAAGAGCGGCTGGGTGCATGGGGACTACATCTCTCAGTGACTGCGGTGCAAGCCCCTGGCGTCTTGTTGACATCCTTCCCGTGGTCTCGGTGGGAATGCAGAAGGCTTCACGCTCAACGCGGGCGGCTCCCGGGGGGCGCTGATTAGGTGGGGCCGAGGCGTCCGCTAGCGCGTTGAAACGGAAATCCTTGTGACGTGCTGGGCAAGCCCGTTTGCGGACTGATGGCGCGTAGCTTCACCCGCCGCGAGAGTGAGAGCCTGTGAGGCAACCGCCTGATGCAGGTCCCATGTCCGAATGGGACCGTCTTCGCCGATGGTCCGAATTGGAATTCGGACCTACGAGACCGTCCATGGTAACTGAAGCGTCTTGACAAGCTCTCAGCATGGTGTGCTCTTGTTCCTCCACCTCCGCACAGGTTTTGTATCCGTTGAGGATGAGGGACGTTTCCATGGCCGCGTGGCCAGCGCGCTTGTTCCCGTCAAGGAACCCAGGTCCATGACGCGGAAGAAGCCCAGCGCGGCCGCCTTGGAGACGATGTCTGGTTGCAGATCCTCGCCGCCCAATGTGGCGCGGGGCTGGGCGTGGTATACTGATGGGCGCGTCAGGCCAAGGAGAATCAAGCCATGAACAGCCGCATAGCTATCGACCCGGACGTGTGCCACGGCCAGCCCGTGATCCGCGGGACACGGGTGCTGGTGTCGGCGATACTCGGGGCGCTTGGGGCGGGCGATTCGATGGATGCCGTGCTTGAGGATTACCCGAACATCACCCGGGAAGACCTTCAGGCGGCGCTGGCGTTTGCCGGGGACCTGTGCCGCTTCGAGGAGTTGCCCTACGAGTCTGTCTCATGAGATTCCTCCTTGACGAGAACTTCCCCAAGGCGGCGGCGTCTCTTCTGGCGTCCATGGGACACGAGGCAATCGACATTCGCGGCACGGCGCATGAGGGAAGCGGCGATGCCGCGCTGTTTGGCATTGCGCAAGAGGCGCGCGCGGCGATCCTGACAACGGATCGGGACTTCTTCCACACGGTTCCTCTCCTCCACAGCCACCATCATGGTGTGGTTGTCTTCGCCCTGCGTCAACCCAACCGGGCAAGCATCCTCGCCCGGTTGACTTGGTTCCTTGAACATTTCGGCGCCGGATCCCTGGAAGACAAAGTCTTTCAGCTCCGTGACGAGACCTATCGCGCGCTGCTCAATCGAGAGGGTACGGAGGGCACGTCTGGTCCGGCGCGGCGTTGATATTGTCTTTGGCCTCGTTGGACTGAGCGGGCCGCATGGACGGCGTCTGGCCGTTGTGCTAATCTGGTTGCGGTGGCACGTGGATGGCAGCGTCCATTTCGTGACGCTGAAGCCGCGAAAGGAAGGCGTGCGATGAAGCCGAGCTTGTATGGACGGGTGGCGTTGCGCTGCGACATGCCCGAGTACCGGCTAATGAAGGGCGACGTGGCGACGCTCGTGGACCATGTGCCGCACCCCGAAGGCGGCGAGGACGGGTATGTCCTTGAGGTGTTCAACGCGCTGGGAGAGTCGCTGACCGTGATCACGGTGGCGG
>Ga0210003_1004543_pt1 | contig 10920 bp, 9 predicted proteins | sample LantaG_FD_182804 | JGI IMG/M metagenome (GOLD analysis project Ga0210003, IMG submission 182804) | Deep subsurface microbial communities from Baltic Sea to uncover new lineages of life (NeLLi) - Landsort_02402 metaG (SPAdes) (version 2) | ecosystem: Environmental > Aquatic > Marine > Oceanic >...
ATGACGGCAGGATTCTGCGCCGGCGTGAAATCGAACTGCTTCTCGATCAGACGCGGCTTGCCGGATGCCACGTCAGGGTTCACCTCGCCCATGTGCGACAGGAACAGGCTTTCGCCCTTCCAGTCGGGGCAGAATATTTCGGTGAAGGTGGTCCGGCCGAACGTCCGCTGCAGTGCTCCGACGAGTGCCGCCGTCAGCACGTCGCCCTCGCCCGCGTAGCCGATCCCGCGCGCCATTGCCTTCGACGCCTCGAGGAACGGCACAGTGTTGGCCGGCCCGCCCGAGTTCTGAAACGCCAGAAAATTGATGCTGAACGCGTCGTAGCCGCCCTCGTCGAGCATGCGGCGCAGCCCCAGCCCCAGCCGCACCGACCGCTCATGCACCGCCGCCGGCAGATCGCAGACGAACCTGCCGCGGTCAAGCTCGATTTCCTGCTGCACCTCGGCATCGGAAACACGTGCAGCGAACGGCTCCAGTGCGTCGGGCGCGGCCTGCGTCAGGCGGATGCCAAGCCGCTCGGCAAGCACATCGTCCGCCACGAAAAAATCACCCATTCCCGCGAACGATTCGCCGATCCTCAACGCCCGCGTTTCTGCAAGCATCCGCGCCGCAACGGCCGCGCGCACACGATCGGCCGCGCGAGCCATAACGTCCGATTCGCTCGCGTGCCCGGCGACGATCTCGAAGGCCCGCCCGCGGCGGCGCAGCACCGAAGCCATGTCCATCACACCATGGATGCCGTGATTGAACATTATCCTGTCGGGCGACACCCCCGGGCCGAAATCGAAATCCATCGTCGTATCGAGGATAACGATCGGAAGCGCCGTCCGCGTCAAGGCTCCGATCGATTCCAGCGACGGAGAATACGCCAGGTGCAGCGTAACGATTGCGTCCACCTCCTTGCGTTCGAATGCCGCTACCGCTTCATCGAACTCCTCCGCGACGCGGCACACGCCGGCGGGCGTCACGTCGATCCCCTCCGCAGTCAGACGCTGCACCACCTGCTCGAGGAATTCCTCGAGCGTGCGCCGGCGCTCCGGCAGGAAGTCGTCATACAGTTTCAGATACATCGGCAGCAGGCCCGCTCGCGCTTTTCGTATCATTGATTGCTCCTTCGTTTCGCCGGCCCCGGAATGTCGTGCAGCGGTGCGGCCGGCACGGCCCGGCACAGATCGCAATACGCCTGATAGCCGTCGTGCAGTCGGCGGCGCCGTTTTTCGGAAAGCGCCCGGACGCGATGCGTCCGCACGCGCGCTGCTCGGCGGCTCAACGAATACAAGACACCGCGGGCACCCGGCGATTCGTCGTCATCCACGCAGAACACTGGCAACGGATGCAGCAGCCCGGCGAGAATTGTTCGGAAGTGCTCGCCTCGTGCGGCGCCGCCCGTCAGCACTACGCGATCGACCAGGCCCGCGTCTACCACCGGCGCGAAAACATGCGCCATCTCGTAACACATGCCCGCGGCCATTGCCCGCAGCAGGTCGAGCCTTGTCGAATGCACGCTGGCGCCGAAAAACCCGCCGCCGCCGTAGGCGCCCGAGACCAGCGGATTCGGGCGCGTCAGCCACGGCAACGCCGTCAGCCCGTGCGGCGGCAGCAGGCATTCGCGGAAAACCGCGTCCGCATCGGCGGGCGCCGCATCCTCGCCGAGAAACGTTACGACCGCCCAATCCCAGCTTGCCGTGCCTGCATGCATCACGCGAACCACCAGCGAACCGGCTCCGACGGGCGATGGCAGCACAAGGTTGAAACCGTCGGGCGCGGCGCCCGTTTCCATCACGAAATTGCCCACCCACGCCGTGCCCAGCGACATCTGCAACACGCGTCGCGATGCTGCCGCCACCGACAGATAACCCGCCTCGTGATCCATGTAAGGCCCCGCCACCGGCAGGCCTTCCGGCAATTGCAGCAACCGAGCACCGGCCGGCCACAACCCGTGCATTTCGTGGCCTTGCCGCATCGGCGCCACGAACGATGCATCAACGCCCACAGCCTGCAGTGGCCCGGGCGCCAGCTTGTGCGAGCGCGCGTTGTAGCAGCCAGCCTGCAACGCGCTGCCCGCGTCCTGCCGCCACACTCCTGTCAGGCGGAAATATATCAGCTCGCCGGCGCCCACGTACATGTTCCGCTCGCAGAAAAGCCCGGCGTGCCGCGCCCGCAGCCACTCCATCCGCGCCAGGCCGGCGCCCGGGTCCGGCATGCACGACAACCGCCGCCAGTAGCCAGGCGGCTTGCGGGCCGCGATCGCGGGCAGCAGATGCAGCGGGCGCGTGTCGCTCCATAGTTGCATCTGCGTGTGAGCAGCGCCGGTGCGGCGATCCACGATGGTCGCGCTGCCGCCCTGCGCAGCAACGCCCACGCCCGCCACACGCGACCAATCGCCGCCCAATCTGCGCCGCAGTGACGATGCCGCCCGCGCCAACGCCGCCTCGACCGCAACCGGGTCCTGTTCGCGCAAACCATCCGGCCCCGTCTGCAAGGGCAGCCGCTCGGCAGCATCGGCCACGCGCGCGCCGGTGCGCGAATCATACGCGCCCAGCTTCAGCATTGTTGTGCCGAGGTCGATGCCGATCAATATCCTTGCCGTCATTGCGTGCTCCCGCATTACAATCGCCGCTCTTTCGACCATTTCCCGGCCCGCTTGAGCAGGTCGCGGGCCTCAGCTTCGCTGCCGCACGGCGTTCCTTCACAGTTGCGCGAGCGCCTTCTCCATCAGGTCGATCACCATGTCGACTGCCTCGCAGTCTGCGATCAACGGCAGCTTCGTAAGTGCGCCGGGCGGGCAACTCGCTTTGTACGACTGCACGGAGACATCAAGCCCCGCTCCCGACAGCATCTTCACAAATGCTTTCGCTGCGGCAAGATCGTGAAAATGCAGCGATGCCATGTGCCGGTTGCCTTCCACTGCAGCGAGATGGTTCGGATACTTCCCGACAAGCTCGTGCAGACGCGCCTGGTATCTGTCGCCGATGGAGCTCGTGATGTCGCTGTTCTCCTCGGCCCATCTCATCGTGATCAGATACGCCAGCGAGGCCAGCTCTTCCTGGCCGTTCGTGACCAGCGCGCCGAACTGCGGCAGCGTATCCATTTCCTTGCAGAACAAAATCCGCGATGCCGCGTATTCTCCGCCGGGAAATCCTTTGCCGACCACCACGAACGACGGCTTAAGCCCATACTCGCGAAACATGTACAGCCTCGGGTTCCACAGGCAAGTTTGAATTTCGTCCACGAGCGTCGGCACGTCATGTTTGCGGCACAGCTCATAGGCCCGCCTCAGGAAGCGTCTGCTCACCAGCCGGCCGCCGTAGTTCATCAGCACTATCTCATGCAGAAAACCGGCAATCTTGCTCGGGCCGGCGTCGTGAGTGCGAAACGCCGCCTCAAGCTCCTCGGTGTTATCCGGCCGCACCCCAACCACACGCAGCAGACCGCGTCGATCAAGCTCGGAACCAAGCGCCGGCCACATTCCGCGCAGAACCTGCGCGACGATCGTGGTGCCGTGATAGTTTGCCTGCAAGCCGCCTTCGTCGTCGGCCAGCACCAGTAGCACGGGCGTTCGCCCGGCGTATCGCGGCTCCGGCGAGTCGGGCTGAATCCGATAGAAACGCGCGAGCATCATCTTGATTCCCGCCTCGACCGCCAGGCTGCCCGTTTCGAGGTTCAGCACCCTGTTGAGCACCCGCTTCCCGCGCGCGCGCAGAACGCGATCCAAGCCGGCGCGGTCATCGCGGGCCAGGCCGTTTGCCGTGCGAAGCAACTCCTCCTCGAGCAGTCTCGTGATGCACCCCCGTGTGTTGTTGTGCGTGGCGTTCGGTATGCCCACACGCCTGGCGTGCTCGATCAGTCGATAGCCGGGGAAACCGTGGCCCAGCGGGGCGTGGTAATGCTCGCTTTTCGACACAAGCCGCAGGATGCCGTCTTCGCCGATGCGGTAATAGCCCAGGGCGCTCACCGGGGCCGCAGCCGACTGCGCGGCGGCGTCGAATGTGAACGTCGCAGCACCGCGAGGTGACACAGCCGGCGGCTGCACCACGCGCGAGCCGACCTTCGGCAGCATCGAGGCGAGCGACCGCTGAAAATCAGCCGGGAAAAAATCCACCTTCTCGCGAATCAGCCGCCGCAGCTTTGCGCTTTCCTCGCCCGTGAGCGCGCAGCGTGCCGCTGCCGCCGCCTCGGCAAAATCGCCGCCCAACAAGTCTGCCAGCGATAGCTTCACACGCCTGAATTGCTTGATCGATGCCATCTGAGCTCTCCGAAATCATCGGCCTGGATTTTCCGCCTGATCTCCGCAACATCCTACAGCTTTCGCCCAAGCATTTCCAGTGAAAACAACGCTGCGCCAAGTCCGATGCCGGCAGGCCGCCCGACCGGCCGAATTGTGTGTGGAATCCAAATTCTTCGGGCGCTATAATGTTCATTCGCACAAGGCCGAAATCAGCACCGCCTCGACGCACAGGAGACAATCATGTTCGAGTTCGGACAGCACGAGATCGACGCTTTTGCGAAGGTCGCCCTCAGCGGCCAGCTCTTCCGTTACCGCGAAAACGGCGAATGCGGCCGCTTCGAACAGCAGTTCGCGCAATATCTCGGCACCAGCCACGCCGCGCTCACTGCCAGCGGCACACTCGCCCTCACCGCAGCCCTCGCAGGTGCAGGCATCGGCCCCGGCGACGAAGTCATCGTGCCCGGCCACACATACATGGCATCCGCACTCGCCGTCCTTGCCGTCGGAGCGATTCCGGTAATAGTCGACATCGACGAATCGATCATGATCTCGCCCGATGCTATCGACGACGCAGCCGGCCCGCGCACGCGAGCCGTGATGCCCGTGCACATGTGGGGGGCGGTGTGCGATATGGACGCAATCATGAAGATCGCCGCGAAGCACAACCTGATCGTCGTGGAAGACTGCGCCCAGTGCGTGGGCGGCGCGTTCGAAGGCAGGATGGTCGGCACATTCGGCGCTGCGGCGGGTTACAGCTTCAACTACTTCAAGAACATCACCTGCGGCGAAGGCGGGGCGGTGGTCTGCAACGACGATTGCATCGCTCAGCGGGTCTCGTGCTTCATCGACCCCTGCGCCTTCTATTGGACCGGCCGGCAGGATGATTCGCGGCCGTTCTGCTCCACCAGCGTACGCGCCAGCGAGTTCGAGGGCGCCATGCTGAATGTCCAGCTCGAGCGCCTGCCGGCGATGCTCGACAGCCTCCGCCGGACCAAGAAGTTTCTCGTCGGCACCGCGCAAGCCGCCGGCCTTACTCCCGCGCCGGCTCGCAGCCTCGAGCACGAATGCTGCACAAAGCTGCTCATCCAGTTCCAGCAGCCGCAGCAGGCGCAGAAATTCGCCGAGGCAGCCGGCGCCGGCATCGCCGGAAACACCGGCCGCCACACCTACAACGAATGGGACCCGATCCTCGAGCGGCGCGGCAGCCACCACCCCGCGCTCGATCCATTCACGATGCCGCAGAACCAGGGCTGCCGGATGAACTACAGCAAGGACATGCTCCCGCGCACGCTCGACATACTCGCGCGCACCGCGATGATCGGCCTGCGCCCGTTCATGAAGGACGCCGAAATCGGCGAAATCGACGGCAGGCTCCAGGCAGGATCGAAGGCAATCTCATACTGATACCCTAGATGCAGTAGTGGCAACGAAACCAGCAAGCGGAGGATAAATGAATGCCTGTTTACTATGATTTCGAAGTTCATCTTTCAAGCTGCCAACCGCGCATGTGGCGACGGTTCCTGCTTTTCCCGGCCGCCACTTTCCAACACCTGCACGAAGCAATACAGGATGCGTGCGGATGGACAGACAGCCATCTCTTCGAGTTCACCGGAAGCAAACGCAGCCCGCGAAACTCGATAGCCGCGTCCGAGTATCTCGAAGACTCGGATGCACCGCCGGCGAGGAAAGTGACTCTCGCGTCGTACTTCAAAACGCATAGGCAGTGCGGGTATCTGTACGACTTCGGAGATTCATGGGATCATGTCGTGGTGTTGAAAGGCAAGGTAGACTTGCCGGAGAATTTCCGGCGCCGCCTGATAGGCGGCGAGCGGAATTTTCCACCGGACGATTCCGGAGGCCTTTGCGGCTATGAAAGATGTTGTGTTGCTGCAACTATCAGCGAAGAGCAACTGGATAGCCTTGACGACGAGGACCGTGAAGATATCGAGTGCTTACGTGAATGGCTGGGCTGCTGGGACCCTGAGGCATTCGACTTGCAGGCGGCAAAAAAACGTTTTGATAAATAGGTGCCCATAGAATATGGACCCGGGCGGCGTTCGATCTGCGTAAGGCTGTGGCTGAACCGCCCCACGCCCGGCTGAAGATGGACGGTCGGATATTGCACCCGTGAAACGCGGGAACCGCCGTGCGCCGGCAGCGATGACCGTCCCGCAAACCACTGTTTCATCTTTTAGCCTTTATCCGCCCTCACTTTTCGCTTATAATACAATGGAAGGAGCCTTAGAAACCCGGAGCCGAGCTTGGAAACCATTCAGGAATTCCTGGACAACATATACAAGGAATACTACCTCATCCCCTTCCGTGGCGGGCACGTCATCAGGGGCAAGCTGCGCGCAATGACCGACTTCGCCGTCGCGGCCGTCAAGACGCGCACCGAGTCGCTCGGTTGGCTCACCAGGTTCGAGCATATCGACGGCGTGGAATACCTCAACTGCACGGTGCTCGAAACACCGGCCAAACGCCGCACTGCTCTCCACGCGGGGCTGTTTATTGTTGCGGTTTTCACAACGATGATCGGCGGCGGCGACCTCGGCTTCGCCCGATTCTACCAGATATTCAGCTTCATGATCGTGTCTATGGCAAATGCCGCCGGCGGATTATTCACCGGCAACCTCGACACTGCATACACGTGGCTGCTGCGCGCCGGCGACGGCCTTGCCGCTATCGCCGCCATCATGCGCGAAGGAATACCGTTCTCCTTCGCGATCCTGACCATCCTCGGCTGCCACGAAATGGGGCATTACCTTATGGCCCGGCGCCACGCAGCAAATGCCACGCTCCCGTTTTTCATTCCAGTGCCGCTCGGCATCGGCACACTAGGCGCCATCATCAAGATAAAAAGCCCGCTCACGCACCGCCGAACCGTGATGGACGTGGGCGCTGCAGGCCCCCTCAGCGGAGCGGTGCCGTCGCTCGTGTTTCTCGTGATCGGCCTGCTGATGTCTTCCGTTGAACCGATCCCGGCCGCATCGCACATGCCGATCTTCGGCAATTCGCTGCTCACGCGCGGCCTTATCTACCTGATGTTCGGGCCGCTGGAGCCGGGGCACGACGTGATGCTGCACAGCTTCGCCTTCGCAGGGTTCCTCGGCCTGCTCATAACCGCAGTAAACCTGCTGCCCATAGGCCAGCTCGATGGCGGCCACGTAGCTTTTGCGCTTTTCGGAAAGGGCCAGGCGAAACTGGCCAAGGCGGCATTCGGCTTGCTCATCACGCTCGGCGTGCTGGGATTGTTTTCCGATCTCGGCCTGCTTCCCGCCGGCATATATGCGTTCTGGCCGTGGCTGCTGTTTGTGCTGTTCGTGCGCAGCTTCATGCGTACCTCCCATCCGCCGACACTCGACGATTCGGTCAAGCTCGACCCCATCCGCAAGCTCGTCGGCATCCTCTGCATCGTCATCCTGATCGTCTGCTTCGTGCCCGTGCCGGTGCGCTGACGAAATCAGAATTCGATTCGCTCAGATTGATTCCTTCGGCGCCACCTTCCAATGCTGTGCCTTTTTGCCTTGAAATCCGCCGTCGCGTGCGCTATCCTTTTCCCAGCATCTCGCACCGAATACCACTGGCCACAGGCGATCAGGGATGACACACTCCATTGAAGAACTCGACAACTCGATGGTCCGCGTGCCGGCCGGGCCGTTTGTCTTCGGCATGACCGAGCAGCAGAAGCTTGCCGCAGCCGAACAGGCCGTAGTCCACCCCGACGCGCTGCATTTCCACTCCAACTACAATGTGCTTACCACGCGCGAGCTCTGGACCGATACCTGGCCCGCCACCCGCGGCCAATTCAAGCAATTCCGCACAACAGCCGCGATGAACCGATCATGCACCCGGGCGCCCGCCGCGGCGAGCACCGAGCTACGGAAAGGATCAGGCAAATGCGCTTACGAAACGAATGGATGAAACCGATCGCTGTCTTGTTTATGATCGCAACGGTCTGGTTGCTCCTGCCGGCGGCCGCCCTCGCCGAAGAGGAAACGCAGCCTGCCCAGCCGACGGAGCCGTCAGCACAGTTCGATATGTCCGGCTTGTTTCCCCGCTGGTTCAGGACCGAAATCGCGGGCATAGCTGTGTGGCAGTTTATCGCAGCGTTTGCGTTCATCCTCGCGGGGCTTGTGCTCAAGAAGATTGCCGATCATGTAGTTGAATCGAAGCTGAAGCCGCTCGCCGCCCGGACGCGCTTCACGCTTGACGAGATCGTCGTGAATGCGGCGGGTAAACCGCTGGGCTATCTCCTCCTGCTGCTGGGGCTTGGCGGCGCCGTGGGTGTGTTGCCGCTGCCTGCTGAGCCGAATGTTCGCGGCGTGGCGGACGGTCTTCTTCGAATCTTTATCGTGGCGGATGTAGTGTGGTTCCTGTTCGGCCTGATAGACGGCGCCGTCGAACGTCTCAGCAGACTGGCCGAGCGGACAGAATCGAAACTGGACGAGCAGATGCTGCCGCTTGTCCGCAAGGCCGCCAAGCTGACCATCGGGCTGATCAGCGCGGTGTGGGTGATCCAGCTTCTCGGCTACAATGTCTCGACCATAATCGCCGGCCTCGGAATCGGCGGTCTGGCCGTTGCCCTCGCCCTGCAAGACATACTGGCAAACTTCTTCGGCTCCGTTGCCATCTTCTCCGACCGCCCGTTCCTGGTGGGCGATTGGATCAAGGTCGACGGCGACGTCGAGGGGATCGTCGAGCAAGTCGGTTTCCGCTCGACGCGCGTCCGCACCTGGCCCGCCACGCTCGTGAGCATTCCCAACAAGACGCTGGCTTCGGCTACCATCGACAACTGGTCGCGAATGCCCAAGCGCCGCATCGTCCAGACAGTCGGCGTAACATACGAAACAACCGCTGAACAGATGGAAGCGGCCGTCGCGGGCATACGCGAAATAGTCGAGAACGACCCGGGCGTCCACAAGGATTTCATCGTCGTGCGGTTCACCGACTTCGGCGACAGCAGCCTGAACATCCAGCTATACTACTTCACATCGGCCCTCGACTACGCCACTCACACCGAAACGAAGGAGCGTATCAACCTCGCGATCATGCGGTTCCTGGCCGGAATGGGCTTGTCGATCGCATTCCCCACGCACACAGTATATTTCGAGGGCGACATCGCGGAGCGCCTCGCAGCCGGCGTGCCCGGAAACCGGCAGCAGCAGCAGGACGCAGGCGGCAGTCTCCCTTGAAATGCGCGGGCATATATGTTATGTTGCAGGGCGCGCAGGATGCAATGCGGCCCTGGCGAACGGTCGCGACGGCCAATGCATTCCTGCGGGGCGTCGGCTCGGTCGGGCTGAACGCAGGTATTTCCGTACTTTTTTCTCAGGCCATTGACGGCCGCAAATGGAGAAGACGATGGCAGACCAGAAACCTGGATATGACGATACGCCCGTGCTTCCGGGTTCATCTTACAAGGTTCACGACAAGGAAAGGCCGCACCCTCGCGTAGTCACACCGCCGACACCCAGCACGCAGGAGAAGGCCGGGGCGCCGCCGTCCGACGCCGTGGTGCTGTTCGACGGCACGAGCCTCGACGGGTGGGAATCCAGGAAGGGCGGCCCGGCGGGCTGGAAGATCGAGAACGACTACATGGAAGTGGTGGCCGGCACCGGAAGCATCGCAACGAAGAAGCAGTTCGGCGACTGCCAGCTCCACCTCGAGTGGGCGGCACCCGCGAAGGTTGAAAGCGAAAGCCAGGGGCGCGGCAACAGCGGAGTGTTCCTGATGGGACGCTACGAGGTGCAGGTGCTCGACTGCTACAACAACCCCACCTATGCCGACGGCTCAACCGCCAGCATCTATGGCGAATTCCCGCCGCTGGTGAACGCCTGCTCGAAGCCGGGCGAATGGCATTTCTACGACATCGTGTGGATAGGCCCCCGCTTCGAAGGCAGCAGGCTCATCAGGCCCGCATACATCACGATGTTCCACAACGGCATCATCGTGCACAACAAGCAGATGCTGCTTGGCCCGACCTCGCATCGCGTTGTGCCTCCGTGGGAGCCGCATCCCGCCGAGGGGCCGCTCGAGCTGCAGGACCACGGCAACCCGGTCAGGTTCCGGAATATCTGGTACCGCGACCTGACCGAGTACGACGAGAGCTGAGAGCGGACCATACAGCCGAAAAGCAAGCTCAGTTCACCGCCTGCGGCGCCGCTCGGATAGCCGGCGCCGCAGGCGGTTTTTCTGCTGAAGCATAACCGCACCGCGAAAGATTCCCGGCCACGCTCGAGATTTGTGCTTGCGCACGTGCGCTGTGGATACTATAATTGTATCATTATCGCGAGCACGGCCATGGTGCGAAACGCTACGCGATTCCATCTTCCCGGGAGGCCGGCAATGCTGCAGGTCGACGACATGCTCATCGAAGAAATCGTCCGGCGGGTGCTGTCAATCGCCTCGCCTGAGCGGATCATCCTGTTCGGCTCAGCAGCATCCGGCCAGATGACTCGTGACAGCGATATCGATCTTCTCGTCGTCGAGCAAAGCCCCCAGGATCCGCGCCGGGAAAGTGTTCGGATTCACGACGCCCTGCGCGGCCTCGGCTTCCCGTTCGACGTTATCGTCATCTCCAGCGAGTGGTTCGAGGAAAGCAAGAACGTCATCGGCGGCATCGCTTATCCGGCGAACAAGTACGGGAGGGTCGTCTATGAGGCCGCCTGATGACGTCAGGAAGGAAATCG
>Ga0210003_1004544_pt1 | contig 10913 bp, 24 predicted proteins | sample LantaG_FD_182804 | JGI IMG/M metagenome (GOLD analysis project Ga0210003, IMG submission 182804) | Deep subsurface microbial communities from Baltic Sea to uncover new lineages of life (NeLLi) - Landsort_02402 metaG (SPAdes) (version 2) | ecosystem: Environmental > Aquatic > Marine > Oceanic >...
ACGGGGACCAGTATTAGATCGCCTGGGACAGCGAGTAGGGCAGATAGTGCCCGCTCATCTTGATATACGAAGTGACTTTTTGGCGGGGACTCATGGGATGCAGAGGATAGGATGAGAGAGGGGGATCTAGAGGATGACTGAGTCAAAATGCCCGTGCCTTACATGCGAATATTGTGTGGACGTACCAGGGCTCTGCTTGGTTTGTGCTGTGCTTGTCATGGCTTATGATGAGGACGTGCTCTATAAGGTTGATCAAGATTTTGATGTGGAGGAATGTGAGCTATGGATGCCGAAAGAGGAGGAGAACGATGAGTGAACTAGAGAACATGTATGTGTTTGAGTTTCTGAGGAAACTTCCGGAAGTGGCGGCAGACGTTTCTATTTGGTTTGGGGACACAGAATGGATAGCCGAGTATGATAACGAGGAGGAGGCGAGTTTCCAGGCAAGCGGGAAGACCGTCGAAGAATCTTTGCAAAATTTGGGGGATGAAATACATTCGTTTTACGGAAACTTGGAGGAGAGCGATGCTTGATCTAAACGAAATCGAAGAGCGACACGAATATGATGAGAATCTATCTATCAGGGAAATAAGAGACAAGGTAGAACGGATGCGGCTAATCCTGGCCGTAGAACGATGGCGGGAGATAGCAAAAGCACTCTATGAGGCACTGAAAGAGGTAGAGTGGATTCGTATACCAGCCCCTGATGGAATGGGATATGAAGCATGTGAGTGGTGTCATGCCGAGAAACATGAGGGACATCTTGATAACTGTTCTGTTGGCAATGCAATAGCACGTTATGAGGAGGAGAGCGATGAAAGTTCGTGATATGCAAGCAGGCTCAGAGCTTGACGCAGCGGTAGCAAGGGCGCTAGGGTGGAAACCTCCGATAAGTATTGTCCCTTTGGAGAGATTCACAAAAGTCAACATATTAGATAAAATAAAGGAAAAAGAGCCTCATCCCCAAAGGGAATTCAGAGGTTGGGAGAAATTACTTTGGGAGACACCTTCAGGCGAATTGACGCATCTATTACCATGGAGCAGGAAGATCGAATTGGCCATGACCCTTGACGGCGAGGGGTGGATGTGGAAATCGGAGGAGGTCAGTGCCTTTGCGGGGTGCACGGATCACGACACTCTTTATATGGCTGTTTACAAGGGAGGAGATGAGGAGGAAGCCTTTGAGATATATGAGGATGTAGACTTGCCCCTTGGCAACGATAAGGTCGCCACTTACGCCCTAGCCCGGTGCATCCTGTTTCTGTTGGCGCATGGAATAGAGGAGGTGTAAGAAGATGACTTTTATCCCAGAACAACCGAAGGAGAGTCACGACGTACCATATTTTGACGACGTGTCTAGGAGCGCAGGTTGGCGGGGGATGGCCACGACTAAGAGCCTGGATGTGCTGAAGGGCGAGGTGGGAATGGCCTTGACGCGATTAGGGGGGCAGCCGTTACGCTTTCAGCGGGGGCGCTTTGAGATCAATGGTCAAAGCAGAGAAGGGTATAGAGTCTATTATGGCCTCGAGACAGGGAGAGAAGGGGAAATAGCGCAAGGGCGGTTAGAAGTGGCAGCCTTACCGGTAAAGCGGGAACCTCGGCGCCGACGGAGTTCAGAAACCCGCCAAGATAAATCCCTGAGAATGGCGTTATTCATGCTACGTGAAGCACTGGACGGAGCATGGTTTTTGCAGCAGCTATCCCCCGGCTATGCCCCGCTGATGCCCTGGATGTTGGTAGACGGCGAGCGAACCGTAACGGAACTTTGGAGTCAGAGCGGCCCGATGCAACGGTTGTTACCTGACGGCGGCGAGTTTATAGAGGGAGAGATATGCCCGTCACTCTCTTGATAAATGCCTATCCATATCGTTGCGGGGCTACATTTGACTGTCTGGACTGGGCATGTTCGGCATTTGGACATTGCTGGCCCGAGGGCAGCCGCTGGCGATGGACTACTTATCGCGGGACTTATATTGTGCGGATCGAGAACGGGCGAGCGATTAGAGATGACGGGAGGGAGCTGTTGCCACAGACTAACGATAAGGTTACGTATATCTGGGGAGAACTGATAGGGATTTAATGATGCAACTACGGGGGAGGTGATAGCAGTAGCTAGGCTTATTGAGGGGGATTTTCTACGGGGAAACCACGGAAGGCAACGAGTAGGATGAGAGGGGGAAACTAGATGAAACCAAATTACGCTTACAAAGAGTACGAAGTTCTTTACGTTGCTCATAATGGTCTAGGGATTCATTGGGGGGGCAAACTGTGCAAAGAGGAACATCTTTCGCAAGAAGAGTTTGATGAAAAGCTGGCTCGCTTTGATGTTGCGGGCGAGCAAAGTTTGACTTGTGGACAAATCGAATATGAGAAGCTGCTCCTAGAAAGGGTGGGATTATATTTTCAACTGTTCTTCTCACAATGGGCACAATATAATTGGATACGCGAAGGGCTAGAGAAAGAGGAAAGCGATGATGAATGACCAAGTATGGATATCAGATCAGCTAATCGGGATTCAGAGGGCTTGGGAGGGACGCAATCAAGACGCGCCAGAGTCAGCGCAGGCGCAGATGCTGCTCGGTCAGATGCAGCCCCTTATATCTCGGTTGCTAGAAATCCAATACACCCCATGGCTAGAAGATGCGGGGCGCATCGATCCATATTTCCCAGGAGATGATTCGTGAAAGCTCTAACCGTGAGGCAACCGTGGGCATGGCTAATTGTAATAGGATACAAAGATGTTGAGAACCGCACATGGAGAACGGCATATCGAGGGCGCTTTTTGATCCACGCAGCACAAAAGGTAGACGAGCAGGCAATGGCGAAATATGCGAGATTGTTTCCTCTCAATCGCCATGTGCAGTTGTTACCGAGGGGGGCTCTCATTGGGGCTGTCAACCTAGTTGATTGTGTGGAGTGGTGCAATTCCCCATGGTTTACAGGGCCTGTGGGGTGGGTGCTAGAAGGCGCCGAGGAAATTGAGCCGATCCCGGCGAAGGGCATGTTAGGACTTTGGGAATATGAGGAGGAGAGCGATGATTGAATCAGGCACACAAGTTATCTATGTTCCGTTGCACGCAGATGGTCCAGATCATCCTGATTGCGAGGAAGGCTTCGTCACAAGTTTTGATGATGAGCAGCACGTTTGGTGTCGGTTCTGGCACAAAATCAAAGGTCACGAGAATGAGCTGCGGACAACGCTCAATAGTGAATGTTGTTACGAGAGGGACTTGGTAATTCGAGACACACGGCCCCAGGAATTCGTGGATGAAACATTGGTAGCCGTTGAGGCGTTACGAGTGAAGATGTTCGGAGAGTGGCGGAGACGGGTTAAAGAGTACGGGATGAGGGAGGTGAGCGGTGAATAAATATATGGACGTTAATAGCAAAGCAGTCTATGTAAATGTTGTTGGGCTGGCTTCCTGCACAGAATATATTCGGGAGGACTGCGAAGAAGGTTATCTCTGGACCTTGGCGGCAAGGGGGCGACAGCTCCCAGATAAGGAAGCAGAAGAATTAGAAGCCATGTACCAGGAGATGTGCAAAGGAGGAGGTGATGGATGAAAGTGCGCGATGCTATAGCAGGAGTACCTCGACATAGCCGAGGCGCGGCTGGCTGTGCGGCAACCGAAGATGTGGTGAGTTTCTCAAAGGTGTTTTTTGTATTATGTAGAGGAGACCTATGAAATACCCAAAGATTGAGACTTTGTATGATCGGGATACTGAAGGGAACTATGGCGTTATCCCAGGCCAATTGCGTCAGCTAGAGTTTTCGCTAATCAAAAGATGGTTGTTTACCGAAAAGGTCGATGGCCGCAATCATCGTATCATGCTATTCCCTGACGGTCATATTGAACATAAGGGGAGAACGGACAAGGCGCAGTTCACCGACTTTATGACAGATGCCCTGGATCGCCTGATAGACGAGGATAAGGTACGCGAGGTTATCAATGTATGCGAGGACGGCACGTGGCCGCAGGCGACGATCTATGGGGAACTGTACGGACCAAAGATTCAGGATGGAGGTAAGTACCGCGATGATTTGAGCTTATGTCTATTCGATGTCCGCGTAGGCGACTGGTGGCTAGAATGGGATGACGTGATTATGATAGCTGACGGGTTGGGACTAGAGACTGTGCCCGTATTAGGCTATTGCTCTATACTGCCCACCAGCAAGGCGGAGATTCTAAATCTTTTTCTGGACGGGTACAGCCACATTGAGAGTGCTGCTATGGGGACAGAGCCAGAGGGGATTGTGGCGAGAACTTTTCCTATGTTGTTTGATCGGCACGGTAAACGGGTTATATGGAAATTGAAGCTGAAAGATTTCCAATGAGGCAAATTTGACAAGATCGAAAAAAAGTTGTATAATGTAGGTGTCGATAGGGAAGTGATCAAGGGGTTTGCCATGTTAAACTTAAATTCAGCATATAGAGCACCGCAGACGTCGAGTACCCTTTGGTTACCCGTCGACAACGTCTGTGGTGCTCTTTGCGTTTAATTTGAGGAGGCAAGATGGAAAGCATTGTACTTGCTACGGGCGAAATCCTAGACGAACGGCCCACAGATACTATACCAGCGCTATCGGCTCAGGCATTCACCGCGACACCGACTGGCTTGGTCGTATCTAGGGAAAGTGTAGATTATGAAATATGGGCAGAATATGGGCGGGGATTGCAGCGTGTTCAGAAGGCGATTCATTTCGTATTGGGCGACTGGCTCAATTATGGAGATCGAGCTTATGGAGAAAAGTACACTCAGGCGTTGGAAAATACTCCGTTCGAGTATCAGACACTAGCCGATGATAAATGGGTAACAGAACAACTCGAATTTTCGCGGCGCCGCGAAAATCTCAGTTTTGCCCACCATAGAGAAGTGGCCCCTTTAGATCCGGACGAGCAAGATCATTGGCTTGACGCCGCTGAAGAGAATACCTGGACGTGTAAGGAATTGCGCGATGCTATTCGGCGTGCGCGCCTTCCTGCTGGCGTGAAACAATTAGGTACTTTCCCCGTCAAGGTAATCGAAGGGGATATGCTAGAAGAGCTACCAGGTCTCGGCCCTTTCGATTGCGTGGTGACAGACCCGCCCTATAACGTGACAGCCTTCGAGTGGGATCAATTCGGATCTCCTCAAGGATTTCTAGATGAAGTTGAAACTTGGCTTGCCGCAATGCGAGCTGTGCTATCCCCCGAATTTCATCTCTTCTGGTTCTGCTCGCCTCGCTATGCCGCCGACATCGAGTTGCTCTTCCGCCGCTATGAATTGCCTATCGTGTCACGTATTGTCTGGAATCGCCGTAGTATGCCCAAGGGCAGCCACGCCAAGAATAAGTTCATTGATACTTGGGAGATGATCCTACATGCTGGTAATCGGCCTATGAATTTCCCCACGGAGTGGACTGACGCCTGGTTCGATGTTCAGACATTCGCCACGCCTCTCACAAGCTATAAGGGCATTGATCGGCGTGTTCACGAAACTCAGAAACCGAGCGAATTGATACGACGGCTTGTAGAGTTCGGCTCATTCCCCGGCGACAAGGTACTTGATCCATTTGCAGGTAGTGGTACGCTAGGCCTGGTATGTCCAGCCGACAGAGAATGCACACTTATTGAAAAGGATGCTAACTATGCAAGGGCTATCCGAATCCGACTTGGTATTGAGCCGGCGAAGTAAAAAAGAGGATCATCTGTTTGAGAAGAGCGCGAGACGACAACAAGATTATAAATATCGGCCCGCTGCTAATCATCTGTATCAGAAAGCGTGGGGCGAGAATATACAGATAACTCGCTTGGGTGATCCTGGTTGGCCTAAGGAATGGGATATTCTTGACAAAGCATTAGGGATTGATGCCTTTGTGAAATTCGAGAATGGTATGATTGGTACGATTCAAGAGAAATTCCTGAGCGCCAAGTATAGTAAATATCGATCTCTGACTGTAGCATATCAGAATAGCAATACGGGCAACGAATTGAGCTGGTTCAAGCTGGCGACTCAGTTCTATTTTATTGGCTATGGCAAGAATGACGGATCGGCGGAGTTCAGCTTGTGGGCATTAATAAATTGGCCCGCCTTGTTACTAGCCACGAATGCAGGGCATATTATTTGGTATCAGAACCAGAGTAGAACTGGTTATACCGCTAGTTTTCGATATTGTATTCTTGATAAATTGCCTAGTGAATGTATTATAGCCAGCTCAATGGGACTTAACTAGTGCCACTGTGGCACCAGTGACATAATATGGAGGAGACTGACATGTATATTCGAGATAAACGTATAGAAAAACGGTTCTTCATTGACAATGTTATCATCAGAGAATACGGGCCCAAGATCGGCCCGTATGGGATAGCGGTCTATTGCGCTCTGTGTATGCATGCGAATATCGATAGCCAGAAATGCTGGCCTGGAATGAGACTCATAGCAGAAGAGATAGGGGCAAGTATAGGCAAAGTTCATGAGGCAGTACACGTACTAGAGGAGTTAAAGCTCATTGATATTAAAGAACGCTATCATGAGAACGGGGGACAAACAAGCAATATGTATACTCTTTTGACACCCCCCTCGTTACGTGAACACCCCCCTATACAGAATGAACACCCCCCTATACAAGGTGAACGTAACAATCCTAAGTTAACAATCCTAAAAGAACAAGATCCGCCTACGGCGGAACAAGTTCCCGTTTCCTTTCAGGAATGGAGGAACCTTATTAAAGAGAACAAGAACAAAACTGCAATTGTCATGCGGATGTATCATCAATTATATGCTGATGGAGAGGAGGTAGAATATGGGCGCGTCGGCGCTTGCGCAAAACGTGTGGGAGGCTGGGGGCGGCTTGCTCAGTTATTGTGGGAGACTAGTACGCGGCCACCGATAGGGGATGTGTTCTCATATTTGCAAGCTATACATAAGGCAAATGGGCCACAGCGACGGCGTCTAGTCCCAAAAGATTTAACACCAGGGAGAGGATACGAGCCGGTATGAGTAGAATAAGCAGGGCGGACGTTAATCAATTGCCCCAGGATCTGGATGCTGAAAAGGCGCTAATCGGCAGCATTCTAATTGATCCTGATGCAATGATCAGGGCGGAAGAGGTGGGCCTGGAAGCCAATGACTTTTTCCGCGAGTGGTATGGCAGAGTCTATGGGGCAGCACAGTCTATCACAAGCCGTTATGAGCCAGTTACGCTGGAGGGGATCACAGAGATATTAGATGACGTGAACATGGCTGACCTAACGCCGTTGCTCACCGAAATAGCTACTAGTGTCTATGCAAGTCATTATGCCAAGCTGATTAAACGACTGTCGCAGCAGCGCAAGCTTATTCGAGCCGCGGCGGAGATAGCAGTTGAGGCACATGAACACGAAGGCCCGCTGGATGATCTATATGATCTGGTGTCGAATAGCCTGTTTTCGGCGATAGATAGAACGCGAGAAGCTTCACACCTATACGGTACAGATGAGACGCTCATGCAGTATGAACGAGAGCAGATTGAGCTTGCTGAACGATTAGAAACAAATCCAGACGCATTGATCAAGACATACTGGCCGAATGTGGACAAGCTACTAGTGAGCTTACCCGCCGGACAGCTACACGTAGTAGGGGCTAGAACTGCCGTAGGCAAAACGATATGGCTGGAGTCGATAGCGGAGCAGAACGCAATGCGAAATCACAGAGTGGCATTCTATCATTTAGAGCTATCACAGAAGGCGATGTTACATCGACGCATGGCGCGCTATACTGGTATATCGATACGCGAGTTGAGGCAAGGATATAACGGGCCAGAGATAGCAAGGGCAGCGGATCTGTTTCGGACATGGCACCAGAACCTGATCTACGTTCACTGTCCGGGCTGGACGGCGTCACGAATAGTGGCAGACATTATGAGACTGCACGCGCGAGGCGAATGTGAGTTAGCGATAGTGGACTATCTGGGCAAAATTCCTAGACTAGACAGAGGGGGAATGAACGAGGCCAGTCAGATAGGATATAATGTTGAGCAGCTAAAAACGTGTGCAGAGCAGTTAGGGATTCCGATTGCAACGGGGAGCCAGGTATCTCAGAAATATACCAGGCGAGAGCGACCACAGATTGATTCGCTCAGGGGCAGTGGCGAGATAAATGAGAAAGCAAATCAGGTCATTATACTGTACGCGCCAGACGAGAGGGAGACGGGGCAAGAGGCAGAGCTGATCGAGGTAACGGTAGCGAAGAATACAGAGGGCGAAACGGGGCGGGTTCAGCTATGGCATAGACTGGGGCGTTTTCGCCTGGAGTGTCGAGTAGAAAAGGTGGATCGATTATGAGGAGGGAAAGTGTAAGCAAGAGAAGAGATGCAGAGTTGACTGAGGCGGCAACAGCTATTATAGAGGCGTGGGGCCAGATAGGCCTTATGCTTCCTCGGACACTGGAGAGAATACTTTCGGGGGTTACGGCATTTTGTCAGGCTTACGAACGAGCGATTGAGGAGATAGGGCAAAATGGCAACACAGCTAACAATGCAGATGACTGATGCACAAGGGTCGTTACGTGGTACTGGCCCTCTGACAGAGGGGGTAATAGGAACGATTGAGAAACAAGAAGGGGATAGGATCTGGGTGACGGTTACAGACCCTGGCGATACGGCGTATGAGATGGGACAGCGACTAGGGGATTTTAAGGAGAGGTGGGAGGAGATATGAAAACACGATGGGAGTACGACCCAGACAAGCACAGGGATATCCTTGAGTGGATACTGCTGCTCATAGCTTTCACAGTACTCTTTTTCGTCATGCTCGGCGGGATCCACGTGATCATCGGCCTATTATATGGATAAGGGAGGAGAAATGAAAAGCACGAAAGAGCGAGTGCGGAAACCGGTACAAGAGGGCACTGCTATGGTAGTAGGTACAGTAGCGGGCATTGGCGAAGGAATCAGGAATGGACTCGTTGAGACGATTGGGAGAGGGGGCGCGTGGCTTCTATTGATGTTCTTGTTTTTGGGGATAGTGGCTTTGATCGGAGCGAAGGCTCCTGAGGCCAAGGTTGTTGCAGAGCGATCTGTCGAGAGAGTAGTAGCGCAAGCCGCACCTGTGGCTATGCAAGGTGGAGGGGCCCCGGTAGTTTATCCGACGGCCGGGCCAGCCAGGACGGGCGGGTATACCCTGAGAGAGATGGAAGTCCCGTATAAGGAGATGTTCATCAAGGCGGGGGAAGAGTTTGATATCCCATGGCAGATTATAGCGGGCCTGGCACAAGCCGAAAGCGCGATGAACCCAAAGGCGGTCAGCAGTGACGGCTATGCGAGTCGTGGGTTGTGTCAGTTTATCCCGACGACGTGGACGGAAGTTACGGCGGAGTGGGGATATAGCTGGGACGATGCTTTTGATCCCGAGAAAAACGTGAGGGCAGCGGCAAAATATCTGGACACATTGCGAGCGCAAGTAGCCAAGCCCGGGATGAATGAAGCAGACATAGTATACGCGATGCTCTGCGCTTTCAATTGGGGACCCGGAAACGTTAGGCAGCATGGGGCTGACGGCGCCCCCGCTAGAACAAGGGCTTATGCGGCTGGGATATTGAGGGCCGCTGGATATTTGGATTGAGGAGGAGATAGGGTATGACTGACCAAAACGGGGGATGGGTGATGTCTGAAATAGATGAGCTATTATATGCGATTTCAGCTATTCTGACGAACACGCCAGGGGCAATGCGTCTGTTGCTAATCTCAGACGCCAAAACGTTATATGAGAGAGAGGCAAGGTGGGATTTTGACAATTGTGATGAATGCTTGCGCCAGCTTGGTGAGTTGGGGCTTATAGAAATTAAGTTTGGCCAGATTGAGATTACACCTAGAGGCATTATGATAACAAATATGCTGAAAAAGGCTATGAATCTGGGACTTGTAAACCTGGGACTCGCAAGGGAGTAGGCGGCTAGTGCTTATATGGGGAGACTATATGGACGCGACACTAACCGTTGACTAGCAGGGCAATGACGTGAGCAATGAGGCATGGGAGCGTCATAAGTGCATATTGGAATGGCGAAGGATTGGAGAGACATCGTTCCTGGAGTTGGGCAAAGAACTGTATGAGATGCGAGAGACGAGGGGCTGGGAAAAGCTGGGGCATGTCACATTTAATGCCTATCTAGCTGATCCTGACGGAGTGAACATGAAAAAGTCGGCGGCCTATGCAATGATCGGGAATTATAAACGATATAAGCTAGAGTTAAACTGTCCAACGGTTGGACTTTTGACTGCAGGCTGGGGCAAGCTAGACGTGGTGCGTCCCCACGTAACAGAAGAAAACGTTGAGGAATGGGTACGGAAGGCGGGGGTGCTCTCGAGATCATCCCTGAGTCTAGCAATGGAGGAAGCGGGCATGAGGCCGAAATATCCCAAACCTGATGCGAACCAGTTGCAGATAGTTGATGATTGCCGAGCAGTGGGAATGTATGTCTGGGATCTATCAAAGCTAGGCGGGGAAGTGCTCGACTTGATGGTGTTCTGGCATGGCGAGATGCTGCCCGTCGAGATCAAGATGCCAGGGTGCGAGAACGATTTAACAGACGGCGAGAGAACGGCGTTACGGATATTGCGGGAGAGGGGTATCCCGGCAATCGTGGCCACGTGTGCAGAGGATGTGCAAGAGGCGTTTGAGGAGATGATTAATGCCAACGGGGAATGATCTTGATGTAACTGAGCAGGTGAAGTTTGGGGATGATGACGATAAATACCTGTCACTTACTCAATGTGTGTGCGGCAGGGTATTTCGGCCGCGGATAGCTATCTTGTCGATATATCGAGACTGCGCTGTCTGGCAATGCCCTGAGTGCGGTCGGGAGTTGTATTTTCGGAGCACAATACGTGTTTATGAGGTGAACGATGCAGACGGGGAATGAGCTAGCCAGGGAATCACTAGAATGCAGGAATCTGG
>Ga0210003_1004545_pt1 | contig 10911 bp, 27 predicted proteins | sample LantaG_FD_182804 | JGI IMG/M metagenome (GOLD analysis project Ga0210003, IMG submission 182804) | Deep subsurface microbial communities from Baltic Sea to uncover new lineages of life (NeLLi) - Landsort_02402 metaG (SPAdes) (version 2) | ecosystem: Environmental > Aquatic > Marine > Oceanic >...
TGCGTTGTTTGAGAATTCTTAATCCTGTTTTAATAATAGACAATCCCATAACGATTACTGTTAATAAAGTAATTGATAACTTAACAACGACGATTGTATTGGTATCGCTATCATCTATTTCAATCATTGTTTATTTCCTTTCTTTAATAATCTCCACCAAGGTTTTCTTGGTATTTTAAAATATTTCCATTCAATCGTTGGAAATGGAATAAACCAAAACAAATATTCGGAAATAATAGCTTTACTTCTTCGTTCACCACATTTAGTACAATATTTCAAAACAGCACCAAGATGATTTTTTGAAACATGTTCACCATCTGAAAAAGTTATATGTTGCCATTTATGAAAACAAAACATTACTCTATCCTTAATTATTTTTCCAACTGTTTATTGTATAACCTTTGATTGCCCAAGCATACTGTTCACCACCGACTGTAATGTCTCTATACTTCTTTTTCATATTAGAAAATCCTTTAGTTTAGATTTCATTTCTCCTTGTACCAATATGGTGGAGGCGGAGGTGGAGTTGGAGGCGGTCTTTTACTTCTATCAAAATTCTTTGGAAGAGGTTTGTAACAACCACCAGACGATTTTCTGGTTGTTGATCCACCACTCAAAACCAAAAGTATAATTAATATTGCAATTAATGTTCCCATATTATTTTAACGTATCCTCTATTTTCTGTCTATATTCTATTCTTGTTTTTTCTATTCTTTCAAACTGATGTATTGCGTTTGTACCAGCACAACACTCCTCAACAATATCTTCTTCTGATTGTAACCAATTTTCAAGGAGTTCATCTAACAGTTCTTTTACTTTAGACTTTTTCATTTCTTTCCTCCAAAAGTATCTTCAAAGGCTTTCTCATATTCTTCTTTGGTTCTTTCAACATCAATGTTAAAGATTATCCAAAGTATAATAACAATTCCTATTCCGACAAATAACTTAATCATCTTCATCATCCTCCGAAAAATCTCCAACACATTTTGAAACTGCTTCCATTGTTTGAATTATCGTATCAATACTTTCTTCCAAAGTTTCTTTCTCAATCTTGATATCATTTATAAACATACTCTCAATGATTTCACAAATGTCTGCGTGACTAAATTTATATTTTACAATCTTGTCAATAATATTCTTATCCAAATTTCTAAATGGCAATTCAGTACCAAATTCTTTTTTGTACTTATTTTGCATCACATTGATAATTTCTTCTTCAGTCTTAGGAAAGTCCACAAAGTAAACCTTATCAAACCTTCCTCTGCGATTGATTAGCGATGGGTGTACATTCTCTGGTTCATTCAAAGTAGCGATTACAATTACACATTCAGTATGCTTCAAACTATCCATCTGTTCAATGAACTCTCCAAAAATTCTATCTTGCTTGCGTTGCAATTCGTAGGAGTCCAAGTCTTCAAAGATTGCTATACACGGACTAATGGAACGGAGAAATGTAAACACATTCACAACATCTTCCCTGAATGCTCCGCCGCTACTAGCCGAAATATAAACTATAGGTATGTCAGGAAGTTCTTTTTCAAGTTTGATTATCACGGTTGACTTCCCAACACCAGGAGGCCCGACCATAATGTAACCTCTTTTCTTTCCCTTTGCTATAGATTTTTTAATCTCATCTTTAAGACTATCAACATTGAACTGTTGAATGTTATAATCAAATCCCATCCTTGGTCTTGTCTGTAATCCTTTCACTGTCATTTCAATAACGTTGGTTGCTGTATCAAAATGTCGGATGAACTCACCAAATATTTTTGTCCTGACAGATTGAATTTTTTCGTATCTTCCAACAGTATGAATGTAACAAGATGAAACCAAGACTTGATTATTAAAAATATCAATATCTACTTCAATTACATACTTAGAATTATCACACTCAATGAAAATATAGACTTCTCCCTTTTCAAGACTTTTGGAAGAAACAGACTCAAACTCTGAGTTAAAGAAATCAATAATTTTAAATTCTTCAGTACGTGGTCTTGTTGTAAACCAATTGATAATTTCTTTACCAAGATTGAATTCGTGGTAATCAAGTTCGTATTCTTCAAGATGAGCCATACCCATAATACCAAGGATTGTATTGGCTTTCTTCTGCCTAGCATACTGATGTTTCTTTTGTTCTCTATATCCTTTGACAGCATTATAAACTTTATTACCTGTAAGTAATGCTGGACTCATTTTTCTAAGAACACGAATTGAACCTTGATAATATTTGTTTTGTTTGAATACTGAGCTTGCGACTTTAAGAGTTTTGTCAATGGCTTCAACCGCGAACAGAACACCACCCAATTCGTTGACAACGTGCCCAACTAGGGTTTTGTCAGTGTTTCTACCCGGCGCAGATTCGTTTGATCCTGGTGTTATTTGAAAGCTCATAGTTTTCCTTTTGAATCTTAAAGAAAGTTATTGGCTTCTCTTTTGTTAAGTTCTTCTAAAGTGATTGGAAGTCCTTTGATATTTCTTTCATTCATCCACCGCCTACGCTCAATGTTCTGGTTTGTGCCTGAGCGTTCCCTACCTTTTCTAACCCAAGCAATATCATAATCTGAATCCTTAGTCATTTGAAAGTCTCTTTCAACATCACTGTTAAACCCACCAACCAATTCAAATCCTTTGTTGTGTCGTGGTTCATAAAACATATGATATACTTTGACATCTGTTACTCCCATTACTTTGAGATATGTCTGAGCCCTATCATCGACTCCGCGACAATCTCCCAAAATAAAAGAAGAATTTGGCTCATTAATTTTTTCCCAAATTGTTTGCTCGTAATACTTAATGAATTCTTCTTCGGTAATATCACGGTGTCCACTAATGAAATATGTCTTAGGCATTTTTATCCAGACTCCTTTTTGGAAGAAGTAAAATTCTAAAAAAAGCAATACCAATACAAACACACCAAGCAACAACAGTCACAACGTCCCAACCAATGCCAACACCTCCAATAAATTCACAAACTAAAATACCGACTACTGTTGAAATGTAAAGAATGAGATTAGTCAAATTTGTTTTTGACCAAAGAAAAACGAATGAAAGCAAAATCAAAACAGAATAAATAATATTTAATATCATAACGAACCCTCCTTGTTTATATAATAACGTATTCTATTTGAAATGTCAATATCCGTGACTATGAAATATACTAGCCACGGATATTTTAACAAAAGGCAGGACCGATTGGCTTCCACTTCGCTTCCATCTTGTCAAGTCTTTCCATCAAGTCCTTGACTGAAACGTACTCGGAAGTCTGCTTCTTCATTCCAAGTTCGCTCCCGTACCAATCTTCAAGACACTCAGCCAAAAGAACCTTGAGTTCTCCAAGACGAGGCTTAGGAGAAACAGAAGTCGTATTCAAAGATTTCTTTTCAAGAATATCCAATCTTTCTAAAGTATATTTCTCAAATCTTTCCCAAGTTCCCCAAGTACCTTCACGAACACTTTTAGCTTCTTCTTTGTTATTCATCAAATCAATCGTACCAGTATCCAAAACCTGATTGATTTGATCCATCAACCTAATGATTTGAGAAGCTTGTTTTACATCCATTCCAAACTGTTCAAGCATATATTGACGCTTAGGATTATCAGTCTTTCCTCTTTTTATATCTCTTCTCATACGATGGAGCTGGGCAAAAGCATATCCTTTGAATGCCATTACAGTACGAAGAGAAAGAAACATATTAGCATTGTCTCTAAGCTTCCAAGCAATATCTGTCGCAAATGTAACTAAATGTCTTCTGACAAAAAGACATTCAATAAGATTAGGAGAACCTTTCAGTCCAGCCAAATAGAAAAATCTAACAAGAGAATTCCATTCACCTTCCAAATCTGTTTCAGTATTTGGGATGATGATACGTTTTTTCTCACCCTTCAGTTCTTTACTTTCAAAGTTAGGAACAGTATCAAAACCCAAGATATATCCAAATCTCTGGGGATATAAATGTTCCTCACGTGGCATCACAAGAGCAACAATATCAATATCAGATTGGGGAGTGTTGAGTCCATAAGCTTGAGAACCAACAACTGTCTCGTAGATTAGATTTTCCCTAATCCAAAGTTCATCTTTGTTGAATTTCTCTTTGACAAACAAATCAGTGTAAACCATTTTTACGTCCTTTCACAAAACCTTTGAGTTCATAGTACTGGTCCATGAAAGGAGAAAGAAACATAAAAGACTCTGGCATCAACATTCTTTCATTCATAGCAGGATTCCTTTCTCAATGTCCCTCAATGCATTTGCAATCGAGATAAAAGTAACATCACTAACACCCATCTCAGACTTCATTTTATGTAACCGAGCCTCAGTAACTCCAAGTGCCCATATTTGCCGAGCGGCCTCCATCTGCGGTGGCTCCTGAGTTTCAACATACTTCATAATATCTTTGATCAACTCTTTATTGAGTGCCATTGATTATCCTTTCACAATCTTTACTTCATATCCAAGCATCTTACTGATTTCAGATACTGTTAGTTCCTTGACTTTATTGACTTTCTTTTTCCATTCTTCTTCTGTCAAATACGTATTGTCTAGCCAATATTCTTTGCTCCCATCAGCATATTCAACAGCCGGACCATCTTCACGGTGGCGTTTACCATTAAGAAACCATTCTTTGGTTCCATCAGCACGTTCAATAGCCGGACCATCTTCACGATGAAGTCTATCATTAAGATACCAAGATTTGTATCCATCAGCATATTCAATAGCCGGACCATCTTCACGGTGAAGTTTACCATTAAGATACCAACGTTTAGTTCCTTCATCATCTACAGTAACTTTGTAAGTGATCATTTCTTAATCCTTTTTATTAAAAATAATTTTCTATTAACATATTAATAATAACATATTCAAATAAGAATGTCAAGGAAAACGCGTACCGTCTTTTACAGATAGTTTTTGATGTTTGTCTATTTTCCACTCTGATAGTTTGACTATGACTTTATTTCCGTGAGTCCTATAAAGTAAAGCCCCTTTATCAGAATCCATTATATCTCTAAAGACTTTGACTTCTTCTTCCTCAACAAAAAGCTCGTTGAAGACTTCTCTGTAATTTGAGTCAACGACTCTACAATGCCAAGCGGGTTCGTCTCCAGCACTTGTAGTATTAATTACCGTGTTTATAAAATATCTAAGTTTACTAATTGTTTCCAAAAGTAACTCCTCTTTTCATAGCCTCTTCCATTTCTTTGGCTTCTCTTTCCCTTATCATTTCCATTTCTTTTTCAAAGTCTATTCGGTGAGGAGTATCAACTTTTTCTTTACAATTAGGATTTCTACAAATAGTTTCATTGTTTGACAAATCAAAGCTTGTGTCCATTGAACCACACTTAGGACAAGCACGGACTCTTGTAAAGTCCGGTTCGAGCTCACCATCCATATATGGATTAGGGACTCCGTGGGTTCCTTTTGTATCACCTGATTTGTAGTCTTTGTATATTCTATCTAGTGGGTTTTCCATCTTCTTCTTTTACCTTTTTGAATACTTCAATTCCACAGACTTCTTCGTCTTGCCAACTGAATTCAAATTTGAATGTGTCTTTGATTGTTTGTTTGAGGGATTCGCTTCTGATTTTATTTATAATTGAAATTGTAATGGTTTCTGTACCAGGTTTCACGTCTTTGATTGCTCTCTGAAAGATAGGGAAAAAAGAAGAGTCCGGCGTAACAACAAACCTCTTCCAATCCTTGACTTCAGGAACATAAACTTCTTTATCTTCATTTGATTTATTTTTTATAAATTCATCTATTTCCATTTCTTTTCCTACCTTTCTTTTTTAACTTCATAATTCTTGAATTAAGTTCATCAATTCTTTTGTTCCTTGATTCGTTTCCACACTTTACTAAGTCTAAAATAGTTTCTTCGTTCAAGTCAATAGGGTGATCTATTTCAATATATACATTTTTTACTTCACTGAATTCATATATTCCATTGATAAAACTTTTCCACTTCTTAAAAGAATAATCTTTCCAAGTAACTTTATCACCCATCACTGTTCTTACAATCTCAGCAACATCCATATTGGAATGATTACAATTTAGGATAGATGTCTTACCAGTTCTATCTTTACAAATTTCTTTGATTGTTGGTAGGAGTTCAACATCTACCCAACAAGAATGTATAACTGACTCACTCACATCGATATGATATTTAAAAATGGTAAAAGGAATACTTTCATCTGCGAATGTTAGGAGCACATTTGGTTGTTTACCTAGTCTCACACAGTAGACTGTAATATTCATTAGACAATTTCCTCTGGCATTATTTCTTCACGTTTTGAAAAGTACTTAGAGATTAACCAAGCAATCTCAGCAACCTCAGGATCGTTGTGTCTTATTAACATTGGTAGTCTTTGAAATCCTTCATTCATTACAAACCTGAACTTATCAAGACTAATACCACCACCATTGTCAACAACCCATTGAAGACCGTGCTTTTCAAGTCCACGGATGAAATCAAGATCCTCTCGCGAATTTTCATCTATATCAAGTACAATTTTCAAATTAATTCTACATCTTGTCGGTATACGTTTGTCCGGTTCGTTATATGAGTACGAGTACATCGGTACACTATAATGGTCAGGGCTAACGTACCTTTCGCACTTGACATTTTCAACCCAATTTTTTGGGACTCTTCTTATTTTTTTCATTTGTTATATCTTCTCAAATTTTTCAGTATCAATATTAAAAACTATTCCCCACCTTTCTTTCAAGTCTTTCTTTACATGAATAGGGAAGCCACTGAATATTTCAATACATCTTCCAGACGAACAGGGTACTGGAGATTTGAAGAACTTCTTCAAAAAATCAAAGTGAGGTTTTGAAATAAGCTTCAGTAAATAGGGATTAGTAATATACAAAGACATTATCTCAGCCAGTTCATCCAAGTATCCGTTGTTGGCATAATCATTCAAATAAAGTCTTTCATATGAGAATGCTTTACCAAAGTCGGGTACAATGTTCTCAAAGATTTTAAACTGTAACAGATGGCAGAACTCATGTATCGTAACCCCAAACAGCGTCGGGTCAGAAGTATACCCAGAACAATAAGCCTCTGGACAATTGGGGTCAATACATAAAGAATTGATTTGATTTTTACAGTTCATCGGATTGACAAAAATACGATGTCCTTGTCCTTTATTGTTTGGAAGATACTTGCCAAGCTCTTCCCCCTCTTCATAATAATAAGCAATAGATAAGTCTATTTCAATATTGTTTATTCTAAGCGTCTTTTCAATAAGTACCATAGCAGCCATAGTCTCTGGTAAAGGTTGAGCAACCTCAACAACGATACTATTCTTTTTCATTCTCAGCATCCTCTGTCAAAGTTATTAATAAACCCATGAGAATATTTTTAGGAATGATAGTTGGCAATCCGTTTGAATTTGTAACCGTGATTGAAGAAATCTTATTTTCAGTTGCTTCGTTTATAGCAACTTCAAAATATACCAAATCTTGTTTGGCTTCTTCAGTCTCTTTCCAACGACCAACAAACAAAACTTTGTCTCCTTGAACCAATTCAATGCGATACATAAAGGCTCCTTATTTAACATAATATTCAGCAAGAAGTTTATCCAAGACTTTATGGAAATGTATCAAAGTACATTTTGGACAAACATTTATATTACAGGGATTTTTATCTGAACACTTATCTTCTATCCAAGGAATACTTGCGATCATAACAGGTTTATCACCACCAGACGCAATTCTTACTTCATGTTCTTTAGGAACTTTATGCTTCGGGGCAATCTTCTCAATAATGAGTGGCATGTTTGACTGTACGAACTTGAAGGAACCATAATCTTCCTTCTCTTTCAATTCACCAATCCGTACAGAAATTGTATCAATTTCTTGTTTTGTCTTTTTAGCTACTAATTCTTCTTTATTCAATTTATCTTCAAGCTCAATCATTTTATCAATCAGTTCTTTTGTTTTGCTCATAGATTGCCTCCTGACTATTATCACCATGATTCAAATTCTTTTTTCCAATTTCACAAAACTTTTTAATTCCGATTTGATAATTATCAATATACATTTCGTACTGCCCTTTATATAAATTTAAAAACGTATTGATAGCTTCTCTAGGATGTATCCACATACAACCATTATGCCTAGCGGTTTCGAATTCTCTATGGCTGATATAAAACCAAGGGTCTCGTATTTCCATTTCATAATCATCAAACAAAAGTATACCACCAGTACTCAATAATCTCCAAGCAAGAACAGCATCTTCAAGAACCCCACAAGCATTGTGGTCTCCGTCTATATAAATCAAGTCATATCTATTACCTCTCAAACCAACCAAAGCATTATAAGAATAATCGTCAACCAACGATAATCTACCAGTTTCAAACCATCTACCAAGGTTGTGATGAAAGTTTGGACCGGGGTCAGGTTCTACAATCGTCAAGGTAGCATTCGGAATGTTTTCGAGAATCCACGTAGCAGTCCTTCCTTCGAAGGTTCCTATCTCAAGAACTCTTGGATAATTATAACAGTTCTTAAGTATAGAAGCAATCTTATCGAAGTTCGCAATGTGGCATTCGTTCCAGAAATCCATACTGAATTTATAATCTTCCATTTAATTAATTCTCCAATTCAATAGATTTCCACTCAACAACCGTTATAACCTTTTCGTGTTTTGTTACTTCTGTAACATAGTCGTCATTATCAAAATTCCAGTCTGTGAAATATGATCCTGTCTTTGAAAGATTTCGTTGATAAAACTTATCTTCATACTTAAAGATTTGTGTTTTAAAATTATACTTTCCATCTTCTGTCCAACCCTCATCTTCAACAAGAAATTCCCCTTCGCCATCTTCAATACAATCTTGAAGTTCTTGTGGGAGGTCTTCGATTTTTATCTCTTTATATTTTTTCATTTACATATCTCCCAAAAGTTTTTTCAGTTCTTTATCTTTGTCTTCATTATCTTTTCTTAGTCTACGATTGGCAGGACATAATCCAACGTAAGCTGCCGAACCATTTTTGTCAGCGACTTGACAATTACAGAACCATAGTCCTTTACCATAACGTAAACAGTACTTGCTCTGACATTCGTTATCCATTATTCATTCTCCTTTCTCCGCCATAAATAGTACTTGCTCCGATTTATATATGCGGAACACGCAGTTTAAATACTGTCTGACTTCTTTGAATATTGCTGAACCTTGTTCTTTTGTTTGTCCGGCGTTTCCTGCTATATTAAGAACGACTATTCCGTTCTTGTCAATCCAATCAGTAACGTCAAAGATAAAAGCCGTGTCAGACAAGTCCACATCAAAATAAGGCTTGCTGTAAAATTCTATTGCTTTGAGCGTACATCTTTCACCGGGAGAGTTGAAGTCATATGCCAATCGTATTGTACCATCAGAGTCCTTGACATTTGAATATGTACGAGGAGAATATTTGTCTGACTTATGTTCAACACAACCAAGCTTAGCTAGAGAAGGCATCGGACCATTTTTAGTAATCCATCCTCTAGGAACCCAACCACCTGTCGCCAAACCCATATCTTTAGCGGCGGCTAAGCCACCTTGATCTGCGCCTCGTTAGCGCTGACCGCCACTAATGACGGCCAGCCCTTCTCCTTTTCTAAATGGTGACATAGTTTTTTCCTTAAAATAGTTTAAATATTTTCCCCTTATCATTATTATAACATATTCAAATTTGGTTGTCAATCTTTAAATAATCTGTGACCAAATTCATAAAGCTCTACGGGTCGCCTTCTGTGAATTAATCTCATTGCAAAATAATGTCTGATCTTTGAACTATAAGAATGTTCTTCAACAGTATTAAAAAATCCTTTTGCGTTTGTTAAGTCTTCTGAACCATAACTCTTTTGCAACAAAGGATGCTTCATATACATTACACAATACTTTAATTCGGCACTCTTGGTTATTATTCTATCAACCTCTGACATTGCTTCTAGACTAACGCTTGGCATCCAAATCTCTTCACGAAGTATTAGTATATCAAAATCAGGGCCGAATTCTATTGAGTAGATATTTGGCTTAGTCCTTCCTCTATCAACTACAAGTTTCATAGAAGACTCAATACTCCAAACAAACACCCAATGTGAATGAACTGGTCGACAGCAAGAGTATTAAAAAATCCTCTTTTGAATCCAGAATTCTTATAATAGAATAGATAGATTAATGAAGTAAAAATGTCAACTGCAAAATGAAGACTAGCATTGAAGGTTATCCATTTCCACATTTCGATCATAGGTATAGAACAAGACAAAGAAATAAGTGGGGAGAAGATAAACAAGACAGCTCCATATATAACACAATGAAGCATCAGGACTCTTGTACTCTTAGATTTATTCTCCGCTATCCATTGAGTCTGACAAAAAAAGTCTCCAATGAAATGAGCCGCGAGCACCAAGAAAATTGCAATCAACGGAATCATTTTAAATTCTCCTTTACGATTTTAACTTCATACCCAAGTATCTTACTGATTTCAGATACGGTAAGTTCTTTGACTGGAAAGACTTTCTTTTTCCAATCTTCTTCTGTAAAACTCTTACCATTAAGAAACCATTCTTTGCCTCCATCAGCATATTCAACAGCCGGACCATCTTCACGGTGAAGTCTATCATTAAGATACCATTCTTTGCTTCCATCAGCATATTCAACAGCCGGACCATCTTCACGATGAAGGCTACCATTAAGATACCAAAATTTGGTTCCATCAGCACGTTCAACAGCCGGACCATCTTCACGGTGAAGGTTACCATTAAGATACCAAAATTTGTCTCCATCATCTACAGTAACTTTGTAAGTGATCATTCTTTTACCCCTCTTTTACTTTAGTATTTTTCTCGGGCTCCTCTTACATTTTAACCCAAGAGTTGAACTTATCAACTGTAATTAGTTCTTATCCTACCCAATCTTCCTCTG
>Ga0210003_1004549_pt1 | contig 10903 bp, 7 predicted proteins | sample LantaG_FD_182804 | JGI IMG/M metagenome (GOLD analysis project Ga0210003, IMG submission 182804) | Deep subsurface microbial communities from Baltic Sea to uncover new lineages of life (NeLLi) - Landsort_02402 metaG (SPAdes) (version 2) | ecosystem: Environmental > Aquatic > Marine > Oceanic >...
ATGATCGCTCCCCTGTCGGACGCCGCCCTCACACCACCGCCGGACGCAAACGCCATATACGGCAACGCACCATTGACCGTCCATTTCAACGCACACGGCCTTGGCCTGAGCGGCGATCTGACCTATCACTGGAATTTCGGCGACGGCACGGAAAGCACCGAGGCCGCGCCCTCACACACCTACCAGGGCGAGGGGCGGTACAACGTCCGCCTGACCGTCCGCTCCGGCTCAAACCAGGCAACACGTGACATCCTCGTTTACACCGGCGGCACGGACGACACGCAGTTTCCCAAGGGCGACATCAACCGGGACTGCGTCGTCAACATAGTCGACCTGCTTGCCGTCCGCAATGCAATGGGCGAGCCTGGATCGGGTAATCCGGCCGACATCAACGGCGACGGCGTGATCAACATCCTCGACATGGTCGCTGTTCGCAACTTGATCGGAGTAGATTGCGACACGCCGGAGAAGCCGGCAGCGGCCGATCCGCCGATCTCGTCTGATTCGGATTGGGAATACAAGTCCATCTGGGAAGTATACGGCATCAGCACGCCCAAGAGCGACGACGGCCTGTTCGCCCAGCGCGCCCAGGTCTGGGACCTCGGCCAGAATATCCCGTTCACCTTCAACGGCACCGTCGATCAGCCGCAGGGGCAGTTGCTGAATTGGCGATGCACAGTCCGCAACTACTGGGGCGAGCTGCTGCACGAGCAGTCGGGCAGCACAAACGTGGCTTCAGGCGGCAAGGTGACAGCCTCGTGCAGTTGGAATGCCGACTACCTGGGGGTGCTGAACGTTACGTTCGAGTGTGACTCCGCCTCCGCCACAATGGTATTTGCCGTGATCAAGCCGATGGGCACCGTGTGGAACAACACCGAGAACCCCTTCGGCGCGATGGGCCAGCATCCCGGCTACGACGAGTACGCGCCGTATCTCGACCTCCAGAAGCGCATCGGAATGAAGCGGCTGCGCATCCCGGTCAGCACCGAACAGGTTGGGCGGTCCGACGGCACAATCAACACCAGGGACCTCGATTCGTTCATCGACCCGCTCAACCAGCGCGGCATGCAGGGCTACCTGCTGATGGCATATTTCCCGAGTTGGATGGGATCCAGCACCATCGATCAGCGCATCGACTGGTTCGCATCGTATGTGGGCAAGGTGGTTGCCTACTGCAAGAACAAGGGCGTCAGGCACTATGAAATCTGGAACGAGCCGAACCTTGGGCACTTCTGGGGCTGGGGCGCGCAAAAATACCTCGAGCTCCTGAGAAAGTGCAACCAGGCAGCTAAGGCCGCCGACCCCAACTGCGTTATCATCAGCGGCGGAATGCCCGGCCTTCCCGGGGCTTTCTCGGGCGACATCGGCAATGCGCTCATCACCGGAGCATACAAGAACGACTACGATATCCTCGCCGGCCATTATTACCGCTATACCGGCGGATATTCGCCCGAGCATCCCGTCAACAACGTGCCGAACATGGTCAAACAGTGCGCCCAGCGGGCCGCATTGGCCGGAAAGCCCACCTGGGACACCGAAAGCGACTACAGCTACTTCTACCAGACCGAATGGGAGCAGGGAAACTGGTTCACACGCCAGATGGTCTACATGGTCGCCGCGGGCGTAAAGCAGATCACCGTATATGCCTTCTCAGCATCGAAGGATAAAATCGGCTACACCAGCACCTGGTGGCACAACTTCTTCGGAATGATCGCGAATTTCCAGGAACCGGTCACGTTCGACTACGACAACTGGCCCTCCCAGAACGACTACAAGTGGTCGGTCGACTGCAACGTCTACACCCCCCTGCCCCGCTACCCGGCTCACTCGACGATCGTACACGAGCTTGTCGGGGCCACGGGCTGGGCCGAGGCGAGCCTGCCCGACAACAACAAGGCGTTTGTCTATCGCCAGGGCAACGACACCCGAGCCGTCTGCTGGCGCGGCGCCGAAGACCAGTTCACCACACCAGAGCAGTTCGTTCGCGGCCTGCAAGTTTCTATACAACCGATCGCCATCCGCGACATTTTCGGCAATCCGGTATCAAGCGATCGCATACCGCTTGGCCCGTCGCTGGTTTACGTCGATTTCGGCTCCGGCACCAGCGTCGACGCCGTTCGCAACGCACTCGAGTCGGGCACGATCGTCGAAGACCCCGGCACCACTCATGCGTCGTTCAACCTCGACTTCATTGCCGAAAAAATCTACGCACGTACCGCCGGGATGCCCACGAAATGGTACGTCCTCAGCCCCATAGCCGACGGCACCTACGCGAAATACAACAACGTCATTCCGGCTGAACTCGCCATCGCGCCCGAGGGAGCCGCGAAAATCGACGGCACCACATACGATTGGCTGCAGCTTGAGCCTGATATCATAGCGATGTCGTCTGATATGAATCTTGAGAAACGGCTTGCACCGAATAACAAGGACAAGACCACCGTCCTGTTTGCCGAGTTCTACAGCCCCACGGATCGCCGCGGCCGCATTCACTACGGCGCCACCGACGATGTCCGCATATGGCTCAACGGAGCGAAAGTAGCCGACGATCCGCCCAGCGGCCCCTACCAGCCCAACCGCTACACCGCCCCGCCGCCGCGCGACGGCATGGGGCTGTTCTGGGGCCAGAAGCCCGGCATCCTCGACATCAAGAAGGGCCGCAACACCGTTTTCGTGAAAATACACGGCAGGTCCGGCAGATTCGGCATTCACTTCCGGATCGCGTGGATGAACTACTCTACAATGAACGACCTCGCCTGGCAGCCGAAATGAACGGACGAAAGACATGACCCCTCAGGCCGTGCCGCATGCCGCACGGCCTGCGCAACGCACAATTGCCGCAGCCTGAGCTTGTTATCGGCTTGCGCACAGACACGTTGCGGCTTAAGCCCGGATGGGGCGGCTCAATTTGCAGCACCCCATCCGGTGCCTTGGTCGGCAAAAATGTGCTAGCAATGCGGCCTCAGAATTCGCCCTGGCCCTCGCTCGACACTTTCTCCTCAGGATTAAGCGCCTGCTTGAGGTCTTTGTAGGGCTTGAACTTGAGCGCCTTCTTGCCTGGGATCATCAGTTTTTCGCCGGTGCGAGGGTTGCGGCCTTCGCGCGGCTTGCGCTCGCTGACCTTGATGACGCCGAAGCCGGGGAAGGTAAACTCGCCTTCCTTCACGAGCGAATCAACCGCCACCTTCACAAGCCCCTCGTAAAACTTGGCGGCGTCTCCACGTGATAGCTCGGTAGTCTCCATCAGTTCGTGCAGCAGTTCTTCACGGGTCACAGCAGGTCTCCTTTCTCGCCCCCTCTCGGGGCACATGGTTAACCGATGCTATACGGCACTGCAATAATGAGCACGACAACATCGCTCACACAATTTGTCTCCGGCCGGGCCTAGTATCTGCCGGACCGGAGGATATCCCACACAAGCCACATTCCCAGCAGGGCCGCTACGATGAAGCCGGCCACGCCCAGCGCCGAGATGCCTCGGATCGGCAGGACCTCGGCGTGCAGGGCGATGGATGAACCCACGATCGTCGAACCGAGGATCAGGCTCACCGACAGGCGGTTGCTCACCCTGTCCAGCTCCGAAATCAGGCTCTCAAGCCCCTGGTGCTTGAAGGCCACGGCCAGCGTGCCGCTTTCGATCTTCTGGACGATGTTTCTCAGGTGGGCCGGGAGCTTGCGGATGATTCGCGAGGTGTGCCATAGCTGCATCCCTGCCTCACTCACTGATTTTCTGGGCGACATTTTCCGCAGGACCAGCCGCTTGGCCTCCGGCTGCAGCAGCGCGGCCATGTTGAAATCAGGGTCCAGCGACTGCGCAACACTGGTAACTATCACAAGCGACCGCATCAGCATCACAAGGTCGCGCGGCATCGTCAGGCCGTGCTCACGGGCTATCCGCAGCGAATCGTTGAACATCTGGCCCATGTCGATGTGCTTCAGCGGCATCCCGTAGTATTTGTCAAACAGCTCGACCAGGTCGGGCTTGAGCTTGCCGGCATCGGCAAGGCCCGCCTCCGTGATGTCCGCATAGATGTCGATCAGGATGTCGAAGTTCTGCCTCGTGACAGCGATCAGCGCGCTGGACAGGTCGGACAGCAGGTCCTCGGTGATGTGGCCGGTCATTCCGAAATCGACCAGCGCCACGTCTCCGGTGTCCGTTATCAGGATATTGCCGGGATGCGGGTCCGCGTGAAACAGGCCGAAGTCGACATACTGCTTGATGAACACCCGCCCCAGCATCTTCGCAAGCGACTTGGGATCGAACCCGCGCCGCCGGGCCTCCTCCGGCGTCGGCCGGAAACCCGAAATATACTCAACGGTCAGAACGAGCCTCGAAGTGTAGTCCCAGTAAACACTCGGGCTGACTACGCCCGGCAGGTCTTTGACGAACTCGCGGAATTTCGCGGTATACGACGCTTCGACAAGGAAATCAAGCTCCTTGCGGATCGCACGCTCGAATTCCTGCACGATTATCACCGGGCTGGTCTCCGGCCAGTTCCGTTCCGCGTGCTTCGCAAGATACATCAGGATGTCTATGTCGCTCGAGATCGTTCGGGCGATCCCCGGCCGCTGAACCTTGACAATCACGGCTTTGCCGTCGCGCAGCCGCGCGCGGTAAACTTGCGCAATGCTTCCGGCCGCGACCGGGTCGTCGGGAAATTCGCTGAAAACCTCGTCAACCGCCACACCAAGCTCAGACTCGATAATCTGCCGCGCCTCCCGCGTAGGGAATGGCTTCACATCATCCTGCAGCTTACGGAACTCGCTCAGGTAGGGATCGGGAACAAAATCGGGGCGGGTCGAAAGCAGTTGAGCAAACTTGATGAAAGTCGGCCCCAGCTCCTGAAAAACGAGCACCAGCCGCCGGGCGATCGTTTCGTCGTCCGGCTCCAGCAGTTCGCCCTTTCTCCCCGCAACTATTCGTGCAACAAAGGGCAGGTGCTCCTGCACGCCGAGCCGATTTACGATATGGCCAAGCCCATGACGCCACAGAGACCGCAGTATCTCGATCACGCGCTGCAAGTTGCGCGGAATGCTGGTGATGCCTCTGAGCGCCATTCCCTGCTCCAAATTCCGAACACGTCCCTATGAGCTGCCCGCACCGGGCAAGCCATCGCAGCGATATGCAGCCTTCCCTCCCGGATATAAGCACATTCCCCACCGCGCAAGATGACCGTTTCCATCCGCACCCGCGGGCACAGAATCGGCCGTCAACGCTCTTTCACCTGTGCCGCAACTCCCAGCGCCTTGAGTTCATTGACGCAGCTTTCTGCCTGCTCCTTCGATCCATTCCTCATCACGGCGATCACCGCCTTCGAGGTTGCTTTCGTCGCCTCCTCGATCGATACACCCTGATATTTTGCAATAAGTTCGGCAACCGGCCGCTTCTGCTTCGGTTTCAGCTTCTTGATAATTGCGACGCGGCACGTGCCCGCATCGGCGGAACCGGCAGGTGCCGGCTTCACAGCAGCCCCCGATTCGTCCAGGATGCGTATCTCCGGCTCGCCAATCGGCTTGGAATCCGCCGGTTTCGGCTGCGCCGGTGCAGGCGCAGTAGCGCCGGATGCGGCCGGCTGGGCCGGTTTCAGCATTGCCGGGCCGGGTGCGGCGGGCGCAGGTGCCGCCGGCTTGGGCTGCGCCGATGCTGGCGCGGCGCCGGCGGATGCGGCAGGCTGCGCCGGTTTCAGCGTTGCCGGGCCGGGCGCGGCGGGCGCAGGTGCCGCCGGCTTGGGCTGCGCCGATGCTGGCGCGGCGCCCGTGGGCGCGGCCGGCTGGGCCGGTTTCGGCGCTGCCGGGCGTAACTGCGATGCACCGGCTGCTGGGTTCGGAGCAGCAGACTGCGGCGGCTGCGGCTTCGGCATAGGTCGCACTGCAGGCCCGGCTTCCTTGCTTTGCAATCCCGCGGGACTGGCAGCAGGCCGCAACTGAGAAGATGCCGCCGGGCGCGGAGAAACGCGTGGCTGCGAAGCCGGCTTCAGCGCCGGCGCTTTCGGTGAACGCTCCTCGTCGTGCTTCAAAGACCATTGCCCGAGCACCGGCGCCTCGGGCTTGCTTGCAGGCTGGGCCGGAGGTTGGGGCACCTGGCCTGCTGCACCGGATGCTGTTTCAGTTTTCGGCGATATTTCCCGCAATTCCACGTTTTCGGCGATTCCGGCGGGCGTTGAAGCGGAAGCTGCCTGCACGGCAGGCACCTCGGCGACAGGCTCGGCCATTCTCGGAGCGGCCGAAGCACCCGCAGCGCGCGCGGCAGGATCGTAGCGCTCCACAACGAACCGCTCGCCGCAGCTCGGACACATGAACATGTTGCCCGGCAACAGCGCGATGCTCGGCTTCACCGGCAGCCGCATATGCTTGGCGTTCGCCACCATATCCGCCGTCACCTCGATACCAACGCCCAGGCGCCGCAGGCAGGCCAGATGTGAATCGACATTCTTCGCCTGCTCGGCAGTCAATTTCTCTATCAGCACGATCGGAGCTGCGCTCAGCACCTGCCGGGCCGACACCTCATCTATCGGAAACAGCAACACCAGCTCCGCAGCGGCCTGCTCGCGCGACTCCGCCTTGACCGAACTCAACACTACTCTGTATTCGGCGCCCTCGGGAAAACGGGTCATTTGAAGAACCTCCTGGAACTACTGGAATACACCTGCTTCGTTGCATATTACCAACTAAGGCACATGAAGTCAAGAAGAAGTTTCGCCCGCCGGCGCACCTGAATCTGAAAAGGAGCGTGCGTCCTGCCGTGGCATTACGGCGCCCCTTCAGTGCTCCAGCATTTGTTTAGCGCCTCCAACCTGGGGCGTCCTTCGGTGTTTCACCTCTCAGTTGCCCCAGGCTATCTTACGAAGCACCGTTGGTGCTTCCAGAAGTCGGCGTATCCTGTCCCCTACGTCCCATACGTCTGCATGTGATCTCACGCCCCCATTTGCGGCTGATTCCGAAGCATCGTTACTCCCGTAGGAGTCGCTTTCCCACGCCCCGTCAGGTGTTTCACAATACTACGCATTTTCTCTTGATTTGTGTAACAGCGCCGATATTATTATCAACTGCGCTGGTTCCGCGGCCGTGTCGTTTCACAGCAATCGAGCGCGCTGAGGATGCCTCGCAAGTGGACGCTGCCGCTATTTCGGCCGATCCTGAATCGCTGGGTCTGCCCGTGAAGTATGTTTCCGAGCAGGTGGTCGCGGCCGCGTTCCCCTGGCACCTGGTGATCCACAGTTGCAGTGTGCTGAAGGCCGAATACGAGCAGCGGCGCCAGACCAACGATCATACGCCGGATGGGCTGATCTTCCGCTGCGAGCGGAGCGGGTCGTATATCTCGGAATCGGCCGACATCTCGCCCGGGGCCGTCATCGATGCGCGAGGCTCGAGCGTGCATATCGGCGCAAACCTGGAAATTCAGGGCTGCGTGTTCCCCATGCCCGCGAAGGCCCTATCTTCATAGACGATTCGCCCGGCACACCAACGGTCATACAGGCCGGCTCGCAGATATACGACAACCGCCGGATCATCCCCGACCGCAGCGGCCCGCGCACCGCCGAGACGGTCATGACCCGGCGCGGCGTGGAGATGACGCCCGAGTAAAAGGCAATGATCAACCACATCAGAGACGAGTTCAAGCAGGAAACGCGGGAATTTCGGCGGGCCACACAGAAGAAGGAGCGGCCTACATCATGACGTTCATTGAAATGCTTAAACAGAAGGCGAACCAGAATCCGAAGATCGTAGTGCTTCCGGAGTCCGATGCCGACACCGACGGCGTGATCGGCGAGGCGTCTGCTCGCGTGGAAGCCGACGGCACCGCGCGGCTCATCAGGCTCACCGGGCAGATGATGCAGGAATGCGGAAAGCGCGACGAGCTGGCCGAGAGCTACGCAGCCATGCGCGGCAAGGGCAAGAACCTCGGTCTGCGCGCCATGCAGAATCCTATTGCGTTCGGCTGCATGATGGTGAAATGCGGCTACGCGCATGGGATGGTCGCCGGCAGATACTCGAAATCGGGCGACGTGATGAAATTCGCCAACGCCATCATCGGCGAGCAGCCCGGCAGGATCAGCTCTGTGATATTCTTCCGCGAGCCGCCCGAAACATACCCCGTCTTCAAGCTGCTCGCCTGCGCCGACATGGTGGTTCATGAAAGCCCCACCGCCGAAGAAATCTGCCGCATCATCGTCACCAGCGCCGAAACGTTTGAAAGCTTCACGGGCGTCGAACCGCGGATCGCGCTCCTGTCATACGTCACCGGCGAGCCAACCAGCATCCAGCTCAACGCCGATCCCGAGATGCGCAAGACGATGGAAGCCCTCAGCATGTACCGCGACGCCGGCCACCGCTGGACGGTCCACCTCAGCCAGGGCGATGCAGCCCTGCGGCCAGACGCCGCACGCATCAAGAAAGCACCATTCGCAGACCGCCCGGCCGACCTGCTGATCGGCAGCAACCTCGGCCTGTCGAACCCCGTCTACAAGCTGCTGCAAGACCTGATAGTCGGCGGCAACTCGATGTTCGTCACACAGGGCCTGAACTTCCCGGTGATGGACCTCTCACGCTCCGACACTGCATCCAACATCGAGAACGTCATAAATGCCTGCTGTGTCAGCGCGCAGGCCTTCGAAGCGAAAGGAAGCTACGCCGGGATCGACGAACTTTTCCTCAACTGAAGCCGAGCCGCCCAACCGGCTCTCAAGAATGTGGCCCAACTATGACGAACAATAGTATGAGCAAGAAAATACTCGTTCTCAAGCACTTCGTCGACGGCGTCAAGAAATACGGATTCCACGGCACCTCGCACCACTATGTTGCGCTCGAGGCCGCCAAGCTGCTCGGAAAGCCGTTGCCCGAGGTCAGCCTGATCACATGCCACCTCGGCAACGGATCGTCCATAGCGGCGATCGAACGCGGAAAGTCGATTGAAACGAGCATGGGCCTCACGCCGCTCGAGGGCCTGATAATGGGCACACGCTGCGGCGACATCGACCCCGCCGCGATCTTCCACATCATGCGCAACGCCGATTTCAAATACACCGCCGAGCTGATCTCCGCCGGCACGCCGGTCGAGCAGACTCAGCGGGCATAACAGGAAACCTGCCGCAACCGCGCCGGCAGCGCCGGTGCAAACAATCAGGTGAAAGGAAAGCAATAAATGGAAATAATCATCGAGAAAGACGCCCACGCGGCAGGCATTCGCGCAGCCAACATAATCGCCGAAGAAATCCTGCGAAAGCCATCCCTCGTGCTGGGCCTGGCAACCGGAAGCACACCGCTTGAGACCTACCGCGAACTCGTCCGCAAACACAAGGAAGGAGGGCTGGATTTCTCGAAGGTGGTAACCTTCAATCTCGATGAATACCTGGGCCTGCCGCCCACGCATCCGCAGAGCTACTACTACTTCATGAGCACCAACCTGTTCGATCACATCAACCTCAACAAGGAAAACGTGAACGCGCCGTCGGGCCTCGCGATCGATCCCCACGGTTTCTGCGAATCCTACGAAGACGACATCGAAGACGCCGGCGGTATCGACCTGCAACTGCTCGGCATCGGCCGCGACGGCCACGTCGGATTCAACGAACCCGGAAGCTCGCTTGGATCGCGCACCCGCGTGAAGACGCTCACACCGGAGACCATCGAAGACAACGCCCGCTTCTTCGACAACGAAGACGACGTGCCCCGCTTCGCGATCACGATGGGCGTCGGCACGATCATGGACGCGCGCAAGGTGCTGCTGATCGCCACCGGCGCCAGCAAGGCCGAGCCTGTAGCCGTTGCCGTCGAAGGCCCCGTAACATCCTCCGTAACCGCATCAGTGCTGCAGCTCCACGAAAACACCATATTCATCCTCGACGAGGCGGCGGCATCGAAACTGCAGCGCAAAGACTACTATCGCTGGATTCAGGCCAACAAACACCAGGTCGACGAAGTCATTTCGCGGCAGATTCGCTCCAAGCTGGGAATGTAACCCCACACACAGAGGCAAGAAAAAAGCCCGGCATCGCAGGTCCGCTAGCGATGCCGGGCACAAGAAGGCCGGCAGGGACTTCCGGCTTCTTCTTCGACGAAAAAAAAAAGAGGCTCACCGCATCCTGCCGGACACGGCGTCCCCTTGATAAGATTCAGATTTTCGAGGCTTCTGTCAGTAGGCTGCAAGCATTATACCACAGCAGTCGGCAATGTCAAGTCATTTTTCGGCTTTTCTCCGAATTTTTTCTGCAGGCCTCAGCCCACGCCTAACCTGTTGGCAGCCAAACACTTACGATTGCCGCCCGCCATTTCAGCCCGATGATTCTGCACAGATATGCGAAAAAATCGCTCCTGCATTGCGCGATTTTCACGCAATTCCCGGGCCGGCACGGCGCACCAGCATGATTCAAACCCGCCCATCTTCCCGCGTTCGCTTGCCATAGGCTATCATACGGAGCACCGTTGGTGCTCAGGAAGCGGTTCAGCATCTCACTTGTGCGATGTCCTCCAGCGAAGGCGGACGGTACGGATTTCAAACCCGCCCATCCTCCGGCGGTCGCTTGTCATAGCCCGTCATGTGTCTCATGTGTCCTAATCCGGCAAAGCCGGAAGAAAAAGAATCCGCAGATTACGCGGATTACGCAGATCAAGAACAGATGCCGGACGTTGCTTGACGGCGTTGATTTCTTCATTCCCTTAGTCCGAATCTGCGAAATCTGAGTAATCTGCGGATGAAAAACAGAATTCAGGCTACAGCAACTTCTGCGCGACGTGCGCGGAAGTTCTGACGAAAGATCTATGTGTCTCATGCCCCATGTCTCATGCCTCGCGCCTGATGCCCCAGCTCCCCACGCTGTTTCCTCAGGCTTTTCATTGAATACCCGCATCGCAGGTGGTATAATGTTGCCTGCAACGTCAAACAGATGCGCATCCGAGAATGACG
>Ga0210003_1004553_pt1 | contig 10897 bp, 8 predicted proteins | sample LantaG_FD_182804 | JGI IMG/M metagenome (GOLD analysis project Ga0210003, IMG submission 182804) | Deep subsurface microbial communities from Baltic Sea to uncover new lineages of life (NeLLi) - Landsort_02402 metaG (SPAdes) (version 2) | ecosystem: Environmental > Aquatic > Marine > Oceanic >...
GCCTGCCGTCGATAAGTTCCTGATGGACCTTTCTGACAATGTCCGAGATGGAATTGCTTTTGCCCACGAGGCCTATCTCTTTCAGGCGGTCCTGAAGCCTGATGATATAGCGGAGAATCTCCGGCCGTTTGAACAGCTGCAGATGCTCCTTTTCCAGCTCGAAAAAGTCGCTGGTCTCATACCATGCGTCGAAGGATTTATCATCCGCGATGTCGAGTTTGTCGTTGACCAGCTCGGTCAGCCTGTCAAGGAACCGCACTTTGGTATCATCTTTCGATACCGTATCAAGTAGCATCTTCTCTGCCTGGGCGATTACACCAGCAACTTGTGGATGTCCGTCTTGCGTGCCGGCAAGCATTCCCAGCAGCCGTTGCCGGACCGACTGTATGTATTCGGCGTCTACGGTTTCGGCGGCTGCATCTTCGAGCACAAGATAGGCCGTATAGGTTCCGCCGAAATGCCTGTTGAGCACGCGGTCGGCGACCCTGATTGGATGGTTCTTGCCGAACCATTTTATCGGGTTGTCGTTTATTTGAATCTGAGTGATGCCATACACGGCTGCGATGACACCTGCAGCGGTAACAGCCAGTATCGGTTTTGCTGCGACATAAGTGAATCGGCCCATGCGGTGAAGGACCCCGGTCAGGACGGTTTGCTTTTCTTCGTGAACCGCCGCAGCACCGAAGTTTTCCAGGGAGCGTTCCTTGAGCATCATAATATAAGCCGGCACGAAGGTAATCGTACACACCCAGGCAATCATAATACCTACGGCCACGAAGATGCCGAATACCTGCACGGGCGGTATCGGCGTAAGAGCCAGTGAGGCAAATCCGGCGGCGGACGTGAGCGAAGTATAAAGCATCGGTGTAAACAGATTGCTCATAACCTTACGGATGGTGTTTTTCCTGCCCTTATCCGGCCTGTAGAGGTCGAAGAACTCCGAGAGGATGTGGACCGAGTCCACGACCGCTATTGGCATCAGAAATATCGGTATCATCGAGCTCATAATGTGCACATGGTAGCCAAGACCTATCAGCAGCCCCATTGTCGAGACGACGGCAACCATCGCCACTATCATTGGCGAGATAATTAGCACCAGCTTGCGAAAGAATACCAGCATCAGGACAAATATTACGAGCATTGCCAGTGGTGCTGATATGGCCATCTGTATAAACATTTCATGGCCGAAGGTGTCCTCGGCAACCGGCAGGCCGGTTATGTAGTACTGTTCGTCGCCTTCGAACTCGCTGATTTTGTTTTTCAGGTCGAGGTAAACTCTATGGCTCAAGTCCTTGCTGGTAAGGGGCAGGTAGAGACAAATTGCCTTTCCGTCCTTGGAAACGACGGTGCCTTTGATTAACGGATTGGACATTGCCTTTTCTCTTATCTGAAGCGCCTCACCTGCAGTCCTGGGTGGCGTTTTCATAAGCCATTCGAACCGGACGACTCCCGGTCCACCCTGACCTATGTAGTCAATAGTTGAAGGCGCCAGCAGGTCCACCTCAACAACCCCTATTTCTTTGTTAGGGTCTTGTTTGCTCGGCCAGCGGAGTTCTGTTTTTGCAAACTTGGTCAGTTCGTGAATTTTCTGCAGGGATGAAGGATTGAAGACCCCATTTGGGTCTTTCTCATTTATGACACCGACGACCACCATATCATACAAGGTGAAGCGTTTTTTGATGTCGTTGTGAAAGACCCTTGCGAGTTCGTCCTCCGAGAGCATATTCTCGGGGTCGGTATCGACCTTTATTTGCGGAATCAGCCCACCCAGTGCTAACGTAAAGCCGACCATCAGCACAGTTATTAGTCTGTAGTGTCTCAGCGAATACTCCGTGATTTTCGCTTTTAGCTCCATCTTTCTGTCATTCGCCTGGGTTATTTGTCCCTCAAAAGGCCGGCAAGGATTTGTTCCTGGTCGTTTGCAAGTGTGTCGGCCATAACCTTTGCAATATTTCCGCCGAACATCCTGGCCATCACCTTCATATTGATTCTTGACAGGTAAACGTTTTCGTCATCACCTTCCCACACGCTGAAAGTACACGGCATTATTGTCGAAACGTAACGGTCCGTTGTCAAGGCGCTTTTTGCATATTCGGGCTGGCACAGGCTTATCAGCGTCACGCGAGGCCCAAACTCAACGTTGTGCTGTGCAAGGGCCTTGTTCATATCCCTGATGCCCAAGATAACCCAGCCGTGTTCGGGTATCGCCTTTTTCAGTCCCTCGACGGTCTGGTCAAAGCTCACTGTCGATTCTTCGGTGACAATCATCATAGCAGGCATCACGGAGATAATAGCCGCTCCGGCCAGTACCGCTCCGACGACAAGGCCGACCAGAAAACCGATGTATGCAACCTTCTTACTGCCCGGCTTGCCGATTTGTTTTTTGTCTTTGCTCATTTGGCTGACTTCCTTTCTACGTTCGCAACGAAACTTCCAGCCTATAGCGGCCCAAATATTGGCATATCGCTATATCAAGATGTTACTATCTTAGTCGGCAGCAGTTCACTAACAAGGTTGCCTTTTTCGGATTTTAGCATCTTTTGTGGAATTGAGCGTTGCAAAAACTGCGGTCCGCCGAGCATCCTCTGCATCTTCCTGATAGATTTGTTGTACCGGAAACGCAGTTCATTCGGCGGCAAATGAAGCGACCGTAATTTATAAAAGGGCATCTGATTTGCTGTGGGATGGGACCGAGTTGTTGTATGAGCGGAGATAATCGACGACACGCGGCCAAATTATTTGAGAGTGTATCGCTGCACCATACGCTTTAGCTGTAGTTGAAGAAGGGCAAACCAGGCAGAGGCCATACGGTCGGCCCGAGCGACGGCGGAGGCTATGGCGCTTCGGCGTCGGCGGAGCTTGCAACTTTGCTTGTGTGTTCGAGTTCGGCAAGAGCGGTATCCTTATTGTCGGAAAAGTCAAAACACTCCTCCAGCCCTACCACCTTGAAGATGCATCTGGTCGGAAGCCGCATGCTGCTCAAGATAAGTCGGCATCTGCGATTTCGCAGCAGGTCGCGCAGGTTGATAAGCTTACCAATGCTGGTGGAAGTGATAACATCGGCCTTTGAGAAATCCACCACCACGTCACATTTCTCTTCGGCGGTGACAGTCTCGATAACCTTCTGGAGCTCATTGATTAGACTCGGCTCTCGAGGTAAAACGACAAGGACGATATTCTCCGACAAATTCTGGATTTCCACTTTCATCCTCCCTTACAAGTTAACTGCGTCGTCAGCTTTCACAAAAACGTACCATAAGAACCCTGCCTGCCGCCTGGTTTCGAAATTGCGTTCACGCAGCAACACAACAAGCTACGCTATGTATTCCTCTCTCGCCTCGGCGATGAATTTCAGCATATGGTCGGCCTGGGCCTGAACCTGGGGGTCGGAGCTGGTCACCCGCGAGTTCCATTTGCGAAACTCTCTGTTTAGCAGCTCACGCGCCTCCTGACGGCCCATATCAGAGGTGACGCCGAGGATGGTTTCAACGTCCTGGCTCTGGTGCATATCAGCCGGCAGGACTGTCTCCATTATAGTGCGGAATCTGTTCATATCTACCTCGAGCCAGATGGCCAGGTCTTTGAGCAGTTCCACTTCCGCCGGCGAGGCGCTGCCGCTGGCGCCTGCCACTTTCATGCACAGCTCCAGAATATCGTAGCGCTCGGCCACGCCGACAAACTCGACGATTTCACAGCAGATTTTGCGTATGTCGATTTGTTGACCGGCACGGAAAAATGCTGCGGTTTTGTTGAGCGCCTTTTCCAGAGTTTGCCTGGCTGCATCGGAAGTCTGCGAGATATCGATATTTCCCTTCGCCCAGCTCTTTATGATTTCAACTTCAGAGTCATATATTTCTTCGTCTGCGGCGCCGACGGCAAATGCCAGAGCGACCGCCAGGCTCCTTGCACGCTGGATATTCTCATCGAATTCAAGATAACCGAACCGAGGGTTATCATACATAGAGACACATCTTGCCTCGGCAAGCTCTTCGCCGCTCTGGCGTGACAGTATCGAGGCGCCGAACCAGAGCTTCCTTCGGCCCCTGCGAGGCAGCACCATCCAGTCGGCGTGTATCCTTGCAACACACGTCCAATCGTGTATCGTGCTGTTTGAGCCTGTTAACTTACCCAACTCGGCGGTGTAGACAAAGGCGGGCGAATCATCGTTTTGCCATTGCTTCAAGCTGCTCTTTATCGGCAGCGCCCTGGTTCCTTCCGTGATGTCATTTGTGCGGATTTCGATGTATACGTTCTCGCTGTCTTGCGAAGCGGGCATTGGCCCACAGATTTCCACCTTGAAAACATCCCAGCGGTCGTCCTTATGCTCTTCCGTTGCCAGGCGAACGCGACAGTTGAGTTTTTTAAGGCCCGGTCGTCCGGCACAGGCTGCGGTCGAGACGGGCTGTGGTCTGCGCACAGCAAAAGACCTGAGCCGGCCGAGCAGCTCTGCAAACCTTGCGTCGCTCGTCATCGCAATGAAGACCAACGCCGTGCACACGGGAACCAGAATCAAGATTGCAAGCAGAACATCGCCCATTTACTCACCTGCCTGTTGTGCTATTCAACTTTTACGGCCTCCAGCTCCCTGGCCTTTTGGTCAACATCGTGTTGCGACATCTCGCCGTTTTGGTCCATACAGAATTCCACTTCGAGCACCCTGTCCGATTCCATGTCTTCGAATTTGCAGTGCATTCTCTGGTTAACATCATAGCTGTAGCTGACCTTAATAGGGCATCTCGCCTTGCGACCGGGCGGCAGCTTGAATTTATGTCTCGCGATTCTGTTTACGTACTTAACATTGGTATCTTCGCCCTGGGTTATGTTAACTTCGACCTCCGTCTGACCTTCGGACATCGTATAGAACATCTGTGTGGTCTCGCAGGGCAGCGGCGTGTTTTTATTAAGGATGATGCGATTCTCGACCACATGCCGGCCTGTCTCCTTGTCGATAGGGGCGCAAATAGTACCATAGCTGTGATTGCACACATCAGTGAGCCGGATATCCTTGAGCCCGCTGGATATTCCCGTGGGCACCTGGTCCGGCTGTTCCCGCAGCATCGTCAATCCCGCGTGCAAAGCCGCTCCCAATGCAACACATTCATCGACGTTCACCGTCGCCTCGGGGGCGAAGCCGAACTTCTTCTCCAGATGCTTTCGCACCAGTGGAATCCGCGTGCTGCCGCCGACCAGAAGCACCTTGTCGATGTCGGAGGGTTTGAGCTTTGCCTCCTCAAGCGCAACGTCAAGCAGAATATCGGTGCGGGCTGTCAGTGAGGAAATGGCCTGCTCGAACATCTCCCGTGTAATCTCCACCTTCAGGCTGCCCTTTGAGCCGTAAAGCATCGTCTTTGCGACTTTCCGCCTGGAGAGTGTTTTCTTTATATCCTCGGCCTCGTCTTCGTATTTCGCCTTGTCTTCTTCGGAATTGACCAGTTCGACGCCGAATTTTTCCTTATAGCTTTTTTCCAGAATCTCAAGTATCTGTCCGTCGAAGTCCACGCCGCCGAGCGCGTGGTCGCCCTGGGAGCAAATAATATCCATCTGATGTTCGTTGATGTTCATTATGCTGACATCGAAGGTTCCGCCACCCAGGTCATAGACGAGGACTTTGCCGGACACACTGCGAGTGGTGGCATAGTACAAAGCTGCCGCGACGGGTTCATTTACGATTCCAATCACGTTAAGCCCCGCCATAGTGCCGGCATCCATTGTTGCTTTTCTGCGCAGCTCGTCAAAATGCGCGGGCACCGAAACAACCGCGTCGCGAATCTCGCCGTGCTCGGCGGAGCAGTCCTGCTTGAGCTTTTTCAAAATAAGGCTTGACAGCTCCACAGGCGTCCACTCTTTGCCGTCGATAACCCTGCGATAGTCTCGGTCACCTATATGACGTTTTATCCAGCGAACGGACCTGTCGGCGTTGACGTGGCGTGAGTTAGTCGCTTCGATGCCGACTCGGATTATGTCCTGGTTCTCTTCATCGAAGAAAATGGCAGACGGCGTAAGCCTTTCACCGTCGGCGTTGGGCACTATCTCCGGCTTGCCTATCTCGTTGAGAATGGCCAACGCTGAAAAGGTCGTTCCCAAATCTATGCCCACTATCTTAGCCATCTTAGAATTCTCGCCATGCAAGTCGTGATTCGAGGCTTGGCCGGTCTGTTTTTTACTCGTTTTTTTAGTCATTTTATTTTCCATCGAAAATTATTCGTAAAGCTTTACCTGCGCTGTGCGGACTACCTTGACATTTTCCTCGTCAATGAGGTAATGATAACCTGGCCTGATGACCTGTGCGATTTTGCCGGTCAGCTTTGGGTCGTCACAGCCTTGCTTGTCTTTAACGGCTTCAGTGTTCTTCTCCTGTCCGCGATAGTCACTGTGCACTTCCGGTTCAAATTGCTCCACCCCGGTGGACTCAAGGGCAAAGACGAGCTCGTCCTTCACTTCGGCAAGGTCTGTCGTATCAGCGTCGCCGTGGACCTTTGTGCTTATGCGGCTCTCAAGGTTGTCGATGCACCGGATAATCCGCAGACAGAAGTTTTTGACTATACTCCAGTCGTAGCCGTTTTGGAGCTTGCTGACTCTCTCCTGCTGATGGGCGGCGTACTCGCGAATCGCCGACATTTGCTCCGTAAGCTCTTTGAGACTGTTCTCGAGCGGCCTTGACTGCTCAGACGCCGCCTGCCGGGCCGCCATTTGCTCGAATTCAGCCATCTTCTTTTCGAGGCCTTCGGTCTTAACAGTGAGCGGGTCCTCCTGCTTTTTCAGGGAGCTTTCCTGAGGCTCCGGCGAGGCGCTCTTTGGCTTTGCATACTTTTTGTGTTCTAACGGCTCTTCCAGTTGAACCGATTCCTCGTCGCAAAGCAGTACAGCAGGGTCTGCTTTGGGTTCGGTCTTTAGCTTTTTCATAAACGAACCTATCGAATGCTGCTTTTTATCTTTAAATACGGTAGTATTTTCAACGTGGTCTTTGTCATTGGCTTTGTCACGGGCTGAGCCATCGGTTTCCGAAACAATGCCTTCGGGTTTGCTGCGGTCTTTCCCGGCAAGACTTTCCCAGCCTGACGCTGCCAGAACTTTCAGGCTATTGGTGGAGCCGACGGGCTCTCTCTTCGCAGAACCACCTGTTTTCTCAGCAGAGTCCTTGAGCGACTTACTCTTGCCGTCTTGCTGTCCTTCGCCAACGCCGCGGAGCGATTGGGCCGGCTCGTTACTGTTTTTCGCGGTTTGCGAACCAGTGCCCAACAGTTTGGCCAATGAATACAGGCCCTTGACAAAAAGGCGTATTGCTCCCACCAACAACGACAGGCCTACAACGCTTCCGCCCGTCAGAGCCAGCACGCCTGAGAGCGTCAAAATCAGTCCTCTTGCTTCCTCCTGCTTTCTGAATTCTTCCTCTGTTTGCTCGGGGTGCTCGTCATAGAACATGCCGGTCAGGTGACTGGTATCTATCTTGTCACCGGCGACGTGTTCCAGTTTACTAAGGCGGGTTCTAAAATCTTCACGCAGCTTCTGCTGCAGGTGCTTTCGCTGCCTTTGCTTGTAGAAGGTGTAGCAGAACAGCGATGCCGCACCAAGCAGTAATACCAGACCGAGGATAGCAGTTTTCCTGAACATCTCTCGCAATCTTATACCCAAAACCGTCAATTTTCTGCAAGACCGTACGCCGCGTAGTTCTCTTATCGGAATTTATTGCTCCTCAAAAAAGCACAAATCCCCTGCAAATTGCTTATGCCGACGCCTTGTCCTGCACTCAAAAACGCGTAAAAACCATCAAGTAAAATATAAGAAATAAAATCGGGCCCATCAAATAAACCAGCGTGATGAATATTGAAGATATACGCGTCCGATAGGAAGCAGCCCGCAGTGTCACAACACGAACAAGCCCTGAAGTTGTTATCGGAGTTTGTATGAAGCTGCCAGAATTACCGCTCGACTCGGCTCAATACCGGCCTTGACAAATGTTTACGCCCAGGCTACTATAAAGCCGTGTTCCGGACTGTGTGATTTTCGGAACCAACTGCTAATTTTAGGTTGATGCTTTTTCTATTATCAGACAAAATGGTTCTTTCGCTGTTCCTTATCAGTCCGGGGGAGGTCTTGGTAGTTGTCATCCTCACAGCCGTCGTGGTCTGGCTAATCACTCGGCGGCGAAGACGATGACACTGCGTTCGAATCACAGTCTAAGTTCGACTATTCGCTGAGCTTGACCGCTGTGCCGTAAGCTAAAAGTTCAGCCGCACTGCCCACAACACTCGTAGTCATATAGCGAACATTGATTACTGCATCGGCCCCCATCAGTGAAGCCTGGGCGACCATCCTGTTAGTAGCTGCTGTCCGTGCCCTTCCCATCATCTCTGTGTATTCAGTCAATTCGCCGCCAAGGACAAGTCTGATTAGGGCCGACAGGTCTTTGCCGAGCCAGATAGCAAATACCGTATGGCCCTGGACGAGACCTAAAATCTCACGTATCTGGCGGCCGGGTATTTCTGTGGAATTCAACAGCAAGACCGTCCCGGTAGACTCCGGCTGCAGCAGAGCCTCTGCTGACGTTTTGCTTTTCCTTGTTTCCAGAGCCAGCGCCAGCAGAACCACAAGGATACCGCCGACAAGGCAGAAGACCGCTATCCTGAGCCACCACGGCACGACCGGGTCCTCGGCAGCGACCACGTGCCACGGTATCCCTGCAAAAACACAAGTGAAAAGTCCCAGCACGAACGCCAACGAGCCAATTTGTCGAATTGCTTTCATAACTACTCCTTAGTCAAAAAAGTTTCAGTTATTTTTAAGGCGTTTAGCCGGCAACGGCGGTCCACAACCTATTTTCGAAGGTACAGACTGCCGGGCAGTTGTCGTATCAGGCCCTTGAGGCGAAGGGAGATAAGACCGGCGTTGATGTCACCTGCGGCCAGGCCCGTCTCGGTAATTATCTGGTCGATATGCAAGGCTTCTCTATTGAGGTGATTATGAATCGACTTTTCGCAATCACTCAAGTTAAAATTCTCCGCGTCGAGCAAGGACGCCTGGGTTTTTTCAGAAGCCTGCTCGGCCGATGCAGCGACATGCTGCTGCAACTCCCGGCCGATATAGCCCAGCGCTTCGGTGACATCTCCAACCGAATCAACGAGAGTAGCGCCCTGCTTTATCAGCCGATGGGCGCCTTTGCTCAAAGGTGAATCGATTTTGCCCGGCACAGCCATAACCTCGCGGTTGCAGTCCAGCGCAGCACGGGCGGTGATAAGCGCACCGGAATTAAGACCGGCCTCGATGACAATCGTGCCCAACGACAGGCCCGCTATGACTCTGTTGCGGGGCGGGAAGTTTTCCGCAAGCGGCTCGTAGCGCAGCGGCAGTTCGCTGATGCAAGCGCCGGATTGTGCTATCAGCTCGAAGAGCTTCTTGTTCTCCGGCGGAAAGATATTCGCCAAGCCGCAACCCTGCACGGCGATGGTCCGCCCCCCTGCCGACAGCGCCCCCTGATGCGCAGCGGTGTCGATTCCCCGCGCCATTCCGGAGACGATGGTAAAACCGGCCGCGGCCAGGAAATGTGCCAGCCGAGACGCCTGCTCCTGCCCGTACAAACTGCAGCGACGAGAACCCACTATCGCAATGGCCAGATTGTCCTGGCGAGTCAGCGTCCCTTTTACGTAAAGCACCGGCGGCGGGTCGTAGATAGCCTTGAGCACCGGCGGGTAGCGTGGGTCTTTCAGGTGGAGCATCTGGACGCCGAGTTTTTTTGCCAATTCGAGCTCCGCTTTGACGTCGAACTTGTCGCGTGTCCGGGCAATGTGCTCGGCCTTTTTGAAGCCGATGCCGTCGATGCCGCTAAGCTCGTGCACCGAAGCTGCCAGCGCCGTATCGACCGAGCCGAAATGCTTGATGAGCTTTGCAAACGTAGTGGGACCGACGCCTTCAGCCCTTATGAGCCTTAGCCACTTTTCAATATCAGGCGAATGTATTTCTCTGCTCATTTCGTCCGGTCCTGTCGATACGGCACGTAAGATAGCAAAATCACAGGGCAAAATCCAGATATTGACAGCGGCCTCGGCGGGGCGGGCTGACGGTTGCGTTTGAGATTGGGTTTGAATTGGCTTTGTTTTTTGGCGCCTCCAGGGGCGGTTTTTTGTCGTAAGTGCTTGTTATAGCTGAGGTTACGGTCGTTAGCAGCCCTCCGGAAATTGGCTTTGTTTTGCATAAAAGGTGTTGTTTTGTGCTCGCGGGTTCGTTTTTGGTGAATCTGCGCTGCGAGATGCGGGGGTGTCTAATAAGATTGGTTTGCACTGGTTTTTGGCCTTTGTGGGAATTGGCTTTGTTTTTTGGGGCCTCCAGGGGTGGTTTGTGTTCGTAAGTGCTTGTTATAGCTGAGGTTACAGTCGTTAGCAGCCCTCCGGAAATTGGCTTTGTTTTGCATAAAAGGTGTTGTTTTGTGCTCGCATTCATCCGCAACAGCGGAGAAGTGAGTAGAAAGTAGATAGTAGAGCAGGCGAAAGAGCCAGTGGGAGATTTTGGCTCCAGGCTTAACGTATTTTCAGTTGAGAACGTCAGCATAGTCTCGATACTCCTTTTTGGGCGCGAAAAAAGGGCGCCCTTCATATTTAGGCCGACCTGCGCGTTTCGTGCGAAAATTCGGGTATTTTGGGGGTGCTCGAAGAGCGTAAGTGCTTATATAGAAGGGAGTAAGAATTTTTCAAAATTTTCGGTTTTTGCTGCTGGGCGCCTGCGCATTTGTGTCGATATTCGGGAGCAGGAGAACAGAAGGCAGAAGGCAGGAGGCTCTGTCTTGTCCTGTGATAAGTTGTCATATAAATATTTTTGATTTACTTATTATAGGAGAATATCATGCAGCAGAGGTTGGTAATTCGTTATAGTATGAGCTTTAAGCGGCAGGTTGTGTCGGAGCTTG
>Ga0210003_1004554_pt1 | contig 10894 bp, 26 predicted proteins | sample LantaG_FD_182804 | JGI IMG/M metagenome (GOLD analysis project Ga0210003, IMG submission 182804) | Deep subsurface microbial communities from Baltic Sea to uncover new lineages of life (NeLLi) - Landsort_02402 metaG (SPAdes) (version 2) | ecosystem: Environmental > Aquatic > Marine > Oceanic >...
CTTGCCTCTAACTAGTTGAGGAATTGTGTTAAAGAGCAATTCCTGAGCCTTCTTCTTGGTTTCAGCATCTCCGACAACCTGAATGTCGATCTGGGTGCCTTCATCAGCAACAATGAAACGATAGACCGATATGGTTTCATTATCCTTGTAGTTAGTGAAAGGAAGTCGGAAAAATCCCATGTCTTCGAGAACGTGACAGATGGATGATTCATCTTCCACAAAGAAATCGTAGTCGCTGTCCGGACGTGCCCCGCCGAAGTAACGGGAGCCAGTCAGATTGAAGTCAAGATGGCTTTCATCCAGACGAGACAAAACGACTTGGGTCTTCGTGACGAGTTGAGCTTGTGAGTCCAGCATGTTCTTTCTCCTAGTTGACCGTTTCGGATTCTTCGGACGTTTCTGACAACGAACCAAACTGTGTTAGACTATTATTTCCGGGGTGTTATCGTTCGCCTGTTTCTATCATTCTTACCTTAAAAAGTAACGATTCAAGATCTTCTATGCGCTGAAGATTTTCAAGACGATCCTCAAGGTCACCGGACTCGTCAAGTTCTTCCTGTTCACATTTTGCCTCTTCCAATTCTGCTAGAATATCTTCAATTTCAGGATATTTTACCATATTGTAACCCACTCTTTTTTGACAGTAACCCAATCAGGGCCACCAAAGCATTCTGTGTAAACTTGCAGACATTGAGCCGGAACATCTGGAAACCAACGAATTCTAGCGGCAAAAAATTCTCTATCTTTACTTGGGATTGATCCGTCGTTTCATGTTCCAATTGGCAAACTAACTATCATGTCTTTATGTTTTATCATCGTTATTTCCTTTCTTTCATTGAAAAAAAAGAACAATAAACAGTGGTGATGATTTGAGCCATATCATCATAACTATGAGTGAGAAAACGAGTGGATGCTTTGGTGCTTTATCTGTCAGAATCCCCCAAAACTTAGATTTTTTCTGTTGGAACTATATACCAATATGGAATACCCGGTCTCATAGGAACGCATTTCTGTACGAGAATCTTTTCTCCGTCTCGTTCTACCCACATTAAGTCAGTTGTTTTATTATAGCCATAGATCAGCTTATTTTCTAAATGTTCAGAAATTGGATGAATCACAAGATAGTCCGATTCCCCATCATTTTTGACTGTGTAAAAATGTCCACATGCATGACACACAACTTCTGTTTTACATTGTATGTTAGTAATTTGCGCAGTACAGTATTGACAATAAATGGGTTTATTATTGTTTGGATTGTTCATAGCGTCTAAAGTTTTCTATGCGGAATATCTGGAGTGTAACCGTTATTCAGCAAATGGGCGAATTTCTTTGCCTTTGCCATTTTCAGTTCTTCAGAAGTGGAAGGACAACAATTAATGAAAATGCTCCATCCCATGCAATCTATCCATTCTCCGTACATTTGCCTTTGGCCTCCCAGCTTAGAACTTCTTGTTGTAGATAATAAAGAGTAAACTTTACCCCTCGTAACTCATTCCATTAGCGATAAGAACTTCAGCTATGGCATTAGAAATACGATGGTTACTACATGATCCATTGGCATGAGTCACATTCAGGAGTGGACCTTGCCCAGACCAAAGTGCAATTTGTACATATTTGGGTTTCTCGATTACCCGAACCTTGCCATTAATTGTCTTAGCCATATTCTTCTCCGTTTTTTGGAGTTATCGCGCTTCCGACCAAGTTCTAGGAACATGTTAAGGCAAACACTGCTCATGTCCCTAGAGATCTTGGCCTCAGAGTCCCTTTCGGGAGATGTTTTGTCGGTTTTTACTTTCAGCGGTAGTAACCCGCTGCCCTTTGCAATTCTTGGCATTAAGGTTTTAATTGTACCGACTTAACATTCTGTGCTCATTATCCCAGGAGAGTTGAAATAGCCGTGGTGACGTTCTTGGGTTCGCCAATCTTCGGTGCGCACTTGTCGCAGGCATCGACTTCCTTGGCGATTTCAAGACCGCCTGTTGCCTTTGTGCGAACTTCAGTAGTCTTGCGATTTGGCTTGGTTCCGGCTGTCTGTGGCTTGTTGCAGATGTCGCAGATGAAGCTCATTCTCTTGATTCCTCTTTTTTTTCTGTTTCGATTGCCGTTATCGTTGCTACTACCTACTGAATTATGGTTCAGATATTCAGGAGTGTTACCAAAGTCCGTGACTTTTACGATCTTTTTCAGAAACCATCCTGTAACCACTCTTAGCTTGTTGACGATAATTTATATCATCAGAGGTTGCTCTCAAAGGAAACATGGCTTTAATGACTTCCTCTGGAGTGACAAGCCGAATGATGAAATGCTTTGAATCAATAGAAACTGGTTGATCAAAACATGAGGCACGCATATTAGATGTATAAGTACTGGAACCAATTTTATTGCCATCTCTGTAGCCCATGCTGAAATCGACAAGATATTCAACCATAAATTCCAATTTATCATTAATACTCAGAACCTTGAAGAAATCTCCACGCCATGATCCATCATTGCTTGTACCAGGTTGTGTTCCATCAACAGTGATGATCTTTCCGACATACCTATTCTTAACTTCTGAAATCAAGATTTTCGTTAACGTCGATACAACATCTGGCTTCTCTTCTTGAGCGAGTGTAATGGTAACTCTGTCAGGCCGGCATTGACTATACCTATTGCGCATCAATCTTTTATGAATTTCAAAAGCAGTATTCCAATCTGGATGAGTTTCTTTTGTAATAGAACCAGAAGGCCAATAAGCAGTTGTTACATACTTCGCCATTTCATGATCCTTTCGTTTTATTTGGGGAAACGACTCAAGAACCTTTTTCAATCTTTCTTCATAGAATAGCCTTTTTGGGCAAGTACCCGGCGATCATGATCGTCCCAGTCTCTTGCTACTTCGATCATCATATGTAACATATCATCAGGAGTGACAAGACGAATGCGGAATTTCTTCGGGTCGATATGGAATGGGCTGTCCAGTGATTGACATATGTATGGATCTTGCTTAGCTCCATCATATCTGGTATATCCTTCACGATATGTAACAATCGACAAAACCTTAAACTTTTCATCTTCTTCAATATCAATTACCCTGAATAGATCACCCTTCCATGAATTATCACCATTAAGTGGCTGTGGGCCATCGACAGTAATGATCTGGCCAATGAATTTCTCACGTAGCAGTTCCAGCCTCCCATTTCCAACAATAGCTATCATGATTTATTTTTCCTTGTTTTATTTAGGTTGATGACAACATAAACTGTGAAGGGTTTCTCGATTTATTCGTAGTGTGCGGTTTCTCTTAGAGTGACGGCTTCCACCCACCGCAAGTCTTTAAAACCGTCTTGAATTTCTCTTTTCTTCAATCCCTGACTTTACCATCCCCGGAGTGAAATCAGATAGCTCTTTTCGACCATAATAATTCCATGCATCTTTCTATTGAAAGTACGAGATTTGCCGGCATCATATGTGCCTCCGTTTCCGGAACACTTGAGCACGGCAACCACATTATCGCCAGCGATGCATTGAATTTCATAGACATTACCGACATAGGAATTGTCCCTAATTCTGTCGATTCTGCCAGTGTACGTGAAGAGTTGTCCCTTGAGAGCTTTAGTCAGTTCGTCATCTGTCGGAGGCAAAACCTTCAACAGCGAATTAAAACGGTCTATACGGTCTATACGGGCTATGACGTTATCGACTTGCTTTTGAATTTGCTTGTTAAGACGATCACGTACGCACGCACTACATTGACATTCCATGATTAATTCTCCTGTGTTGATTTATGACTCTTTATCCGTTGCTAGATTCTTTCCCAGTGAATTCCATGAGACCGGAGTGTTATCCACGCTTGCTTGTCAGTATCGAAAGGTTGACTTTTTCTTGTTTTACAGTGAACGAGATAGAATTTTCCATTTTCCATGCAGAGAGTAATTGGACCGACCTTTTTGACAACTTCCATTTTCTATCTCCATTGATGGTTTCAGTTACAACTTGATTTCTTTTTTTTGATATTTCTAGTGGTGACCGTTTCCCTTTCCGCCAAAACTATAAGTGACTAAAATACCGGAAAAGAAAAGCGTTCTTTCAAACGCTATGGAGATTTCTCGGATCATCTCTAACCCTGGTATTTTACCAGTCGTCTATGTGACACTCATCGTAACAGCCATAATCTTCATCAGTTCCCCAGCCAGCAGACTCCAAAACTTGAGCATCAGCTTCTATATCATTCAGGAACTGGTCCGATTCCTCAAGGTAAGAATAAACATCGTTTTCATCAATTTTATCCAGATCTTCATCCCCAGGCCAAACACAATTTGGACAATCCTTCTTTTCATCAGGAATTTGTCCATCTTGAAGAAGAAGACAACCAGGACAAAATCTTGAGTAATCAATCTTTTCTTCGACTTGTACTTGAACATCGAAGCTGTTCATTTTGACCTCCGTTTGCTTCTTTCGGACATAACTCGATATCTAAACATCTAATTTTTTTGTGGTGAAGGAGTGAGGGACCGGCCCCGGGGAACGAACCGGCCCTCTCACTTTTTTTCCGTCTCTACTTTTTTCCGTCTCTACTTTTTTTCGTCTCTACTTTTTTTCGTCTCTACTTTTTTTCGTCTCTACTTTTTTGTCTTTTTTCCTACTTTTTTATTAAAACCGACAAGGTGCCTAACCCAGCAGGTCCATCCAGCTTCCCCCATAATTTTGAACTACTAGCAATCGCTGTTCTCATTGCTTTATAGTCACCATCCTTTTAAAATTGGATATCAGGAGTGGATGGGTTTCAATCCCTGATATCTGTCCTAGTCTGTTTAGAAATGAAAAGAGGCTTTCGGGTTTTCTTCGGCCTGTCAAGTGTACCCCTACTTGCTATCCTTACAAATCTTGGATGGGTCAATCGGACAACTCCAAACCGCACCCAGTGAGACTAAAATTCTTATGATTGAAAGTGGAACCGTCTCTCTCGTTCCTAGACCTTCAACGGAGACTAAACCGTTTTCTGGCCACTTTCTTACCATAACCTTTTTTTTCAACTTCAGACAATAACAGCCGACAAGGTTGGCAAATCAGCGTTATTAGGTTTCCATCTGAAGCCCTTAGTTAGTTGATTGTTTGCATCTCCATTGTTTCTGTGGTGACTACAAAGAGAAGTATATTCCTAGAACAATTAAAGTTATTATAACTACTCCCATTGTTCTTTTCTCTAACTAGTTGACCATAGCCGTTTCTACAATTTCCGGAGTGACTGGATTCATCGGGGTATTGATAATCTTGAAAATTGACAGCCCATGGGCAAGGAGCCACATAGAAATAAGATATGGAATGAACTTGAAAATAATCATAGACATAAAATTTTTTGTTTTTACCATGAAAGATAGCATAAGCATATATGCTGCGAAAATGAAAGAAATGATTGCAATTGTTGTCATTGTTTTTCCTTTTTATTTTTAGTCATTCATTTCAAGAGCGACACAAGATCCAATTATGGCTAGATTTTCAGCAAAAAGATAATCAGATGGAGTCGGGTTTATGAAATTATCGTCAACATATTGTCTTGATCTTTTCTTTATTTCTTGAACCATTCTATTTGATTCACTCACGATATCATTAACATCGAAAGTATCGAAAGTATTGCAAGGACAACTGGATAAATCTTTTGCCATTGTTCATTTCCTTAAACTTTGATGAAGAAACGTACCGCAAGAAAAAAGATCCACATGTCTACTAACAGGAGTGGGATATTGATACCAAAAGCAGTCCCCCAACCATGAAAATCTTCAACAATCATCGTGTTGAAAATAACCAAGATCAACATAATGACTGCAACAACCAATGTAATTATTCCTAGTGCCATCGTTTTCTCCTTTTACCAATTTTTAGGGTTATTGAAACGATTACGATTGTAGATACGTTTGCCTTTGTTGCTCTGTACTTTGGTTCCGCCGTTGAGAGCACCATCAATGCCAGCAGTACGGCGCATTTTGCTAATAATATCAGCCTGGGAAGATATCTGAATTGTCATAACAGTCTTAGCCATTGTTTTTCTCCGTTTTTTCGATACTTACAATGTGCTAAGTTTTGTCCTTCAGGAGTGCTTACCAATGCCTAGATGAGTCTGGCAATTTCGGGCTACGAATAGTATGGATTCCATCTCTCAGAAGCATTTCATCTACTGCTTCATCAATATCTTTTTTATTTGCTCCTTTTTCCATAAGTCCTATAATAAACTCTTTGACTTCGCCGTTACGGATAAGACAATCTGCAAATTGATTAAGTGGTGAAACTAATGACATCGTTCATTTCCTTTACTTAAGAATTGTCCTCATGTTTCCTTTACTCTACATGAACAAAAGCACCAAGAACTCGCGGTTCATTAAGATCTTCAAGGTCAATGATGTCAGCAAGTTCAAGATAGTAACGATTCACCTTTTGCTCGTCTAACAACTGTTTCGCTTGTTTATAACTCTCAGCAAAGACGACTGCTGTGCCACCATCATAGAATTGACGACTATTACATTGAAAGATGAATATTTGTTTACGTTTCATTCTTTAGTTCCATCAATTTCTTATTTTGTTTCTTAGCTTCACGAATAGCGATTGCTTCTTCAGGAGTGTAGAAACGAAATTTCTTTTCTGGAAAAGTTTCAATCCATTCACCTAATTGAAGATTAATTATTTTCTGGTAAATCTGTTCTCTCCCAACTTCATTACCATTTTGATATGCCCACACAGAGATTATCAAACCCAATATTACACCAATCATAATTACGAAAAAAAATCCATCAGGCGTTAACATGATCTTTGTCCTTTTGTTTATTTCTCGAAAAAGTAGCGCCCTACTGGATTTGAACCAGTGACCCTCTACAAAAACTCGCGAGCATCTTTGTAGTCCATATGCATTTGCAACTACATGTGGAAGGCTCTTCCTACTGAGCTAAGGGCGCATATTAATTGGCATCCCCAGGGGTAATTGAAACCCCGTTTTCTGGATGAAAACCAGATGTCCTAGTCCACTAGACGATGGGGACAGATAACTTTACCAACGACTTTCTTCTTTCCTACCAAACGCTCTTTCAGTATAGGAAGGTGGTGAAGGAGGATCATAAGGTTTGAATGTATACATTTTCTCAGACAATTCCTTCGCCTCTTTCAACCCAAGATTAGTCTCACGACGAACGTTCTTAATAACAGCAATTTTTCTACCTTCCGCTGCCAACTTTATGTTTTCCTCATGAACATCACGAGGAATGAACTCATTCGGATAGCCGTATTCTTTCAAATGAAAGAGCTTGGAAGTCAACAACAACAACTCTTCATAAATTGAGAACAAATCAGCGCGCATTAGCTCATCTGTAGAAAAACCACATACAATCAAGCGACGAAGAGTTTCCTGAATTTTCTGTTGCAAAATATCTGTCATTAAATCATCCTCCATTTTTTGTTTTATCTGTTCCAAATAGAACTGTGTTGACTTTTCAGTGGTGACTACTCTATTTTTGTATGTTTTCCAACTCTATAAGGGACTTGATTCCCTGAACTAAGAATCAAATAATCTAAATCAACTGAGATTTGACGATTTGAAGAATTACTATAAAAAGCTCTAACTTTTCCACAAACTTTGCATCGTTCAACAAAAACAAATGTTTCAGTCCATCTGAAATTTTCGCCTGGATATGACCAGTTCTTAATAATGCCGGCCCATTCTCTTTCCCAAGATTCTGAGAACCAGTGAGATATTGTTGAAATAATGTTCCATCGTTTCATTGTTTTTCCTTTATTACATAGAATAACAATCAGTAGAATGGTCTGTATCTGTTTTCTTGTTCTTTCTCATAAGTCGTGGTGCCAATTTCTCAACACCTATAACTATGAATGCTCCAACTGAAAAAATAATTAATAGAAGAACTATGCCAGCAGCCAAAACGCCTATGAAAACTACTAAAATCTTCAGAAAACCAAACGGGTCCATGACTGCACCTGTCAAAAAAATCCAACCTACAAAATAACAGACTCCAAGAATGAACGGTCCATCAATAATCATATTTTTGGCAAATTGTTCTTTAGTTCTTTCATTAATTGGGTATCCGTTTTGTTTGACTCTAGCATAAATCCAACCTGAAAGAACCAAAACAACGATGATTTGCAATGTTATGAACATTCGTTACCTCCCTTGATGATCAAATTGATGAACAAAATCACTCATTTGCTGAGATAGTCTCTCCTGTTCCTCTTTAGCAATATTAGCTACAAGGTCTGGAGAAACCCCATACTCTCTAATGAGTCCAACGATGAATTCCCTGGTCTCATTATTTCTCGCTATTCTTTCAGCAAATTGATTGAGTGGTGCTTTCATTATAATTTTCTTTAATTATTCCTCATTACTTTAGGAAGAATATACCATATAATATGATAAATAACAACAAAAATTAAAAATATTATTAATGCGATAACAATAGTAATAACGAATTGAATAATTCCCAAAATGAAAGCGATTGTATTAGTTATTGCTCCCATTATGACTACTGTGAGTAAAAAAGTAACAACCCAAAAAATAATTGGGGCACAAATCCATGTTATAGCAAAATTATCTTTAGTCATATAATTGATTGGTTTGCCATCTTGTATAACTCTGGCACAAATCCAACCAAAAAGAACATTGAAGATCATGAACATAGTAATGTAATACCAAATACTCATTTTTCTTTTCCTTTTCTGATAATCACACCAAGACTGTGAAGAGATTTCTGGAGTGTTTAAACCAATTTAACACGGAAGCTAAATGAATCTTCGCTAACAGTGAATTGGCGTCCAATATAGAGAAGACGGTCAAGGAAAATAGCCATCAATTCAATTTCATCACTTGTCTTATTAAATGTTACAGTGTTCATTTGTTGTCCTTTGTTATCTCTTGTTGCTCTTTGTCTTATTTCATACCATTTGTTTTACGCATAAGCAGTGGTGCAATTTTCGTGAAGGGATTTTCAAACTTTTTCAAGAGTTTATTAATAGTCCATATTATTGTTATCACAATCGTTACCATACCTGTCACAGTCAAAAGAAGCAGGGATACTATCTGGAGAAATTCTATTGGGTTAATGATAATTGCAACCAAAAGAGAATATCCCAAAAGAAAGATAGCCCCACAAAAAATTGGCCCTTCTATAATCATATCAATCATAAAATTAGCTTTGGTTATTTTATTAATTGAATATCCATTTTGTTTGACTCTGGCATAAACCCAACCAGTCATAAGTAAAACAATGATGATCTTAATTAGAAACATTGTTTTTTCCTTCATGTTAATCAAGACTTGGAAACAAATTTGGTACGGGTGGCGGGAATCGAACCCACATTAAGCGATTAGAAGTCGCTGGTCCTATCCTTTGAACGACACCCGCATATTTTTTCGTGGTGATTATATTCCCATAGATTGGGCTAATAGTTCAGCTTTTTCATTCCCTTCTATGAGTACACAAACCATACAGATTTTTGTTTCATTAAAAAAATCATCATCTGAAAAATGATCCAATGTCCTATATTGAATCTTCATATATGCTTCAATATGACGAGGATCAATATCTGTCCTACCTAGTTTCTTTAGTTGCCTAGCAATGACATCGTAATAACTACTTCTTTTAGACATTGAATCCTCTTAATTCTTTATTCACAATTCTGGCAATAACCATTGATATTTACCGAAACAACATTCTTTGCACAGCCACTACATTTCTGGAGTGTAGGTCTTGCTTCGCCTTTAGCAAGAGGAGGATAACCAACAACCATGCGAATTGAATTAACTCCCATAGTAGTCACCAATTCTTCTAGTGTTGCCTTAGCAGGAAGACGAAACATCTTGCCATTAGCACCAATGAACTGTATTGCTTGCGTATCCATTTTCTTAATCTCCAACTATAACCCATGCAATTGACCAGCCCAAAAGAACTATAATAGCAATAATTGATAATGGTGGAAATATTATCAGTGGTGACTTGCCAGTCCACCATTCAAAAATTGTTGCTCCCCACCATAGAGAAGTTGTAGCAGCACCTCCGAGAAAACAGCCAACACAAATAAACCAAACTTTAATTCTTGTTATTGGATTCATTGGTCTTCTACCCTTTCTTCAAATCCTTCTAACGTTGCTTTGCGAACTCTTTCTCCAACTTCTTCATCCAAGAAATGATATACACTAATCTGTGGTGAACTACAGAAGAATGGAGTGCTCACATTCATACCATGTCCCAGACGATTCTTAATAGCTTTCAGAGCCTGGACAGGATGGTCGCCATTTTGATCCCATGAATAGAGATTGGTTTCAGGATTGCGAACCTCTGTAGTTCTCCCTATTTCCATATAAAAAGCAGCCTCTTCATCAATCCCATTGAAACTGATTGGTTCATCATTATAGTATTTCCAAACATTTCCTCTTTCTACTAAAACAAGGAATTCATCATTGAAATTACAAGTGCCACCGCTATTCAGTCTCAAACAATTATGAGGCATTGGAGTAACCCCATCATTGCAAAACTCTCCAATATAATTATATTCAATGCTGTCAACAATAACAACACTTTCCCTAACCATCCAATCAATGTCTCCGACATACTTAACCTTATCTCCAGGCCAGAACTTGGTTTCTGGCAGGTCACTAAGACGCTTGCCACATTCCATCGTTCTATCTTCAGGTATGTCTACTCCTTCAACGAAACATGTAGAAACGTGGTGAGTCTTTCCTTCTATGTCAACATTGACCCAGGATTTATTTTCATAAATTCCCGGTTCTTTTCCGAAGTTACGAGTATATCCATAATCAATCGTTCCAAATCCCAATACTGTGCCGGTCTTGCCGGTAATATCTCTACCATATCCCCAGTCAAGATTTTCTTGAGCAGCTTTGATTCTGACAGCATCA
>Ga0210003_1004556_pt1 | contig 10894 bp, 14 predicted proteins | sample LantaG_FD_182804 | JGI IMG/M metagenome (GOLD analysis project Ga0210003, IMG submission 182804) | Deep subsurface microbial communities from Baltic Sea to uncover new lineages of life (NeLLi) - Landsort_02402 metaG (SPAdes) (version 2) | ecosystem: Environmental > Aquatic > Marine > Oceanic >...
TGACCAAGCCATATCCCGCTCCCGGCTCTTTCTTAGCCATAAGAATTTTCCCGATTTCATAGCATCACCTTTTGAACTGTAGAATTAATCCTGGCCTCTGCTATTGCAAAGTATCCGGAACCAATCTCAGCTCCAATAAAGTTCCTGCCTAGTATCTGGCAGGCTACACCGGTAGTACCACTACCCATAAACGGGTCTAGCACGACATCGCCCGGGCGGGAGCCGAGGGTAATAAGATAACTAAAGAGCCTGACTGGCTTACAAGTGGGATGATTGTTTTTTGCTTTATTCATAGGGCGTTCTTTACCATCGGGGTATTCACTGACCCAACTCTTTGTGGTATCAAAATTCTTTCTATATTCGGAATAAGGGACTTGCTTTACCTCGCCAGATAACCCCCTATTCTTCTCACTCTTTGAGGCTTTAGGGACTATCAGGAAGGGGAAGGTCTTTTGAACTGAAGCTGTTAAGTTTTTAATTCTTTCAGTCCACCAGGCGTCCAGGTCAAAGTATCGGCTGAAAGAGCCGGAGTCGCCTAATCCTGGCTTCATATCTCCATAGTATTCTTCCTTGTAACCACCAGAATACGCTGCCGTATGTCCTGATTTGCCTCCAGTTGATTTCGTAATTCGCCCATCATTCAACACATCATCACTTACTAATAGATTGGCTGGGAATCTGCCGGAGGGCAAATTGTAACTACTCGCCTGATACTCGCCATATATATCTGAATAGGCCCTATTATTCTCTCTGTGAGTATGCGGGTTTTTGGCAATCAGGCTATCATCACTCTCATACGGCACTCTACAGTCATCTAACCAAGTAATACCTTTGCGATTTTTAAGAGCTTCACTTACATATCCTGATAAGTCAGAATTCGTGTAAGGTTTGCTTTTTAATACCTTGTCTCTATTGAGTAATGTCTCATCATTAAAACGAGGATTGAGGGCTATCCTGCTCTCAACTACATCACCAGCTTTAAGAATGATATTGTATTTCTGTTCTAACTTTGCTTTTTGCTTTCTATCGGCTTCAGTCTTATCCTTTATATCTATCCTGCTAGTATAGAAGTAATCATATTCGCCAGCAAAATCACTTCTCGTAATCCGGGATAACGGCTTCATACAGACTAGGATAACCTCTACCGCCGGCTTAAACTGAGCTCCGCCATAAGAACCGTCTAAGGCTTTGGCTTGGGGAGTGGCGGGAATGGTTTCTTTAACTATCATGCTTCCCTTTTTATCCATCAAGCCAGCATTTCTAATATCGTGCGTTTCATACTCTCTAACAATTTCTCTCTTAGCCCCCAGCCTCTTATCTACCGCCTTTGAGACTGACATCGCTTTCGGAAACCCACTGGCAAAGCAGAAATAGAGAGAGCTGAAGCCTGTATTGAAGCCGGCTTCCTGTAGTGCTAATATCTGCTTACATAGAACATCCTGTCTTGGGGCACACATCACAAAGGCAAAGGCACCAGGTTTCAATGCCCTCAAACACTCTTGCCAGATAGGAACAAAGAACTCTGTCATAGCAAAAGGCTGATTTCCTGGCAACTGCTTAAGCCCTTTCTTATTCTGGTATGCCCCCTTCGGCTCAAAGGTGTCCCAGGCCTTGCCCATGAATGAGTAACCATAAGGAGGGTCGGTAGCTATCAGGTCAATGCTGTCAGTCTCCAATCCCCTCAGTAATTCCAGGCAATCGCCGTTGAAAAGCCTCATATGAGTACCTTAGTAAAAGAGAGTATCTATCAGATCAGTCTCCAAATATCTGGCCTAAAAGTAACAATATCGGATAGAGAGCAGCCACAGGAACGATAATCCCCATGACCTTTCTGAAGTTGGCTTTCATTAGCACGAAAAGGGCTATAAGTATAGGTAGCAAAAAGAAGGTCAAGCCAGTCATCGGCTTAAGTAAGCCAATAGATATCAGAAATACATGATAGGTATAAATTGAAATTAGCCATATTGACACGTACCACTCAAGGCTTAACCCATACTGCCACACCTTGTAGGCAATGCTCTTGACACCCTTCTTAAGGTTGGCCTCAGCATCGGGCCACTCATCAAGGGCCAGTCCCAGAAAGGAGAGTATTACTGCAAAGGGGACGCTCACCAGCAGGCCGGTAACAAAATCAGGGTTCTGGTTTACAGAGAACATACCTATCATAGCCGCTATCGGACCGACACCAATACCGAGGGCCAGCTCATGGGTCCAGTTGAACTTCGCCTTGCTATACCAGAATGTTATTAGCATGCCGGCACTAGCAAGGGGTAGTATCACCCAGGTAACATTAATCGCCAGATAAATTGTAGGAATGAGCGCCAATATATACCAGCCAATGGCGTTTAAGGCTACCTCTCTGGTGCTAACGATGCCAAGAGCTATTATACTCTGACCGCCGGTATAGTTCTTTTCAGCACTGCGCTCAATCTCCTCCCCCTTATCGAGGCCTGTCCAGGCATAGTCCAGAAAGCTGTTGAATGAGTGCCCCCCAGCCATGATGAATAAGCCAGCCACCAAACCAACCCATGCATAACCGCTAATACCTCCTGCCAGCACAGAGCCCATCAACAATGAGGCCCCAAAAAAGGGGGCGGCAAACCACCTTGGCAGGGTCCAGAGATGTGCCTTAATCTTTGTTTTCATTTAAAGCCTCCTTTTTATTGGCATAAATACAAACACGCCATGACCGTAAAGCTGGCAATCGGCACAGTCAAATTATCATCTAAGTATTGTCTTGTTGGAGTAAACTTCTCAACAATCACAGCAGTAATAGCCCCAACAGCTCCGAGCCAGTATGGCGTCACAAAGTATGCCAGGGTTAGGCATACCAGAAGCATCCCCAGGCTGCCCCAATTGCCCTTTACCTCTCTCTTATAAACTCTATTTCTAATGAGCCCGGTAATTGCGTCACCAGCACCCATAAAAGTAAGTGGAACTATGGCCAGCCAGGGCTGCCCCAGCAAACCCCAGCCAATAGCTATGATTGGTATTCCCGTTGCTGGATAATGAATCTCAGCCAGTGCTTGCAGCCGGCCTGAGCCACCAACTCCCCTGAATAGCGACGGCCTTCGCCACCTGGCGTATAGAAGTAAGAGGGTGAACGCGGTTGTTAAAATCAAGGGCCACCAGAAAGTGCTGAACAGGAAAGGACACAATAGAAAGCCCACACAACCGCCAAGGTGCCCCAGCTTCCTGCTGACGTGATGAGGGATTACCCCTGTGTCATAAAAGATATTAGCCAGATATAGTCCAAGCAGGGCAGCACCAGCGATAAGAACTACATATGGAATTTCACTTAACATAATTATTAGATATTGGAGTCCCTTTTCATACCCTCAACAGCAGCTTTGGCAATTGGCTTCATCTTGGTAAAGGCGTACTCCTCCAGGGCGTGGAATATCTCCTCAGAATCATATAGAACCCTATCGCCCCTAAACTTAATCAGACCCCGGCTCCTTGCTGCTCTTGGCGAAAGCCCTGGGTCATGAGGGTCATCCGTGAGCCAGACAAGAATCTCAATCAGTGTGTCATCGGTCATCGATATCTCATTCCTGATATCGCTATCATCATTCTCTGTGAAAATACCAACCGGTGTCAGCCTTACGGTGAAAATACCCCCCTCCGGGCCAGAGATATATAGCCGTCCTTTTCTACCGATAACAGCCATTTTTTTCTCTGGCGGGATTCCTCTCAGTATCTCTTGGTGAGCCTGTTTATCCTCAAGTATGAACGCGAAAACCTTCTCCGCTATTGTTGTCATTATAGCCTCTTGACTACTGCCTTCATAAGGCGCCTCTTGAGGGCCTTATACAGCTTTTGGATAGTATCGTCCTTCAAAATCACAGGTTGGCAACCATCCAGGTTGAGTACAACCTGGTCAAACATTTTCTCTATTGCTTTCCTATCGGACGTCATTGGTATACTGCCGAGCAGGGGTATCCCAAACTCATGGCATGTACCTCCCAGGTCAATCTCCGGTGAAAGGAAGGGCCAGAAAGACTCCCCCTTAGGTGACAGGCAATAACTCATATTGCTTATCAGCCCCAATATCGGAACCTTCTTGAACCGGATGAAATCAATGGTCCTGAGTAGGTCAGCGGTGGCTATGTCTGTAGGCTGGAAAACGAGTATGGCACCATAAATATCGGGTAAATAATCGTAGAGTGCCTGCATAAAGCCACTGCTTGACGGCGGCGAGTCCATGAGTATGTAATCTAAATCTTCAGGCCATTGGATTACTCCAGTTACCAGTTGCCTCATGGCATCTATCAGTGTCTTCTCGTCCCACAATACTGCTGGGACTTCACCATAGTGGCTGGCCATGGTCAGTGCATAAATACCGTCAACCTCGAATGGAATAATGGTCTCAGACTGCGAGTCCAAGTCCCACTTAGGTATCTCGCCTAGTCCCAGCCCACGGCCGAGGGTAGGGGCGGTGACATCTATATCCAGCAGCCCAACCTTGCATCCCATCCTTTGGAATGCCCTGCCCAGGTTGATAGTAACAGTAGTTTTACCGGTTCCACCCTTAAGGGATGATATAACGATCTTGCATTGCTTCACTTAGCTGCTCTTCCGGGGTGCAACCCTCTTAAAAGGAAACGGGGGTGCCGTAACCTTCCCAAGAAGGCTGCACCCCCGTTTTTGTAAGCAATAAATAAAGGGGTTTGCCCCCCGTTTATTGCTTACCTATATTAAACTATATACTCCTCTTACAGTATATCAAACAATACCACCATGTCAAATATGAGTAAAATAACCATATAACCAGCCTAAACTTGACTTAAATGTCTATATATGGTACAAACAAAATAGAGGAGCTAAAAAAGATAATAACGGGGGTGCAGCTGCACCCCCGTTATTTTTATGGTTGCAGCTAGAGTGGGGCAAGAGTATGAAAACAGAAGTAGTATCAATAAGAAAAAAGCATTCTGCAGAGACAGCTGAAGAGCCACAAATCGAGACGGAAATAGGGCAGGAGCCCGAAGCCCCTTCACCTGAAAAGCAAAAGGCAAGCGTTCATATCATGATTAACACCGAACTGCTGGAGAACGTGAAGGAGCTAGCTGACTATGCTGCTGAGATAGGGCTGATACGTAATGACCCCCGCGGCAACGTCACAGACTTTATTAACTGGTGCATCGAGGTTGGCAAGGAGAGACTCAGACAATATGCTCTTAAAAGGAGAGCATTTATTTAGTGGAGTAGAGAAATGGCAGATATAAAAGAGAAACCATTAAAAACCCTGAGGGCGCTGTCACAAATGGCAGAGCCAACCAGACCGACAGAAATTGGCAAGGCTATCGGCGAAAAGCCAGTAGATGCCGGAAGGTACCTGGCTGAGCTTTTGAAGGGCGGACTGGCTGAGAAAACGGATGAGGAAAAGAACCTGTGGGCTATTACAGAGAAGGGGAGTGAACACCTATATAATATAGAGGAGGAACCCCCGTCACAGCCACCTATGATGGGTTCTGTTACAGAAAACAAACTGCCGCCGGAAACTATACCGGAAATTATAGATACCATACCAGCACAGTCTGATATTTTCAGGGGCATTGGCGAACGTCTGGGCGTTGGTAGAAAAAAGGGCGATATTCGCCTTGATTCAATAGTTTACTATGTTCAGAGGACAGCCAACCTTGATGACCTCACTTCAGTTTGGAATTCACTCACCGAGATGGGAGTAGCCAGCGATATCAGGAAGCGTTGGATAAAACTCTATGCTCAAAATATACCAGGCAAAGAGGTTCCAGAGAGCCTAAAGGAGAAGCTGGATGCCGGCCTTGAAGATGAAAAGGTACGCGACGAGGGCAAGCATGAAATACCACCAAAGGCTAAGAGGTTTAGCGTGGTCGGCGGTGAAATTATTGGTGACCCTGAAGGGGACTTAACATTCAATGAAGCTCTAAAAGAGCGGGCGCAAAACCTGGGTGCTAAGCCCGAGCAGGCAAGCACATTGGCAGATATGATTACGGCACTCAAGGTGGGGCCTGAAATATCAACATCACTACTGACTGTTCTTCTGCCACTAATTACTAAAGAAACCACGCCACAAGATAACACGGCGCATATAATCGAGGCAATGAAGGTTGGTCCCGAGATATCAACATCACTACTGACTGTTCTACTGCCACTATTAACCAAGGAGAAACCCCCGCAAGATAACACGGCGATCACTATGCTGCAGCAACGTGTCGAGCAACTGGCCGAAGATAGGCACAAGGCTGAGATGGAGATTCTAAAGACGGAAATAAGAACCGGTCAAAAGTCTTCGGAAGCCGACCCGCAGATACAGGCTCTGACTCAGCAGATTAGCGATATGAGAGAAGCATTACATAACGAGCAGCTGGCTAGAATTCAGGAGCAGAATAAGAGCTTAATTGACCAACTGGTCGGCAAAATCGGGCAGCTGGATGAGCAGGTTAGGGCAACCAGGGAAGGCAGAACAGCGGACAGTAAAATAGGCTTGATGTCCAGTGCTTTAGACCATGGCTTTGGCGAGCTAAAGGGCCTCAGGGCTGACGTAAAGCCTCTAGTAGAAGGCTTTGTCTCAGGGGGCGTAGAAAGGCCAACAGCAAAGAGAACGCAGAAAGATAAAGAAGGCTTCAGTGTTGGTCTGGATAAGGGGATTGAGAAGGAAAATAGGCTGAGGCAGATGGAGGATAAGCTATTCCTCGGCAAGATGGGAGTTGACAAGGCATAGCCTAGTAAATAAAATGGTTACAGGAGCTTGCTATGCCAAAGTTACCGGACCCAATTAATATAATTACCAGTCTGGACAAGGTCATCGATGTTGGCTCAAAGGTCATAGATTCATTCAGTGATGGTATCGATAGGATAAGCAACGCGCTTGGCAAAACGGAAACTATGCCAAGCTCGAATACTATTATTGAGGAAACTCAAACCCCAGTTGCTAAAGGAACGGCTTGTCTTCCATGCAGCCGCGATCACCTCTCAGTTACATCAGCATCCCTTTCCGAGGGCGTCAGGTTTGCCCGAGACAAGGGTATAAAGGACCCTGAGGTTATTAAAAGACTCCGCATCGCAATAGATGAACTTAACATAATGGAGAGAATCGACCTGGCTCCATCTGAGACTGCCAGACTTAAGGGCGAAGAGAGGGAGCTAGCTAACTGGGTGCTCAGCCAGTCAAGGAACCTGAGGCATGATATTACCGCAATAAAGACACCAGAGGACATGGAGAGCGCAGCCGCCAATGCCGCCGCCACTACCGAGGAGTTCATGAGCAGGTTCTATAAAATCCCGGAAGGGGAGGAGTGCGATACCTGCGGCGAGGTGGCAGAAAGAATAAGGGATTATATAGAGAAAAGGAAAAGGAAAAAGATTTGATAACCAATGTTGACGCCTGCTTGAGGAATATGGCTGACTGGTATGTTCAAAACAGGCATATATTGACAGAGCCTGAGCTTAAGACTATTTTGATGAAACACTGTGGCAGTGAGAAAGAGGTTGAGAAATTTTCCAGGTTTATGAAAACTAGACCAGGTCAGATAAGGTTTAGGAATTTACTATTAGAGAGGAAGGAGCAGAGTGAAATTGCAAGAACGCAGGTATCTTCGCTCGGCTTTATGGAATTAGAGATTCCTGTAGCCTTGGCTGTGGAGACAATGGTCGACGAGAACCCTTGGAGTTCAGGCTTCCATAGAAAATTAAACCAGAGGTGGACTATTGTCTTTAGAGGCAGAGCTAGTGATAAAGTCGTAAAAGCAGCAAAAGCAGCCGGGTTAGATGTAAATTTTAGGGAAGCCCCAAAGAGGAGCGGTCAAATTCTAACCGACGTATCTTTGCCTGATGTTGGCATAACTGAGATTGAAAAAGCAAAAGAAGTATTTGATAGATTCGCCGAATTGTATGAGAAAGGCAGCTAATCCTAGTAAGTAGTTTAGAGGGAAAATATTATTATAATGAAAATCTTATAGCTGAAAATGCAAAATCTTATGCCGAGGGGCTTGGTTATAGAACCAGCTTGAAATATTGTAATGGTATGTGGGAGGTTACTGTTTGGGGTTTGATTTCTGAACAAGTGCAAAGCCTCGAAGAAAAATCAAAGCCAACAGTGGCAGGGGGTTAATATTATGGAAACGACAGAAGCACTAAATAAAATATGTCAGGAGGTCGGTGTCTGCGAGGCGATACCCTCCGATCATGAACTTCTGCTACATTTCGGGGTGGAGGAGCTGGGCAGTCCGGGATTAGTTATTGACGAGTTCATAGCCCGAGCCAGTCCTTGCAACTGCTTCACTTATAAGGGTAAAGACCTTTGTTGGAGTAAGGGTATTATAGGTATGCTGGCAAACGAGCAACAAGACATATATTGTGTGGCTGGCAAGTCATACAAGGAACAACCCAAGCTGGTAGAACGATACTCAAAGTTTGCCCAAGCCGCTGAAACTGCCCATAAGAAAATAGAGGCAATGCCGAGAGGCATTGATCGTCTTGAGACTTGGCTCAGCGCAATGGGTGAGGAATTGGGTAAGAGGGGAATTGAGATTTAGGGAGATATAATGGGCAGGGCAGAAACCACTTTAAAGGAGCTAAAGGGATTATTACCCGATGGATTCACAAACACTTATGAAGAGGAAATAACTTTAGCTGCTAGGGCAGCATCAAATTGCGATTGGTCAAATCTAGCAACAAATTTAATGAATATAGGCTGGTGGTCACAGGAGTTGACAGGAAAGATAAATGCTATGCTTAGAAGTAAGAAAATAACTGAACTGGAACGGTATAGAATTGGTAACACAATTGTACGGCTAGAGGGTTCACTTATAGAAGACATCGAGGAAGCTTTAACAAAATCTTGCTCGTGTTCTTTTAAGTAGGTTAAAATAGGGGAGGAGTTGGGCCAAAAGGGGAATTGAGATTTAGTCTAAAAATGCAAGGAGGATAAAATGTCCGACATCCCAGAGGTACCTTGGAGATTCGGGGATAGGTACTCAGTAGTTGATTTTGTACAGACCAAAAACGTTGCCATACTAGAGGAAGCCACTGCGCTTTATAGCTCAGATAATGACACCTTCGTCAAAAATGTGTCAGAATACATGCGGGATGAGTTCTACTATCCCCTTGATAACTCTGGTAACCCTGCTGCTTCCGGGCAGCTATTAAGGCATCAAAAGGGCTTGATGGCTTACCATTTTAAGAAGTGTGTCTACTATATGTGGTCCCTGCCAAATGAGGTTTTAGCTATAGGTGCCGGCATCTGTATTGATACAGCAAACTTGGGCTGCTCAATTTTCAGATCAAAGGGGCTAGACGGAGCTTGGGTAGTGCTAGGGGACGTTATATCGACTAAAAACGGCACGCTAATTGGTCGCCATGCTTGGGTTGAAGTGCCATTTAAAGGGAAAATATATGTAAGCGAATACACCATTCATGAACCAGATATAAATAATCTGATATTAGCAAAAGATGTATACAATAAGGACTCCAATTGGGCTCAGAGGAGTGGCATTTATTATTCAGCTCAGGCAAATTATAATGAAATAGAGTTTATTGGCGTGGGGCCACTGGGGGTCAGTATGATTTGGTTGATGGGCCTACCAGCCAAGAGAGTACTCCTTTTTGGCATTGAAGCCACTTCATCCTATAAGCAAAGTAGGCTAGTTAAGGAATGGCGACAAGAGGAAAACCTCAAAATGAAGCTTCTTCGTGAAGCCTACAGGGGGATATAATGGTCAAAAAGAAAAAGGAAAACATTATACAGCTCCTGGGTAAAGAGCCCAAGAAGCAAATGAAGAGGACACATCAGGCTATCCAGAAAGCCTTCAAGGACAATGGTCGGGATGGTAAAAGCACGAGGCGGGCTCGATAAACCGAGGGTATAGCTTGCAGGGCTGGTCCGTAAGATTGCAGTCATGGTAGACCTTACCGTCAGACTTTCTAGTAAACTTGCTTGTTTTCTCAAAAGAATTACCCCTGAAACATACAGTCTCCCAGGTAAGACAGCCAGGGCAGATGGCAACGTACTCCCGCTCTTTCTTTTGCATATTGTTTCAAATCCATTCCTCCGATAGCTTGCCACACTCCTCCTTCTTAAGTAAGTCGCTATCGGTTACAAAATCGCCTGGAAGCGGCAAAATATCGTCAGGCAATACGGGGATCATTGCTCTCAGGTGTATCTCTAAGAGTGCCTCTGAGCAAATCTGCCGGGGGTCCCTATGCCAGGACAGTGGCATCTTGTCCAATGGTAAATGTAGCTTCTCCCAGATTATACGGGGTATAATATATTTAGCTATACAGAAATAGTCATAGTAACTCTTTTCATCGCTAGCCAGCTTAATGGCCTCCCTTAGCAATCTAGGTATCCGCCTCCTATATTTGCTAAGGCGCATAACTAAAACCTCCTGGCCATACCGCTCAGATAGAAGCCTAAGGCATACACCACACCCTGTTGACTCAAAAATCATGGGTATCTTTCCAGCACAAGCCCGATATTTAGTGGCACCGAGCCTCATCACCCCCATGTACAAGAAACAGTGAGAATACTTACCAACACAAGCTCTTCTGATTTTATCCCAGAGACTATTACCACTAATAATAGTAACTACAACGTCGCCTGGTTGCATTTCTTTATTTCCTTTTTAAGTAATTGGATTTGTTGCCTTAGTTCACGAGCTTGTCTACTTCTGCCATCACTCATCCCTTGCTGATATTGACGAGAATATCACCTGGCTTTAGACGGAATTTACTATTCTGGCTCACCCCTGTACCAGCTTAATCACCTTGGCCTTTCTTAGCTGTTTGACACTCCCCAGCTCTAAAGAGCGAGGATTCTCAGGATACGCTTTGCTTAACCGCATACGTTTGCTTCTGAAGGGTCTGCCCGACCCTACATATATTTATCGCAGCATTGTAGTCTCTATCGTGC
>Ga0210003_1004560_pt1 | contig 10889 bp, 9 predicted proteins | sample LantaG_FD_182804 | JGI IMG/M metagenome (GOLD analysis project Ga0210003, IMG submission 182804) | Deep subsurface microbial communities from Baltic Sea to uncover new lineages of life (NeLLi) - Landsort_02402 metaG (SPAdes) (version 2) | ecosystem: Environmental > Aquatic > Marine > Oceanic >...
TCTCTCTCTCTCTCGCGCGCGCGCGCGCTCTCTCTCTCTCTCTCTCTCTCTCTCTCTCTCTCTCTCTCTCTCTCTCTCTCTCTCTCTCTCTCTCTCTCTCTCTCTCTCTCTCTATCTGCTCTATTTCTCTGACCTGATCCCCCTCTTCCCAGCCTCGGCGACGACGTAGTCCAGCCCCTTCGCCACGTTCTCGTTGAACTTTCCGGCGACGCCGTTCAGGGTCATGTCGCTCTCCTTGTTGACTCCGTGGCTCAGGATCCTCATCACGTTGAACTTGGCGGCCGCGGCCGAGTCGAGGACGTCGCGGAGGAGGGCCGGGCCCGTGGTCCCGGCGGGGAGCGAGGCGGCCCAGAGGTTCCTCGCGCCGAACCCCATCTCGACGGCCTCCCAGATGTTGAACCCGCTCGGGTAGAAGGTGGAGCAGCCGTCGACGAAGTTGAGCGTGGCCGGATCGATTCTGATGACGGAGGAGGGGGAGGCGGCGGAGGGGGACGGCCGAGCCTCGGGGCGGACGAGCGGGGCGGCGGCGGCGGCGGCGGCGGGAGCAGGAGCAGGAGCGGCAGCGGCCGTCGCCGGCGGCGGCGGCGGCGCTACTTCGGGAGCCTCCTTGGGGGGAGGCGCCTCCTTGGGCTCCTCGGGCTTCTCCGGGGCGGGCTCGCGGGGAGTCGTGATCTGTTTTTTGTGTGTGTGACAGAGAGAAAAAGAGTGTGTGTGTGAGAGAGAGAGAGAGAGAGAGCGAGAGAGGTTTTTTTTTTCCCTTGAACTTTTCCGGGTCCTCGCGCCTCGCCCAAGAGTCGGTGACGTAAAAAAGGGAAAGAACTTTCTCTGCTCCCCCTCAACCTTCAAGCTTCAGACCCACCAGCTGCTGCTCGAGCCTCTGCTGCTGCGGCGACGCGTCCGCGCCGGCCTCCTTGCCGCTCTCGACGGCAGCCCACTCGCGCCTGGGCGCGGGCGGCGCCGGCGGCGACGAGGCCGCGAGCGCCGCGCGCCTCGCGTCGCCGGCGAGCCTCTGTCTCTGCGCCGGGGTCGGGACGGCCCGGGTCCCCTGGCTCCGGCCGTTGCTGCCGCTGTCTGACTGAGCCAGGATCGGCGATGGTCCCAGAGCAGCCAGGAGCACGAGGAGCAGCAGCAGCAGCAGCAGCGTCGTGGCTGCTGCCGGCGGGCGGTGCTTGGAGGTCATTTTGGGAGTTTGCAGACACAAGAGGAAGAAAAAATCAAAAAAAAAAGTAAAACAAAAACCGACGGCTCTCACTTTCTTTCTTCAGCAACATAAAATCTCAAAGCCTTTTTTTTCTTTGCTTTTAGAGCGGAGGGGTCGCCTTCAAACGCCCCCTTTTCCTCGTCCTGTTTCACCGTCCGACAGGTGCGTGTGTTCTGCGTCCCCAAGCAGAGGTAGCGAGAGTGGGCTCGCTTTTGCCTCTGCCACGCTCTACGTGCCGCTTCCATTCGATTTGCCCCCGCCGCCGCAGTCCTTGGAGCGAAAAAAAGAAAGCAGCGAAAGAAAAGAGCTCTCGTCAGCCGTTGACGCGGCGAGAGAACCATCTCGTACCGCTCCTTGCGCCCCCCTGCGCTCGCAAGACCACCGCACCCTGCCGGTCGCTTGCAAGACGTCCGCTTCTATCGTAATTCGCGAGGGAGAAGGGCCCAGGACGCGTTCCCGGCGTCGGATCGAGCACCTCTTTTTCTTTTGCCGCCGCCCTCTCTTTTTCTTCGTTCTTCAACTTTCTGTTTCGTCGGGCGCGCCTCTGGTTCTTTTCGCGGCAGCGGCACGAGAGAATGGGGGGCCAGATTAGACCACTCGCGGACCTCGCACTTTCTCTGTCCCGAGCTCAACACCGATTTCTCGGTCAAGCAACGCCGTCCTGGGGAACGGCGAAAGCTTGAGACGGCTGCTTTCGTGCCCACGACCGCCGCGCCTCTTCCGTTTGGAGAGGCAAAAAACGAATGCCTCTTGGACCTCGAAAACAACAATCAACTCACCCTGCTCTTTTTCTTTCCTTCCTTCAACTCATATCTTCCAACGCACAGGTCTCTCTCTGAGCCGCACAGCCTTCTGCTCTCACTTCTCAACCGCTCCGTTCGAGGCTGCTTCCTAGTCTCCTTCAGCAACAACAGCAACAACAAACGAGAAAAACAATAGACGATATGGCTCCGACTTCTTTTGCTTCGGCTGTGTCGGCATCGCTGCGGACGCTTGTCGGAGCCTCCCAAGCCAAGAGCGCCAACGACGTCTCTTCGGTGCTGAGGAACGCTGCCGACTCGGTCGTCAAGGCGCAGTTCAAGATCGGAGGGGTGAGTCTTGGCGCGGTTGAGAGAAAAGAGGCGAGAGAAGAGACAGACGCGCGCGAGAGAGAGGGGGGGGGAGAGAGAGATTTCAATTTGGAGCGAGATCTACCTTTCCGCTTGCTGCCTCTCGGGCTTTCGTCGTCGTCGACCCCGGCTCTTTTTTTTTTTTCCGAACCTCCTCTCCTCCATATCTTGCTTTTTTCGTTTTTCACTGCCGCCCTCGTCCGCTGCTGCTACCTGCCGCGGCACGCTGCGTCCGCTCTCCTGTTTATATTTCCCACTCTGATCAATGGATTGCCATTCACTCACTCGCGCTCCTCTTCATCTTCTCGACCTCCCTTCGTTTCCCTCCCTTCGTTTCTCTCCCTCTCTCCCCCTCCAGCTCGAGCTCGCCACCGCGCTCGCCGCCGTCCTCCTCCTCCTGGCGGTCGCCTTCTCCCTGCGCCGCAAGGCCCGCCCGGTCTACCTCGTCGACTTCAACGTGTTCCGCGCCCCGGACCGCATGAAGATGTCCCGCGAGGCCTTCATGGGCCGCAGCCGCAAGGCCGGCGCCTTCGACGCCAAGGCGCTGGTGTTCCAGGACAAGATGGTGATGAAGGGCGGCCTCGGGGACCACACCTACCTGCCCGACGCGATGCACGCGTCGCCGCCCGTGCCCTCGATGGCCCTGGCGAGGGAGGAGGCCGAGATCGTCATGTTCACGGCGGTCAGGGACGCGCTGGCCGCCGCCAACCTCAGGGCGACCGACGTTGACTGCGTCGTCGTGAACTGCTCGCTGTTCAACCCGACGCCCTCGCTGGCCGCGATGCTCGTCAACCACTTCAAGATGCGGTCCGACGTGGTGTCTTACTCGCTGAGTGGGATGGGGTGCTCGGCGGGCGTGATCTCGATCGCGCTGGCGAGGGAGCTGCTGCAGACGTACAAGAACTCGACGTGTCTGGTGGTGTCGACGGTGAGGAGTTTTTTTTTTCTTCCTCTTTCGGGTTTTTTTTTCTTCTTTTAGATTCCTCTTTTTCCACTCTTGCTCCCTCTTTCTTTCTTCCTCTCTCACACTCCTCTCTCGCTCGCTCGCTCGCTCGCTCTCTTTTTCTCTCCCCCGAAAAACAAAAACATAACGAATCTCAGGAGAACATCACCCAGAACTGGTACTTCGGCAACGAGCGCTCGATGCTGATCCCCAACTGCCTGTTCCGCGTCGGAGGCGCGGCGATCGTGCTTTCGAACAAGCCGCAGGACGCGCGCAGGGCCAAGTACAGGCTGGTGAGTATGCTTCACAAGTTGAGAGAGAAAGAAGAGAGAGAGAGAAAACGGAGAAAACCGGAGGGGGAGAGAAGAAGCAAGAAAAAGAAAACTCACTTCGAAATCGTTTAAAAAAAACTTTTCTTCTTCTCCTCTTCCTTCAGGACCATGTCGTGCGCACCCACATGGGCGCCTCGGACGCCAGCTACCAGTGCGTCTACCAGCACGAGGACGCGACTGGCCAGGTCGGCGTCCACCTCAGCAAGGACCTGATGGCCATCGCCGGCCACGCGCTCAAGGCCAACATCACCGCGCTCGGCCCCCGGGTCCTGCCGCTCGGAGAGAAGCTCAAGTTTGCCGCCAACCTCGTGGGGCGCAAGGCCCTGCGCATCAAGGGGCTGGCGCCCTACACCCCGGACTTCACGACGGCGTTCGACCACTTCTGCATCCACACGGGGGGCCGCGGCGTCATCGACGAGATGGAGAAGCAGCTGCGCCTGCCCTCGGCCGCCGTCGCGCCGTCGCGCGACACGCTGCGGCGGTATGGCAACACGTCCTCGTCCTCCATCTGGTACATCCTCGCCCGCATCGAGTCCCGGGGTGCCGGCGTGCGCAGGGGAGAGCGCGTGTGGCAGATCGCGTTCGGGAGCGGGTTCAAGTGCAACTCGGCGGTGTGGACGGCGCTCAAGGGGAACAGGGTCGAGCACAAGGCGTGGGAGCCCGTTGACGAGGAAGAGATCCTCTCGTAGGAGAGATAAGGGACGAGGAAGGAATCTCCTTGTCTCGTCTTGTCCTTCTTCCTTGCCCCCTTTGCGTTCTTCTTCTTTTCCGCCACCTCCTCGCTGTGCCTGTTCCCGTTTTTCTCCTGTTCTACCACCAACCGACCACCACACCACTTGTACACCAGCAGACGCCTGAGAGGGAGAGAGGGGGGAAAGAGCACGCGCGCTCACAGGGGGAGGGGGGGTGAGAGTTTGAGAGAGGGACTTGAAAAAAAAGTCTATAATCTTTCCTCCTTCCTCCCCCCCGCAGCAAGTTTTGCCTTGGCCCTGAGAACGAGAGTTTTGAGATAGGGGGGGGGAGAGACAAAAAAAAAGCTAACGACCACAAACCAAAATTAAAATGAGCCAGCTAGCTGAGAGAGGAACGCGAGCGAAGAGACTCTTTTTTTTTAACAAAAACAAAAACGAGCGAGGAGGGGTGGTGTTGCCGCGCACGCGGGAAAAAAATCGTTACTCCTTTACCTTTCAAAAAACTTACTATCACCAAACAAAAGCACCCCCACACTTACCCCTTCGGCGAGAGAGAGAGAGAGAGAGAGAGAGAGATGGAGACAGAGGTGAGAAAGAGAATGAGAGAGAAAGAGAGCGCGCGGCGCCCCGAGAGAGAGGACTCCCAGCGCAGCTTTTTTTTCTTTTTTTTCCCGTTCCTTCTTCTTCTTGCAACAACTATACTCCCCAAACGATCACGACACGAAAAAATAAACGGAAAAGGCCTCTCAAGCGGTGCCGTTTACATTTACATTTGTTTTCATCGTTTTACCTCCTCCCGAGCCCTGTCGCGCGACAGCCAAAACTTTCCTTCTCCTCGCTCTTTTTCGAAGAGAGGAAGAGGCTCGCGAAGACCTCCTTGTCCGCTCCGGCAGGGGCCAGAGCGGCCGTCGACGCCGCGATACGGCGCTTGCGCTCGGCGGCCTCGTCGTCGGCGACTTTCTTGCTGTTGCTGGTGTGGACGCCGTCGCCGTTGCCGTTGAGCTCCTCCTCTTCCTTGCCCTCCCATCCTCCCTTCCTCTTCTTCGACGACTTCTTCTTCTGCTTCTCGGCCTTGGCCGCGGCCTCGGCGGCGCGCTCCAGGAGCAGCTCCTCCCGGGCCGCGGCGAGCCCGGAGAGGGGAGGTAGGAGGCGGATCGCGGCGGAGAGGTCGAGCCTCTTCTTGGCCTTCCCTTCGCTCCTTTCGTTTCCGCCGTCGGCAGCTCCTCCGTGTGTCGAAGCAGGAGGAGGAGCAGCGGCAGCTGCTTTCCTCCTCGAGAGCTCCTCCTCCTCCGCAGCCGCCGCGGCCTCCTCGACGGCGGCAAGCGCCACCCGCACGGCCCTCTCGGAGACGACCAGCCCCGACGGCCGCAGCAGCAGGAACCTGTTCCTGCCGTTGAGGTGGATTCCCGTGATGGGGCAGCAGAAGCGCGGCGCGAGCGCGTCGCTGCCGCTCGGCGCTTTCCCTCCGCTTGCGCCCTCTCGCTCTCCTCCTCCGCCTCCCGCTCCCTCTCCCTCTCCCTCCCGATCTCCGCTCTCGATCTCGGTCATGCGGGCGTCGAACACGTGCCTGATAGACGAGATGTGCGCCAGCGCCGGGGGCAAGCTCCTCGCCACGAGCCCCGAGAGCACCGCCTCCTTGGTGAAGAGCGACCCCAGCGCGTCGGCGACGAGCGGCGGGCGGAGCGGCCCGCCGCTCAGCGCGCAGGCCGTGGCCCTCGTCGCGGCCGCCAGCGCCGGGTCTATCGCGTCCGGCTTGACCGAGGCGTACATCTCGAGGTAGGAAGAGCGCGACTCGGCGCCCGTCGAGCCGCCGTCGCCGCCGCCGCCGAGGGCGCGCAGGCGGCAGGAGACGGAGACGGAGGGGAAGAGCGAAGCGTTGTTGTTGTTGTTGTTGTTGTTGTTTTGGGAGCAGCAGGAGCGCGAGTCGTTTTCTATCAGCGAAGCTCCCAGGGGTCTGTCGGAGGGCAGGGGACGCCCGCCGTGCTCGAGCCAGCACTGACAGAGGGAGAGTTTTGGGGGGAGGGGGGGGGTTGTTGAGAGGAAAGAGAGAAGAAAGGTGAGGTTTTGAAGAAGAGGGAAAGAAAGGAAAGGGGACAACTGTGAGAGCGAAAGAATCGGTCGAAGCCTTTGTTCTCGCGCGCAAGAGAGAGAATGCTTTTATCTCGCTGAAACTCCGTGCGCGCACTCTCGACACGCGTACCTTGTCAGCGAGAGCCAAAGCAGAATCGTGCGACAGCAGCGGATGAGAGGGCAGCAGCTGCGCGCCAGATGCAGAAGAAGAAGTCACCGCCGCCAACATCGACGACAGCAAGTGTCGCTGCATCAGCGCGGCCGCGACGGCCTCCCTCGGATAGGAGAGGCGCCAGTCGCCATCCAGAAACACGCTGCTGGATGACGAGGCCGCGCCGTTGTCGCTGCCGCTGACGAGCGGCGGCAGGCCGCGCAGCAGGAGCTGAGGCATTGCTTCAGAAGTTATGACGTCGAGAAGAAAAAACAAAGAGTGATGACGACGAGGAGAACAACCTCTTCAGAAATTCTCTCTTTCTTCGACTTCCCGTCTCTCTCTCTCTCAGCTCTCCCTCTCTTTCAAGGCAGCCATGCACAGGCTCACGCTCCCTTCGACGTCGGCGAGGATGGTGCGTGTCTCGCACCAGATCGGTAGAGGAGGGAAAGGCGGACTGAAGAGGGGCCCAGCGCGAGGGCATCAACGAGGGTGCTAGCCGCCGACGTTTCCGAATTTTACTAGCTCCAAAAACATCTCAATCCAAAACACCAGGTCCTCAACCCTCCTCGCCAGCAGCGCCTCGCCTCGGCTGCTCCTCGCCAGGCGCGCGGCCTCGTCGTCTGTGCCGGCACCATGTCCTCCAACGACTTCAAGGTCGGCTCGACCATCGAGCTCGATGGCGCGCCGTGGAGGATTGTCGGTAAGATTTTGAGTTGTTTTTTTCCTTCAAATGCGACTGGCAACTGCTCTCTCTCTTTCTCTCTTTCTCTCTCTCTCTCAACCCCGACCTCTTTTCCTCTCCCTCCTCCTCCCCCAATCCAATCCAACAACCCTCTCCCAACCAGAGCACCTCCACGTCAAGCCAGGGAAGGGGGCTGCCTTCGTCCGCACCAAGCTCAAGAACTACGTCACGGGAGGCACGATGGAGAAGACGTTCCGCGGCGGCGAGCCGGTCTCCACGGCCGAGGTCTTCCGCACCGACACACAGTACACGTATGCCGATGGCGACGACTACGTGTTCATGGACAACAGGACCTATGAGGAGACGCGCGTGAAGAAGGACGAGAGGTGAGAGAGGAGAAGGAGGTTCTTTTTCTCTCTTTTTGTTTTTAGAGAGAGGGCGGCGAGAGAGAGAAAGAGAACGGCGAGCACAAGGAAGAGAGAGAAAAAAACAAAAGGAACACTCACTCACTCTCTCTTCTCTCTTCCCCCTTCTCCCCCTCTCTCTCTTCTCTCTTCCCTCTTCTCCCCCTCTCTCTCTTCTCTCTCTCTCTCTCTCTTCTCTCGCTCTCTCTTCTCTCTCTCTCCCTCTCAACAGCTGGGCCAAGTACCTCAGGGAGGGCACCGAGGTCCAGCTCGTGACCTGGAACGGCAAGGTCATCTCGGTCGACCCCCCCACGACCGTCGAGCTCGAGGTCACCTCGACCGACCCCGGCGTAAAGGGCAACACCGTCAGCGGCGGGTCCAAGCCCGCGACGCTCGAGACGGGGGCCGTGGTGCAGGTGCCTCTCTTCGTCAATGCCGGGGAGAAGGTCAAGGTGGACACGAGGACGGACCAGTACCTGTCGAGGGCGGCGACGTCGAGTTTCTGAAAGGGAAGAAGGAGATATGTTTTTTTTTCTTCCTCTTCTTTTTCATCCACTTTTTTTTTGTCCGACCACCCTCCCAACCACTACCACCAAACTCAACCCCCCCGCAAGAGCGCGCGAAATTGCCAACGTATTTTTTGTCCCCTGGTTTTGTAACTCTTTCGCACACTTTTTTTTGACATAAAGAAAAAGCTAAGGGAAAGAGAGAGAAGAGAGAGGGGGGGGGGGCAGATGAACGAGCCCTTTTTTTCCCCTTACAATTTAAAAAAAATCTTCACTCGGCCGCGTCCGAGACGGGGTAGCAGCCGAGGACCCGCATGAAAGGGGCAATCTCCTGTAAATGCCTCAGCGCGTTCTGCGGGGCCTCGTCGGCGAGGTTGGCCGCGACGTCGACGTAGAAGACGTAGCCGAAGGGGCCGCCGCGAAGAGAAGAGGAATCCGAGGAACCAGAAGAGCTGGGGGCGTCTTGGAGAGGAAAACTCCCTGCCGGCGGCAGCGGGCCGCTGCCGTTGCCGCCGACGCCGACGCCGCTAGTCCCGACTCCGGCCCCGACCCCGACCCCGACCCCTCTGGCCCCGACGAGCCCGCTCCTCTGCATCTCCTCGAGCACCGAGGGAGGCAGCGGCCTCGACTCGATCTTGGTCAGGTCGATGTCCCGCAGCGCGAAGACGGAGAGGACCTTGAACAGAGCGCCGGGCCCGTCGGGAAGCGCGACGGCGACCGAGGCGCGGAAGGCAGAGGCGCCTTGCTTCCTCCTCCCCTCCTCCCCCTTCTTCGTCTTCGAGGCGGAGGCGACGGCGGAGGAGGGCAGCAGCGCGGGCTCCCTGGCGAGCACCAGAAAGCGAGTCACGTTGGCCGGGTTGTCCTGGATCGACCGCGCGAGGACCTCGAGGCCGTAGAGCTCGGCCGCCCTCGCGCTCGCGACGGCCGCCTCGGCGCCGCCCCCCGGAGAAGCGCCGCCGCCGCTGCTGCTGCTCAGCGACAGCGCCCTCGCGGCCCCGGCAGTGTCGTCCGCCACCACGGGCTCGACCACCCCGCCGTTGAGCGACCGCAGGTAGCCCGCGACCTGCGCCAGGGCCTGCCAGTGGCTCGAGACGCGCCGGATGTCTCCGATCTTGGTCCCCCTCGGCGCCATGAGGCAGTGGTCGACGCGGACCGAGGCCTCGCCGACGACGTGCAGCCTGTGGCGCAGCAGCAGGTCGTAGACCGCGTGGATCGAGCCCCCGAGCGAGTTCTCGATGGGGAGCACGGCCCTGTCCGCGCGCCCGAGGCTCAGCGCTTCGAACGCGTCGGCGAACTGCTCGCAGGGGAGGAGGTCGCAGCCCGGGGCCGCGGCGAGGGCCGCTCCCTCGGAGTAGGCTCCGGAGACACCCTGGTACGCGACGCGCAGTGCCGTCGAGGAGGAAGGGGGAGGCGAGGAGGGAGCGGAGGAGGAGGAAGAAAGGGGAGAGGCCGCCGGTGCCGCCCTCTGCCCTCTCATCGCGCCGCCGCGCAGGCCGCCCGCGCCATTGGCAACCCCGGGCAGACCCACGGGCACGCCCGACATCTCCGGGTAGCAGCCTAGCACCCGCATGAACGGCGCGATCTCCCTCAGGTGCCGCAGCGCATTCTGCGCCAGCGGGTCGGCGGTGTTGGCCAGGACGTCGAGGTAGAAGAGGTAGTTGAAGCGGCGGCGGCGGCGGCGAGGAGCTTTTGTCCCCTTCGGAATCCCGTCCTCTTCGTCAAAGCTCGAGGAAGAAAACGCCGCCGCTTCTGTCACCTCCTCCTCCTCCTCTTCGTCCTCCTCCCCTCCCTCCTCCAGCAGCAGGGGCGCGTCCCTCGCCGGCCTGCTCTCCACCTTCGTCATGCTGATGTCCCGCAGCGCGAACACCGACAGTGCCCGGAAGAGCGCCCCGGGCCCGTCGGGCAGCGAGAAGACGACGCTCGTCTTGTGCCGCCGCGCGTCTCCCGGGGAGGGCCGCGGCGCGGCGGGCTCGCGCACGAGCACGAGGAAGCGCGTCACGTTGGAGCTCGCCTCGGCGTCCTGGATGTCGGACGCGAGGATCTCCAGGCCATAGAGCTCGGCGGCGCGGGCAGAGGCGATCGCTGCCGTCGTATTGCTCTTCCTCTTTCCGTCTGACGACCCCCCCTCGGCGGCGGCGGCAGCCCAGCGCGCCGAGAGCTCCGCGGCGGCTCCGGCGGTGTCTTCGGCCGCCACGCGCGCGATATTTCTCCTCTCACCGCTGGCAGCATCGCCAGAGGCGCCAGAGGCGGAGGCGGAGGCGAAGGCGAGGGACCGGACAAAGCCCTCGCACTGCGCCAGCGCCTGCGGGTGGCTCGTGACCTCCGTCAGGTCCTCCAGCCTCGTGCCCGCGGGCGCGAGTAGGCAGTGCGAGACCGCGACGCCGACCTCGCCCACGATGCGCAGGCCGTCGCCGTACCTGAGCAGCAGGTCGTAGACGGCGTGGATCGAGCCACCCAGCGAGTTCTCGATCGGGACAACGGCGGCGTCGGCCGACCACTGCGCCGCCGCCTGGAACGCGCCCTCGAAGGTCCGGCATGGCAGGGGGTCGCAGCCGGGGAATGCCGCGAGGGCCGCGGCCTCGGAGTAGGCCCCGGGCACGCCCTGGTAGGCGACGCGCGGGCGGGGGCCGGTGGCGGCGGCCGAGAGGAGCGGGGAGGCGGAGGGGGTCGCGGGGGGCATCGGCGGCGGCGTCGGCGGCGTCGGCGGCGGTGTCGTCGGAGGGGGAGGTGCTGCTGCCGCTGCTGCTGCAGCAGCTACTCCAGAAGCAGAAGCAGTTGCTGCAGCTGCAGCTGCAG
>Ga0210003_1004562_pt1 | contig 10880 bp, 10 predicted proteins | sample LantaG_FD_182804 | JGI IMG/M metagenome (GOLD analysis project Ga0210003, IMG submission 182804) | Deep subsurface microbial communities from Baltic Sea to uncover new lineages of life (NeLLi) - Landsort_02402 metaG (SPAdes) (version 2) | ecosystem: Environmental > Aquatic > Marine > Oceanic >...
ATGTTGCATTAGCTATCAGAAGCTACGATACCGTATGAAGCCACTTTTGCCTCTTTGTCTAAATTCATTATTTTAACACCTTGAGTGGATCTCCCTATCCTGGAAATAGACTTTGCAGGAATTCTAATAAGTATCCCGGTAGTAGACATAACCATAACATCATATCCATCTTTCAATATCCCTGCTCCAGCTACCTTCCCCCTCTTACCTGTAATTTTAATGGTTTTGACTCCAAGTCCACCCCTTCTCTTTTTATTATATTTTGATATCTTGGTCCTCTTGCCAAACCCATTTTCAGTTAAAACAAATAATTCACAATCAATTTCCCTGACAACCATCATTGACAAAACTTCATCATCTTTCGAAAGTCTCATTCCTTTTACTCCCTGCGAAGTTCTGCCAATAGGCCTGCAATCACTTTCACTAAACCTGATAGCCCGCCCGTTTTTAGAAACCAAAACTATATCATTGCTCCCATTTGTTTTTTCTACGCCTATCAGCTCGTCTCCTTCTTTTATCGTTATCGCAATAATGCCATCTTTACGTGAACTATCGTAAGCAGCCATGCGTGTCTTCTTTACCATGCCTTTTTTGGTAGCCATTATAAAATATTCATCTTCACCATAATCTTTGGTTGCAATTATTGCAGCTACCCTTTCACCGGGTTTAAAAGGCAGCAGGTTTACAATAGCCTTTCCTTTTGCAGTTCTGCTTCCAATTGGAAGCTCGTAGACTTTTAGCCTGTAAACTTTTCCTAAATTAGAAAAAAACATTATATAGTGATGGGTAGTTGATATAAACAAATGCTCCACAAAATCTTCTTCCTTTAAATTTGTTCCAGTTACACCCCTTCCTCCTCTTCCCTGTTTTCTAAATGTAGTTACCGGGACTCTCTTTATGTACCCCGAGTGAGTAACAGATATAACGTTTTCTTCTTCTGCTATTAAATCTTCTATTTCAATATCAGAAGTTTTTGTGGTTATTTCAGTTCTTCTTTTATCCGAATATTTTTTCTTTATTTCTATAAGTTCATCTTTGATTACATCGTATACCATATCATCGCTGCCAAGAAGCTCCTTTAAATATTTTATCTTTTCTATTAGTTCTTTGCTCTCTGCCTTTATTTTATCTCTTTCCAGCCCAGTTAACCTTTGTAATTTCAAATCCAGTATAGCCTGAGCCTGAACAGGAGTAAGATCGAATTCCTTGATTAATCTCTTTTTTGCAACCTGGACATCTTTTGAAGTTTTAATGGTCTTTATCACTTCATCCAAATTATTAAGAGCTATAAGTAAACCCTCTAAGACATGCGCTCTCTCTTCTGCTTTTTGCAATTCATACTTGGTTTTTCTAACTACTACAGTATATCTGTGCTTTATATATTCTTCGATTAGCCTTGGCAGACTTAGCGTCTTTGGAATTCCATCTACTAAAGCTAGCATTATAATCCCAAAAGTATCCTCAAGCTGCGTATGCTTGTGCAAGAGATTAATAACTACATCTGGAATTACATCCCGCTTTAGCTCTATAACTACTCTCATTCCACTCTTGTCTGATTCGTCTCTTAAATCACTAATTCCATCTATTTTCTTTTCCTTTACGAGCTCCGCTATTTTTTCTATCATCCTTGCCTTATTTACCTGATATGGGAGCTCACTTATTATAATTTGATCTTTACCTTTTCCAGACTGCTCAGTGTGAACTTTTCCCCTTACAATTACTCGTCCTCTGCCAGTCTCGTATGCTTCAATAATTCCGCCCATGCCCATAATAATACCGCCTGTTGGAAAGTCCGGGCCCTTTATTTTTTTGAATAAGTCCCTAACAGTTGCATCGGGATGATCGATATAATAAATTACTCCATCTATAACTTCTCCAAGGTTATGGGGAGGGATATTGGTTGCCATGCCTACTGCAATACCAGATGAGCCATTAACTAATAGATTTGGAAATTTTGATGGGAGAACCGATGGTTCTTTGAGCGAGCTATCAAAATTATCCACAAAGTCTACAGTGTTTTTGTCAAGATCAAATAAAAGTTCTTCTGCTATTCTTGAAAGTCTTGCTTCGGTATACCTCATTGCAGCCGGGCTATCCCCATCAACTGACCCAAAGTTTCCATGTCCATCTACAAGCGTATATCGGTGTGAAAAGTCCTGTGCCATCCTTACCATTGAATCATAAACCGCAGTATCACCGTGAGGGTGATATTTACCGAGAACTTCCCCTACTATACGTGCACATTTTTTATATGGGGTATTATGCCTCATACCCATATCCTGCATGGCATACAGAATCCTTCTATGCACTGGTTTTAAGCCATCTCTTACATCCGGCAAAGCCCTGCCGATAATTACGCTCATGGCATAGCTTATATAGGACTCCTGCATTTCTGATTCAATTTCTACATTCTTAACTTTTCCTCTTATCTCAAATACCATTAATTCTCCTGACTAGATATCAATAAACGATACTCCCTTAGCATTTTTTTCTATAAATTCTCTTCTTGGTTCTACTTTACTCCCCATAAGAGTAGAAAAAACATCATCTGCAATCAGCGCATCCTCAATTTCTACTTTAAGAAGTATTCTTGTCTCCGGGTTCATTGTGGTGTCCCAGAGCTGAATAGGATCCATTTCACCTAATCCTTTATACTGCTGCACAGCTATTTTTTTGCCGCTAAACCTTTCCTTTACTTTATTTAGCTCATCTTCATTATAAGCATAAAAAATTTCTTTCCCATTTTTGGCCTGGTAAAGAGGGGGTTGTGCTATGTACACACAGCCTTCCTCTATCAGCTTCTGCATATACCTGTACAGGAATGTTAAAATAAGTGTCCTGATATGGGCACCATCTACATCTGCATCAGTCATAATTATAATTTTATTGTATCTTATATTTCCTATATCAAACTCATCCCCAACTCCTGTACCAATAGCAGTTATCATTGCCTGTATTTCCTGGCTGTTCAATATCTTATGCAATCTTGCCTTTTCAACATTTAATATCTTCCCTTTCAGTGGCAGTATAGCCTGAAATTTCCTGTCTCTTGCCTGCTTTGCGCTACCGCCTGCAGAGTCTCCTTCAACTAAAAACAGCTCGCTAAATTGTGGATCCCTCACCGAGCAATCTGCCAGCTTCCCCGGGAGTGCGCTACTTTCAAGCAGCGATTTTCTTCTGGTTAGATCTCTCGCTTTTTTAGCAGCATCTCTTGCCCTCGAAGCCTCCAGACATTTATTTACTATAGTTTTGCCTACCAGAGGATTTTCTTCCAAAAATTCTGCAAGTTTTGAATTTATTGTAGATTCAACGAACCCTTTGATTTCACTGTTTCCAAGTTTTGTCTTGGTCTGCCCTTCAAATTGCGGATTCTTTAACTTTACGCTAATAATTGCGGTAAGACCCTCCCTAATGTCTTCTCCGGACAAGTTAGTATCTCTTTCTTTTAAAATATTATTACTTCTGGCATAATCATTTATGGTCCTGGTGAGAGCACCCTTAAACCCGCTAAGATGGGTCCCGCCTTCAGTTGTATTTATGTTATTAGCAAATGAAAATATACTTTCGCTATAACCAGAAGTATATTGCATTGCAACTTCTACTTCATGGTTGACATTCTTATTTCTTATGCACACAACATCTTTGTGCAAGGTTTCTTTCTTTTCACATAGATACTTTACAAAGTCAGTTATTCCACCATCATATTTAAATACTTCTTTCTTGCTTGGCTCTTCTCTCAAATCTACCAGAGTTATCCCCAGCCCTTTATTTAAGAATGCCATTTCTCTCATTCTGGAGGCAAGTATTTCATACTTATAGTTTATTTCCTCAAATATTTCCTTGTCAGGATAGAATGTAATAGCGGTACCATGTTTATTGGTTTTTTCACCCTTTATTAAATCAGTAACCGGCTCCCCTCTTTTGTACTCCTGCCCAAAGGCATAGCCGTCTCTTCTTACTTCAACAATTAATTTTTCTGAAAGCGCATTAACAACAGAAATTCCTACGCCATGCAGCCCGCCAGAAACTTTATATCCTTCTCCGCCAAATTTTCCACCTGCATGAAGTTTGGTGAGCACTATTTCAACCGCAGGCCTGTTGTATTTTTTAACTTTCTTAACCGGAATTCCTCTCCCGTTGTCAACCACAGTAACCGACCATTCATCATCATTTAAAACGACCATTACGCTGCTGCAAAATCCAGCCATTGCTTCATCAATGCTATTATCAATTACTTCATATATTAGATGGTGGAGTCCTCTTGAGCCTGTAGAACCTATATACATGCTGGGCCTTTTTCTTACAGCCGAAAGGCCTTCTAAAACTGTTATATCTTTTGCATCATAACTTGACTTTTTCAAAAACTCACCTCTTAGACCTTGTTTCCCCCTCTACAATACAAACAAAAGGGCAATAAGTAGGCACCACTGCTGCCAGTAAATACTCATTCCCCTCATTAAACTATTATATTTTTTATAAAGGGTAAATTGAAATTATTAAATCTTGTATTATTATATCATATTTTGCATTAATTTTATCGTTTCTGCTGCAATTAATTAGCTGTAATCTTTAATATTTTATTTTTACAGCTCTATTTTGAACCTTATCTCTTTTACCACGCTTTTGCCGATATAAGAATTAATTTTACCTACCAGATTGGCAGACATAAGGCTTAATTCATTTGCCCACGTAGATGTAGTGACAGAAACGAACAATACTCCTTTTCTTAATTTTTCCGGTTTGGCTCTCTTGCTGATTTCTTTACCCACTATTTCCTGCCAGTGGTTAAAGATGCTTGAGATTGCAATCTTTTCCTCTATGTTTGCTTTGGCTATAAAATCCTTTAATATGTTTCCAATACTTTCCATTTTTCTAAAAACCTTATTAATTTTATCATTTATTATAATTTATAATAAACTACTCGATGGCAATAATTTTGCTATCTTTAACTAAAAACTTATTCTCAAATTCAATATCAAGTTCATCCAAATAACTAATGTTGGTGGTTGTAATAAAAGTTTGAAACTTATTATTCATTATTTTTACCAGCATCTTTTTTCTTTCCATATCAAGTTCTGACAGCACATCGTCTAAAAGAAGAACAGGATCCTTTTTTAACTTTTCCTTCAATGCTGCAAGCTCGCCAAGTTTTAGACTTATTGAAGCAGCCCTTTGCTGTCCCTGTGAGCCAAATGACCTTATATCCCTGCCATCTATTAAAATTACAAAATCATCTCTGTGGGGGCCAACCGTTGTAGTTTTATAGGACAGATCTTTTCTTAAATTTTCCTTAAGTTTTAAGCAAAATTTTTCCTCCAGCCCTTCTCCAGCGCTTTCGGCCAAATTATTAACAGTCAAGCTCTCCCTGTCCCAGCTAAACACATAAAATATCTCCACTGCAGAATCAGTAAAAAAATATTCCATATACTCTACAATTTTTTTCCTCAATTCCTTCATTAAATGCAATCTTTTCCTTATTATTCTGGCCCCATATTTTACCATATTGTCATCCCAGGCCTCCAGCGTTGGGTTTCCCCTCGCATCTGCAGTGCTCCTTATGCTTTTAATCAAACTATTTCTTTGGGTTAAAATTTTTTGATACTGAAGCCTTGTACCTGGAAAATCGCCATATATTTTATCTAAAATACCGTCTAAGAAATTTCTTCTATTTGAAGGGCTTGCCTTCACAATTTTCAGGTCGTCTGGAGAAAAAATAACTGAAGGCAGGATAGATGCAAAATCTGTTTTCTTCCTGTAGTATATCTTATCCACTTTAACCTTAATATTGTTACCATGCCTTAGTTCTATTTCAATTATGTTATTTAGTTTTTTATCCATCCCGGAGCCGGCGGTAGCCCTCAGGACAGAATAATCGCTGTCCCAGCCAATAAGCTCGTCTTGACTGGATGTGCGGTGGGATTTTCCTGTAGATATGTAATGTATTGATTCCAGCAGGTTAGTTTTCCCCTGGCCATTGTCGCCAATTATGAGTATCGTACCTTTACCAAAATTTAAATCAAGGTATTCATAATTTCTATAATTTTTCAGTTCTAATTTTTTTAGGTACACTTTTTTATTGTAAAATATTACTCATGTATTGAGACCTTGACTCCTAACGGAAGCTTTTCATAAAGCCATTTTGCTTCATCTAATTTTAATCTTATGCATCCATGGCTAGCAGGGATTCCAAGTTTATTATATTCTTCCTCTATCATTTCTCCATCTTCGTTAAAAGGGACGCTGTGAAAAAGATAATCTTTGTAAAATCTGGTCCAGTAATAAGCTCCTACATTAAATTTGGCTACCCACTGATAAGGAACTTTTCCAATTGTAAAAAACTCTCCTATAGGAGTACGAGAAGACTCCTTCCCCCCTGAGCAGATCATCTCTTTAATTAGCATGCCGTTATAATAAACAAGGACAATTTGCCGGCTTAAATCTACTTCTATCATAAAATCTTCACTGTTGCTAAAATCAATATCCTCGCCCTCTTCCATATTAAGTTCATCATCAAGACTTTTACTTTCAGCTTCTTCAGAAGAAGTTTTATCTTCATTGCTGTCTTCGTCCAGCATTGGGCTTGCGCCAGAATTTAAATTGTCACTGCCGGTAACTTTGCTCTCTTCAGGGCCGGCATTAGAAATAAGGGGGTGCTTTGTTTCTGTCGGGTGCAGCTCATTTATTTTATTTTCCACAATTACTGGCTCAGTGCCTGATGACTCAAACATCTTATCTCCATAACTGGTAAAAATATTTACCAACACCAACAAAGCCGCCACAGCAACCAATATAATCTCTACCTTATATTTAAACATCTGTTTACTTTCAATTCCATAAATCTATTTCTTATTAAAATAAAATATTATCATAAACATCTTTTCGATGCTTGAATCGGAGTATTAATATTCGTAATTCTTTGTTATGTATTGAGTAAATTATTCTAAAATTACCAATCCTGTATTTCCATAGATTAGCATATTTTCCTTTTAATTTGGTTCCACGATATGGGTTAATAGAAATTTTATTAATCTCTTTAAAAAAAGAACTAATAATTTTTGGTTTTAATTTTTTTAAATCCTTTTGCAAGTGTTTATGATAAAGAACTTTATACTTCAAATCTTTTCCTTTTCTTTCTTTAATTGCCTTTTAAGCTTATCTTCTGTAATAAATTCTGTAATTGGGTCAAGTGACCTTTGCATAGCAATTTCTACATCTTCAATTTCCTCAAGATAGTTTTCTACTGCCTTTTTTACAAACCATGATTTTGTTCTCTCGCTAACCCTGCATATTTTCCCAACTCTTTCTATAAGTTCTTCATCTAAACTTAATGAGATATTCTTTTTCATTTTTACACACTCCGCAATAATATTATAATGATACTATTAAATATTATTAATATTATTAAAATATATTATATTTAATATAATTATTATAAGTAATTTCTTGTCATTATACAATATATATAAATAATTATGTCTCCTGAACAAAGGCTGCTAAAGTGTTTTGAACTGACAGACTTTGCAAAAAGTCTCTTTTTATATGGGCTCAGAAAAAGATTCTCTGAGCTCTCAGAAAGTGAAATTAAAAAGATTTACCTTAAAAGAATAGCTAAATGTCACAACAGAAATTACTAAAAGAAGTTACAGATATAATAAAATCTGAATAAAAATTACTTGCACCCTGAACAAGTTGTGCAAGAACCACTTGAGCAGCTTCCGCCAGATGAATAGTTTGAAGAAAAATCATTGTTGCCCGAAGAATTCTTAAATCCAACAGGTGCAAATACTCTTATCATATTAGTGCTGCCGCATTTGCTGCACTTAACTTCAGTGCCGTTATCACTTCTTACCACAACTTCGGTAATATTTCCACAATCACTGCATTTATAATCTACAAATTTCAATCTTTTCTACTCTCCTTTAAAAATAAACTTACATAGATGCTGTATTATTATATCCATATGCAAAATAAATGAAAAGTCCTGCAAGGTATGCTCACTATACCCGCGCATAACCACATATTCATTATATTTTATTCAAATTCTTTTACCGGATGCAACTAATGCCTGCCAGAGATAGAATTTAAGATAAAATTATTGTATCATTTCAAAACTAAATGATAATGCTTTTTTAAGTTTTATTTATTTAGAGCAGGAGCAATATAAATGATGTTTTGGCGCTCTAATTTAAAATAATATGTAGCCAAGGAGAAGATATGTCTTTTGATTTCGACATTAAAACTTACACACCAGGAAAAATTATATGCATAGGGATGAATTACAAGTCACATATTAAAGAGCAGGACGGCCGCTTTCCAGACAAGCCCGTACTTTTTTCCAAGGCAAAGAGCAGTGTAATTAAAAATGGGGAAGATATAGTGTATCCGCCAGAAGTTAAGGAACTGGATTATGAAGTAGAGCTTGCAGTAATAATTGGAAAAAAAATGAAAAATGTACCAGAAGCTAAAGCTGCTGATTATATATATGGCTACACTATTATAAATGATATAACTGCCCGTGATATTCAAAAAAGTGAGAATCAGTGGTATAGAGCTAAAAGCTTTGATTCATTTGCCCCTATTGGGCCTGTGGTAGTATCAAAAAAAGAAATACCGGATCCACAAAACCTAAAACTAAAATCCTACGTAAATGGCGAACTCAGACAGAATGGCAGCACTTCTGATATGATATATGGGGTATATACGCTGCTGTCTTATATCTCTGGCTCCATCACATTAGAAGAAGGTGATTTAGTTGCAACCGGGACCCCTGCCGGAGTTGGGATCTTTATGAAGAATAAAAAACTTTTAAGACCAGGTGATGAAGTAATATGTGAAATTGAAAAAATAGGAAGACTGGCTAATAAAGTTGCAAGCCCATAAATTAATACAATAAAGTTAAAATGAGTGAATTATATCAAATTTTTATCGGTTCCATGATAGTGGCTTTCTCGGGAGCAACAGCGCCGGGCCCCATGCTGACACTTGTAGTGGCAAGCGTAGCTGAAAAGGGGTTCTGGACTTCTTTCTTTATAGTGCTCGGGCACTGCATATTGGAGCTTGCTGTAGTTATAAGCTTTGTATTTGGGATTTTAAGGTATCTGGAAAATCCTATATTACTGAAAGCCATTGGTCTTCTTGGCGGAATTTTTTTACTCTATCTGGGTGGCAATATACTATATTCGGTTTTTAAAAAAAAGACGATAGTTGATTTTAAGTCTGCTGTTAAAAAAAATAGCATGAACAGAAAAAGCACACTTGTAGTAACCTTAAAAGGTATCACGATAAGCCTGACCAACCCTTACTGGTATATATGGTGGATAAGCATAGGAGCAGCATTTTTAATAAAAAGCGTACAGTTTAACGCTGCAGGGATTACTTCTTTTTTTATAGGGCATATCAGCGCTGATTTTATATGGTATCTTTTTATAGGATTTTTGGTTAGTACAAGCAGAAAATTCTTTAATCAAAAGATATACAATGGAATCCTGATTTTCTGCAGTTTATTTTTATTTTATTTAGGAATTAAATTTATTATAGATGCAGCTGCAGGAATGTAGCCCAAATAGTTTAAGCACCTTTAAATATTTAGACTACTTCTTTTTGGTAATATAAAAAAATAGTAATATACTGTAGTAACAAAAATATAAAACCTTAAAACATTTAGACAATGAAAAATATATTTAATGAAAAAGACATAGCAAAAAAAACATTTGACGACAGGTGGGTAAAATTTGCATTTGGGCCTCAGGGAATTGTAAAAACTGATAAGCTCAACCTTGGCATTGTTGAATTTGCAGAGGCCACAACGGCAAAAACTCACAAACACAATGTGGGAGAAGCTTTGTACGTGCTTTCAGGCAGGGGTAAAATTAAAATAGAAAATAATATTTTTAATTTAGAAGAAAAAGATTTTGTATATGTGCCCGAAAATACAAACCACACCATTGTTACCGGTAAAGATAGTAAAGTAAAAATTTTGTTTATGTTTTCTGATAAAATTGTTATAGAGCAATAAAAAACACCCAGCAGGCAGAAACAAGACTTCAGTACAAAAAATTAGAATTACTTAAAAAATGGGCACCAAAAACACAAGCGAAAATATTATAATAAAAAAACTCGACCAAAACTTTGTCTCGCAGTCTGTTAATTTACTTTTTAATGCATTTCCCCTTCATTACAACACCCTGTTCGGTAAAAAAATTAGTACAGCAAAAAAAGCACTGACAGAAAAATATTTAAACTACCCTGATGGTGTATTCATAGCTATAAACCATACCACAAATGAAATAGCAGGTATTGTAGATACTGTAACCAAGTCCAGGCACAGTAGAAATTTAGCTATTTTAGATATTTTAAGAAACTTTGGTTTTTACGGCTTTAAAAAAATTCTGCCAAATTTACTTGAAAAATATGCTTCAAGTAAAAGCGAATTACACATACATAAATTAGCTGTTAAAAAAACCAGCCGGGGCAGAGGCACAGGCTTGCTTTTATTGCATTCTGCCCAAAATTATGCCATCTGCAAAAATAAAAAATATCTTTCCTTGTGGGTTGCAAAAGAAAACCACTCTGCCGTGCATTTATATAAAAAATTTGGTTTTATAAAATTAAAAGAAATAAAGCTAAAAATACTTAAAAGATTTTATGGGTATGACCACTTTTATTTTATGACAAAAAATATTTAGCACCTGTATTTTAATCCGATGGGCTAAACCGTAGAAGCCTGCCAGAAAATTTAAACTTACCAGCCCACAAATGATTGCCGTCAAAACACGCAAAAGGAGCTAGGCTATAAGTTTAACCTGCTCAGGAATGGAATGTTGCTGTACAGATAACCTATTACTGTATTCATGGAATTGGTAATAAAAATAATGCCAAGG
>Ga0210003_1004563_pt1 | contig 10880 bp, 18 predicted proteins | sample LantaG_FD_182804 | JGI IMG/M metagenome (GOLD analysis project Ga0210003, IMG submission 182804) | Deep subsurface microbial communities from Baltic Sea to uncover new lineages of life (NeLLi) - Landsort_02402 metaG (SPAdes) (version 2) | ecosystem: Environmental > Aquatic > Marine > Oceanic >...
GAATACCGACTTTACTAAGCTATGTCTAAAAAAGCATGGATAAAGATACCCTTCCGGTGCCCGGACTGCGGCTTCCACGCCGAAGCGTACATCCAGGACAGCCGCCCGTTTAACCCACTACTATCACAGATACCTCCAGAAACAGAACTCCGGTGCGCAAAGCACTACGGAAAAGGTAATCCTATTGGATGTGGGTGGACCGGAATACTACCAGAACCAGAGTAAAAGGAACAATAATGAGCAACAATCAAAAATTTGAAGTTGGTGGAGTAGTTCGTCTAATAAACCCCTACACAGCAGACGCGTCAAACACAGTGACCACTATGTCTGTAGCCGTAGAGGTTGGAGAACTTTTCATAGTAAAAGAAGTATCCCAAGATACGGTACTCGTACAGCATATACTTAATTCAAATGGTACAAACGTTAAAGTATACATGAACATAAATAAAACTGACCTTCAAGTATACCCACCAGAACAAGAACCTGATCCACCTGTTAATCCAGAACCACCGGAGGAAGATATGTGTGAATACCGTCGCTATAGCCTAGCAACAATCAGTGCAGTGACAAAACGACCAGAAGTATTTCTATACCAAACTACGCTTACACTAGCAGGAAGTTATACCGGAGTAATTGATGGATGGTACGGTAATGGCTCTGCTGCTGCTACTAAAGATTTCCAAAGCAAAAACGAGCTTAGTGCTGATGGTGTTATTGGAAAAGGTACCGCAACTGAGCTGATCAAGCAAGCTACAGCTGGTGGATTTGAACCAGCATTAAATCTAAGAATCATGAGTGTTATCGCGTTCTACGAGGTTTCAAACCGAAGCGATGCCTTTGGAATGGCAGAGAACGACATTGGTGATGGAGCTGGAGCAAACTACGGAATATTCCAATGTAATAGCCTTGGAAGTGTAATTTCAATGCTCAACCTAGCTGGACGCAGTGACCTTGTAAGTGTGTACAACAGTACAGACAAAACAAAAGTTAACCCAACTATCAAGGACTGGTTTGGCTCTAGTGAAGGAATCGCAACCCAGATTAAATACTTTGACGAGAAGCTCCTCGCTATTGGAATGCGTCAGCTACGAGAATTTGAAGTGTTCAATGCATGGGAAAATGATCCAGCAATGAAAAAATACTGGGAACGTGCAGTGTTGCTATTCTGCGACAGCGTTGTACAAAATGGAACCATGTGGTCTGGAAGTAGAAAACCATTCTGGAAAGCCATTGAAGAGTGGGAAAAGAGTGACCCACAAGGGTACAAGTGGCCAGAACTCTTCTACGGTACCTGGTGGAACGAAACACTTGGAAAGTATATCCAGTACGGAGAAGACAACGATAGCGGAATGAAGGGCCTTTGGTGGAAACACTATGAGAGCCACGGTGGAGTTGACAGAAGTAATCTGAATGCAGATGCCTGTAAAAAAGCAAATCAGAGTGCGGCGAAGGAAATCGTGATGGGTATCTCCAACGACCCAACTGCGCAGCTTTCAGTACTCGCTCAGTTCCGCTCACGTAGTTCAAGTGATAAATACTGGTTCCAAGCAGTAGCCAGTAGACGGATTACCGACGCAACAGGTTCCTCTTCCAACCACCCAGAGGGTGTTGTGAATGGGGCCAAAATTGACCTACCCTGTGACTACCAACTATAAGGATAAAGTAAATGAACCATCCAAAAGTTATAAGCTATAAAGGACAAAAGTACAAATTAGCGGACTCAAGTAACTATAAAGACAGCAATATACTAAAATCAGAACTAGACGCGTATGCTGACTATGATCTTAGACACCTAGACAGAATTAAGGTAGCTGTGATTGAAACCGAAAAGCGTTTGCAAAGTATGGAAGAAAAAGAACTTTTAGAGCTTAGATTTTCTTGGAATAGAATCTTAGTAGATGCAGCCCTTAGAAAAATAGCTGATATGTATGAAAGGCAACTAGAAAAAATATCTAAATAGTTTGGGAGTGACAGGAATCGAACCCGCCCTTCTGGGGACCTTACTCCACAGTGTGCCGCCTATACACTACACTCCCAGGCGACCCGAAGAGTAGTATCCTCATCTCCGGGTCTATTGTTGTCGGTATAATCAATCACCGATGGCATTTAAGCTGCTACTGAGTCATGAAAACCTGCACTTTATCATTAAGCTACCGGACCATAATAGAGGACCGGGCGGGAGTCAAACCCGCATCTCAGGTTAATTGTTAGCAGCGGTCGAGCCGGTGAAACCGACGAATGCTTAGATTTGGAGAGTAGCTTCACATTTACTTAGATGTTTATCCTACTAACAACTGCCGCAGCAGCCGCGTATAACCATTTCGCCACCCGCACATAAATTTGTGCGGGGCAGGACTCGAACCTGCACGTCAAGTAGGCATCTATTAGATTACTGCTAAAATTCAGCTTGTCTCCAACTCTAAACTGTTACTTAAACCTCCTGTATCCTATCACGAGCCCATTGCAGTGCTTCAAGCTCATGTTGATCCTTCTCTACTTTATCCGCCATCTTTTTCTCAGCAGACTGCCGCTCAGCGTAAGACATCCCATGCATAGCCATCTGTTCATGGTCTAAACAGGCATCGTCTGTAGCAAGCAAGCCTATACGTCGGTCTAGATAAAAGATAGCCCGCTCTTTCATTTGTTCAGTAGTCATCTAGCTACCTCACTACTGCGCAAGCAAGTAGTCGAATACTTTTGATCCAACAGACTTCTCAGGAGCTTCTACCTCGTTGGCCTCTTCCCTAGCGTACTTCACAGCCTTGACCAACTCACGAACACGCTTCAGCAGCATCTTCTTTCGTGGGGCAGTCAGTGCTCCACTATGCTTTACAGTTCTCCAAGTTCCAATGATCTTATCTGCCGTGATCGCCTTGGTTTGCGCAGGGTGCTCTGGGGTATGAGGATACAGTACAAGTACTTCCTCAACCTTCCTAGTTTTTGTAGTTTGCTTGGGCTCACTCTTGTGCAACCCAGAGTTTACGTCAAATGTCCAATCGAACGCCGGGTCAAGCACAGGGACGCTCTCAAGCGCCGTCTGTAGCTCAACCAGCTGCTTCTCCAGAAACAAGAGATGCGTAGCTGGCACCTGTGTCAGCAGGACAGTGTCACCTACAACCACATCAGCTTTGGCCACGCAGTTAGCATGGTCCTTCGCAGCAACGATATCCCAGTATTCAGTGTTCTGCTCTGCGATATCCTGTAGCATCTGCTCAACCTGCTGCTGCACAAGCTGGGTCTCATCTGGCAGATCTGCCTCATCTTCGTTGCGCTTCTCAAATACTTTTGAAAACCCATCGAAGAAAGAAGGCTTCGTAAATAGATGGTAGGCTGCTGTGATAAACTTGTGCTGTCGGGATTTAATTCCCTTCTCGACTGCAATTACTTGATGCTGTTTTCTAGTCATTTTCTTTCCTCTGGATTAAATTTGGTAATATGTTCCCTGTCACGACTAAGATAGTCACGGGAACGTAAGTGTCAAGAGTTCACGGGTGCTATTTCGCATCTTTCTCCATGTAGACAGGAATGAGCCTTCCCTTCTCTAATTCCCAACTGATTGTGAGATAACTTATCGATTGTCTCACCCTTACTACTCATTACGTAAAGGGTACAGCCAAATCCATAATACCTACGCACAGCGTGCGATTCGCCTTCTTTAAAAATACGTAAAGAGGGCACCTCTAGCGGGTATGCTCCAGGATCACTAGGGGGTACACCTACCGCAAACGCCGCTTCTCCCATTTGACTAAAGGGAGGTACATCTTCCTTTTTCCAAATAATAATAGTTTCGTATCTTCCTCTGAGAGCCTCTACAATAAAGTTTATCGGACAGTGTAGATCGATACCTTTTAGTTTATAAAGGGGCTTATGGTACACGAATTTGAAGTACATCTGTCTATCTCCTTGTCTGTCTAGTGGTCGTCGAAGCATCGCTGCTCCTTTTCTTCTTTTACAACGCGGACGCGAAGAATTGAACTTCGACTTCCATGTTCCTTAAACATGGCGTTCTACCATTGAACTACGTCCACAAAAGGTCGTGCGTGGAATCGAACCACGACTGAACAGCAACACTTTCTCCCGGTGGCCAAACCAGTACACTTCACGTTGCTGCGCCTCTGCCTGATCACCTGTACTGTTACCGCCATCGTTTTCTGAAGCCAGTGCACCAGCCACAGATCGTACAACGGTACGTAGTACAACTTCACGTATTGGGCTACACGACCCACAATGTAGAAGGCGGGAGTTGAACCACGCGACCTCTGGTGGTTATCCCACCAGCGTTCTACCGCTGAGCTACTTCTACTTGACTTTGGTATTCTGTTAGTTATAGTAAATGCAATCCGTGTTGGATCAGACCCAATTGCCTCCACGGGGTTATCAATGAACCGGGTCGGGTTTTTGATGCTAGGGGCTGCACTCATTTTAGGCAGTCCCCTTTTATTAGTACGTCGGGCAGGAATTGAACCTGCATCCACCCACCTAGTCACGGGGGCCGCTCGTCCTATCTCCCACCTGCCAGACGGAGGTGCACCTCCCGTTGGACTTAACAGTGGTCCTTTTTTTGAGCTACCGACGTATATTGCAGGGGCAGGACTTGAACCTGCAGCCGTCTTCTTCGAGAGTCTCCTCCCGTCGACACTGAAACGGGCTTTACCAGTTAAGCGACCCCGCATGAAAGTGGTCGGTCTGGAATCGAACCAGATACCTCGAAGGCTTTTCGGCCTAACGAAAGCAGTTCCACAACCCGACCGTCGCATCTATTTGACTCCCTTCTTCTGCCAGGCGCACCAAGCAGCTTTCAGGGTTTTCCATAAAGAATCCTGAAGCGGGATGTATTCTTCTCTTAGCTTATTCTGTAGTTTTTCCGCCCACTCGTCATGAATACGACGTTTGTCTTTGATAACCCATTCCAAACGCTGTTGGAACTCTAAGAAGCTCCCCATGCTGAGCAATGGTATATCGCTCAGCCAGCGCCCACGTTCTGATTTTTGTCCTGGTGGTAACCCAATAGCCATGAGCTGATTGGCATACTTACCCGATGATTCCACCACACGATGATGTGGAACCTTCAGTGTCTTCAGATTGCTAGAGATACGCTCTAACAGTTTTTCTGAATCGGCACCGAGTGCAACAGCATATGTTCCGGGCGTTAGTTTACCGTCTGAGCTTTCACCAGCTGCGTGTAGCAACTGTGCGCAAGCAAGACCGATAGGTATATCGGTACGGACGATACAGTAATGGCAAGTTGGGTCTTTGGGGGGGTTGAGCTGACTGTCAAGGGAGGCTACGCATTGTCTTTTCCTTTTCGGTTACTCGTTAGAGTGTTTTGTGTCTTGCACCCTTAAGATAGTCATCCTAGCAACCAAAGTCAACAAACTTTTTCAACTTTTTTACAAGTGTATGATTTAGTTGACATTATTTCTTGTTTCTACCTTCCAGTTAGACGACGGATACAGATAGAACACCTTCCGCTAGTATTGTTCTTGTTAAGAACTCTTCCACATAAATCACAATAGTTCCTATCTGGAGAACGTACTTCTTCTGGTATAGGAGAGGATACACGCTTACCACGATGCTTTACTATATAATGTCCTGGACCAAGCTTCTTTATATACCCAGAAATATAACCGCTGTTGTAGCCCATCAGGCATCATCATCTTTTTCTAGGTTCTTCAGTACCTCAGTCATAATATCCTCGTAGAAAAACCTGTTATCCTCTCCACGAACCAAACGAACACGCTCTCCACTAGTTAAACCAAAAGAAACCTTATAGATATCTTGGTTCTTCTCCGCTTCTGCAAAAGCTTCTTTTACAGTAGGAAAGAAACGTAACTCACCTTGTACAGACCTAGTCTGTACCTCTAGTTTATGTCCTACCACCTCACAACGTGGACCACCTTTGGCATAACGGTCGGTAGTAAGGCGTGCGTTACCTCTACGCATTGCGTAGATACCTTTATCTTTAGCACCCGCATCATAGGGATCAAAGTTATCCATTATCGGCCTCACTAGAGGATGCAGCCCCACATCCAGGGTTTAAATCCTCTGTAAAAAATGCAGATAGTTCCTCGGCTTTTTCTTCTATAGCTTCAATTTCTTTTTTGGTCCACACTTCGTCATTAAAGTTAATTACATCAATCATAGTAGAATCGGTAGCTGTACGAAGAAGACCAGTAAACCATATAAATCTAGCACCAAGTACTATTTTTTTGTGATAACGAGAGGGAATTTGATCATAACGTATCCTAGCAATGCTTACTTCCTCAGAGCCATTAAACTGCAATCTGGCAAAGAAGAAAGAAACGTTGTCTATCTTTTCTACTGTACCCTCTATTACTTCAACTGGCGTTAAGTTGAACACTATTTACATACTCCTCTTTCTAGGGAAGCGTAGTACACGTTTTTCCTCAAACTCCGATATTAGTTTCCCGGTACTTAAATCTAAGAGCACGCGGGTACTAATTCCACCTTTAATTAGTACATAAAAGTTGTTCTGTGCGGGGTCTTTGCTCTTCAACCCTAAATAGACGACCCTAGCCAGCTTCTTATGATCCCATGTAACAGAAGATGTAACGGTGGCACGTGTATATTCACGTTCTGAGATGTAATAATACCCCCTACGGATAAACTCTCGTCTATAGTGGCTAAAATACTCTATTTCAATAGAGCGTGTAAGCATCTAGTATAGATCTCCAACGCTTATTTGATAAATGAAAGCCAAGTGTTTTTCTAATGTAGGGTCGTCACTATAACAGATTACAGCCTGGTGTGTATCAGACATTACATAGCGACGACTGCAACGAGGGCACCATAGAATACGGTCACCATGTTTGATGTCTCCACGTAAGTGCCGTATTACTTTCCATGACTTCATATGAACAAGTTTACACCACAGTTGCCCAATAAAGAGTTTCCCAATAAAGTTACGCATCACCTTTCGGAATCTCCTTGGTTGCTTTGTGCACAGTATCATCGAAGATCTCCAGCTTCCCAGGAGGTAAACATATAAGATGTTGCCCACAACCCGGACACCCGAGAACACAGCCAACTAACTCTTGTATGTTACCAACATGAAGAACCGCTATCTTCTTAGATTTACATTTTGGGTTTGGGCATTCAACCAGTAAACGTTTGGTTATTTTCCCCATTGAAATCTCCCATTCCGAGTTTGCGTACATTTTTGAGTATACTGGGTATCCAGGGACAATGAGATCTCTTCCAGAAGTGTTTGTAATAGTGATTCTAAACATGGTAAGTACACCTTACTGTAAAATGGATCTACTTAGTTCTAAGTGCTTCTTTTCGTACTTTCCTATAGGCGCGTAGAGCGTCAACTTTCGTAGTAATTATGCCCTCACGTGCTTGGATGGCAATCATAGTACTCACAAACAGACGTTCACGTAACTGGCTGTCGGAAAGTATGTTTCTTATATCTATACGTCTTGTCATTTATAGGCCGAGGGGGAGTTGAACCCACCGTTAATCGCTTATAAGGCGACCGTTCTAACCACCTGAACTATCGGCCCAAAATCCGGTTTTTACCTAGTAAGTTTCACAGCATGTAAGGCCCTATCTTGGGAACCGGAAACCAAGTATAGGATCATCCTACTTTCTTACTAAGTGTCTGTGCGCTAGGCAGCTAACGCTGCTTCGGCCAGGTTGGGCCCACTAGGATTCGAACCTAGAATAAACCAAGTTATGAGCTTGGGGTCATAACCATTAGACTATGGGCCCTTATTTCATATAAGTAAATTACAAACAATCCTTATGTCGGGGCTCCGCACCCTTTACACTCATCTACTCCTGCTACCATTTTTCGTCCACAGTAGCTACAAAAGTTAACAACCTGCTGCGGCTGCGGACGAGGCGGAAGTCTCGCAGGAGCAGGTCTAGGCGGTGGCCTGTTTGGGCGTACGCTACACAAGATCTCATCTGAAAACTCAAGTCTAACTAACGTCGTGTCTATCTCACCAAGAAAAAGATCTTTAAGCATATTCCAGGTAGCAGATTCTTTGTCTGCATCGACACTCTGTTTCACTTGCTCGTAACCCATTAGTTACTTCTTCTTTACCCTACGCGCTATCTTCCTAGTCTTTACAAGATGCTCTCTACAGTAGCCACTCTTGTTCCGGGGATCAAGAACTTTCTTACAGTCGAAGTGCTTACAAATTTTTGGATTCTTTTTGAGGTCCTCTTTAATAAGTTCTGGAAGGTACTCACGAGCTTCATCAAGGTCGTGATTAAAAGAATGCCAAAGAGCTTGGATAGCGATTTTACGTTTGCACCCAAACTCATCACACAACACCCGAATCTTCTCCTCAGCAGACAGGACTCCCTTACCATAAACTGGGTCAGTACTAATAGGCTCTTTTGTATCCGCCTTATCTTCCCGCGCCCATCGCTTACGATCTTTATCCTTAAGCGCCTCCTCAAGCTCCTCCTGAGTCATGTTTGTTAGTTTCTCAATCCTATCGGATACAGGAGTATCGTGGTCATCCGTAAACAATTGGTACTTAAGAAGCAACACTTTTTCTTCTTGCGATACATCTGTGTATCCAGACAACTTGCTGCGTAGCAGCAATACTTTTGAGGTAAGACGATTAAACTCCTGTTTGAAATCTACGGAAAAACAGTCATCTTTGTAGCGGTTAACGGCGTAGAGCATAGCTGGAATGTAGGACCAGATATCCCACCACTCTGCCAAGTGCTTAAGACTACGATGGCGAAAAAATCCAAGAGTACTCCCAAAACGCTCAAGACTCATATCTTCGCCAGCAGGTTGGCGTTCTTCGTCAGTAAGTAGCTGAAAGTAGTCTTCTCCATTGCTAGCACGGAAAAACTCACATGTTAGTGCACGGAATCCTCCAGTGTTCTCCCCCAGTATCCAGTAAGCACTGTTAGTATCCAGTTGCTGAATAACCATCCCTAGAAGTTGCCTCGCGGATTCGCGTACATCTTCCACATAGGCGTTGGCGTATTCAGTATTCCACGTGGTAAACTCTCGCGTGTCGAGCTTCTCCAACATACCTGTAAGAAGGTTAACAGCCTTCAAGTAGCGTTCTTCGTTAGAAAGTCCCATCGTGTTCCTCCGTTTTTAAAGATTTCTTTCCTCAACCATAAGATAGTCATCAGAAAGTAGATGTCAAGCTTGTAAAAGCTCCCTACAACAATCTTATAAGGAGACAGTACAATGGAAAAGAAACTAAATAAAATTGGTGCAGCGGGGTGGCGCACAACAGGAGAAGATGAAGAAATGAGCGACATAGGACCAACGTATTTCATGACAGTTGATCCAAATTCAACCCCAGAAGAGATGGAAGAGTATCTAGAGGTCCTCATGGCTCTACCAAAAGAAGTTATTGGAAGTGCAGTTGTATTCCGAGAAGGGGTCAACTTAGTACGTCTCGATGACAATGGAATTTAACAAGATAAAAAGGGTACTATATCAGAGTTGAACTGATTCTTACAGATTCACAGTCTGTCGTGCGACCGCTACACTAATAGTACCAAAACTACTAACTAACTTTAGACTTTTCTTCCACCGTGTTTTCCGTCCGACAATTGAAAATTTAGCACAGCGCGATTTTTCCGTCAATAAAAAATTGCAGCGTGTAAACAATAGTTAATTTATAGGGAACCATCTTACCCACAAGGATATTGTTATGCCCAAAGTACCCAACATGATTAAAGTCCGTGGCCACCTGTATGTTAAAGCTGCCCCGAACACAATTACGTTCCGGGGCGCACGCTATGTACGCGCTCTCACTGAAAACGATCCCGTTTTCGTTAGCGTTACTACTAGATTTGGGTACTATGATTGTATACTTTACGATGCCATTGATAAGTGGAAATTCCTCCTGAAAAACCTTAGGGAAGATGTCCAAGATAACGTAGAAGGGTATGGACCAGATTATGAGTACCCTATACGTTATGCCCTCTATAAGATTCCCTCCCTGCGTGTATTCTTTGATACCTACCGCGACGAGTATGAAGAAGACGACTATCCCGGATCTTTAGGCCAATACCTCTCTAAAGAACTAGCGGGAGCGTTATTTGCTTTACGTAATCAAGGGTGGGCTGGAATAGGAGTCGGGGACGTAAGTAAACTGGAGAGCATAGGACAGAAAATTGAAAGCGGGATTATAAAAGATCCTAGGGCGTAAGGTAAAGGTCACCCCACGTCGTTAGGTTTAACCATAAGTCCTGCCCGACGCGTCACTTGATCTCCAGTTGTTTCCCGTCCGACTGTTTCAAATTTAGCACAGCACAAAAAATTCGTCAATAAAAAATTGCAGCGTGTAAACAATAGTTAATTTATAGGGAACCATCTTACCCACAAGGAAATTGTTATGCCCAAAGTACCAAACATGATTAAAGTCCGTGGCCACCTGTATGTTAAAGCAGACTCGTTTAAAGATTACCAAGAGAACCTAAAGGTTGATGCAGTTAAGGCAAGCGGCAAAGTCGAGCAAGTATGCAGACGTTTTATCAAAGCACTCCGTGAAGTGGTGGTAGATATTCATGGAGAATATGAGGGAATCGACGTTCCCATGAAAACCATGAGTGATACCTTTGCCGAATTACAAACCGCTGTAGAGAACTTCCGCAAGGTCTACGATAGACCGCTCCCTCCCGAGAGCGTACCCGAAGCGGATATGTATTAATCTTTTATCCGTGGTATGAACAGGAGACATTAAACCTACCCACCCCCACCCCATGTCCACGTCGTTTGGTTTAACCATAAGTCCTGCCCGACGCGTCACTTGATCTCCAGTTGTTTCCCGTCCGACAATTGAAAATTTAGCACAGCGCGATTTTTCCGTCAATAAAAAATTGCAGCGTGTAAACAATAGTTAATTTATAGGGAACCATCTTACCCA
>Ga0210003_1004568_pt1 | contig 10872 bp, 22 predicted proteins | sample LantaG_FD_182804 | JGI IMG/M metagenome (GOLD analysis project Ga0210003, IMG submission 182804) | Deep subsurface microbial communities from Baltic Sea to uncover new lineages of life (NeLLi) - Landsort_02402 metaG (SPAdes) (version 2) | ecosystem: Environmental > Aquatic > Marine > Oceanic >...
CTGTCACAACACCATCCTTGGTTCCGTCCCATACATACACAGTGCCATTTTTTACACCATTCCATGCATACAAAGCACCTTGTTTGGTTCCGAGCAAAGATGCTCTAACCCATGATTTATTAAATTCAGGGTCGTTGGAGAAAAGATGAGAAGTAGCCACCGATGTTGTAATTTCAACCACCTTTCTTTCTGGCGGAGATACAACCATATATTTGGCTTTTTCCCACATCGAGTATTCGGGGATGATCATAATGACCGGTTCACCTTCTGTGGAACGAAGTGCATTGGAAATACTTGTCAGCATAACTTCCTTTGCGTCTCCACCGGAATTATAAGCTGTAACCCACATACCGCTGTAGAAAGCCACTCCAATTACACCAAGAAATATGATTGTTTTAATAGAAGACATAATTCCACTTGCCGAATTTCTTTTGATTTGTTTTTCATTCTTCATGATAGATTCTCCTTTTAAATTTCATCACGTTCAGTTAATGGACCATTGTTAATTCCATCTCTATTACAACCGCTACGTAAAAATGTTATTGCCAGAACTGGAAATCCCACAATTCCAAAAACCATTCCAATTGTGGCACCGATTACAGCTAACAATAATACACCCATTACGAATGCTACAAGTTGAATCCATTTCATTGCTCCTCCTTTTAAGTTATAATGGGTGAATACTGCTTTATCAATTATTAATATATATAGTAATAGTTAATATAAATAAAAAATAAAACAATCAAAGCGAGATGTTTATCTTATGCTCAGTAACAAAAAATAAAAACATGAAAGGAAAAATTTATATGGAAGAGTATGATATTGTAATGTTATATAGTGGTGGTGCTGATAGTTATCTAATGCTTAAGCTTGCATTAATGGCAGGTAAGAAAGTGCATTGTGTTTTAATCGACTATGGTCAGAAACATATTGAAGAATTAAACTATGCAAGGAAACAATTAAATGATCTTGAGATTGACTATCAAACAATTACAATAACTGGGTTAAATGTTAATAGTGGACTAACTGGAGACTTACAAGAATCGAGATGGGAAAATGTTCATGAAATGCATGTCCCAGCGAGAAACACAATTTTTATTGGTTTGGCAATGAGTGTTGCTGAAAACATTGGAGTTGACGAAGTGTGGTATGGACCTGATTATTCAGATCGTGAAAATAGATTTCCCGATTGTTATCAAGAATATGTTGTTAGAATGAATGAGATGATGAAAATTTCTGGACCAAAACCAATCAAATTAGTTGCACCATTATTAGGAATGTCAAAAGAATTAATAGTTGAGATTTTAGAAAAAGAATTTAAAATCCAATTAACAGATATGCATAGCGGATATGATGAACCATGCAATTGTGGAGAAAAATGCCAATGCTCGGAGGGGTGTTAATGGAATTTAATGAATATCAAAAAGAATGTAGAAAAACTGATGTTGGTACTTCAGCACAAGACTGTTTAAATCCCGGATGGTTATATTATGTTTTGGGAATTAATGGAGAAGCTGGAGAGTTAACTGAAAAAATCAAGAAACTATTTCGTGATAAAAATGGTATTGTTGATAAAGACTTTCTTGAAGATATTAAAAAAGAAATGGGTGATGTTTTGTGGTATATGGCAAGACTTGCAGATCAATTTGATGTTGAATTTAATGATGTTGCAAAAACAAATATTGAAAAATTAGCAAGTAGAAAAGAACGTGATAAACTACATGGGGATGGAGATGATAGATAGTGATATGTGATTATGGTTGTGGATTAGAAATATTCAAGAATTAAAAGAAAAAGTAAGGAGATTTGATAATGAGTGATAAAAATTGGGATATATATTTTCATAATATTTGTAAAGCTGTTTCAAGTAATTGTAAATGTTTATCTAGACAAATTGGAGCAATTTTAGTGAGAGATAAGTCAATTGTTTCAACTGGTTATAATGGACCTCCGAGAGGAGTTATACCATGTGATGAAAGATGGTTTGTTGATGAAAATATGAAAAAGAAAGCTGGTTTTGAAAAGATGACTATTGGAGAATTTAACTCTCTTTATAAAAGTAAATTGGAGGGCGTTTGTCCACGATATGTCGATGAAATGGGATTCAAATCAGGTGAAGGTTTGGAGTGGTGCCCAGCAGGTCATGCCGAGGAAAATGCTATTTTAAATGCAGCCAGAAATGGAATCAAAACAAAGGGGTTGAAAATGTATATGGATTGTCAAATACCTTGTAAAAATTGCTTAATTAAAATAATTAATTCTGGCATTGAAGAAATTATTGTTACAGGTTTTAAATATTATGATATTTCTTCTGAATATTTATTAAAAGAAAGCGGGTTAAGAGTTAGAGTATATAACCATTTAAAAGAGAATAACTAAGATGAAATATAGTGGAAAAGTTTTTATAAAGAAATTATAAAAAGGAAAATAAAATGAGAAAATTAAAAATTGGTATGCATAGATTTACAGATATATATGTAGCAGATGAACCCGGAGCAGGGGGTGCCTGTCATGAGTATTATATTTCTCCAATTGATCTATCAAAAGAAGATTTGATTGGAGATTATGGTTTTGTGAGATTTCAAAATGGTCCTATTGGTGAAGAAGGTTCTAATGGATGCTTTATGGAAGATCTTCTTAATATTGTAGTTGATAGATTGGAAAGTTTTCAATCTGGAGATTTTGCATGTAGAGAAAACGCTTTGGCATTGACAAAAATTCAAGAAGCATTACACTGGTTGAATCACAGAACAGCTGATCGCATTGATCGAGATGTTGAAGGAAAGTTTGTAAAATGATAGATGTAAATACAGTATCTCAAAACAAAACTCATTTTTTAAGAGCCGTTGAACTTATAAAACATGCAAGGGATGAATACAATGTACCATCTGAGAATGGCCTTATCCAACAGATATGAGATTTGGAATTCCTAATGATCATTATTATGCAGAAGTATGGACTGATGGGATGGATTGGCAACCATCATATTGGATACTTGAAGAATATAATTGTGAAAAACCCCACATTTCCCCTTTGATTATTTTTAATCATCATGAAGAAAGAAGTAAGTTTAATGATCATGACTTCGAAGAATTGGTTAGAGCTGTAACATATTATCGAAGAGATACATTATGGATAGGAAGCGATGACTGGGGAATATATTCAGATTTTACTTGGCCATATATAAATTTGTTTAAAGATGAAATAAGAAATAAAAACTGTAAGTTATATTCATTTGAACATGCATCTCAGGAAAGAGTAGTGTTCTGGATGAATATAAATTTTATTCCGGAGGAATATCGTGGAAAACGTGAAAAAAATAATAGCAGTGATAGGAACCCGACGCAGGAATAGTGAATATGCATATGAGAAAGTAGAAAAGAAATTTTTTGAATTATATAATGAGGGTGATTGGATTTGTTCAGGAGGATGTCCAACTGGAGCGGATAGATTTGCTGAAAAAATTGCAAAGAAATATGGTATTCCTATTTTAATAGTATATCCAAACTATGAGAAATATGGAAAAGCTGCTCCAATTATAAGAAATGGAGATGTTGCTAAAAACTCAGATATTGTTTTGGCATGTGTTATACATCCAGAAGAAGGAATCATAAAAGTTCTTGAAAGAACAAAAGGTGGAACTGAAAACACATTGAAAAAATTTGTAAAATCTAGAGATTATATATCAAAGGTATTTTTGGTATGAAGAAATTAGTAGTTCATTGTAAAAAAGAAGCATATGATATCTATATAGGGAGATCATCTAAATTTGAAAAACCATCTAAATGGGGTAATCCATTTATAATTGGTATAGATGGCACCAGAAAAGAAGTTATTGAAAAATATGAGAAATATTTATTGAGTAATAAAGAACTTATGAATGATCTACATGAACTAGAAGGAAAAGTGCTTGGTTGTTGGTGTAAACCAAAAGCATGTCATGGAGATGTTTTAGTAAGGTTGGCGAATATGAAAGGAGTGTTGATAGTATGAAAAGAGTAATTATTGAATCCCCATATGCTGGGAAAACAGAAGAAGAAATTGATTTAAATGAAGCATATGCAGAATTAGCTATGCATGATTGTTTAGTTAATCATCATGAGTCTCCATATGCATCACATCTATTATATACCAGGCGTTTTGTTTTAAGAGATGATGTTCCTGCTGATCGAAAATTAGGAATTGAAGCTGGATTTTATTGGAGAGATGTATCAGACAAAACAACATTTTATCAAGATCTTGGTATGACACCAGGAATGTTTCAAGGGATTGAAGACTGTAAGAAAAAGAATAAACCATATGAAATCAGAAGACTACCTGATTACCTATGGGAAAAGTTGATAGAATATTGTTATGAAGCATGCTATAACGAACCGAAAAGAAATTAATATAAAAAAGGAAAAATATGCATTTAGAAAAGCGTGTATTGGTTACTGGAGGTGCAGGATTTCTTGGTGCTCGTTTATGTGATCATTTATTAAATGAAGGGTATGATGTTCTTTGTGTAGATAATTTTTATACAGGGTCAAAGCGAAATATTCAGCATCTTTTGAATAATCCATATTTTGAAGTATTACGTCATGATATTATATTTCCTCTTTCTATAGAAGTAGATGAGATTTATAATCTTGCTTGCCCTGCATCACCAATTCATTATCAGAATGATCCTGTTCAGACAACCAAGGTAAATGTATATGGTGCCATAAATATTCTTGATCTGGCAAAACGTCTGAAAGTCAAGGTCTTACAGACATCCACGTCTGAAATTTATGGTGATCCTTCTGTATCTCCACAACCTGAAAGTTACAGAGGAAATGTAAATTGTATAGGACCGCGTTCATGCTACGACGAAGGAAAGAGATGTGCAGAGACTCTCTTTTTCGATTATTATCGTCAATACCATGTTAAAATTAAAGTTGCTCGTATTTTTAATGCATATGGTCCTGGTATGCATCCCAATGATGGGCGTGTTATATCAAATTTCATTCTTCAGGCGCTCAGGAGCGATCCCATCACTATTAACGGAAATGGATTACAAAGTCGTAGTTTTTGTTATGTGGATGATATTATAGATGGTCTGGTTAGACTCATGAATACAGAAGATGATATTACTGGCCCTGTTAATCTTGGTAATCCGGTTGAGTCTACTATGGTTGCCCTTGCAAAACAGATTATAGATCTCACTGATTCAAAATCGAAGATTATTTATAGACCTCTTCCAGAAGATGATCCCATGCAACGTAAACCAGATATTAGTCTTGCAAAAAAACTTCTTGGTTGGCATCCTAAAATTTCATTGAAAGATGGATTGGAGATGGTTATAAAATATTTCAAAGGGGTTATTAATTTATAATGGATGTATTACACATAACACAAACTAAAAATATTCCAAGCATTATGAGAAATGGTATATTTAGATGTAAACCTCTTCTTTCTCAATATTCTGAAATTATGAAAAAAGATTATGAGGATGAGTATGATGCTGAAAAAGGATTAGTATTTGGAATTCCAGAAAGTTTAAATCGTCGTGATAAATATATTAAAGATTTTTTCTATTGGAAAACTTGGGGTGATAAAAGAAATATTTTTTTAGATGACTGTGATTATGAGCAATTTACTAAATATCAAGAAATGGGACCAGCGGCGTTTAAGCATATAAAAATGGAGTCTATGCAATTTTCTGTTTTACTTATAGATATACCACATGATCCATTATATGATATGTATATACATAACCAAAGTAATTGCATGGGTGAGTTGTGGAGTGATATGGATACAAGATATGAACATTATAGTAAACCATTAACCTTAATTAATTATGATGTTGAAGCAAAACGTATAAAGAAAGTGATTGGGAATGGTGAAAGTATAGTAACTAAAAGTGGTAAAATAAATGTATTATTGAAAACATGAAAAGGAGTGAATGATGGAACTGATTTATTTAGTAGGACAAATATCACCGAAGTTTGAAGAAACTTATAGATGGAGAAGACGGGTTATTGAAAATCTAAAACACAGAGAGGATATAAAGATCATTGATCCGTGCTCCAATGATTTTAATAAATCTGTTTTAGAAGAAAAAAGATATGCAATAACTGAACAGAATCGAGAGTTCGGAATTGATGTTTTACCATCAAAAGATTTGACATATGTTTTAAATGCATCTATTGCTATAGTTAATTTAAATCATTATGATCCTGATAAAGAATTATTGGGAAGCTATTTTGAAATGGGCTGGCTCTATCTACACCCAGAGAAAACAGTTATTGCATTTGCAAATGATTTAAACAGTTATAATTGCAAACATCCGTTTGTTAAACAAACTGTTGATACGTGGTGTAAAAATGAAGATGAAGCGTGTTATATAATTGAAAAATATTTTTGTAAATTGTAAGATGTTGAGGGTATGTTTTGGAATAAAAATAAAAGGACTATAAACTATGTTATGTGATTATGGTTGTAACCAGGAAGCAACATTTATATTCAAAAACGGTAAGAAGTGTTGTTCTGACAATGTTTCTAAATGTCCAGTTATTAAAAAGATCATTGGAGATTCTCACAAGGGAATGATAATATCGGAAAAGACTAGAATGGCAGTTAGAAAATCAAGATTGGGAAAAAAGGATTCTGATGAAACTCGAAAGAAAAAGAGCGAAGCTCGCAAAGGTAAGAAGAATCCTATATATGGAAGAAAAAGATCAAAAGAAACTAGACGAAAAATAAGCAAAGCGAGAATGGGAAGCCCTGCATATAATAAATTTACAATTAAATATTTAAAGAAGAAATATCCATTTTTTTCTAAAATTGAAGAAATACGTTATAATCCAGATAAACCAAACGAGAAAGAGATTCAAGTTCATTGTAAAAATCATAATTGTAAAAACTCTAAAGAATATGGTGGGTGGTTTACTCCAATAAGTGAACAAATCTATACAAGAAAAAATTCATTAGAAAACGAAGGAAAAGACAACGATTATTTTTATTGTTCTGATGAATGTAAAAAAATATGCCCTTTATATCGTTCTAAAGGGGCTGACCCATTTAAAAATAATGAGTTGTCGTATACTTATAGCGAATTAGAAACTTGGAAAAAGCAGGTTAAGTTATTAGACAATTCACAATGTCAAATCTGCAATTCAAAGAAAAATATCCATGTTCATCATATCATCCCACAAAAATTAGAACCATTTTTCTCTCTTGATCCTATTAACGGAATATGTTTTTGTGAAAGTTGCCATTATAAATATGGGCATGGGGATGAATGTAGTAGTAATAATATAGCGAAACAATGTTTATAAAAAATATTTTACCACAGTATAAGGACTAAACAATGGAATTAAAAAATACAATAGTGATAGAAGTAGGAATGACAAGAAAACAAGCACTTCAATGTGCATCAAACCTACGTTTAAAGTTTTTTGAAAACCCGGAGGAATTTAAAATGGAATATAAAGAGTTAGTAGAAACAGTAGCAAAAGAGGCAGAAATAACAGAAGAACAGACAGAGATATGTCTCAATACTGTATCTGATTTTTTTACTACATTATCAGAAGATGAACTTACAGACTTATTAGATCTTTATGAAGAATTAGTTGAATAAGGAGATTTGAAAATGGTTGCAAGTACTGGCGAGATGAAGAATTATGTACGTAGTGAAGAAGAAGAAAAACAAATGGGGCAAGAAACTGCTGGAAGATTTAGTGAAGGTAAAATTAGGCATGATCTTGTTGCACCTTGGGCGTTGAATGAAATTGCAAGAGTTTATACATATGGAACAATTAAATATTCTGATGATAATTGGTGGAAAGGTCTCAGATGGAAGAGGGATGTTTTTGGATGTATTCTTAGACATATATGGAAATGGTTCCGTGGGGAACGAAATGACGATGAAAGTGGACTACATCATTTAGCACATGCTGCGTGGAACTGTATGACATTAATGGAATATGAAAGAAATGGAATTGGAATTGATGATCGTGTTCCATATGTTTTAGATTTAATGGATGAAGAAGAAAGAAATCGAAGAATAAAATTATGGAAAGGGTTAGCATCACAATCCAAAGAAATGGAATACAACGGATTAAATACTTAAAAAGGGGAACATAATATAAATGGAATATAAAGCAGTAATTCAAATTAAAACGGAAACGTATAATGAACAACAATATATTATGAGCAGATTTCCAAGTGCTAAATGGATAGCATTGGAAGAAAACAAAGTTATGTTTTATGTTTCATATGGAGAATATAATAAAGTGAAAGAAGTAATAAACGAATGGGAGAAATCGAATGAGTAAGAAAACAAACATGGGTGAAGAAGCAAATGCTGGTATGACACGGGATGACAGTTCAACAGCAACAAGATTGTTGGATAAAAACTGGAGTCCATTAATAGTCAGGAAGTATCAAATGGAAGGTTGGCCAATGTATATCGGCATTATATGTGATGCCAATCTGAACGATCTGGACGAGGTTGTGTATAATATTATGGACGAAGCCAAAGAGCATAATTTTGTTGATGGAAATATTCAAGGGATTAGAAATACTTGTGGTTTGTTGAGTGATCGAATCGTTGAACATTACAATAAAATAAAACGTGGAGTCGCAGAGGGTGTGATTGTTTGTTGGTATGTTGATAAATGTTTTGTTTCATCTGCATATGGTGATTTTATGACACATGAAAAATGTGCTGCAGAATTTTATCATATCGTGAATACGTTACCACATATTTAAAGGAGTTTATATTTTATGAAAAAAATTCTTAAGAGTTGGGGTTGGGAGCATTGGTTTGCAAATAATGAAAAATATTGTGGGAAAGTTCTTTATATAAATTATGGTAAATGGTCCTCAGAAGGAAGGTATCATTATCATAAAATTAAAGATGAAACCTTTTTTATAGTTGAGGGAATGCTAAGAGTTGACTATTATGATATTGGTATTAATATAACCAAGCATTCAATTATTCTTAATGAGGGTGATTCTTTTAGAGTTCCTACTGGTATGAAACATAGATTTACAGCAGCATCAAAAGATGGATGTAATTTTATTGAAGCATCAACAACGCATTTTGATTCAGATTCTTACCGTTGTGAACTTGATGATAAAGGAAATTGGATAGAATGATTTATTGTATTGATGTAGATGGAACGTTATGTACTACAACAACCAATCAGGAATATCATAAAGCCGTTCCTATTATGGATGTAATAGCAGCTGTGAACAGATTATATAAAGAAGGACATTACATCAAAATATTTACAGCGCGTGGTATGGATAGTGGTAAAGATTTTAAAGAGTTGACTAAAAAGCAATTAAAAGAATGGAATGTAAAGCATCATATCTTGATTATGAATAAACCCGCAGCAGATGTATATGTTGATGATAAATGTTGTAGTATAGATGATTTTACTTCTAAAACATTTAGGGGCAAATGGGTGTCATGAAAAAGATAGTAGCAATCGGTGGAGCAGTAATAAAAACTGCGCACGATGAATTAAAACATCTAATTAAACTCAATCAAGTTGAAATATTAATTCATAACGGAGGATCTATTTTTCATGATTTTCAAAGGACTACTGAAAAATTAGATTCACATTCATATTCAATTGATGAACTAATGATAGATCATTCTTGCAATGAAAGATCTAGTGATGATGTTTGGAATTGGATAGATGGTGACTTTGCCCCTCCAAAATCAGCTACAGGATTATGTGAAGCGAATAATATACCAGTTTTATTATTTACAGGACATGGATGTGATTTTTGGCAGTTATATGGAGATTCAAGAGAATGGGCTGATTTAGCAGTTAGAGCGTATAATAATTTTGACACCTTAGTTGAGAGATTTTCAAAACCATTTCATTATGTATGTATGGGGTCAGCAGTTATTCATCCAGAAGTATTTATAAAAGCAATAGCTGAAGCAAAACAGAAAAAATTTAGAGCTGATGTTGTTGATTTTTTAGATATGTATAGACCAAGAACTAGAGTTGCGAAATTTGGAAAGTATTATAAAATGACACATAAGGAATACTTAGAAAAATGGATAAACGAACTATAGTTTTCACAAATGGTTGTTTCGATATTTTACATGTTGGACATATTGAATTGCTAAATAAAGCAAAGGCGTTGGGTGATTTTTTAGTAATCGGATTAAATTCTGATAAATCTATTAAACAAATAAAAGGGAATAATAGACCAATTATTCCACAAGACCAACGGTATACAATATTAAAAAATCTTAAAATGGTAAATTCAGTTATGTTGTTTGATGAACCAGATCCTCTAAGACTTATTATAATGATTAACCCAGATGTTCTTGTTAAGGGTGAAGATTGGGGACCTGGTAAAATTATTGGAGAGGATTTTGTAATTGCAAATGGTGGTAAAGTTGTCAGGATACCATTGGTTGAAAATATTTCAACAACAAACATCATTAATAAAATAAAAAATGGAGAATAAAAAAATGGCAGAATTTAATAAAGCGTTTGATATAACAATGGGGCATGAAGGCGGTTATTCAAATGATGCCGACGACGCCGGAGGCGAGACATATAGAGGTATTTCAAGAAAATATAATCCACATTGGACTGGATGGAATTTGATTGATGATACAAAACCAAATATTGATAAAGCAAAATTAGATCCATATGTTAGAAATTTTTATGAAGATAAATACTGGGATGAAAATCTTCTTGACGAAGTTGAAAGTCAAGCAGTTGCTAATGAAATATTTGATACTGGCGTAAATATGGGAACCGCTAAAGCTGCTAAATTTCTTCAACAATCATTAAACTATTTAAATCGAAATGGTACTCTTTTCAATGAGTTGGTTGTAGATGGAAAAATTGGTAAAAAGACATTAGATGCTCT
>Ga0210003_1004569_pt1 | contig 10872 bp, 7 predicted proteins | sample LantaG_FD_182804 | JGI IMG/M metagenome (GOLD analysis project Ga0210003, IMG submission 182804) | Deep subsurface microbial communities from Baltic Sea to uncover new lineages of life (NeLLi) - Landsort_02402 metaG (SPAdes) (version 2) | ecosystem: Environmental > Aquatic > Marine > Oceanic >...
CATCCTGGGGATTTACATCCTGAATGATACCAAATATACCATTTTCGACATTTGCTGCTCTTACTATCCCGTTAATCTTCTTGAGGTAGGCGATATCATCACCGACTACAGACTGGCCGGGGATCATGGCAGTACTGGTCTTGCCACAGGCACTGGGGAAGGCACCGGTAAAATAGGTAACCCGATCTTTTGGGCCATGAACGCCCATTATAAACATATGCTCAGCTAACCATTCTCCTTCATTGGCCTTCTTAATAGCTAATCTAAAAGCTAATTTTTTTAAACCCAGAGAGTTACCGGCATACTGGTTGTTAACTGAATAAACCCTGTTTTCATCGAGGTCGATGTATATTCTTCGTTTATCTATATCTTTACTTACTCCGTTTTCTAATCTTCCGGCAGAGTGGAGGAAGAAAAAGAAATCGGGTGAACCGTTAAGCTTTTTAAATTCTTCATACCCTTGCCGATAAAGAAGATCCTCACTGTGAGCGACATAGGCTGAATCAGTAATCTGTAAGGCCTTCAAGGAAAATATAGAATTAGTCGGACCAAGAGAAAAGAATCTCACCAACATCTCTTTCCCGACCATGCTGCCATCAAGAAAGGAATTTACTTCTTTAAGCCCCTTATCTTTTTCTACATAATTTATACCCAAACCCCAATTTACTTTTTCGGATAGCAGGTATTTGGTATGTTCCTTGTCTCTGGCTTGATCACCATAACCGTCAAAATGAATCGTGTGACCTGCTACAGCCAATTTTTCCTCTTCACCAGCATCAAGGGCTAAATTTCTTATATAATCGGTATCAGTTTTTGTGTCATTGATCAATGTTACTTTTTCTGGTTTACAAAGCTCTATCGCTTCCTCTATCTTTGTCGCAACATATTGATTATTTAAATATTTTAATTTTTGCAAATTAATTTTATTCATAGTTTCCCTCTTTTTTTATTTTATTAACTCAATAATTTGGTAAATTTTTCCAGCTTTTACCAAAGGTAATACAGTAAAACCCCTAAGATTGCTGAAATAATTATATTCAAATAAATAAAAGTCCCCTAAATTATAAATGAGATTCTTTAAAGAATCAAATGAATTTTTTAGATCAATACATTTTTATTGTTAAAATAACTTTGTAATTTAAAATACTATAAAATTCAATTAGAGTCAAAAAATATTAATTTCAATGATATGAATTGCAATCTATCAAAATCACTTTAGGAACAACATAAAAAAAGAAGGGTGAACTGAAAAAATATTCTGAACGGGATAATTCATCTTCAGAGACTATATCCCTTTACGGAATAGATTATAAAAAGGTTATAAGGAGGATTCAATAAGAATTCATAAAAAATATGAAAAAGAAAAGATAAAAAGCAGGATTTCTTACAATCAAAGATTATTTTTAGCAAATTAGAAAAAGAAAATATTTTAATGTATTTGCATGCTCTTCCTGAAAAGAAAGTTTAAATTGATTTTACCTTGGAACAGAGAATATACCCTGCTCCAAGGTAAAAAGAAAAAGATCTAGGTCTTTAATTTGCGATTAGTATACACACATTTAGACTATTATAAAATAGTTTTGACAAGAGAGTAGATTCCGTTATTAGATAACATATTATATCGAATACGAAGTACTGCCTCTGAAATACTTACTCAACGTTTAATGAGAATATACTTTCACGACTTCTCCGTATCCCGGAGAAACAGTTATTTTCCCATCATCAAAGACCACTTTTCCTCTAACTATAGTTTTTTCCGGTTTTCCGTAAACTTCCCACCCGTCATATACCAGAGCGCTGTCTCTGCACTTGGTAAACATTTTATCTTTGGAAATTACTCCTTTTTTCTCCGGGTCAAAAATTACAAAATCTGCATCAGAACCAAGGGCAATTATTCCCTTTTTAGGATACAAATCAAACACTTTTGCCGGATTTTCGCAGATAAGTTCCACCATTCTATCTAATTCCATCTTCCCTTCCTTTACTGCAGTGAAAAGCAAGGGTAATCTGGTGGATAAACCCGGGAATCCTGCCGGTGGAGTAAATATATCTTCACTCCCTCTTTCCTTTTCTTCTTTGGTATAAGGTGCGTGGTCACTTCCGATAATATCGATACTTCCATCATTTACCATCTCCCACATCCCCTGCCGTTCTTCTTCGCTCCTTAAAGGAGGATTAACTTTGGCAAATACTCCAAATTTATTAAGAGCATCTTCATTGAGGAATAAATAGTGGGGACAGGTTTCGGCAATAGCATATACTCCTTTACATTTTGCTTCATTTACCAATTCTACTACTTCCGGAGTAGTAATATGACATATTTCCACTTTCGCCCCGGTCTTTTCGGCAAAGAGTAAAATCTTGGAAGTTGTTTCTATTTCCACGACCGGTGGGCGTGACCTTCCGTGATATATCGGAGAAATTTTATCTTCACTTCTTAATCGGGCAATATTTTTATTGATCATATCATTGTTTTCTGCATGAACACCAAGGATTACTCCAGTTTTTGCAATTTCTTCCATTAATTCGTATTGATCACCGGTTTTAGGTGCAGTAAGTCCAATAAATTCTTTTTCTCTACCCGGAGGGGCTTCATGCAAAAAAGTTTTAAAAGCTACAATCCCCGATTTTGAACAAGGGATAATATCTCTTAATTGATCTGTACCTGCCGCTCCAAAAAAAGCTATATCCACAACCACTTCTTTATCTGCGATAGTCATCCTGTTTTCTACTATTTCCGGTGAATATGGAGGAGGGGAAGAAATAGGCATCTCAATAATTGTTGTGACTCCACCTAAAGCAGCATCTTTTGAACCACTCTCAAAAGTTTCTCTTTCATCATGCCCGGGGGCCCTAATATGGACATGGGGGTCTACAGTGCCAGGTAAAACCATTTTTCCTTCTGCGTCGATAACTTCATTAGCCTCTAATTTTTCTTTACTTATGGCGACAATTATTCCATTTTTTATACCTATATAACCATCTATCAATCTGCCGTCTGTAAATATCTTGTCTGATTTGATTACTAGATCAAGTTTGCTCATAATTTATCCTCCAAATAATACTATTTCTTATTTTCTTATGAATATTTTCCTGCTTTACTTGTTGAAACTCCGTATCTGATAAGTGATTCTATCATCATCAATGCACTTATTACACCGTCAATAACCGGAACCCCGACTATTTTTTCAATTTTTTTATTAAAACCTGCCATTCCTGCACAACCTAAAATCAACACTTCGGCACCATCTTCTTTTACCGCTTTTATCCCTTCCTGTATTAATTTTTCTCTCATTTCTTCATCAGATGCAACTACTCCTAATCCGGTTATGCGAATAGATGCGCATCGATTTTCCAATCCATATTTTCTTACTAAATCTTCTTTCTGGGGAATTTTTTTCCTTTTTAATGATAGTATGCTAAATTTATGCCCCAAAGGCATAGCAAAAAGCATAGAAGCTTCTCCTATTCCTATCACCGGTTTAACGGTTAATTCTCGAAGTAAATCAATCCCTATATCGCTATGACAAGCAATAATAAATCCATCATATTGATTTTCCCATTTTTTAAATTTTTCTAATAAATATTTTAGAGATAGGGAAGCATCTTGATAACTTTCTATACCAGGCGGAGCCTCTTCTATATATTTTACAACAATTTCTGTTTCCGGTAGAGCATAATCTTTACATATAGTTTCTATACCTTTGGTCACCTCTGGTGAGCCATTTGGATTTATACATAATATCTTCAAAATATTTCAACCTCCTATAAAACAACATTTTTGCGGTTTATTTTTCAACTAATTTACCACATTTTGATAGTTTTTCGGCAATATCATCCAATCCAAGTTTTTCCAAACCTGACCTGGTCTGCATACCGGTTTTCTTATCCCATCCCCACAATTCATAAAATTCATCAAGCATGCGCTTATATTTATCTTCTTCAATCTTAAATCCTTTATAAGGACCGGTTTTCACTTTCTCTTTTAAAAATCGTTTTGGAGGAAGGTCATCTTCGCGAGTCAGTTCCGTATGAAGAGCATTAAATGCAATTTCAAGATTTCTTCCTATTGCCGCATACTGGTTCATTAATTCTTCTTCCGTTAAATCAATTCCCATTCCTGAATTAATCAGCTCTACAAAATCACCTATGGTAAGAAAATTAGCTCTGGACCAGGTTCCCACATAATTACAGATACCGAGATTATCTTCTAATTCTTTATTTTACCCTGCCATACCAATCCTTTTACTTGATTTTGGTAATCAGTCACGCCAAAATCACCCGGTCGCGGCTTAGGACCATATCTTTTACTACCCATCGTCGCTCCTCTTAAATGCCTCCCGGCAACAGGTGAGGTAGAGACCGCAAGAGCCCAACCCTTGGGGACACGAAAAGGTTCAATTGAAGGTTGTCCTTTTACTTGAATAAGATAGTATTCTGAATTATGACCAATTTTTCTAGCTGCTTCTACCATGCCATCAGCTAACAAATCCCCAATTCCTTCCCGATAAGCTAATTTTTTAATCATTTTAATTAAAGCTTCACTATTTCCCCAATTTAATTCTACACCATCAGTATCCTTTTTAGTTACAATACCTTTTTCATATAATTCAAAAACCCAGGAAAGTCCGGCTGCCACATAATCACCATCCAAACCTAACTTATTGGTAAGTAACCAGGATTCCGCCACAGCTTCCGGGTCTGAAATATCAAATCGACAAGCATGTCCCATGATTGTATTAATCCAAAAGCCTTCGCCTTGAACACTTTTACACTTTCCATTATTTATTTTCATAAACGGTATGCATCCGATAGGACAAGAATAACAAGCCCTTGTCCCTTTTTGCATAGATGGAATACCGGTTAAAGGATTCATTAATTTAATTCTTTTATCTTTCTCCCATTGGTCATCTTGCCCGTTTTTAATAACTATATTAGTATTCCAACCTTCCCAATCAGGATCAGAGTAAAGATTAAAGGGAGCTTTGCGCATAACCTTAGATTTGGGTTCATCTTTGCACTGCTGGTAACATTGATCAATAATCTTCATAAATTTCGCCGGTTGGGACACTTCTATTTTTCCATGACCTCGAACAACAATAGCTTTAAGTCTTTTATCCCCCATAACGCAACCTACGCCTGAACCACCGGCAGCTTTTGCTGTATCCATAATAATAGCAGAACCTCTTACCCTGTTTTCTCCTGCCGGTCCAATACAAGCAATTTTGATATACTCATCCCCGATTTCTTTTCTTAATATATTCTCTGTTGCGTAAACATCCTTACCCCATATTAAATTAGCATCTCTAATCTCAACATGGTTGTCATTTATAAACAAATAAACCGGTTTTTTTGATTTACCTCTAATAATAAGGTTGTCATATCCCGCATATTTTAACTCCGGACCCCAAAAACCTCCGACATTTGCTGAACCTTTTCCTCCGCTAAATACATTAATAGTAGAAACATCTACTCTACAAGCAGCGGGAACTAAGGTCCCTACTAAGGCTCCTACTCCAAAACAAAGTAAATTTTCCGAATCAGACCATGCTGTCTTAGAAGCTATTTCATTGACCATTATCAAGGAATTGATTCCTCTACCTCCTAAAACCTTTTGCGCATATTTTTGAGTTTCTTCAGTCCATATTTCCTTATTTGATAAATCTATCCATAAAATTTTACCTGCAAGACAACCTTTGATATTACCTGTTTTAATCATCATCTTTTACCTCTTTTACTACTTGAAGTGCTCCATAAACACAATATCTGACACATAAAGGTTCTTTTTCACCTATACATTTGTCACAGGTTGCATCCATACGCCATTCTATGGTGCCCTCTTGGGGATTACGGGAGACAGTGATACTGCTTCGTTCAGGCCAGAAGGTTTTGGTATGATGAAAGGAACAGGCTAATTGACAGGTTTTGCAAGCATAGCATAAATGACTATTTCGGATAATCTGCATAATTTTTTCCTTTTAGAGCACAAAATAATAGAATCGTATAATAATAATTTACATAATTTGTAATAAATAGTCAACTGATTATTAATATTTATTATAGATTTAACCGTTAATCTTCCTTTTAAAAAAGGAGCTGTAAATTTATTACAGCTCCTTTGTAGTAAAACTATTTTTTCTCTAATAATTCTTTCCCGGCAATTCCCGGTTCAGTCATTTCATAAGGATCGAGAATTATGTTTAATTTTTCCTCTTCTAAAAATTTATGAGCTAAAACAACTTCTCTTATACTTTTTTGTTCTTTTAAAGCTTCTTTAGCTACCAGACAGGTTTTCTCATATCCGATATGTGGATTCAAAGCAGTTACTATTCCAATACTTTTTTCTACATATGCTCTGCATCTTTCTTCATTGGCAGTAATTCCCTCAACACATCTTTCTACAAATATATTTTGGACATTTGTCATTATGTCAAATATTTGCATTAAATTAAATGTTAATACCGGTTCCATCACATTTAGCTCTAACTGTCCGGCTTCGCAAGCCAAATTAATGGTTAAATCATTACCTATAACCTGGAAAGCTACTTGATTAACAACTTCAGGTATAACCGGATTAACTTTACCTGGCATAATTGAAGAACCTGGTTGTACTTCGGGTAAATTTATTTCTAGGATACCACATCTGGGTCCAGAGCCCATCAGCCTTAAATCATTACTGATTTTAGATAGTACTATTGCCCATGCCTTAATAGCAGAAGAGACTTCTATAAAAACATCTGTATTTTGTGTTGCATCAATCAGGTCTTCCGCAAGAGTTATATTAAAACCGGACATTTCCTTTAAATTATTTATTACAAATAAAATATATTGAGGATCAGCATTAAGACAAGTACCGATAGCAGTTGCTCCCATGTTTACTATTTTTAGGTTGTTAATTGCTTTTTCCATTCTTTCTCTGGACCTTTTTGCTACATTCGCATATGCTAAAAATTCTTGTCCCAACCTTATAGGAACAGCATCTTCCAACTGAGTTCTCCCCATTTTTAAAACATGATCAAATTCCTTGGATTTTTCTCGAAAAACCTTTTCAACCCTCTCTGTAGCTTTTAACAGTTCACCGGCTTTTATTAAAAGGGCTATTTTTATGGCGGTAGGAACAGCATCATTGGTTGATTGAGACATGTTAACATGGGTCAAAGACGAAATGACTGAATAATCACCACGATTTCCTTCTCCGTATAACTCTATTGCCCGGTTAGCAATAACTTCATTAACATTCATGTTCATGGAGGTACCAGCACCACCCTGAATTGGATCCAATAAAAATTCGTTATTAAGCTTACCATCAATAACCTCTTGGCTAGCACTTATTATTGCCTTAGCACGCTTTTCATCCAGTAAGCCTATCATCATATTTGCTTTTGCAGCTGCTTTTTTAACTATGCCCAATGCTTTAATCAAATCATTGTCCATTTTACATCCTGTTATATGAAAATTTTCCATAGCTCTTAGAGTTTGAACGCCATAATATGCTTCTTTTGGAACTTTTCTTTCTCCCAGCAAATCTTCTTCAATTCGATAATTCATCATTTTAAACTTCTCCTTAAAATTCTTTTTTTATGTGTTTTTATATTTTTCCTATTTTTTTAATTTTATATAATTGTATTTTTTAAATAATTTTCTACTGCTTTTCTTTCTTTTTTATCTTCTATATCCTCGCCACACCACTTTCAATCGCTGCCTTGGCTACTGCTTCTGATTCTATTTCTACCACCCGGGGATCGAAGGCATCGACAATGACATACTCATCATTGAGTTCTTCTTCTGAGATCAGGGAAGCCAAGGCATGGGCAGCAGCCAGTTTCATCTTTTCATTGATCTGGCTGGCTCTCACTTTAAGTGCTCCTTTAAAAATGGCCGGGAAACCAAGGCAGTTATTCACCTGGTTGGGGAAATCGGATCGGCCGGTACAGACGATACGGGCACCGGCAGCTTTGGCGATATCCGGCATAATCTCAGGGGTGGGGTTGGCCATGGCAAAGATAATGGCATCGGAAGCCATGGTCTTGACCATCTCGGGTTTTAAGGCACCGGCTGCAGAAAGGCCTAAGAAGACATCGGCATCCTTTATGGCATCTGCTAGGGTTCCTTTGATCTTTTTGTGGTTGGTGATTCTGGCCATTTCTTCTTTGACCGGATTCATATTCTCTTTTCTGCCTTCATAAATAATTCCTTTAGAATCACATAGAATGGCATTTTTCACTCCGGCTGAAAGTAAAAATTTAGTTACTGCTATAGCTGCTGCTCCAGCACCATTTACCGTTATCTTAATTTCATCTATCCTCTTTCCTACTATTTTTAAGGCATTGATTAGACCGGATAAAACAATTACTGCAGTCCCGTGCTGGTCATCATGGAAGACCGGGATATCCAGAGTCTCTTTTAGTCTTCTTTCAATCTCGAAACAACGAGGAGCACTGATATCTTCAAGATTAATACCTCCAAAAGTGGGGGCAATGAGGGTGACCGCTTTTATGATCTCTTCCGTATCTTTGGTAGCAAGACAGATGGGGAAGGCATCGACTCCAGCAAAGTGCTTAAAGAGGACAGCCTTTCCTTCCATGACCGGGAGGGCTGCTTCAGGTCCGATATCTCCCAGACCTAAGACGGCGGTACCGTCTGAGACCACAGCAACCATGTTACCTTTGGAAGTATATTTATAGACATCTGAGGTCTTTTCATGAATCTTCCGGCAGGGTTCGGCAACACCGGGGGTATATACCACAGCAAGATCGTGCATATCCTTGACTTCGGATTTGCTTGTGACTTCTATCTTGCCTTTATTGTCTTCATGTAATTTTAATGATTCTTCATAAATGTTCATGATGGGTTATTCTCCTTTTTAGTTTTTTTTATTTTTGAATATCAAAAAAATCAAAACTTCTATTTTGATTTAATTTAAACCATTTTACTTGGATCAACCGCTTGATCAAATTCTTCTTCAGAGAGGATATTTAATTTTAATGCTGCTTCTTTTAGGGTTATTCCCTCTTTATGTGCTTTTTTTGCAATTTTTGCAGAATTATCATAACCAATGATAGGATTCAAAGCAGTAACCAGCATAAGGGAATTCTTTAAATAATAATCAATTCTTTCTTTATTGGGGACAATTCCAATAACTAAATTATTTGTAAAAGAAGTAATACTGTCAGATAATAGGCATACAGATTGGAGAAAATTATAGATGGTTACTGGCAAGAATACATTTAATTCAAAATTGCCCTGGCTGGCAGCTATACCAATCGTTACATCATTTCCCATCACCTGAATAGCCACCATAGTAACAGATTCACATTGTGTAGGATTTACCTTACCAGGCATAATAGAACTACCAGGTTCATTGGCAGGAATAATCAATTCACCAATCCCACAACGAGGTCCACTGGCCAGCCATCGAATATCATTGGCTATTTTCATCATATCAGCCGCTAATGCCTTAATGGCACCATGAGCAAATACCAATTCATCTAAACTGGTTAGGGAATGAAATTTATTGGGTGCTGATTTAAAATCTTTTAAAGTAAGCTCAGCAATTTTCTTAGCTACCCTATTAGCAAACTCTGGATGGGTATTTAGACCGGTACCTACGGCAGTTCCTCCTAAGGATAAATCTGTAAGTTTTTTAATTCCTTCTCTAATCATCTCTTCACTTCGTTCTACCATTCTGTGCCAGCCGCTTATTTCCTGTCCCAGGGTAATGGGGGTAGCATCCTGTAGATGAGTACGTCCTGTTTTTATCACCTCTTTATTTTCATCTGTTTTCTTTTTTAAAGCATCTTTTAATAAATTAATTGAAGGTAATAATCTTTCTTCTAATTCCGTTACAGCTGCGATATGCATAGCAGTGGGAAAAGTATCATTTGAACTTTGGGCCTTATTAACATGATCATTAGGGTGTATTAGATTTTCTCCGATTATTTGATTGGCACGGTGAGCAATGACCTCATTTACATTCATGTTGGTTTGTGTGCCGCTTCCAGTCTGCCATACAACTAAAGGAAAATTGCTGTCGAGTTTACCTTCACTGATTTCATCACATGCCTGGGTAATCGCTCTTGTCCTTTCCTCATCCAATTGTTCTAATTCCATATTGGTTAATGCTGCTGCTTTTTTTAAAACAGCAAAAGCACGAATGACTTCAATGGGCATAAAACCTTTTCCGATTTTAAAATTTTGGAGGCTTCTTTGGGTCTGTGCTCCCCACAATTTATCTTTAGGAACTTTAATTTTTCCTAAGCTATCTTCTTCGATTCTATATTCCATGGTTAAAATCCCCTTTTAATTTTTGTTAAATTTCAATATTTATTATTGTTTCGATTTCCTTTATTGCAATATGCAAGATAGTAATAAATGTTTAAACTACTTAGAATAAATAATTTTAATATAAATATCGTAATTTTTATAATGTATTTTAAGTATATATTTCCATAATATGGAATGGTATTCCATTATTATCAATAAAAAAACACAAAAATTAGTTATATTAATTTTCATAATTTTTTAGTACAATACTATGTTTTTATATAATTTTATTAATAAACCAATATTATGGGCATTATGGGGACTGCAAATTAACTGCAATCCCCATAATAGCTGTTTTTATTTATCTTTCTTTCCATTCCGGAGCTGGATAAATTGGTGCATTTTCTTGAGAAGATTCGGGATATACAATAATATATTCGCCGCTCTGTACCTGTACTACAGGGTGAGGCCATTTAACATTCTGTCCTTTTTCATTAAAAGCAATTGCTGGCCAAGTAGCAAGTTCTAAATCAAGAGTAGATAAGGCCTCTCTAACTTTTTCGGTTTCAATCGAATCAGCCTTTTCTATAGCTAACTGAAGCAAGGTTC
>Ga0210003_1004570_pt1 | contig 10871 bp, 5 predicted proteins | sample LantaG_FD_182804 | JGI IMG/M metagenome (GOLD analysis project Ga0210003, IMG submission 182804) | Deep subsurface microbial communities from Baltic Sea to uncover new lineages of life (NeLLi) - Landsort_02402 metaG (SPAdes) (version 2) | ecosystem: Environmental > Aquatic > Marine > Oceanic >...
CAATGTATCAACCATTTATACGCTTTTTGAAGTGTATGCACTGTGGATCGCTGACTAACATACGTAATATGGATTACACCTTTAACTACAGTAATCTCACATTTTCGTATAAGTGCCCTAACTGTAACAAGCAATCTGTAACAGATGAGCAACATATAGAAGATAGGAAATCGGCATACGGTAAACACATAAACTTTATCCGGTGGGACCCCAAGATGATGGACATCGACCATAATCCCATGACCGGTGAGTCAGTATACTACTACACGATACCGCCAGATGTTACTAGGCGTGTGCACCACGGGCATAAGACGTTAATCGACACATTGCCTATGGGATTCCTTAGAGCCATTAAGAAGAATGAACAGTTTAAGTTCGCTCCTGGGGCGGTGTTTCATATGAAGATTGGTGGGCCCGCCGGTGTTGATCCTCAGTGGGGTCTTCCTCCGTTGATCTCTGTCCTACAGTTGTTTCATTACACTGCTATTCTACGTAAAGCCAACGAAGCAATCGCGCTCGATCACCTCGTCCCTTTCCGGGTATTACACCCCGCGCAGGCGAGCGGCGTGGCAGACCCTGTCACTACTATCAATCTTGAGAATTGGAAGAATAACCTAAAGAGTAACTTCAAACAGTGGCGTAGAGATCCACTACACATGATGTTTGCACCCATACCTGTGGGTGTAACTCAAGTTGGTGGGCAAGGCCGTGCGTTATTAACACTAGGTGAAGTACAGGAAGCCGAGAAGAGTATCGTAGCTGCGTTAGGTATCCCTATTGAGTTCCTTTACGGTGGTCTAACAAAGAGTGGTATGGAGGCGACGCTACGTCTTATAGAGAATCAATTAGCTACTCACATATCTGATCTCAAAGATCTCTTACAGTGGATAGACAACAGTTGCGCGAAGTTTTTGGGTTGGTCTGAGATTGAAGTAGATATGGTCCCCTTCAAGATGGTTGACGATGACAATAAGAAAAATATGATCATGCAACTATACATGCTGGGTAAGCAATCTGGGGATCAGATAATTTCGGATGGTACCATAGCAGAGCTTAATGATATTGACCTCGCTAAAGAAGAGGATCGCATCAAACAAGAACAGTTGGATACAGTACGTAGACAGCAAGAGTTGCAGATTGAGATTGATAAAATCCAAAATAATCAGGCTACCCAGATACAACAACAATCTGCTAGCGGTACACCCTACAATCAGCAGAGTATAATCCAGAAAGCAGATGAGTACGTGCAACAACTATTACAGATGGACGAGGGTATGCGCCGTAGCGCGCTTAATGCGATGCAAGTAGAAGACTACGTGTTGTACTCGGTAGTTATACAGCGGCTAGAGCACGCGACTACAACCCAGTCAGGTCAAGCGATGATGGGCGGAGGCATGTAATGAATAATCAAAGTAGTGGTTCCCCACCTACAGCAGTAGAGATTCTACAAAATGCACGCACATTACCTGGGAAGAATACTGATGCAGAATTGTCTACCATATTTGGAGGTAGCACTACACCCGCATCTCCGTTTATAAACGCAGAAGAGATACAAGAGTCTAAGCCTACAAAAGTAGCGCTGCCTATGATGGTAGAGAGCTTCGTAAGAACATTTGTTATCTGGCGTCCCTGGGAAAGTTGCCGTAGATGCTTGCACGCTATCGAGGCTGACGAAAGCATACTTCCGCAGGATGAGGGTGATTACACATGTCCGCATACGCAAGTGAAAGAGTTTAAACGCACTAAAGATGCGTGTTACCAGGGAAATGGCGCACCTACAAGAGAAGACTACTCTTCTCTTAAGAATGGAACACAGATAGTTACATTTGCGTGGATTCAACCTGACGAGAACTTTAGAAAAAAAGAGGAAGAGAAAGACGCCGCTAAAAAGAAGAATCGTGTGTTCCCCCCTGACCCAGACGCGATCTTCTCAGCACCTCTAGAGTCGGAGGCAAAAGGAGAGGCATCTGCTGCCCCTCCTGAGCCAGAGGAGTAATTCCTCTAACTCTGTTTTGTTGTTCTACTTCTTCCACCCCAAGAAATGGGGTAGCGGCCTGATAACCATGCTGGCTCCTTTCTGTAAAATATCCCTTTCATTGGACATATACTTATACCAATAATTGACGTATATATGAGTGTGTTACACAGGAGAAGCACATGCCAGAGCTCACGTCTATAATGTCTCATCCCGAAGAGCGCCGTATACAAATTAGGGACAAAATTATTGAGGGATTACAAGAGTCCTTCCCTATCAAATCTCGCAATAAAACTGTAGAGATATCTGATGTGTCTGTAGACGCAAAAGAGTACGGATCAACAGCGCAGAAAGATGCAATTTTAAAGGGCGAAACCCTCTTTGAAAATGTTAAAGGTACTGTCCGTATGCGCGATGAGAAGGGTAAGGTCATCGATGAAGTTAAGAATTTCACCCTCGCAAGAGTCCCTTATTTCACTCCTCGCCACACTTTCATTATTGGAGGAAATGAGTACTCCGTCTCCAATATGGTTAGACGCAAGCCAGGGGTGTATGCGCGTAAGCGAGCGAATGGCATTCTTGAGGCAGCTTTTAATACGCATGGAGGGAGTAATTTCCGAGTGAGTATGGACCCTGCCAAGGGTCTTCCTCAATTAGAATACGGTGCTACACGTATACCTATGTATTCTGTTCTACGGCACGCAGGTGTACCACACGATACGATCTCTAAGTCGTGGGGTAAACGCTTAGCGGATAAAAACCAACAAGAAGTTTACTCCAAAGCTACAAGTCACGTAGACAAACTTTATGCTAAAGAGTTGCCAGTATATAAGCAGAATGCAAACGCTACTACGCAAGAAAAAATGAAAGAAATTCTAGCGCGGTACCGAACTGCAGAGATGGATCCTGAAGTAAACCGTCAGACCTTGGGTAAACCCTATAAAAACGTTACTCCCGATGCCCTTTTAGACGCATCTTCTAAGGTATTACGTATATTTAATGACGCGGATGAAGTCGATGATCAGGACAACCTAGATTTTAAGCGGTTTGTTTCTGTGGATGACCTTTTTAAAGAGCGCATCAAACTAGACGCCAGAGACATAGCACGTAAAGCAGCTATTAAAATGGAGGGCACACCTTCGTTAAAGAAAGCTTTACCTTCAGCCCCCTTCACTAGGGGCCTAATTGACTTTATGAATAAGTCACAACTTGTGTCTGTACCAACTCAGACTAATCCTATGGAGCTAATAGATTCAGCGGTTCGCGTTACCTCCTTAGGAGAAGGCGGCATTTCTACAGAACGAGCTATACCGATTGAAGCTCGACAGATACACCCTACACAGATGGGTGCTATTGATCCTATCAGAACCCCTGAAACATTTAGGGCTGGTATTGATGTACGAACATCCATGCTGACTAAGCGGGATCGTGAAGGCAATATCTACGTCCCAGTTAACGACGTAAAAAATAAAAACAAACAACAATATATTCGTGCTGGGCACATGATGAATAAGATTGTTGCGTTCCCTAATCAAGAGATGAAAGGAACTGTAGACGCTTTAGTCAAGGGCGAGCTACGAAAGGTCCCGGCATCTCGAGTAGATTACCAAGTACCGTCATCAAGTGCTATGTATAGCCCTACGACTAACCTAGTTCCTTTCCTAGAGTCTATCCAGGGTAACCGCGGGGTGATGGGTTCTAAGATGCAGGTACAGGCCCTCTCTTTGGTAGATAGGGAAGCTCCATTTGTACAAGTAAAGACGCCTACGAATGCTTCTTTCGAAGAGATGGCGGCACACTGGATTAATCCTGTGTCTCCTGTAGCAGGCACAGTAGCTAAAGTAGATAAAGACTTTATTTATATACGGCCCAATACGCTTAAGACAGGTGCAGCACGTAAACCTAAAGACGACGGATTAATTAAAATTCCGTATAACAAGGATTTCCCACTAGCAGCTAAGACGTATCTAGATCACACCCTGACAGTTAAAGCAGGAGATTCTGTTAAGAAGGATCAGTTACTCGCGGATTCAAATTTTACAAGAAATGGAACACTCGCATTAGGTAAGAATATGCGCGTAGCTTTTGTTCCCTATTATGGAGCAAACGTTAATGATGCTTTAGTCATAAGTGAAGATGCTGCGAAAAAGCTAACCTCAGAACGTATGTACACAATAACCGTCCCAAGAGACTCAGATTTAACATTAAGTCGTGCTAAGCATAACACCTACTACGGACATAACTACAATAAAGATAAGTATAAAAATCTAGATGAAGAAGGCGTGATTAAACCTGGATCAAAAATAGACCCAAAGGATCCGCTGGTTGTAGGTTTACGCAAAACACCCTTAACTGCTGACGACTTAATTTTAGGTAAGCTGCATCGGTCCCTGGCTAAACCTTACCGAGAGTATGTGAATGATTGGGATCACGAGCATGGCGGTGAGGTTATAGATGTATACAAAACACCAAAGCGTATATCGTTCACTGTTAAGACTCGTGAGCCTGCTACAGTAGGTGACAAGTTAGCGGGTAGGTACGGTAACAAGGGAGTTATTTCGCAGATTGTCCCTACAGAAAAAATGATGCGTGATGCTGACGGTAATACAATAGATATACTAATGCCCCCCTCGGGTATTGTTACACGCATTAATCCTGGGCAGATCATTGAAACAGCCGTGGGTAAAGTCGTAGCTAAAACGGGTAAACCCATAAAGGTGGAGTCTTTTTCTGGTAGGAATAATGTTCAATGGGCTAAAGATCTTTTAAAGGAGCACAAACTTACAGACAAAGAAACTATATTTGACCCAGTAAGCGGTAAACATATACCCAAAGTATTCGTGGGTAATCAGTACATGCTCAAGCTTTTCAAGTCTACAGAAACTAACTACGGTGCTCGGGGTGTGGATAATTACGATGTAAATCAGCAACCTACTAAGGGTGGTGTACAGAGTGCAAAGGCGCTAGGGAAGATGGAGTTTGACGCATTGATCGGACATAATGCACGAAACATCTTACGTGACGCAGCCACTATCAAGAGCCAACGCAATGATGAGTATTGGCGGGCTCTACAATTAGGTTATCCGACACCTCCTCCTAAGTCTACATTCGCAGCAGATAAGTTCTTGGGGATGTTACGCGGGTCGGGTGTGCGTGTGGATCGTAATTCCCATAAATTAGCTCTTGGACCACTCACAGATAAAGATGTCTTAGAGATGTCTTCAGGCGAGATAAAGGATTCTAAAATTGTAAGGGCTAAAGACCTGATGCCGGAGAAAGGTGGCTTGTTTGATCCCGCTATAACCGGTGGGCTTAAGGGGGAAAAGTGGTCACACATCAATTTAGCTGAACCAATTATTAATCCTGTATTCAAAGAACCCGTTCGACGTTTATTAAATATGACTAACACAGAATTAGACAAGACGTTGCGAGATAAAGGCGCAAAGCACATACAGAGTAGGTTGGCGGGCATTGATATTGATAAAGAAGAGAAAGCTATTCTGCAAAGTATGAAAGGTCGTAAAGCTGACCAACTCGACAATGAAGTAAAGAAGGTTAAGTACCTGCGCTCACTCAAGAAACTAAATCTCTCACCGGCAGAGGCGTACATAGTAAATAGAATACCCGTTACTCCTCCTGTCTTTAGGCCAGTACTACCTAGTAGGGGCGGAGGACAACTACTCTATGGTGATTCTAACCCACTCTACCAGGACTTAATTTACATAAACAATCAGATGAAGGAAGTTAAGAGTTCGCGTACTCCGGATATACCTGGTGAAATAGAGAAGTTGCGCCCTGTATTACAAGAGGCAGTAGGCGCTGTGTACGGTACAAATGAGCCTGTCACAGCTAAATCCAAAGCGCGCGGTCACAAGGGTCACTTAACGTACTTAGCTGGAAAGGGAAGCCCTAAGTTTGGTTTTTTCCAGTCTAAATTAATGTCACGTACTCAGGATGTTGCGGGTAGAGGGACCATTGTTCCTGACGTCACCTTAGGAATGGACGAAGTAGGGATCCCTGAAGACATGATGTGGACTATGTATAATAAATTCTTAGTACGTAAGCTAGTAAACAGGGGTTATCCAGCGCTTACGGCTAAGAAGATGATTGAAGAAAAGCAACCTGTTGCCAGGGAAGCTTTATTACAGGAAGCTAAAGAGCGTCCAGTGTTAATCAATCGAGCACCTACTTTACATAGGTATAATATCGTTGCAGCTTTCCCTAAACTTTCACCAGGAAAAACTATTCGCGTAAATCCATTCATCGAGAAGGCACAGAACGCCGATTACGATGGGGACACTGATAGTGCATGCACACCTGTTAGCTATGCTGCAGTAGAAGAGGCTAAAGGAATGACTCTGTCTAATATTCTATACAGTGACAAGTCTAAGAGTGACCTTTTGGTATTCCCCCAGCACGAGACCATTATGGGTATCGACATAGCAGCTAACACCGATGATAAAAACACCCCTGTTAAATTTAAGGACAGGGCTGAAGCCATGAACGCCTATAATTCAGGTAAGATTGGGATCGGCACGCGTGTAAAAATTGGGAAGGGCTGAAGAATAAGCTATGACAGGATTGGTTTTAAACCAACAAACCTAAAGGATAAAAAAATGCATAAAACAGCTAAACAAATTGCTTATGAAGTTCTTGAGAAGGTGGCCATAAGTGGGAACATGGCACGTAGAGCACTCTCGCGTAAGATTGGGCCTAAATTACTTGGCGGTGCTTCTGACGCTGCTGTACTTGATGATATACTCAGTGCAGTGACTAAGCATCCCAGAACGTTAAATCGTGCTATGCCCCCAGGTGAAAGAGAATCTGCCCAACAAATAATAGACAGTATATCAGGAATAAATAAGAAAGAGTTATTACCTAAAGTAAAAGACATACGCGAAAGTGTTCGCCAGGGTAATGACGCAAAAGTACTGCAAGAGTTTATGACACGAGGTGGGCCTGACCCTGCGTGGGTAGATGCACACCCTAACTGGCGTATGTGAGTGAAACATGCGTAAAACAGCAAGTCAGATGTAGATGCCCTACTCCTCTGTTAAATTTAAGGACAGGGCTGAAGCCATGAACGCCTATAATTCAGGTAAGATTGGGATCGGCACGCGTGTAAAAATTGGGAAGGGCTGAGTTATGAATAAGACGGCTAAAGAAATTGCGACACACGTTTTAGAAAAAGTGGCGTTACGCCATCCGCTTACGAGCAGGAAAGACTTTAGAGAAGGTACGCCTGAAGAGTGGAAAGAGTATAATACAGAGCGTTCGAATAAAGTATTAAAGATAGTTGGAGCGGTCCCTGGATTAATAACCGGTGGAGGGTTAGGACTTCTTGGGGGAGCTCTTTTGAAGAATCGTAGAGCTATGGTGGGTGGGGGTCTACTAGGTGGTTTAGCGGGTGGGGCGGGTTCAAGTGCCCTCTTTAGTAATATGAATAAAAAAGAGGTCGCGAATATCTCTGATAAAGAATGGGCTGAAGGCCTTAAAAATTACAACGCGCAATGGGAAAAAGATTTCCCTAATAAGGTGTAGTTACTAGAGTGCCCTACGCCTCACCAGCACAACGTTCAGCCGTATGGGCTAAACGTAACCGGGATGAAAAGCTTAAGAAGCTTGATCCGTATCGGTGGGACCAGGTTGTAATCAAGACAACCGAAGGTCCTGATCTGACGAAACGTGATGTGTTTAATTACTACACTGATCCCACGATTCGAAAGAAGATAGTAGAGCAGCTAAAAGATCGCCCTGTTTTAGCGGTACAGACTTTCAACCCGGATAGAAGTGTTTATAGGCGTAATCACTCCGCCGATAAACCAATAGCTATATCGTCTGCTTCAAGAGATGCACAAGATGCTACTGATTTAGGCTGGTATGCAGAAAGACGCTTTACAGAATTTCACCCCGTCATTGAGAAGAAGACAGACGAAGTGTGGGTAGATATTGATCCAGGTGAATCACACACCCCTGATACGGTTAAACCTATAGTAAAAGCAGTTAACGCTGTAGTTGAAAATGTTCCCGGTGTTAAGAATACCCAGGTAGCGTACTCAGGTGGTCGAGGTTATTACGTTAAAGGAGAGTTAGACAGTAGCGCATCAACGGATGCTATGCGCAAAGCGCTGTCTAAGCATCTAAAACCTGTAGTTCAAAGTTACGCAGAAGCTACGATGGATACTCCTTCTAAGGACCAAGTACGCTTAGACATTTCTACTCTGCACGATAAGGGATCTATCCGAGCCCTTTATTCTTTAAACAAGGACACGGGTAGAGTGTCTGTACCTGTGGATATAGAAGCATTAGATAATTTTGATGCCGCTAAAGACGCTGATCCACGTACATTTATCAAGAAGCAGTATAAACCTCAGCGGGAAATATCCGAATTTGCTCCTGGTATACCGGCTACGAGAAAAACGGAAGTTATCCCTAATGTGCAGGGAAAACACTGGACTATGTCAGTTCAGGAACACCTAGCAAATAAAGCAGGTAAGCACTGGGATCTTAGGCTTGTAGATCCCCATACAGCACACGCACATTCTTGGGCTATACCTAAGGCGCGTTTCCCTTCAGAGGGTGGACGACCCTTACTGGCTATACAAACACCTACACATACAGCGCGTTATGCTTTAACATTTGGAGAGGGTAAACCCCAGACAATTGGAAAAGGTTACGGCAAAGGTAGCGTAGAGATTAAACACAAAGAACCTATTAGAGTGTTGTCTGCTAATGAGAATAAGATAACTTTTCAACGGGAACTTGGAGAAAAGTACTATCTTTTCCGTACTAAGAACGATGCGTGGTTACTGCGTAACGCACGTACTACTGAGAAGAAGGGTTCTAGCATGACGCCTTTTGAATATGGCTATCACGACATACTTGTTAAGTTAGGCAATGCTAACGCCCCTGTGCCTACACCTATGGAAGCAACTGATGAGGGCTTGCCTGTAAGTATGCTGACTAGAGCGCTGAATGAGTTGCCCCCCACGCCGGAACGTCGGGATGATAAAAGTAAAGGTACGGCTAGAGTTGAGGGTAGATTAAACAGTGCTGTTAGTTGGGATTCTGGTATGGAAGTATCACCTTCTATGACAGTAGGTCCATCACCTATACTGGGGCAATGGTAATGTCTACAGATACATTTGGGCGCTACCTTTTGAATGAGTACCTACCTACAAAATACCAGATCAATGGCACCACCACAAAAAAAGAGCTGAATAAAAATATGCATTCTTTGGCACGTTTAGACCCGAGAGCATACGTGAAAACGATAGCGGGTTTAAAGCGTACCGGGGACATGGTCTCTACAACAGAAGGTATGAGCATTGGTTTAGACGATATAGCGCCTGAGTATAATCGGCGTAACACTGCATTACAGCCATATGTTCAACAGTTTAAGAGTGCTACTACTTCAGCTAAACGGAGTCAGATAGCTGAAGCGGCACAAGAAAAGATGATAGGTATCGCTCTAAAGCACAAAGGAACAATGACACAGCAAGTAGAGAGCGGCGCTCGGGGTAAGCCGTTCTCATATTCGAACATTGTAGCGACTCCTGCTGCTGCACGTGACGCTGGGGGTAAAACTATACCTTGGCTTATTGAGCGATCATACAGTGAAGGGTTAAAGCCCTCAGATTATTGGGCAGCTGGTAATGAAGCGATCTTAAATACGATTAAGAGTAGTGTGTCTGTTGCAGAGCCAGGTGAGCTCTCCAAGATTCTCATAAGTAATATGAGTGATCTTATTGTAACGGAAGAAGATTGTGGGACGCATAATGGCATAACACTTTCTGCTGATAGTCCTGATGTAGTAGATCGCTTTCTTGCTAGAGACGCGTCTAAGTTTTCTAGAAATGCTTTAGTTACACCACAAACTCAATCTCAGATTATGAAGGATGGTCTATCTAAGGTAGTAGTACGTTCTCCTATGACGTGTGAAGCGTCAGATGGGGTATGTAAGAAGTGTCAAGGTTTGGATGAGAAGGGTCATGTGCATGAGTATGGAACTAATGTAGGTGTGCGCGCTGCGCAAGCACTTGCTGAACCCATGACACAAATGGCACTCAGTACTAAGCATGGGTCTAAGTCATCTAAGAAAGAGCGGCATCAGGTAGGTGGTCTTCAGGGTATTCGACAAACTATTGAGTCGCCTAAACAGTTTATCAACAAAGCAACACTCGCTGAACAAGATGGTCTTGTTACCCGCATAGAGAAAGCACCTCAAGGCGGTAACTTCGTATGGCTCGGTAAGAAAGATCACTACGTGACACCTAACTTGGATGTGACAGTGCACGTCGGCCAACAAGTTGAGCGCGGGGATGCCTTAAGCGAAGGGATTCCTAAGCCAGACGAGGTAGTGAAGTACAAGGGCATAAGCGCCGGTAGGCTTTACGTCGTAAATCATTTGCATAAGCTCTATAAAGAGCAAGGTATGAATCACGACAAGAGACACTTTGAGTTATTAGCTAAAGGTGAGTTAAATCATGCTCGCATACTAGATAATAATAACAATAGTAAGTTTCTAAAGGGTGACATTGTTAGTTACAATATTTTGAAGTCTGAGCTTGCTCGTGGTGCTAAAGAACTACCTCTTACAGAGGCTAATGGTAAAACTCTGGGTAAAGAGTATTTTCAATTTTCAGCAGGAAGTCGTGTTACACCCGCTACTATTCGTACACTGAAGAGTGAAGGTATTAAGAATGTGTACGTAGCACCCCGTGCACCTGAAGTAGAGTTCGTGATGAAACCGGCTACTCGAGCGCCTATGCTTAATCCTGACTGGATGGCACGCTTGTCACATCGTAATCTTAAGACTATGATTCAACAAGCTGCACATGGCGGCGAGGAATCTAATTTGCATGGTACTAATCCCGTCCCGGCATACGTGATAGGT
>Ga0210003_1004573_pt1 | contig 10870 bp, 4 predicted proteins | sample LantaG_FD_182804 | JGI IMG/M metagenome (GOLD analysis project Ga0210003, IMG submission 182804) | Deep subsurface microbial communities from Baltic Sea to uncover new lineages of life (NeLLi) - Landsort_02402 metaG (SPAdes) (version 2) | ecosystem: Environmental > Aquatic > Marine > Oceanic >...
GAGAGAGAGAGAGAGAGAGAGAGGTCTCGGAGTTGAGTTTTTTTATTTTTCGAGCTAAAAATAAAAAATTCAAAAAGCGGCGGGCAAAAGGTTGGAAAATTGAAAACTTTTCTTCTTCTCACCTTGCGACGACGAAGACGAAGACCACCCTCTGGCACTCCTCGGAGGCTGCTGCTCCATCGAAGACATCGGGGGAGGCAGCGGGATCTTGGAGGGAGAAGAGGTAGATGGGCGCTGCTGGAACGAGGGCAGCGAGGCCGAGGCCGAGGCGAGCGGCAGGCCCTTTCTCGACGGAGGAGGGCGTGAGAGCTGCTGCTGCTGTTGCTGCTGAGCCGTCCCGGCTCGCGGGGAAGCCAGAGAGACGCTCGCTGCCTTCGTGGGAGGGGCGTCGAAGGCCCCTGGCCAGGGGGGGTGGGCCGCGGAGAGGCGCGGGGAGTCGTAGGGGGAAGGAGGGGTCATGACGGGAGGTGAGAGAGAAGAGAGAGAAAAAGAAGAAGAAAAAACCCGAAAAAGAAAGTGATGAAACGAGGCAGATTTTGAGTTTTTTTTTTCGAGCACGAAGAAAGCATTGAAAAAAAGCTCGAAAGTTTTCTTCTTCTCTCTCTCTTTCTCTTTACGCGTCAAGATGGTGCAGCCTCCCGCGAGCGAAGACTCTCTCGAGCAGGAGCAGCACCAGCATCACGAAGGATGCTGCGGCGGCCACGGCGCGGCGGAGGCCAGCGGAAGCGATGCGACAAATGCGACGGCCGCCGACGTCGCCGTCGACGATGCCAACGCCGCTCAGCCTTCTTCCTCTGCTGCCGACGCCCCGCTCTCCGAGGAGGAGAAGCCCCTCTGCGTGCTGGTGATCGGTGAGTTGAATGGAATGAGCAGAGAAAGAGTCCAATGACAGAACGCGAGGTTGACAAAAAGCACCGAGAGCTTTCCATCATCATCAGCTAGCCAATAATCTCGAGCAGAAAAAACTCAACCTCCTTTCGACCTCCTCCAAACTCCAAAAACCAGGAATGGCCGGCTCCGGCAAGACCACGCTCGCGGCCCGCCTGGGCACCTTCCTGGCCTCCTCGCAAGCGAAGGCCGGAGCGAGCAGCGCGGGAGCAGGAGCAGGAGGAGGCGGATCGGCATCCGCAGCAGCAGCAGCAGGAGGCCCGGGCTCGCGTCCCGTTCGAACTCCGAATCCTTACATGGTCAACCTCGACCCCGCGGTCCTCTCGACGCCCTACGAGCCCTCGATCGACATCCGCGACACGGTCCACTACAAGAACGTGATGGCGGAGTACAAGTTGGGTCCAAACGGGGGGATTTTGACGTGTCTCAACCTGTTCGCGACCCGCTTCGACCAGGTGGTCACCTTGCTCGAGAAAAGGCGCAACGGAGGTCAAGCGGGGGAAAGTTCCGAACCTTCCTCCCGCCCCATCTCGCACGCCATCATCGACACCCCTGGCCAGATCGAGATCTTCGCGTGGTCGGCCTCGGGCAGCATCATGACAGACGCGCTCGCGGCCTCTCTGCCCACGTGCGTCCTGTTCGTCATGGACTCCCCTCGCTGCTCGTCCCCTCCGACGGCCCTGGTGGCCAACCTGCTGCAGGCCGCGTCTATCCTGTACCGCACTCGGCTGCCGCTGCTTCTGGCCTTTAACAAGGCGGACGTGGGGGGAGCAGAGGCGGTGGCGTCGTGGGTCGAAGACTGGGAGAAGCTCGACGAAGCTCTGTCAAAGGAGAAGGCCTACTCTGCGTCGCTGGCTCGTTCCCTCTCTCTGGTGCTCGACGAGTTCACCAACGCCCTGCCGCACGTCTGCGTCTCCGCAGCCACGGGGCAGGGGATGGGCGAGTTAGTTCAGAAGTTAGAAGAGTGCCGCGAGCGGTACTACGAGGAGTACAGACCGGGGGTCGAGGCGGCGAGGAGGGCGAGGGAGGGGGCGGAGGCGGCGAGGCAGGCGAGGGAGCTGGAGAAGCTGAGTTTGGACGGGGGCATCGGGGAGGAGGGGGTGGGGGGGCTGGAGAGGGCCACGAGGGCTGTGAAGGGAGGTGGCGGTGGTGAGGGGGAAGAAGGGAGCGGCGGAGCTTGAAAAATGTTGTAACAGATTCGACTCTATCTTTTGCATTCTTTTCAATTTTCTTTTCAAAAAAACCCAAAACTCTCTCTCTCTTTCTCTTCCCCATCTCTCTCTCCAAATCTCTCTCTCTTTCTCTCCCCCTAAAAAAAACACTACAATAAGAAGCTCATCGCGGCGTGCCGTTTTCGCTCTGCCGCTGCGCCAGCACGCTCGGCGTCATCAGACCAGACTCCCCGCCGCCGCCGGCGACGGCCCCGACCGCGGCGGCGAGCTTTGCTTCCCACGCCGCCACGGCCGAAGCGTGCCCGTCGACAGCCGACCTCGCCGCCGCTGCGGAGGCGGCCCCGCCGACGGCGCGCACGGCCGCGTCGAGCCCCGGTCCCGCCGCGGAGAGGTCGGCGAGCTCGGAGCTCAGAGAGTCCACCGTGCGGAGCAGGGCCGAGGCCGCCTCGGCGGCGGCGGCCAGAGAAGAAGAGTCGGACGAGTCGTTTCCGTCATTCTCGCTCCCGAGCGCCGCCTCCGCCGCCAGCGTGCCCACGACGGCGCGGAGGCGCTCGAGGCGGCGTTTACCCGCTGACACCGCGGAGGAGAGGGCCGGCAGGGAGGCCCAGAGCTGGGCGCGCTCGGGGGCACCGGGGTCGTTGCCGTTGTCGTTGCTGGCGGAGGTGTCTCCGTCATAGCTGTCCCGGCGAGCGAGGGCGGCAGAGGGAGTGCCCCTGTTGCGAGCAGAGGCAGCAGAGAGAGTAGGGGCGGCGGGGGTGAAGGAGAGAGCTGTCGCGACGCCAGCACCAACGCCACCGGGGGTCCTCGCCCCTTCTCCCCCGGATCGAGTCGAGAAGTTGGTCCTCGGCGTCGTCGTCGCAAAACCACCAACTCCATTCCCTCCTCCTCCTCCCCTCCCGGCCGAAAGCAGGTTGGCGGCGGCAGCGGCGGCGCCGTCGCGCAGCGCAGAGGCCCTCGCCGCGGCCGCCTCGACCCCGGCGGCCCGGGACTCCAGCGCGTCGGCGGCGGCGGCCAGCTCCCGCGCTCTAGCCTCGACGGCCGCCTCTCGGCGCGCCGCGCCCTCGGCCCTGGCGTCGGCGGCCCTCCTCGCGTCGGCCGCGGCGGTCAGCGCGGCCTCGGCCTCGGCGCGACTGGCGTCGGCGGCGGCGCGCTCCGAGGCGGCCTTGGCCCTGGAGTCGGCCAGCGCGGCCTCGGCCTTGCTCGCAGCCAGCTCCCTGGCCCGGAGCGCCTCTTCCCTTCCCTGCTCGGTCGCCGCCGCGCCGCGCTCGCGCTCGGCGACCCTCGCCTCCCTTTCCTGAAGCAAAGCCGCCACCTGCCGCTCGGCGTCGGCCGCCACCCTGCAGGCCTCGTCGGCCCTGCGAGCCTGCTCGGCCTCGGCGGCGGCCAGGGCCGACTCGCGCTGCTGTAAGCTCGCGAGCAGGAGCTGCGCGTCCGAGGCCTCGGCCGCGGCGCCCTCGACGAACTTCTGCTTCGTCTCGAGCGTCTCGGACGCGGACCGCAGGGCCTCCTCCCTGGCGGCGACCTCTGCCTCGCGGGAAGACAAGGCGGCGGCAAGGCGGGCGAGCTGCGCGGCCTTGGCGTCGGCCTCTGCAGAAGCCTCGGCGGCCGCTGCTCGGGCCTTAGAGGCGGCCTCCGCCGCGGCCCTCGCTTCGTCGTCGCGGGCGGCCGCGGCCCTGGCGGCGCCCTCGACGCGGGCCCACTCGCGCTCGGCGGCCTGCGCCCTCGCGCGGGCCTCGGCCGCGGAGGCGGCGGCGGTGGCCTCGCGCTCGGCGGCGGCCCGCTCCCTCTTCTCGGCGGCCTCGCGGGATCGCGAAGACTCCTCGGCGGCGGCGGCGGCCGAGGTCTCTCGCTCGGCGGCGGCGCGCTCCCTCGCCGTGGCGCGGGCCAGGGCGGCCTCGACGGCCGCGGCCCTGGCCTCCGCCTCGGCGCGCTGCGAGGCGCCGGCCTCCCAGGCGGCGCGCTCGGCCCGCAGCGCGGCCAGGGCCTCGGAGGCAGCGGAGGCGTCGGCGGCGGATTTCTCGCGGGTCCTCTCGGCGACTTGTTGTGCGGCCGCTGCGGCGTCGGCGGCGGCCCTGATCGAAGCCTCGCTTTTCTTCAAATCGTCCTCGCGCCTCTTGACCTCCGCCGCGGCCTCGGAGGCGGCGACCAGCTTGGCCTCGGCGGCGGCGGCCTTCTCCGAGGCGGCCCTTTCTGCGGCGGCGGCCGTCGAGAGCCGCGACTCGGCCTCGCGCTGCGCGGCCTCGGCGCGGGCGACGGCGTCGGCGCACTGCGCGACGGCGCGCTCGCGGGCCGCGGCCGCGGCGGCGTCGGCCCTCCCTCCCGCGCTCGCCTCCGCCGCGCGGGCGGCCGCCTCGCGGGCCGAGAGCTCGGAGCGGGCGGCGTCGGCCTCGGCGCGGAGCCTGCGCTCCAAGGAAGTGAGCTCGTCCTCGAGTTTTGTGCGCCTCTCGGCCAGGCGCGCCTCTCGGAGCTTCAAATCTTGCTCGCGGGCGGCGGCGGCGGCGGCGGCCTCGCGGGCAGAAACCACCAGAGCTTCCTCCTGTTCCTTGGCCGCGGCCTCGCGAGAAGCGAGCTTGGCGGCGCGTCGCTCGGCGTCGAGCTGCGCAGCCTCGAGCTCGGACCTCGACTTCAAAGCAAAGGACTGTGCTTCATTCTTCGCAAGTAAAGCGGCCTCTCTCTCCGCCTCTGCTTCTTTCCGAGCGGCGGCAGTAAGCTTGGCCGACTCGACAGACGCGGCGTCGCGAGCGGCGGCCTCCGCCTCCCTGGCAGCGCAGGCTTTTTCGCGCGCGCGGAGCAGGGCAGCGGCCTCCTCGGCGGCCTCCCTGGCGGCGGACTCGGCGCGAGCGGCGGCCTCGGCGCGTGCCTTGGCGGCGGCGTCCGCTCTCGACGCGGCTTCCTTCGCGGCGTCGGCGGCGCGTTGCGCCTCGGCCGCGGCCTCGGCGCGACGGGCGGCGTCCGCCCTCGTCTCCCCGCCGGCCAGGGCCGCGGCCTCGGCCTCCCTCCTCGCGGCGTCGACGGAGGCGCGCTCCGCGGCCAGGGCCCTCGAGGCGGCCTCGAGCTCGGTGGCACGGGCCGCGGCGGCAGCCCTCTGCGAGTCGAGCTCGGCGCCGACCCTTCTGGCTTCGTCGGCCAGCGCCGTGCGTTGCTTCTCCAGATCGGCAAAGGCGGCGTCGGTTTGGGCTCTCTCCGTGGCGGCGCGCTCGGCCGCTTCCTCTGCGGCCTCCAGGGCCTGCGAGGCGTCGCGGCGGGCGCCGTCCGCCAAGCGAGCTTCCTCGACGGCAGCGGCTCTCGACCTCTCGGCCTCGCGGCGCGCCTCCTCGGCGGCGCGCAGGGACTCGGCGGCCTGGTCCTCGGCCAGCGACAGCGCCGCCTCCCGGTTGCGCAGGGCCTCGGCCAGGGCCGCTCCTTCCGCCGCCTCTGCCTGCAGGGACTCGACGCGAGCCACCTGCTCGTCCAGCGACCTCTCCCGCTCGGCACTGGCCCTCTCGCGGGCCTCGATCTGCCTGAGGCGCTCCTCGGCAGCCTTGGAGCAGGCCTCTGCCTCGGCGCGAGCGGCGGAGAGCCTCGCGGCCTCGCCTCGAGCGGCGGCGGCGGCGGCGGAGCCCGCGGCGAGCGCGTCACCCGCCGTGCGCTCCAGGTCGGACTCTTTGGCCTCGATGGCCGCGGCGCGCTGCTCCAACTCCGCGGAACGAGCGTCGGCGGCGGCGGCAGCGGCGGCGACGTCGGCCTCCGCGGCGTCGAGCTCGCAGGCCCTGGCCGCCAGCGCGGCGCGCGCGCCGTCGGCGGCCTGCCTGGCGGCATCGGCGGCCTCGGCGCGCGCCTCGACGTCGGCGACGTCGGCGGCCCTGGCGTCGAGCTCCGCGGCCCTCGAAGCCAGGTCGCCGGCCTCGCGGGCGCACTGTGCGGCGCGGAGGTCGAGCTCCGAGGATCGGCGGGAGACCTCGGCCTCGGCGGCCCTGACGGCGGCGGCGCGGGAGGCCGCCTCGGAGGCGGCGGCCTCGGCGCGGCGGGCGGTCGCGGCGGCGGCGGCGGAGGAGCGCGCCCTCGAGCGCAGGGCGCGCGCGGCGGCGCCCCCGCGGGCAGCCGCGGCGTCGAGAGAGGCGGCCCAGGAGAGGAGGGCGGCCTCCCGCTGGGCGAGCTCCGCGACGCGGGCAGCCAGGGCAGAGGCGGCGTCTGTCGCTGGTAAGGAAGAGGAGGAAGAAGAAGCGGCAGAAGAAGCACCACCACCACCGCCAAACAGCAAGGGGGGAAGCGGTCGCGCGCCGTCAGCGGCAGCCCCGGCGGAGCGGGCCGCGGCAGCAGCTTCTGCGGCGGCGGCGTAGGCAGCCAAGGCAGAAGAAGGAAGAGCGGAGGAAGAAGACTTGGAAGAAGAAGACTTTTTGTTTCCGTCTTGGTCGAAGAATTCTTCTCCTCCTCCTTCGCCGTCGTCCTCCCCCTCCTCTCCTCCTCCGACTCCACCGAGAGCTGCCTCCGCGGCCTCGGCGAGCAGGGTCCTGGCCCTGGCAGCGGCAGCCTCGCGCTCGTCGAGAGAGGCCTGCGCGGCCGTCAGCGCGTCCAGGGCCCTCTGCGCGCGGGCGGTGGCGTCGTCGGCGGCCTCGCGCTCTTTCGCCGCAAGGGTCGCCTCCTGCCTCGCTGCGGCCTCGGCCTCGGCCGCGAGCGCGGCGCGGTTGTCGGCCGCCTCGGAGACGGCGGAGGCCTCCTCGGTCGCCGAGCGAGCGGCGTCGACGGCCTCGCGAGCGGCAGAAGACTCCTCCTCGGCCTCCCTGCGAGCGCGGGCGACGGCGGCGGCGGCTTCGTTTAATTCGCTCTCCCGCAGGTCGAGCCGGGCCTGCCTCTCGGCGGCGTCGGCGGCGGCGCGGCACCCCTCGGCGCTGCGCCTCTCGGCCTCGGCCTCGGCGGCGTCCAGCGCGAGCCTGCGCTCGTCGGCGGCGGCGCGCTCGGCGCCCAGGGCGGCGGCCAGGTCGTCCAGGTCGCGGGCGCGGGCCTCGGCCTCGAGGGCAGCGGCGGAGAGCGCGGCGTCCCGCTCGGCGAGTTCCGACTCGGCCTGCGCCGCGGCCTCGTCGGCGCGGGCGGCGCGGGCCTCGAGGACCTGGGCGGCCTCGCGGGTGGCCTGGTGGTGGTAATGGTGGTGATGGTGGTGATAGGTTGAGGGGAAGGAGAGAGAGGAAGAGGTTAGAGAGTTATTTTCGTTAAAAAAAAAAACGTCGTCGACCTCGTCGAAAGGCAAAACTCCAAAAAACTCTCTCACTTTCTCTCTTACCTCCTCCTGGTCGACCAAGGCCTGCTCCCGCGCCCTGGCGTCCGCCTCGCGAGCAGCCACGGCCCTCTCCAGCTCCACGCGGAGCTTGGCGATCTCGGATTTCTCCGCGGCCAGCCTTTCCTTTTCGGCGCGGCACTCGTCGACTTTCGCCTGCACGTGCGCCTCCGCTTTCTGCTTGAAGTCGTCCTTCCAGGCCCCGAGCGCGGCCTCGTGCGCGGCCAGGGCCTCCTCGCGGGCCGAGACGGAGGCACGCTCGCGCTCGAGGTGGGCGTCGCTCTCGGAGCGCTCGGCGGCCAGGGCGGCGTCCGCCTCGGCGCGGCGCTGCTCGAGGTCGCGGAGGCCAGAGGCCAGCGTCGCTTTCACCTCCTCGCGCTCGCGCTCGAGGGCCTGCGCCTCCCTCTCGACGGCCACGGCGCGTTCCCCCAAAGCCGCGAGGCGCTTGGCCTCGGCGGCGGCGGCGGCCTCCTGCTCCTCGACGTGGGAGCGGCGCTGCGTCAGCAGGGTCTCCTCGCGGGCGACCGCGGCCTCCCAAGCGGCGGCGCGCGCGGCGGCGGCGTCGTCGTCGGCCGCGGCGCGCTGCTTGGCCCGCAGCGCGGCGGCCTCTGCCGCGTTCCTGTCCCTCGCGGCTCCAGCCGCAGCAGCGCGGGCTGCGGAGGCGGCGGCCTGCGCGGCATCGGCGGCCTCGCGGGCCTGCGAGCACCCGAGGCGCGCCTCCTCCTCCTCGGCGCGCGCGGCGTCGCGAGAGGCGACGGCCGCAGCGGCTTCCGTTTTGAGTTCTTCGAGCTTCGAAGCGGCAGCGCGGGCCTCGCGGACGGCCTCCGCCGCGGCTTCCCTCGAGGCAGCGGCCTGGGACTTGGCGGCCGCGGCGTCGGCGTCGGAGCGAGCCCTGGCGGCCGAGGCGGCCTCCTCGTCTTCCTTCAGGGCCTTGTCCTGCTGCTCGCGCTTGCGCTCGAGGGCGAGCTCGGACTCGCGGAGGCGCTCCTCGCGCGAGGCCAGGGCCGCCTCGGCGCCGGCCTGGTGGCGGGAGGCAGCGGCGGCGGCGTCGTCTGCGGCGGCGCGAGCCTGTGGTTGTTGTTGTTGTTGTTGTGGTGGTGGTGTTTGGGAGGAGGAAAGAAGAAAAGTCGTTAGTCGAGTTTTGTTGTTGTCGTGAAAAAAATGAAAGAAAGAAAAAATAATCAAAAAACTTCTTCCCTCACCCTCGCAGCGTCAGCCAGCATCGCCTCCGCTTCCCTCCTCGCGGCCGCAGCAGCCTCCGCGGCAGCGGAGGAGGCGGCCTCCCGAGCGGCGACGGCCCGCTCGCGCTCGTCCAGGGCCCTGCGAAGGGGCTCGGCGGCCTCCGCCGCGCCCCTCGCGGAGGCCTCGGCCTCGCGTGCCGACAACTCAGCCTTGGTCGCCGCTTCCTCCCTGGCCTCTGCGCGCGCGAGCCTGGCGTCGGCCTCGGCCAGGGCGGCCTCCGCGGCTGCGGCCCTCGAGGCGGCCTCGTCGGCGCAGGCGCGGGCGGCCGCCTCCGCGTCCCTCGCGGCAGACGCGGCGGCGGCCCGCGCCGCCGACGCCGCCTTGGACGCGGCCTCGGCCTCTTTTGATCTCGCCTCGAGCTCGCTCATCGCCTCTCGCTTGGCGGAATGCACCTGGTCCAGCTGCAGCCGGGCGGACTTGAGGGCGTCCCCGAGCTCGACCAGCGCGGCGCGGGCGGCCTCGGCGTCGTTGAGGGCGTCGGCCGCGGCGGAGTTGGCGGCGGAGGCCTCGGCCCGGGCGTCGTCGCGGGCGCGGCGCCATTCCTCCGCCTCTGCGGCGAGCGAGGAGGCCGCGACGGACGAGGGCTCTGAAGGAGGTGGAGGAGGAGGGACCGGGAAGGAGAAGGTCGAAGAAGCCGCGACGGCGTGGATCGAGGTCGAAGAAGCCGAGGTCGCGGCAGCAGGCTGCTTGCCGCGAGCCGTCGAGGAAGAAGAGTAGGAAGAAGCGAACGGCGGGTGCGGGAGCGTCGCCTTGGTGTCCTTGCTGTCAGCGGGGGGCTTGACGCTGAGGCGGTTCATGCGGCGCTCGGGCTGTTGTTGTTTGGTTGTTGGTTGGGTGAAGCGGAGGCGAGTTTGAGTTTTGAGTGAGTGAGAGAGAAAAGGTCGACGTCGTCGTCGTTTTTTCTTTCCCTTCCGAACGGAAGCAAGCGACAGCCGGATTGCAATCGAGTGCTTTCTGCTGTCTTTCTCCCTCTCTCTCTTTCGCGCTCTCTCAACCCCAACTCACCGACGATTCGGGCGACGACGTCGATCGCCCGTGCGCGCCCCACTGTTTTTATCGGATTCGGAGGTTGAGAGCGCGTGCTTTTGGGAGTGAGAATGAAAGGAGAGAGTCGAAACGAAAACGCGCCATCGGCATTTGAAGCTCTCTTACCTCCGTTCCCTCTCTTTCTTTCCCTCTCTCTTCCTCACCTTTGCTTGGAGCCTCTCCAGCTTCCCGAGCACGCGAGCGGCTGCGCGGGCAGGGGATGGCGAGCGGTGCTGCTTGTCCTGGTCCTGCTGCTGCAGGGCGCGCTCGGGCGACGAGGACGGAGGCATCGTTCGAGCGAGTGGCGTCGTCGTCGGCGTCGGTTTTTTTTTTTTTTCGTCGCGAGGATATATGTTTTTTTCCACTCCAAGCTTCGAGGGTGCGTTCTTGCGTGAAAAGCAGCGGCGGTGCTACGAGATCTCTCGAGGATGAGAGCTCGCGCTGATCGACACGCGCGGAAGAAAAGAAGAGTGCGTCTCGAAGGGGAGAGAGAGAGAGTGAGGCGCGAATCGAGAAAGGGAGAGAGAGCTTTCGACAAAGTCAATCTTTGCTTTTGGTTTTTTTGAAAATGAAGAGTCCCGAGTCTCGACCTTTTTTCGAAGAAGAAAATGATTTTTTTTACACACTTCACTGGCCGCCGATACGGCAAGCGCGGACAACATGAAGCGAATTAAGAAAACGATAGTATACAAATAAGTGGGTAGAGGCGCGAGGAGAGGAGAGGAGAGGAGAGGAGAGGAGAGGAGAGGAGAGGAGAGAAGGGACGAGCTTGCTGCTGCTGCTCTTGCTTCTGCTGCTCTTCATTCTCTTCTTTCTCTTCTTTCCCTTCTTTCTCCCTCAGTGCCCCATCGCCTTCACCGGAGGCAGAGCGTCGCAGAGCGTCCCCAGCCGTAGGATGCCCCACTCCAGGATGTCTACGTGCGTCAGCGCGGCCTCGTTGCTCCCGGACGCGGAGGCGGCGGTGCCGTTGTTGTTGCTGCCGCCGCCGCCGCTGCTGCTTCCGCCCGCCTCCACCTCGACGCCGTCGCCGTCGCAGTCGAAGCGCACGGCGTCTGCCTCGGCGCGGGCCGGAGGCAGCGAGATAGCGGCCTGGCCCATCTGCAGCGGCAAGATCTTGGCGATCTCGATGAGCCCCGGGGCAAGGACACCTGTGTGTGGAGTTGGGGCGGTGTTTGGGTGGTTGGTGGTGAGGAAATGAAGAAAGAAAGAAAGTGAGAAAGTGAGAAAGATTGAGAGAGAGAGAGAAAAAAAAACGTCGACCCGAAAAAAAAAAAAAACGTCCACCCCAAAA
>Ga0210003_1004574_pt1 | contig 10868 bp, 8 predicted proteins | sample LantaG_FD_182804 | JGI IMG/M metagenome (GOLD analysis project Ga0210003, IMG submission 182804) | Deep subsurface microbial communities from Baltic Sea to uncover new lineages of life (NeLLi) - Landsort_02402 metaG (SPAdes) (version 2) | ecosystem: Environmental > Aquatic > Marine > Oceanic >...
GATCTGGCCGGCGCGGTCGATCGCACGGAACGACGAATCCGAGCCGTCCGTACCCACAACCACGGTTTGATAGGCGCTCATCCATATCCTCCCAGTGTCAGCTACAACGCCACAGACACTAACCCGGTATCAGCAGAACATGGGTACGAATCACCACACCGGGGTGGTATTTGCCCAGGATCTGCCGGTTCGGCGTCGGTAAGGTCACCATGGCGCCCATGACGTGACGGCAGATACACCCGTCGGGAGAAGATTTGGCATTGCGGCGTCACTTGAGACCCGCGGCGTCCATGCCACGGAGTTCCTTCTTGAGGTCGGCGATTTCGTCGCGGATGCGGCCGGCCAACTCGAACTGGAGGTCGCGCGCGGCGCCCATCATCTGCGCAGTGAGGTCCTTGATGAGTTCGGCCAGTTCGGCGCGCGGCATGTTAGAGGTGTCACGGCCCTCGAACACACCCGAACTCACCGCGCGACCGGGCTCGCCCTGCGCACGCCTGCCCCGGGACGCGTTGCGGCCGGAGCCGCCGATCTCCACGGACTCCGTGTCGTCCGCCTCGCGGTAAACCTGGTCGAGAATATCGGCGATCTTCTTGCGTAGCGGTTGCGGATCGATACCACGCTCTTCGTTGAAGGCGATCTGTTTGGCTCGTCGTCGCTCCGTCTCGTCGATCGCCTGCTTCATCGAGTCGGTCATCTTGTCGGCGTACATGTGCACCTCACCCGACACATTGCGGGCGGCGCGGCCAATGGTCTGGATCAGGCTTCGCGGTGACCGCAGGAAGCCCTCCTTGTCCGCATCGAGGATCGCGACCAGTGACACCTCGGGCAGGTCCAGACCCTCACGCAGCAGATTGATGCCGACAAGCACGTCGTACTCCCCCAGCCGCAACTGGCGCAGCAACTCGACCCGCCGCAACGTGTCGACCTCCGAATGCAGATACCGGACCCGGATGCCCATCTCGAGCAGGTAGTCGGTGAGGTCTTCGGACATCTTCTTGGTCAGCGTGGTCACCAGCACTCGCTCGTCGCGTTCGGTGCGCTTACGGATCTCGCCGATCAGGTCGTCGATCTGACCCTTGGTGGGCTTGACGACGATCTGCGGATCGACCAGACCGGTAGGCCGGATCACCTGCTCGACGAACTCCCCGCCAGCCTGGCTCAGTTCAAACGCCCCCGGGGTGGCCGACAGGTACACCGTCTGGCCGATCCGGTCGGCGAACTCTTCCCACGTCAACGGACGGTTGTCGACCGCCGAGGGCAGCCTGAACCCGAAGTCGACGAGGTTGCGCTTGCGCGACATGTCGCCCTCGTACATGCCACCGATCTGCGGCACCGTGATGTGTGACTCATCGATGACCAGCAGGAAATCCTCCGGGAAGTAGTCGATCAGGGTGGCGGGCGCAGTCCCCGCCGCCCGGGCGTCGATGTGGCGCGAGTAGTTCTCGATCCCAGAGCAGAACCCGACCTGGCGCATCATCTCGACGTCGTAGTTGGTGCGCATCCTCAGGCGCTGGGCCTCCAGCAGCTTGCCCTGGGTTTCCAGCTCGGTCAGCCGCTCCTCCAGCTCGGCCTCGATCGTCGAGAGGGCCTGGGTCATTCGTTCCGGCCCGGCCACGTAATGGGTGGCCGGGAATACCCGCAGCGAGTCGACCTTGCGGACGATGTCGCCGGTCAGCGGATGCATGTAGTAGAGCGCCTCGATCTGGTCACCGAAGAACTCGATGCGGACAGCGAGCTCTTCGTAGGACGGGATGATCTCGACGGTGTCCCCCCGGACCCGGAACGAACCCCGGGTGAATGCCACGTCGTTGCGGTTGTACTGAACGTCGACCAACAACCGCAGCAGTGCGTCGCGTGGCACCTCATCGCCGACATTGAGCTCCACCGAGCGGTCCAGATAGGACTGCGGCGTGCCGAGACCGTAGATACAGGACACCGATGCCACCACCACGACGTCGCGCCGCGACAGCAGGCTCGAGGTCGCCGAGTGGCGCAGCCGCTCTACGTCGTCGTTGATCGAGCTGTCCTTCTCGATGTAGGTGTCTGTCTGAGCGATGTAAGCCTCAGGCTGGTAGTAGTCGTAGTAGGAGACGAAGTACTCGACTGCGTTGTGCGGCAACATTTCCCGAAGCTCGTTGGCCAGCTGGGCGGCCAAGGTCTTGTTTGGCGCCATCACCAGGGTGGGCCGCTGGAGGCGCTCGATGAGCCACGCCGTGGTCGCCGATTTTCCGGTGCCGGTGGCGCCGAGCAGAACCACGTCCCGCTCGCCCCCGCGGATCCGGCGTTCCAGATCCGCGATCGCGGCCGGCTGATCGCCGGCAGGCTCGTATTCACTGACCACCTCGAAGCGACCGCCTTCGCGAACGACCTCGTCCACGGGCCGGTGCTCCGAGTGCGCAAGCACGGGGTGTTCAGTCGCGAAGGCCATGCTCGCCAGCGTAGATCCTGGCCCCGACATGCTCCGGCCAAGCTCCGGTCATGTTCGGCCCTGCGACCGCGCTGCGGTGTCCTATCAGGGCCTATCCTGGTCGGCATCCATCCTCCCAAGCACGAGACATTCGATCTCACGGCCAAAACCAACACCGACCCCAAGGGCATCGTGAGGGCCGTGGACATCTACACCGTCCAGCCGTGGGGCCTTTACATGGCCCGGCCGACGCCCGGGCGCGCGCAGTTCCACTACATCGAATCGTGGCTGCTGCCGTCGCTCGGAATTCGAGTGACGGTGTTCCACTTCAACCCGGGCCACGAACGCGACCAGGATTTCTACCTCGACATCGGCGAGTACATCTCGGGACCGAACAGATGGCGTGGCGAAGATCACTACCTCGACTTGGTCCTCCGCACCGGCGCCGGAGTGCAGATCACCGACGTCGATGAACTGATCGCCGCGCTCGGGTACGGCCTCCTCAGCCCCGAGCGCGGAGAACGGGCCATCCACACCGCGATCGCCACGGTCGACGCCCTGGCCAGGCACAACTACGATCTGCACCGCTGGTTAGCTGGTATCGGTATAGCCCTGACGTGGCGTGACGCCGATCATCGGTAACGATCCCCGGTGCGACGCGGATGATCTTGGTGATGACTACCGCGATCCGTCGTCGATATGACCCGGACAAGCCCGGGATTGTAATGTCGATTGACATGAACGTCACCAAGCGCAGATGGCTGGGATTGGCAGCCATCGCTGTGACCGGGTCTTGGGTGATCTGGACCCCCGCGGCAGCCCTGGCCCAGCCGACTCCCGAAACCCCGACCGAGGGACAGGCCGCGCCCGAGCCGGATCTGCTACACAACGTCGTTTACCGGGCCCGAGTGGACGGGGTGTCCCGCGGTGCGACGATCAGGTACCGGGCCGAGGGAAACCAGCTGCAGACCGCCGAACCGACGATGATCCCGGGTCGGGTGTTCGAGGCCAACACGGTGCTCTCGAGTTCTGAGACCGCCAACGTGCGGGTCTCGATCGACTGGCCGTACTCCGCGAACCTGCACTGCGAAATCCTGGTCGACAACACTCTGGTCGCTCAGGCCGACGATTTCATCGGCCCGCGGGCGACGCCTCAGCGCGACGACCCCAACTTCGGCACGCTGACGTGCCAGGTTCCCGTCAGTGGGGTCGTTAACGCCATTCCACTGGACCCGGCCGCGCCGCCGCCGGAAGGGCAACCACCGGTAGAACCTGCACCAGTAGAACCTGCCCAACCCGTCGACGCTCCCATTCCGCCCGTCGAAGCTCCGCTCCCGCCGACCTAGCCGGGAAGCCGGCGGTCGGTGACACAGCGGCGATGCGTCGACTCGACCGTGAAGACACCTTCACACCGGGACGCAGGAGTGCGGGCACCTTCACGGTCGCCAGCCCGTGGCGTCTGCCCACTCCCACGCCCATCGGTAGGCATCCAGCAACCACGGCTCTTTCGCTTCGGTGTAGGCGCCGTCGCTGACCAGCCCCTGCGCGGCCACGTCACGCTTGACTGCCCGGTAGTCAGACCGGGCCTGCGGGTTCGCCATCAACCAGTCGACGAACAACAGCGCGAACTGCTGACCTGGCCAGCCGTCCACCCGGACGTGGACGTTGGTCGGCCGCGCCGGATCGGCCGAGCAGTACAGCCGTTTGCCCCACAGCGATTCGCCGTTCACGTGGTCGAACTCACCTACGGTGCTGCGTCCATCCGGCTTCCCCACATCGTGGGTGATGGCGGTGCGCGGGTATCCGGCCCCGAGCAGCGCTCCGGCGAGTTCGTCGGCAACCTCGAGAGAGCCGACGGTGACCTGGATGTCGATGACGTCCTTGGCGTCCATCCCGGGAATCGCGGTGGAACCGATGTGGTCGACCCGGGAGGTACGGTGGCCGGCCACTGTCCGCAGCCGCGCCAGAATTCGTTGCGCCTGGGCGGGCCACAGCGGATCCGACGGCACCAGGCGCGGCTCGGCATGCGCCGGCCGGCCGGCTTGAAGGTTGTGGGCGAACGGCTGGATACGCTCGTGCCACAGCGTGCGGGCCCGCGCGACGAGTTCTTCGGCACTACCGGAGTTGTCCAGCCAGACGTCGGCTACCGCGCGGCGCTGCTCCTCACTTGCCTGCGCGGCGATGCGTGACCTCGCGTCCTTCTCGCTGAACCCCCGGTAGTCGATCAGGCGCCGCACCCGCAGCTCGATGTCGGCGTGCACGATCACAACCAACGGAAACATTGGCGCCATCTGCGATTCGACGAGCAGCGGAATGTCCTCGATGATCACAGGGTTTCCCTGGGCCTCCTGCGCATTCGCGATCAGCTCCGAACGCCGATGCGCCACCAGGGGATGCACGATGGAGTTCAGTCTCGCGCGCTGCTGTTCGTCGCTGAAGGCGATTGCAGCCAGTGCGGGCCGGTTCAGCGCCCCGTCGGGCAGCAGGATACTTTCGCCGAACGCCTCCACCAGGCTGGCCAGACCCTCGGTGCCGGGTTCGACAACCTCACGGGCGATCACATCGCCGTCGACGACGATTGCTCCGAACTCACTGAATGTGGCAGACACCGTGGACTTGCCTGCACCTATTCCTCCGGTCAACCCAATACGCAGCACCGCACCAGTCTGTCAGGGGCCTGGAGTTCGACGGCACCATGGCGATGGGTCGCGCCACCGGCGTGACACACTTTTGGCGTCGCGGCAGGACGTCGCAACCAGGATCTGAGGGGCGGGGCTATGAGAATCAGCAACACGTCAGGTGCAGTCACCCCTGAACAGGCTCGCGAAATCACCAAGCGGGCCTACATTTACGGCTTTCCGATGGTGGACAACTACCGCGTGCAGCATTCCTACTTCGTCGACAAGCAAAGCCCGCAATACGCCGGTACTTGGAATGAGCTGCACAGCACGGCACGGGTGTACACCCCGGCTGACACCACGGTGCAGACCCCCAATTCGGACACCCCGTACTCGTTCCTGGGGGCCGACCTGCGTGCCGAGCCCCTGGTTCTGACCTTGCCGCCCATCGAACCGGAGCGTTACTACTCCGTACAACTCGTCGATGCGTACACCTACAACTTCGACTACCTGGGCAGTCGCGCCACCGGCAACTCAGGTGGGACGTTCCTGCTCGCCGGACCGGGCTGGAAAGGCGAGAAACCGGCCGGGGTCGACAGGGTGCTGCAATCGGACACCGACTTCGTTCTGGCGATCTACCGGACTCAGCTGTTCGGGCCGGACGACCTCGACAACGTCAAGAAAATCCAAGCCGGTTACGGCGTTCGACCGCTGTCGGAGTTCCTCAACCAGCAGGCTCCCCCGGCGGCCCCGCCGATCGACTTCCCCACACCTCTGAGCGCCGGGGAGCAGAAGACCTCGCCGGAATTCTTCGACATCATGAAATTCACATTGCGCCACGCCCCGGTACCGCCGTCGGAAAAGGCCCTGCGTGACCAGTTCGCCAGCATCGGCATCGGACCCGACGGAGACTTCGACTCGGCAAAACTCAGTCCGGAGATGCGTTCCGCCGTCGAGGGCGGCATCACCGATGCCTGGACCGAATTCGACACCCTCAAGAAGGACAAAGTCGACACCGGGCAGGTGAGCTCAGGCGACTTCTTCGGCACCCGCGACACGCTCGGCGACAACTACCTCTACCGGATGGCCGCCGCAGCCATCGGCATCTACGGCAACACCAAAGAAGAAGCGATATATCCGATCTTCTCCAACGATGCCGCCGGCGCACCGCTGGACGGCGCCAACAACTACATCTACCGCTTCCCGCCGGGGCAACTTCCGCCGGTGAAGGCGTTCTGGTCACTCACCATGTACACGATGCCGTCGAGCCTGCTGCTGGACAACCCACTCGACCGCTACCTGGTCAACTCACCCATGCTTCCCGAGCTGGTCAAAGACCCCGACGGGGGTTACACCCTCTACATCCAGAATCAATCACCGGGCCCCGACAAGGAAGCCAACTGGCTGCCCGCACCCGAAGGACCGTTCCTGCTCGTCGAACGCCTCTACTGGCCCAAGGAACCGGCCCTCACCGGCCAGTGGCAACCCACCACACCGCAGAAGGTGTGACGCAGGTTGATTTCCGCGTCGTTGCTGAGTAGGACCGCCCCGTCATGACCACCGTGCTCGTGCTGCTCGCCGGGCTGGCGCTGACCGCGGTCATCATTGCCGTCAACGGTTACTTCGTGGCGCAGGAGTTCGCCTACATGTCGGTGGACCGTGTCCGGTTGCGCGCGAGTGCCGCGGACGGCGATGCCGCAGCCAAGAGGGCGCTGGCTGTCACACAGCGCACGTCGTTCATGCTGTCGGGCGCACAGCTCGGCATCACCGTGACCGGTCTGATGGTCGGCTTCGTGGCCGAACCGTTCATCGGGAAGTCGCTGGGCGTGCTGCTCGGCACGGCGGGGGTGCCGACCGGGGTCGGCATCGCCGTCGGCACGGTGGCCGCCCTCATCCTCGCGACCGTGGTCCAGATGATCTTCGGTGAGCTGTACCCGAAGAACCTCGCCATCGCCAACCCGGAGCCGTTGGCCCGATCCCTGGCCCGGTCGACGCAGCTGTATCTTTCGCTCTTCGGGTGGCTCATAACGTTCTTCGACATGGCCTCGAACGCGGTGCTGCGAATGCTGCGAGTGGAGCCGGTTCACGACCTCGACAGCAGCGCGACCGCCGAGGACCTTGAGCACATCATCGACGACTCCCGGGCCAGCGGCGACCTACCCGAGGAACTGTCGATCATGCTCGACCGGATCCTCGACTTCCCGGACCGCGACGTCGGGCACGCCATGATGCCGCGAGCCCGAGTGGACGTGGCAGAGCCTGGGACGTCCATCGCGCACATGCGCGCCCTGATGGCGAGCGGGCATACGCGCTACCCCGTGATCGGTGAACTCGAGGAACCCGTCGGTGTGGTGCACCTCGCCGACGTCCTCGCCGTCGACGCAGACGACGAGCGACCCGTTGCGGCCATCATGCGGGCGCCCCTTGTTGTCCCGATGCCGATGCCGCTCCCAGACGCACTAGAGCACCTCGCGCGCACCAGGAACGAGCTGGCATGTGTCATCGACGAGTACGGCGGGTTCTGTGGCGTCCTCACGATGGAGGACCTTGCCGAGGAACTTGTTGGCGAAATCAGCGACGAGCACGACACGACTGTCGACGTCGGGGCCGACATCGATGGCGAGGCGTGGGTCATGGACGGCGACCTGCCCATCGACGAGGTGGAGCGTGTCATCGGGCGCGACCTCCCCCGGGGGGACTACGAGACCATCGCCGGCCTGGTTATCCACCAGGGAGCAGGTCTTCCCGCGGAGGGAGACACGATTCACGTCAAGCTTCCCGCGACGGGAGCCGACCTCGTCGGGGACGAGGCCGCGAGTTGGCAGCTGCGTATCGAGGTTGTGAAGGTCGAGCGGTACGTGCCGAACCTGCTGCGCGTGCGCGTCGTCGTGGAGGATGGCCGATGAACGCGTGGGCAGTTGCCGCCATCACCGTCGCGCTCATCGCCCTCAGCGCGTTCTTCGTCGTTATCGAGTTCGCCCTCCTGGGTGCCCGGCGGCACCGCCTCGAGCAGGACGCGGTGCATAGCCGCTCGTCTCGTGCAGCGCTGCGCGGCATGAACGAGCTGACGATCATGCTCGCCGGCGCGCAGCTCGGCATCACGGCGTGCACGTTCGCCCTCGGGGCGGTGACCAAGCCGGCGGTCGACGCCCGGCTCGGCCCCGTCTTCGAGTCTTGGGGTATGCCCACCTGGTTCGCCGGCGGCGCTGCCTTCGCCCTGTCTCTGCTGGCCGTGACGTTCCTGCACCTGGTCATCGGAGAGATGGCGCCCAAATCCTGGGCAATCGCCCACCCCGAGCTCGCCGCCCGCATCATCGGTATCCCGTCGCGCGCGTTCATCTCGGTGTTCCGGCCGTTCCTCAGCTGGGTCAACACCATCGCCAACTGGCTCGTTGCGAGGTCCGGAGTAAAGCCGGTCGACAGGGCCGCCGTCAGAGGGCGCGACGCCGACACCATCCGACATCTCGTGGAGTACTCGACGCAGGTCGGCACGCTCAAGCCCACCCTGCAGAGCCAGATCAGCGAGGTCATCACGCTGGAAGGACTGACCGTCGAGTCGATCACGACGCCGAACGCGGCGCCCACCTCGGTCGGGCCCGACGCCGTGGTAGCTGATGTCCGTGCGGCCGTGCTGGCCTCCGGACACCTGCGGATTCTCCTGAGGGACGACGTCGGCCGGTTTACCCGGGTCGTGCACGTGCGGGACACACTCAAGGCCCGCGACGAGCAGCGTGCTGACGCCTTCGCGCGTCCTGCTTTCCGTATCGACGCGAAGATCCCGGTCTACGAACTGCTCCGGAAAATGCGGGAGCAGCGTGTGCAGCTGGCGGTCGTCGAGAGGGGTCAGGAACTGCTGGGCGTCCTGTCGCTGACCGACGTGATACGCCGCGTGCTGCCGCAGTCGGGCACCTCCGTCCGGGGCGACTAGGCGTTGCCTGCTAGCTTCTCCCGCAGAGCGGCGAGCTGCGCATCGCTGGCGAGCGATCCGCCCGAAGACGGATCCTCGGACCGCGACGAACTGTTCGAGGTCGGCGCGGCGGCCTCGGCAGCTTCGGCAGCGGCGAACTTCTCCATCTGCGCGGTGTGCATCTTGTGGCGACGCTCTGCCTCCGCGTAGCGCGCCTCCCACTCGTCCCGCTGCTTCTCGTTGCCTTCGAGCCACTCGTTGGTCTCGGCGTCGAAGCCCTCGGGGAATATGTAATTGCCCGCATCGTCGTAGCTGTCGGCCATGCCGTACTTCCACGCCTCGAACTCTTCGGTGTAGTCCTCGTTGGCCTGCTTGAGGCTCAGCGAGATACGGCGGCGCTCCAGGTCGATATCGATGACCTTGACCATTGCGTCGTCGCTCACCTGAACTACCTGATCTGGGACCTCGACATGACGCTCAGAGAGCTCGGAGATATGCACCAGGCCTTCGATGCCCTCTTCGACACGAACGAACGCACCGAACGGCACCAGCTTGGTGACCTTGCCCGGCACGATCTGGCCGATCGCGTGGGTGCGGGCGAAGTGCCGCCACGGATCTTCCTGAGTCGCCTTGAGTGACAACGAAACCCGCTCGCGGTCCATATCGACGTCGAGGACCTCGACGGTGACCTCGTCGCCGACGTTGACGACCTCGGACGGATGATCGATGTGCTTCCACGACAGCTCGGACACGTGCACCAGGCCGTCGACACCGCCGAGATCGACGAACGCGCCGAAGTTGACGATCGAGGACACCACACCCTTGCGGATGGCGCCCTTGGTGAGCTGGTTCAAGAATTCGCTACGCACCTCGGACTGGGTCTGCTCCAGCCAGGCGCGGCGGGAGAGCACCACGTTGTTGCGGTTCTTGTCGAGTTCGATGATCTTGGCCTCGATCTCCTTGCCGATGTACGGCTGCAGATCGCGAACACGCCGCATCTCGACCAGTGATGCGGGCAGGAAGCCGCGCAGACCGATATCCAGGATCAGGCCGCCCTTGACGACCTCGATGACGGTGCCCTTGACGGCCTCGTCCTTTTCCTTGAGCTCTTCGATGGTGCCCCAGGCACGCTCGTACTGAGCGCGCTTCTTGGACAGGATCAGGCGCCCTTCTTTGTCCTCCTTGGTGAGGACCAGGGCTTCAACCTCATCGCCGACGGACACAACCTCGTTGGGGTCGACGTCGTGCTTGATGGAGAGCTCACGAGAAGGAATAACACCTTCGGTCTTGTAACCGATGTCGAGCAGAACTTCGTCGCGGTCAACCTTGACGATGGTCCCTTCGACGATGTCGCCATCGTTGAAGTATTTGATGGTCTTGTCGATGGCAGCGAGAAAATCCTCGGCCGAGCCGATGTCGTTGATGGCTACTTGCGGCGAGGTGACGGAGGGACTTGGCATGTGGTGGGTTGCTCCGGACAGGTGTGATCGCAGGGACAGATGAAGTCTTCTTGGTTGCACCCGCGAATCGCGCACACAGGTACCGAAAGAGGTTACTCGACGGGGTACACGCAGGACAAACTAGTGCCGGCCAGCGGCTAACCTGCTGGCGTGTCAAACACCGGTGCCCGAGGGCAGCCCTATCAACTCCCAGCGCCGTTCGCGCGCCGGGTCCGCAACGTGGGGGCCCCGCTGGGCGTGGTCATCGCGCTGGGCACTGTCGCGGGTCTCATCGTCATCCTGCTGACGGCGCTCAATCCGGTCGGCACGGCAATCGGCTTCACGCTGTCCAGCATCGCGATGACGATGGTGGTTTTGGCCTACCTGTGGCTCGACAGGTGGGAGCCCGAACCCCCACGCCTGCTCGTGTTCGCGTTTATCTGGGGTACGTCGGCGGCAGTCGTCATCGCCGCGGTTCTGCAGATCTTCCTCGAAGC
>Ga0210003_1004575_pt1 | contig 10867 bp, 6 predicted proteins | sample LantaG_FD_182804 | JGI IMG/M metagenome (GOLD analysis project Ga0210003, IMG submission 182804) | Deep subsurface microbial communities from Baltic Sea to uncover new lineages of life (NeLLi) - Landsort_02402 metaG (SPAdes) (version 2) | ecosystem: Environmental > Aquatic > Marine > Oceanic >...
AAAGAAAGAAAGAAAGAAAGAAAGAAAGAAAGAAAGAAAGAAAGAAAGAAAGAAAGAAAGAAAGAAAGAAAGAAAGAAAGAAAGAAAGAAAGAAAGAAAGAAAGAAAGAAAGAAAGAAAGAAAGGAAGAAAGAAAGAAAGGAAGAAAGAAAGGGAAGAAGAAGAAAGGAAGAAAAGGAAGAACCTCCTCCTGCAGCCGCCGAGAGGAGGTCGAAAAGGGGACGAGAGCTCGGCGAAAGCGAAAAGAAGAGGCAACATCATTCGGGGGGGTAGCGAGTTTTTTTCCTTGATTGAATTCTTCTCTCTCTCTCTCTTCTCTCCCTCCATCTCCTCAATTCCAATCCCTCACCATCCAGGGGCATCGCCAGCATCGTGGCGGCCATCTCGTCGGGGCTTTAAAGGGCGTGTCTAGAGAAGAAAAGTGGTTTTTTTCGGCGGCCTGTTTTGATTTTTTTCCTTTCTTTCTTCGCGTGAGTGTCGTTCGGTCTTCAACATCATCGTCGCCGTTCGTTCGTTCGCCCGCCAGCTCTCCATTGACGCGCTCGAAACTCTTCCAAATTGACGCCTCGGTTTCACTTCAATCGCGTCGCGACGCATGCGCGCACTTTGTAGCTCGATTCTCTCCGGGAGAGAAAAGAGAAAACAAGGCTGAAAAGAGGAGAAAAAGGGAGGGGACGAGGCTCCTTAGAGATGGCCAGCATTCGCCCTCTCTTGCTCCCTCCTCCTTTCGACCTCTTCGCTCGCCGAAAACAAGGGGGGACAGCTCTCTCTCTTCTCTTTCTGCTCTCTTCCCTTCCTAATTCCACTCGCTCTCTCTCTCTCTCGTCACTCACCTGGTGTTTCGGAAACACAGAAGACTTTACTCGGACCGCGTTTCAAAAGAAAGAAGAAGAAACGCGCTGGCTGTTTTTTTGTTTTTTTTTCTGAAGGCGTGAAAGAAAAGGCGCAGAAGAAAAAAGGAAAAAGAGAGGGTTTCTGTTCGACTTCACACTTTCGGCTCGATTGGATTTTTTTTTTCCAATCACTGCGCTTTCGCGCCTCCTCTCTCTTTCCTCCCGCTTTCTTTCATCTGTTTCGACTTTTCTGAATCAAGAGAAGACATCGTCATTGATGTTCTCGAACAAGAAGCATTTGAAACAGAGCTTTTGATTGAGCGTGAAAAGAAGAAAGAAGAGGAGAGAAAGAAGTGAAAGAAAGAAAACCCATCAAAAAGAGCGAAAGAAGCGTCGCCGCTGCCGTCGACCTCTTTCTTTCCGAACTTCTTTTCTTCTCTCCGCGACTCCAAAACCAATGGCCGACGAGGCCCCCGACGACAGGCGCAAGCGCCTGAGAGCGCTCCGCGAGGAGGCTTCCTCGGCAAATGGAGGTGGAGGTGGAGGAGGAGGAGCAGAGAAGCGGCGCCTGCCGCCGCCGTCGCTTGAGGCTGCCGCCTCCGCCGGCGGAGGAGAGGGAGGAGGAGCCCCCCCTCCTCCTCCCGGGGGCTTCTACTCGGACCCGGTCGGCGCGATGCGGGCGGGGGCAGCCGCCTCGTCGGCGGTGGCCGCTGCCGCGGCCGCTGCTGGAGGCGGAGGAGGAGGCGGAGGAGGAGGTCGAGGGAACTGGCAGCAGCAGCATCAATTTCAGCGGCAAGGAGGACATGGAGCCAGCTTCTTCCCTCCGCAGCACATGGGACGAGGAGGCGGGATGCCGCCGTTCCAGCCTCCTTCGTTTCATGATCATCACCAGCAGCAGCAGCAGCAGCAGCAGCAGCAGCAGCAGCAGCAGCAGTTTTATCGGCAGGGCTTTGCTCCCCCTTTTCCTCCGCATCCTCCTCCTCCTCAGCACTTCAACCAGCCTTACCAGCAGCAGCACCCGCAGCAGCATCCGCTGCAGCAGCAGCAGCAGTTCTACGGCGGAGGGGGCGGAGGGGGCTTCCACGGCGGCGGAGGCAGGGGCCGCGGCGGGCGAGGGGGGCGCTGGCAGGGGGGAGGTGGCCGAGGCTTTGGCGGCAGCGGTCGTTTCGGCGGCGGAGGAGGGGGAGGAGGCAACGCAGGAGGAGGAGGCTTCAACGCTCCGACCCGCGACGACCTCCTCCCAATCTCGGCCTTCGTCTCGCCGCGCATGCTCGAGAACCCGTGGGCGCATCTGGAAGAGGCGAAGAAGAAGGAGAGGGGGAGCGATGGCGGCGGAGGAGGGAACGGAAATGGGAACGGGAGCAGCGTCGCCGACGACGAGGGCGCCGCGGACCGACCTTGGCACTGACAAAATGAAAAAACAAAACAGCTCCCAAACCACATGTAAATTGATCTCTCTCGAAAGATCGAAGAGAGGCGAACATCACACTGTTGTTTTGAAACGAAGGAAAGAAGAGGAAAAGAGAAGCAAAACGCGGGAAAAAGAAGAAGAAAAAAGTCGAAAAATCACTTTTTAGTAAGCCTCGAGGTCTGCCCTCAGCGCCGAGAGCGGCGCCTCCGTGGTGAAGCCCACCCCGCCCTCGGTCGACTTGACCGTCACCAGCACCTTGGCGTCGAAAGGGGAAGCCGCGGCGTTCGGGTTGCAAAACACCTCGAAGAGGGCGATTCCGGGCGGGGTAGTGCTCTCGTCGCTGCCGTCGTCGTTTTTGAATTTGTACTCGAGCGACTGCCACCGCTTCGGCCTCTCGGCCTTGGCCTTCTCCGCGAACGTGGCGAGGAGCAGGGCCAGGGCCGCCTTGAGCTCCATGGCTCGCTGCTGGTTGAATGGCAGGGAGAGCGTGGTGGGCCCCACGTGGAGCTCGAGGGGTTTGGCTGTGTTTTGAGGTTGGTGGAGGTCGAGGTTGGGGGGGTGAGCGAATGCCGAGAATGGCGAGCGGCGGCCCCTCCGTCCTTTTTCCGCACGTTTCCCTTCCATTTCTTATCCCTTTTCTCGGCTAAATCAACCACTCACTGGCCGTCGACACTTCGCCTGGGGCTGCTCGAGTGGCAAGAGGGCGCTGCGAGTGGAGCGAAGGGCGCTGGGGAGAGGTGGGATTGAAAGTTGATTGCATCAAACTCGGCGACGATGATGATGCTGATGCCGTTGCTGCTCGCGAGGCAGCGTTTCGCACGGGTCTTACTGCTGCCAGCGGCGTCGCCCGGGTGATTCGGGAGGACACGAGCATTTAAAAAGGTTGAAAATGAAAGTTTTGGGATAGGGAAAAAAGAGAGAAGAGAGAGAAGGACAGAAGAGGTGTGGAAAAGAAGGAGCTAGCCGATGTTTCGGATAGAGGCGAGCGAGGAAAAAAAAACTCTTCTCCCTTCTCTTTCTTTCACTCCTTCTTTCCTTCTCTTTCCTTCTTTGCACTTTGTGAACGGCCTCAATAGACAAACGGCACGATCCTCCACCTGACGATGCGACAATACTTTTCCCAGTCTGCACCATACTTGGCCGCGCAGCTCTTCCCGTCCCTGCGGTCCCTGTGCAGCAGCAAGCCGGCAAAGTAAGCAACATAAAAATAGGGCACGGCGTGCCCGAAGCCGCAGGGGAGGCACCACGACCAGCCGAGCAGCCAGTCGCCGCAGTAGTTGATGTGGCGGGCCACGCCCCACCACCCGGAGACCAGGAGCTTCCTCCCCGTCCGAGTCTGCAGCGTCTTGAGGTGCCTGACGCTGGGGTCGCTGGGGTCCCTGCGGAAGGCGTCCTTCTGCGAGTTGGACCCCCTGAAGACCGCGTAGGCGCCGATGTTCAGCATGAGAATAAACGCGATGGCAAATTTGCTCAACTGGTTGGGGTAATCGACCAAGTATCGGGCCTGCAGCGAGTAGGTGAAGGGCACCCAGGTCAGGTCCCCGAAGACCAGCATGAAGCCGAAGCCGTCGGTCGTGATGTCCATCGTGGTCAGGATCGCCCTCTCGTGCCAGAGGGCGTCGGCGACGTAGGCGGCGTGGAAGAGGCAGACAAGGAGGAGGGAGGCGGAGAGGTTGCCAGAGGAGGAGAAGAGGTTTGGGACGAGGGGAGTCGAAGTCGAAGGAGAAGCCTTCGGCGAGAAGGAGAGCAGCAGCGACGAGAAAAGGCCGAAGCTTCCGCCTCCGCTCCCCATTTTCGAGTTCACCGACCACTGCTTCGCGGCGCAGCCCAGGTCCAGCACCACCCATCCTATCAGCCCCGGGTACAGCTCGCAAAACTCCTTCCAGTCGAAAGTACTGAAAGAGAAGCGGGGGTTGAGCTCCCGCCCCATGAAGAAGTCGTAGACAGCACAGCCCGTCGTCCCGTGCGACGCAAGCAGCTGAGCCTTCTTCGTCGTCTTCGCCTTCTTCCCCTCCTTTCCTCTTCCCCCATTTCCGCCTCCTCTGAACGAAGCGGCGTACAGCGCCACGGACAGCAGCGTCGAGAAGGCCAGCGAGGCCGTCAGCAGCGGGACGTAGTAGTCGTAGCAGAGGGCCAGCCAGGGCTCCTTTGTGCTCGGGTTTTCCCTCAGGCCCAGGGTCAGGGCGACAGCGAGGGTCACGAGGAGGTTCTTGAAGCCCGTGAGCTTGTATTTTAGTTTTTTCCCCGTGGGGAGGAGCACGCCCTCGATCAGCGGGCCGGGGAGCAGCAGGTGGAGCGCCGCCTGCGCGGCGAACCAGGCGACCATGGCCGCGAACGAAACCAAAAAGGTCGAGCCCCCGCCCTTGCTTGTGGGGACGAAGTCGAGCGGCGAGTGCCAGCTTCGCGGGTCTAGGGAGCATCCTTTCGGGTTGCAGGAGGCGATGAGGGCGTAGCAGACAAAGGGCAGGCCGAAGAGCATGGCCGTCGTGCCCAGGGGGCCGCCGAACTCGTAGTGCGGTTTCGTCGAGGTGGTCGAGGTGGTGGTGGAAGAAGGAGCGGGGGTCGAGGTTGTCGACGGTTTGATCGCGGCCCCCCTCGATGAAGAAGAGGAAGACGACCTCGCCGGCGACGAGAGCCGCGAGGAGCGGCGGGTCGGGGGCATCGCGGAAATCTAGTTACGAGCCTTTCGCAACTCCAGATGGACGCGCTCTCTTCACGGTCTGGTCCCAGCGCTGTGCGCGTCGAATCTTGAGGGGAAAGAGAGAAAAAGGGGGAGTGAAAGAGAGCAATCAATCAAGACGAGAGTGCCGGCGAATTTTCTTTTTTTTTCTCGGCGAAGGAGAGCCTTGGATTTCAAAAACAAATAACACAACTTCGACTTTTTTCTTTTTCTCTCCTTTCTCCTTCCCAAATCCCCTCGTTATCTTCACCGCCATGCAGACCTCTGCCGCCTCCATGACCAGGCCCTCGGCCGTGCGCAACGTGCGCTCCGCCGCCGCCGTCAGCCACCGCGTGGCCCCCGTCGCCAAGCGCTCCTCGGCGCGCGGAATCGTCGCCCAGGCGGCGCCGAGCGCGACGTCCGTCAAATACGTCGCGAAGCAGATCCCGGGCGACATCGGCGAGGCCATCAACGCCGTCCGCTTCCTGTCCATCGATGGCGTCAACGCGGCGAACAGCGGCCACCCTGGTCTGCCGATGGGGTGCGCCCCGATGGCCAGCATCCTCTTCTCGGAATACATGAAGCTCAACCCGGAGGACCCCAAGTGGGCCGACCGCGACCGCTTCGTCCTCTCGGCCGGTCACGGCTCGATGCTCCAATACTCACTGCTCCATCTGCTCGGCTACAAGGACATGACGGTAAGTAGAAGGAGAATGCGTGGGCTGACGCGTGTTGTGTGGCCGTCTTTTGCTTGCTGTTTGGTCGCGGGAAAGAAGAAGAAGGGCGGTGATGTCGTTGGTGGTCGCCGTCGTCGTCGTCGTCGAAGAGAAATTAGACGCCGACGCTCGCCCTCTCTGTGCCCCGCGCTCGCTACCAAACTGCCGCTTTCTTGCCTCGTTCTCCATACCAGCGACGAGATCTCGACATTTTCTCTCCATCGAACGCGACAGAATCGAAATCGAGACCGAAACGCCGCGGCATCTCGTCCCGAGATGATCAGCGTCGAACGAATAAAAAAACGAAAAACGAAAAAAAGCAAGCCGTCGCCCTCTGGCTAGCGTCAACACGCGCGAGGGCAAGAACCTTCAAGGGCCTTTGATCTCGTCGGCAATCGCGCGCTGTTTGCTCCGATTGCCCTGATTCTAGCTCCCGAGCGTTGAAACTGATGTGCTCTCGCTCTCTGTTGGAAAGAAAAGCGGAAAACGTCCCCAACAACGCTGCATTCCTTGTCGAGAAAGTGGGCGTGTTTTCCCTTTTTTCTCTCGCTCGCTCGCGTTCTCGCTCCTCTTTCGTTTTTTTTCTTGGTCCTCTGTCGACCTCTTTTTCAACTCTTCATCTCACCCCCTCCCCTTTCCCCCCCGCCGCGCCCTCTTCCCGCGCTCTCCGCCCCCCTCTCCACTCGCCATACAGATCGACCAGCTCAAGCAGTTCCGCCAGTGGGGCTCCATGACGCCCGGCCACCCGGAGAACTTTGAGACCAAGGGTATCGAGGTCACCACTGGTGAGTTGATGATGAATTTTTTTTCTTCCTTTTTTTTTCTTCTTCTTCTTTCTTCCTCTTTTGCTGCTCCCTCTCAAAGCAGAAGACTGCTCTCCAGATCGCCACGGAGAGCGAGCGACGCTTTCCCATCTCTTTTCGCCCTCGCGTCCTCCGAAACTTGGGCCCAGGGGAAATGATTGAGCACGCGCTAGCCTCCTGTGGAGAGCAATTGCGCATGCGAGCTCGGGAACCCGTGTCGGCGGGGAGGCGTGATTGATGGTCGATTTTCTCTTCTCAACTTTTTTTTCCCTTTCCCTCTCAACTCAAAACTCACCTTCACCTCTTTTTTTTTCCTTTTTCAACCTCTTCTCCCAACAACAAAACAGGCCCGCTCGGCCAGGGCATCTGCAACGCCGTCGGCCTCGCCGCGGCCGAGGCGCACATGGCCGCCAGGTTCAACAAGCCCGACGCCAAGGTCGTCGACCACTACACCTACTGCATCATGGGCGACGGTGAGTGTTTTGGGAAGAGAGGGAAATGGAAAGAAAAGAAGAAAAAACGAAATGAAAAAACTCACCTCTTCTTCCTCCTCTTCCTTCTTCTTCCTCGTCTTCTCTCAACCCCCAACCCAGGCTGCAACATGGAGGGCATCTCCACCGAGGCCGCCTCCCTCGCCGGCCACTGGGGCCTCGGCAAGCTTATTGTCCTCTACGACGACAACAAGATCTCGATCGACGGCCACACCGACATCTCGTTCACCGAGGACGTCTCGGCACGCTTTGACGCGCTGGGCTGGCACACGCAGCACGTCGCCGACGGCAACACCGACCTCGACGCGATCCGCAAGGCGATCGAGACGGCCAAGAGCGTGACGGACAAGCCGTCGATGATCAAGGTTTCGACGCTGATCGGCTACGGGTCGCCCAACAAGGCCGACTCGCACGACGTGCACGGTGGGTTTGTTTTTTTTTTTCGAAATCGGGTTTTTTTTTTCGTTTCGTTTCTCGAGGTCGACGGAGAGAAAAGCACTTAAACGCTCACTGTTCTCTTCCTCTCTTCTCCTCCCTCTACAACTCTCTCCCCCTAGGCGCCCCCCTCGGCAAGGACGAGACCGCCGCCACGCGCGAGAACCTCGGCTGGAAGTACGGCGAGTTCGAGGTTAGTAAAGAAGTTTCTTTGAAATCGTTTCTCCTCTTTCTTTTTCTTTCTTTCTTTTTTCGAGGTAGGAAAAATTAAAAAACAAGAAACTCACTTTTTCTCTTTTCTTCACTTTCTTCTCCCCCCCTCTCTCCTACCCCATCCCCACCTCCCACCTCTTTCTCAGGTCCCCAAGGCCGCCTACGACGTCTTCGCCAAGGCCGCCACCCGCGGCAAGGCCGCCGAGGCCGAGTGGAAGACCACCCTCGCCAACTACGTCAAGAAGTACCCCGCCGAGGGCGCCGAGCTGACGTCGATGCTCTCGGGTAAACTGCCCGCCGGGTGGGAAAAGTCCCTGCCCTCGTTCACCCCGGAGGACAAGGGCCTGGCGACGCGCCTGCACTCGCAGACGATGCTCAACGCGCTCGCGCCCGCGATCCCCGGGTTCCTGGGCGGATCGGCCGACCTGGCCCCCTCCAACATGACCCTCATGAAGATGTACGGCGACTTCCAGAAGAACAGCTACGCAGAGCGCAACCTCCGCTTCGGCGTCCGCGAGCACGCGATGGGCGCGATCTGCAACGGCCTGGCCCTGCACGACACCGGGCTGATCCCGTACTGCGCGACCTTCTTCATCTTCACCGACTACATGCGCTCGGCGATGCGCATGTCGGCGCTGTCGCAGGCCGGCGTCATCTACGTGATGACGCACGACTCGATCGGCCTGGGAGAGGACGGCCCCACGCACCAGCCGATTGAGCACCTGGCCTCGTTCCGCGCGATGCCGTCGATGCTGACGATGAGGCCCGGGGACGGCAACGAGACCGCCGCGATGTACCGCGTCGCCGTCGAGAACGCCAACGGCCAGAACCCGCAGGGCAAGAAGAGGCCCTCGACACTGGCTCTCTCCCGCCAGGGGATGCCCAACCTGCCCGGCTCGTCGATCGACAAGGCCGCCAAGGGAGGCTACATCGTCGCCGGCAGCGCCGGCGAGGGAGTCAAGCCCGACGTGATCCTCATCGCCACCGGATCCGAGCTCTCGATGGCCGTCGACGCCGGCGTCGAGCTCGAGAAGTCGGGCCTCAAGGTCCGCGTCGTCTCGATGCCGTGCACGGAGGTCTTCGACGAGCAGCCCGCCTCCTACCGCGAGTCGGTGCTCCCCAAGGACTGCCGCGCGCGCGTCTCGGTCGAGGCCGGCTCGACCTTCGGCTGGGAGAAGTACACGGGGACCGACGGCGCCCAGGTCGGGATCGACACCTTCGGTGCTTCCGCGCCCGCCGACATCCTCTACGCCAAGTTCGGGATCACCAAGGACGCCGTCGTGGCCGCCGCCAAGAGGGTCGCTGGCAAGTAGAGTGTTGGAAGTGGATTGAGGAGATGATTTTGGGAGAGAAAGAGAGAGAAAGAGAGAGAGAGAGAGGTCCATCAACAACAACAACAACAAAATAAAAATGCGTGTTTTTCACTTTCTTTTTTTCTTTTTGATTATTTACCACGACGGAGGGGGAGATTTTCGAATTCTTTTTTTGGGTGGGGAGAGAGAGCTTAAGAGACAGAATCGAGAAAAAAAAGGGCAAGAGGAGGAGGTCGAGAAGGAGAGAGAGAGAGAGCCGAGTGTTTTTTTCAGGTCGAAAAAGCACAAAACTCGTTTTCTTCTACTTCTTCTTTTCTTGAGTGTAAGAGGAAACACAAAAGACCCTCCCTCCCTTTGTCTAATTGTGACATCGTCTGCTGCTCTCTAGACAACCGTGTGGCGCGCCCGCTGAATCGAAAATCGGCACGCACGACCAACAACAAAACTCGCAAACCAAAAAAAAGCACTCGCGGACGATCTCTCGAAAAAAGAAAGAAAAAAAGATGATAGACGCCAATGAAATCGCCAAGTCGGTCTCCGCGGCCTCGGCGTCCTTCCGCAAGCCCTCTGCCTTCGTCCCCTCGTATGGCACCGCGGGCTTCAGGGCCGAAGCCAGCCTGCTGGACTCGACGCTGTTTCGGTACGGGAATTGTCAGAGAAAGAGAGAGAGAAGGAGGAGAAGAAAGATAGGTTCTCTTCAATTCGCAATGGAGTTTTTTTTCTTTTTTAAAAAATCTTCTCAACCTCTTCTTCCCCTCAACCTCCTCTTCCCCTTCAACAGCTGCGGCGTGCTCATGGTCGCGCGCTCCCTCTCCAAGAACCGCGCCGTCACCGGGATCTGCGTCACGGCCTCGCACAACCCCCCTCGAGACAACGGCGTCAAGCTCATCGACCCGAGCGGGCACGTCCTGTCTCAGGAGTGGGAGCCGACGGCCGACGCGCTCGCGCGGGCGGAGGGCGACGACGAGCTCGAGGCGCTCACGCGGGAGCTGTTTGCGAAAGCCATCTCCGAATCGTCTTCTTCCTCTCAATCTTCTTCATCATCTCGTCCCGTGGTCTGGATCGCGCACGACTCGCGCCCTTCCTCTCCGGCGCTCGCCGCGGCGGCCAAGGCCGGCGCCGAGGCCGGCGGCGCCGAGGCCGAGCTGCTCGGCGAGATGACGACGCCGCAGCTTCACTGGCTCGTCGCCGCCGCCAACAAGGGATCAAAGCCGAAACCCTCGCTCGAGGACTACTACGACGAGCTGGCGCGGGGGCACGCGGAGCTGGTGGCCGGGACGGAACCGCTGACGACGAAGGAGAAGAAAGAAAACGACAAAAGCGGCGGCGGGTTTCTCTTTGTCGACGCGGCCGCGGGCGTCGGCGGCGGCGCGACGGAGAAGCTCGCCGCGAAATGCGCGGAGCCGGGAGGGCTGCTGCTCCGCGTCGCCAACGGGCCCGAGGTCTCCCGGAGGGACCCTGAGGCCCTCAACCACCGCCGTGGGTCGGACTTTGTGCAGAAGACGAGGGCGCTGCCCGACGGAATGAAGATTGTTTCGAGCTCTTCTTCTTCTTTTTCTTCTTCTTCGTCGGCAAACGAGAAAGAAGAAGACGAAACCGCCGTCGTCTCCGTGCCCCCCGGAGCCATGTGCGCCTCCCTGGACGGCGACGCCGATCGCGTCGTCTTCTTCTCCGCGCCAGCAACAACCGGCGAGAAGAAGAACGAAGAGAATGAAGAAGAGAAAGGCAAGGTGAAATTGCTCGACGGAGACAGGATTGCCTCCCTGCTCGCGCTCTTCGTGAAAGAGAAAATCCTGGGCCAGCTCAACGAGGCCGCCGAGGCGCAGGGGCAGGAAGGGCTCCCCCTGACGATCGGGCAGGTGCAGACGGCGTACGCCAACGGGGCCGCGCGAACCTTTGCCGTGAAGGCGCTCGCGTCGAACAGTTCCTCTTCTGCTCCTCCTGCTTCTGCTCCTCCTCCTCCTCCTCCTCCTCCTCCTCCTCCTCCTCCTCCT